>Ga0073934_10007164_pt1 | contig 15722 bp, 11 predicted proteins | sample LarsenN4metaG_FD_76834 | JGI IMG/M metagenome (GOLD analysis project Ga0073934, IMG submission 76834) | Hot spring sediment bacterial and archeal communities from British Columbia, Canada, to study Microbial Dark Matter (Phase II) - Larsen... ...
CAGGAGTTGCCGCGAGTTGGAGGCTGCCGGAATAAACGGCGCTATCCGCTGCGGTCTCGGCAAGGAAGACCGTCTCGCCTGCCGGTTCACCGGTGCTGGTTACCAGTATGGCCGTCTGCTCAATTCGGGCAGGATCGGCGTTCAGATCACTGTCAATTACCTCTATCAGCAAAGTCCCGCCGGAGTTGTATTTCTGGCGATCAAGAACGATCCTCCCCGTGCGAGATACGTCGGCTGCCCCGCTGATTGCCAGGGCAAAGGTCTGTGGGCCAAGCGGAACATTGAAGCCGGTCACGGTCACCGTATAAATCCCTGAAAGAGGGGTCTTGACCAGAACCTGCTCCTCGACATTGACTCTGTCAGAGGTTCCACCGGCAAACGACTCTCCGTTTAGAAAGGCATTCCCCAGGAAGACGGCTCCATCGGGGGTGCTCACCGTCAGGTCGAGATCGTTGACCAGCGCCCTGGATGCTCCGGTTGCCCCGGGGTAGTCGGTCCAGACCAGGGTAACCTTGAGGGGACCCCCCCCTTTTACCGTGAGCTGCCTGCTCCAGCTGCTCCCGGTATCAAGGGGGTCCCCTTCGTCCATAACGGTCAGCGCCCTGGTCTCGCCGGCAAACGGGAGCGCTCCGGCAAGGTTTACCCTTCCCCACCCCTGGCCGTTGGATGGAATTGGTCCGCCGGTGCCGCTGCCGGTCATGTTTTGGGCACTGTTGATTATGACCGCCCTGACCAGAGCCGCCGAGGGTGAGAATGCATTGCCGGGGGATGGTGTTCCGAGTGGGTAGAAGCCATGCGAGAAGTACTGACGGACCAGCGCGGCCGCGCCGGCAACTGCCGGCGTTGCCATGGAGGTGCCACTCATGGTGACCGTGCCGCTATTGAAACTTCCCAGATTACCGTCGGAATCGGCAGAGAGGATGGAGTAACCGGGCGCCGTCACCGTCGGTTTTATCCGGCCGTCAGCGGTCGGCCCATTGCTGCTGAAGCTGGCCATATTCTCGGCGCTGGTGCCGTCATAGCTTGCACCGACACTGATCGTGTTCTTTGCGGTGGCCGGGTTGCCTGCCGTGAAACTGGCTGGACCGGCGTTCCCATTGGAAAACAGGGGGAGAAAATCCCGGTGTTCCCAGGTGTACCGGTCACTGCTTGCCGCATAGGGGCCGTAGGTATTGTCGCTGTTGCCCCAGCTGTCGCTGTGCAGGCGGGCTCCGGCGCTGTAGGTGGCAATAAACAGCAGGGCAAGGTCGCTGGGAACATTGACAAACGGGCTGCTTCCTACCGCCAGGTCCTGCAGGAAAATCCGGGCCCTGGGCGCCATGCCGTTGCCGCTGGTCATGCCGTCCACCGGCTGGCGATCGCCTGCCGCGGTGCCGGATACATGGGTGCCGTGTCCGGGATAATCGGTATCGCTGTTGTCACCAAAGCTCGTATCGTAACCGACGAGCTTGCGGTGCCCAGGGCCGATCGTCACTCCGCGCGGATCGCGGAACCAGGGCATGTCATGGTCGAGTCCCGTATCCCCGATGCCGATAATTTCTCCCTCACCATGCAGACCGTTATTCCAGAATCTCACGTCATTCGGCAGATTGGTCTGAACTACCCAGCGGGTGTTATCATTGGAGATCCGCATGTCAAAATGCTCATTGATCCAGGTCACCTCATCCAGCGCCGCCAGAACGGCAATCCTCCCGGCATCGATGGCCACCTGCAGGGTATCGCGCCCCACACCCAGCACTTTCCCGTTCAGTTTGTGGACTCGTGCTATGATGTCACCGGGTTGCGCCGTATCGTCCAGCTTGAGATGCAGCCTGACCTGCTCTCCTTCAGGGGGGTGGGCCGCCTTCTCCCGGAGTTGACCGCTCAACTTGTAGGCCGGCTTGAAGCGGGCCACGCCGGCAACGAAGGGGAGTTTTTCGACCTCCTTTTTCGTGGCATCGTCCATGACCGCAACGAAAGCAAAATCGGGCAGGTAGTCCAGAAGTCTGCAACCGGCGTTGCTAACGCGCTCCTTGTCAACTCCCCGCACGGGGCCGTCGAACTGTACAATCCAGGTGCGTTGTTCTTTCTCTTTAGCGGGCTCAAGGCCATCCGGCACAGCCGGCTCCGTACCCTGCACATCGATTTCAATGCCGTTGACCCGTAACGAACCGTGTGAATTTCCATTTGCCCAGACTTTGTTTTCCACCGGGAAAATAAGCGCAAACGAGAGGGCCAGTGTCGAGAAACATGCTTTGAGAAGCTTGTCCATGTGGACCTCCTTTCCGCGCACCGTCGGTTACGACGGGTTATCCGCAGATTTTGCATGGTATTGTCAGTTCCCCATGTACACCTCACCAGGAAATGCGTTTTTCGGAGAGCGTTACAACGAAACAACATAAATTAACTCTATTTAATAAATTAGCTGCGTTTAACTATAGGCGAGGCTACGGATAACGACAATCCGATGTTTGACGTATTTGGTGGCTGATTTCCGGGATGGCGTACGCGGAATGGATGACAGGCAGGACAGGTCAGGCTGACCGGATTATGCTGCACCATGCGGATCCTGATGCTTTCAGGTCGCCGCTTTTCGTGCGGCAGGAGCACCGCTGGCCAGTCGACAGCTTTTTTGAAACCGTTAATCGTTATTTGCGGCCGAAGAGGGAATCCACTGCCCAGTGCGAGGCTTCAAGACGGCTGGTAACCTTGATTTTCTTGAAGATGTGGTTGAGGTGGGTTCTGACGGTGTTGGGGCTTATGAACAGCTTATCGGATATGACCTCGTTGGAGGCTCCCAAGGTGAGCAGGCCGAGGATCTGGACCTCGCGGGAGGTCAGGTCATGTGGGTAGACATGGTCAACCATCTGTCTGCGCCTGAGCCCAAAGCTGTTATCAAGGGCGATTTGCGCCAGGTTCTGCCGCGAAACCCAGAACTCCCCGCCGAAAATTGCGGCCAAACCCTTGAGAAGGGTCTCGACCGTGTCGTCCTGGTAGAAAATACCGTGGACACCGAGTTCGAGGGCCTTTTTTTCAAGCCCCGCAGAGCGGTCAAGATTGAAGAGAGCCAGAGCCCATTCGGAGGGGAGTTTTTCAAGTTCCACCATCAGGTCTGCGGGAAGGTCGCTGCCATGCTTGCCGAAACAGTCGAAGAGGACCGCTGCATTCCCCTTGAATGCAGCGCCGTTATTGGTGACAATCGAGGCTATGCTGTCGAACACGGCGCTTTTACCCTTGCTGTGGGTTTCGATGTACGCCGCAAGCATGGTATTCTGAAAATGGTTTGGACCGACAATGTAGGCCATGCATCCGTCGGTTGGAACTGACAACGTTGTCTCGGCGATCTGATTCCACATGCTATTGGTCTCCATAACAATACATCCTCATAGACTGCATACAAATTAGCATACACCAATAAATACCACGAATGGGGTGAGATGCAACAAAATCTCTTGATTCCCGAAAGCCGCTCGCTCACCCCCGCCAGGACCAGCCAGAAACATCACGGCACAATCCCTGTCCGAGCATTGACGCAATTTGCGGCAGCTGCCATCAAAGCGGTCAGCCACACCCTTGCTGCGAATTTCGATGCATGGGCTGAATCTCCTGTTTATGCGCCCTTACAATCTGTGCTACAAATTGGCACGGGTTATGGAATGATGAGTCTGAATCATGTAGTGGGGACAGGCCTTCTTTGCCGACCTTCAGGGTAGCGAAGCGCGGGGAGTTCTGGCAGAATACGGATTCGAGGTAAAGTAGCCGGTAACATTTCCTGCAGGAGCGTGGGCATGATACAGCTTGCACCGGCGGATTATGCCGCCATCGGGCTCTCCGTGAAGATCGCCGTCACCGCCGTGGCGATTTCACTCCCGTTCGGCTTTGCCGTCGCCTACCTGTCAACCTTTGCCCGGTTTCGTGGCAAGCTGCTCCTGGAGGCCATCGTCAACCTCCCCCTCACCCTGCCACCGGTGGTGATCGGCTACCTGCTCCTTGTGCTGCTCGGGCGAAACGGCTGGCTCGGCCACCTGTTGGAAGGGTTGGGAATCAGGATCATCTTTACCTGGAAGGCAGCGGTTCTGGCCTGTTCCGTCGTCGGTTTCCCTCTGCTCGTCCGTGCCATCCGCATCGGCATGGAATCCATCGACATCCGCCTGATCCAGGCATCCCGCACCCTTGGCGCGTCCTGGCACGACACCCTCCTGTCGGTGATACTCCCCCTGTCCCGGCGGGGGATCATCGCCGGTTCGTCGCTCATGTTCGCCCGCAGCCTGGGGGAATTCGGCGCGACGATCATCGTTGCCGGCAACATACCCGGCGTGACCCGGACCATTCCGCTGGCCATATACGATTACACCGCCTCACCGGACGGTGAACCGATGGCCGCAGCCCTCTGCATCGTCTCCATAACCATTTCGGTGGTCATTCTTCTGTTTCACGAGCGTCTCAACAGCCGGAACCGGGAGGGAACCTGACATGGATCTGCATCTCTCCCTGAGAAAAAGCTTCCCCGGTTTCACCCTGAGTGTCGACCGCGATCTTGCCGGGGAACGGATCGGCCTGTTCGGCCCATCGGGCAGCGGCAAATCAACCCTGGCCAGTCTCATTGCCGGTCTGGAATGTCCGGACTGCGGCAGGATTGCGCTGGACGGCAAGACCCTCTTCGACAGCGACCGCGGCATCAATCTACCGCCGGAACGACGCCGCGTCGGCATCGTTTTCCAGAACGCCCACCTCTTCCCCCACCTCAGCGTCCGGGACAATCTCTTCTATGGTCACCGCCGCACCCCGGATTCTCAGCGAGGCATCGAGCCTGACAGCGTTGTTGCCGCCCTTGAGCTTGGCGGACTGCTGCAACGGGGGGTAACGAAGCTTTCCGGGGGAGAGCGACAGCGGGTCGCCCTTGGGCGGGCGCTTCTGGCAAGTCCGCGCCTGCTGCTCATGGACGAGCCGCTGTCCGCCCTGGACGATACCCTCAGGTTCCAGATCATCCCGTACCTGAAGAGCGTCAGTGAGCAGTTCGGCATCCCCTATCTGTACATATCCCACTCCCTCATCGAGATGCGCCTTTTGACGGATCGGGTGGTCGCTTTCTCCCGGGGTACGGCAACAGAGACGCTCCCCCCTGAAGAGCTGGCCCTGCAGCGGATGGGAACAAGCCAGGTCGGATTCATTAACCTGCTCCGCCTCGCCGACCCGTCCCGGAGCGACGGCCTGCTGCTCTACCGGTGGGGTGACGCCATCCTGCAGCTCTCCGGAGACCCCCACGAACGGGGCGAGACACTCTACGAGCTCTCCTCACGGGACATCATCCTCTGCCGCCAGCACCCCGAAGCCATCAGCGCGCGCAACCTGCTCAAGGGAACGGTTGTCCGGACCATTCCGGCAGGCCGCAAGGTGGGAGTGGCGCTGGATTTCGGCGGCAGGGAGCTGATCGCGGAAATAGTGCATGACGCTGCGACGGAACTGGCCATCGAGCCGGGATCGACCCTCTACGCGGTGATCAAGGCATCGGCCTTCCGCCGCTTGGGATAGCGTGACAATGAGCGGGAAAATGTCAGGAGGGTTACTAGGAGGAGTGTCAGCGCTGGGGGGCTAACGATTTCCAATTGTGAGCAAGCAGATCATCCAGGGAACCGAGTGACTCGTCGAACTCCAGGCCGACATAAATCAGCTCGTTCTGCCGCCGGACCTGGCGAACCTTGGCGAACAGGTGCCTGTTCACCGGCCAGTAGGGTCGGGTAAGCCGGACCGAAAGGGTCATCCCCTCGAACAGCTCACTCTCGCAGCCGATCCCCATACCCTTCTCACTGATGTCAATGGAGAGAGCGGGGCGGTAAAGGGCACCATCGAAAGACGCATACTCTACCAGGGACCGGATAGGCTTGCGCGTGCTGCGCCGGCGATCGGAAGAGATGTTGTAGATACTGTTACGCACCTCTTTCGCCTTGTAAAGCTCCTTGTCAGCGTACTGGATTATCTCTTCCGACGTCTCGCCGTTGTCGGGAAAGACGGCGATGCCGCCGCTTATGGTCAGGGTACCGCTGTCCAGCAGTTCCTCCTTGGGAAAAGAAAACTGCTCTATCTCCCTTCGGATCCGCTCGGCCACCGAAAAGGCGGTGTGCCGATCAACATTCGGAAGCAGCAGGGCAAACTCCTCACCGCCATATCTCACCGCCATATCCCCGTCCCTGAGAGCGCCGGTTATCACGTTCGCGCATAGCCGGAGCGCCTCGTCGCCACAGAGATGACCGCACCGGTCGTTATACTGCTTGAAATGATCGAGATCGAGCAGAACCAGGGCAAAGTTCTGATCAAGGCTTCGCCGCTGGTTCACAATGGTGGTTTCGAGGATTTGCTTGAAATAGGTCTGGTTGTAGAGCCCGGTGAGACCGTCGGTGACGGATGAGCGGGTAATGTTGTGGAGATAGTCAGCCTCTATGATACGGGGGTCGCTCACTTCGCCGACAACGTTGCGCAGATAGTCGAGCAGGGCCGGTCTGAAACCTCTTTGGGCGTACTCGGGACGATAGATCTGCCAGCAGTGCTCTATGGCTTCGCGCCAGTACCTGCTGGACAGGTCGGAACCGAAGTGCTTGCCCACCAGAAGCATCAGCATCTCCTTGTAGACGCAGTTGCCATGTTCCTGGGCAAGGTTTTCCACACCGGAGATGAGCCGGGAATCCTCGGCCTCGGTACAGAGTTGTCGCAGCACCTCGGAATATTCTTTTGTCTGCTGGTGGGATGGGAACACGGCGCCTCAATAATTTGCTTGCTACAAACTATTAAAGGATACCCACCACAAACATTAAATGCAACTAAATTTTACAACTTACACCTGCGTAACCGTCCGGCATCACCCGCTGCCGAAAGCGAGTTGATACTCCCGCCGCAGCAGATCCCGACCCGGACCAGTGATGAAGTCCCACGGGAGCTCATCGTCCAGGGGGATCCGCCTGGTCACCAGTGCGGCCACATCGATTGCCATCTCCCTTGCCCCTTTGCGCCAGCTCCCCAGTTCGGCACTCCGGACAAGAAACGGGGCCAGAGAGCGATCCCCGCGGGAGAGGAGAGCCTGCAGCATCGCCTCCTTGATGCTTTCAGCCTGCAGGGAAACATTGGGCATCCTCCTCACCCCCCGCTGCAGTACTGCCAGTCGTTTTTCCAGCTGTTTCTGCTCCAGCATGCCACACCACTGGAACGGGGTAAACGGCTTGGGAATGAACGGATTGACGGAAAGAACGATCTCGCCGATCCGCCGGTTCTGGCGGGCCCGCTCCAGCACCAGCACCCTGATCCGCTCCACCAGGCCGAGAAGTTCCTCGATGTCGTCGTCCGTCTCGGTCGGCAGGCCGATGATGAAATACAGTTTCAGGTTGAGGATGTCCCGGCTGATGAGCCGTTCGCAGGCGGCCAAAATCTGCTCCTCGCTGATCCCCTTTCTAATCAGGTCACGGAGACGCTGGGATCCCCCCTCCGGCGCCAGGGTGGCGGTCTTGTGTCCGGAGGCAACCAGCACGTCGATCATTGACTCATCCAGACCGTCGATGCGCAGGGAGGAGACGGAGACGCTCCCCCCCCTCTCCAGGATGTCACGGCACAGATCGCCGATCCCCCGGTAATCCCCCACCGCCGCCGCCACCAGCCCCACCTTGCGGTGCCCGGCTATGGCGCGGTTGACCTGTTCCTTGATCAATTCAGGGGAACGCTGACGGTAGGGGAGATAGATGTAGCCGGCGGCGCAAAAACGGCACCCCCGCGGGCAGCCGCGGGAGAGCTCCACCAGGTGCATGTCGCCGAACTCGGTTTCGGGGGTGTTGATGGTTGTCTCCACCGGAAAGTCGTCAAGCTTGTGCAGATACTGGCGGGCAACCACATAGCCGTCACCACCGCCCGGGTTGCGCAGCGAGGGCAGATACACCCCCGCAATGGCGGACAGTCGCTGCAGGAGTTCCGTCCGCGGGCGGGAAATCCCGTCGCCAATGACCGTGAGGATCCGGGAGAGAAACACCTCCGCCTCGCCGAGACCGATCAGGTCGAAAAAGTCCGCCACCGGCTCGGGGTTGAGGAAGAGTGCCGCTCCCCCCGCCATGACCAGCGGCTGCCGTTCGCTGCGCTCCCGTGCATAGAAGGGAATGCCGGCCAGGCGGAAGATTTGCGGTATGTTGAGATAATCGCTCTCGAAGGAGACGGAAAAGGCGATGACATCGAAGTCACCCACCGGCTGCCGGGTCTCCAGAGAGAGAAGCGGCGTGCGGGACTGCTCGTATTCGCGCATTTCCTCCGGATCGGGCAGAAAAGCCCGTTCACAGAGCATGTCGGGACAGGAGTTGATGAGGGAGTGAACCGCCATGAAGCCGAGATTGCTCATGGCTATCCGGTAACGGTTGGGATAGACGAGGCAGACCCGCAGGCGTCCACCGCGGCGGCTGACCACACCGCCGGACTCGGCAGCGAGCCTGTTTTTCAGATTTGTCTTTATTTTCCAGGACATGGTGGAAGGTCTGCCAGGAAAAAGGGAAAAAGACCCGGCCCCCCTATAGGAGGGGGTGGGGAGCCGGGGATGGAAACCGATATCAGTCTACAGACTTGCGCAGGAATGTGGGGATATCGTACTGGTCCTCCTCGTCGACGAGGAAGCTCGGCTGCCGGCTTGCGGCCGGACGGCGAGGGGCCTCTTCACGGTTGCGCTCGAAAGTAGGCCGGTCCCAGTCGGTGCGGCTCACACCCTGGATCCTGGTGACCTTTTCCACCCGCTCCCTGTCCTTCTCGAAGCGGTCGCCGAAACCGGTTGCGATGGCGGTCACCTTGAGGCTGTCACCGAGGTTCTCGTCCACCAGAAGGCCTATGATGATGTTGGCATCCTCGTGCACCTTCTCGTGAATGATCCGGCTGACGATCTCGTACTCGTCCATGGTCATGCTGGCGGATCCGCAGATGTTCACCAGCACACCCTTGGCGCCGGAAATGTCGATATCCTCCAGAAGCGGGCTGGAGATGGCGGCGGTGGCCGCCTCGGCGGCACGGTTGTCGCCGCTGGAGATGCCGATCCCCATCATGGCCATGCCGCGAACGCTCATGATAGCCTTGACGTCGGCAAAGTCGACGTTGATCATGCCGGTGGTTGTGATCAGGTCTGAGATACCCTGGACCGCCTGGCGGAGAACATCGTCCGACGGCTTGAACGCATCGAGGATGGAGGTATTCTTGCCTGCCAGGCCTATGAGCCGGTCGTTGGGGACGACGATGAGTGAGTCGACATGCTTCTTCAGCTCGCGGATACCGTCCTCGGCCTTGGCCATCCGCTGCTTCCCTTCGCGGGTGAACGGCTTGGTCACGACACCGACGGTGAGGGCACCCAGCTCCTTGGCCACATCGGCAATGACCGGCGCCGCACCGGTACCGGTACCGCCCCCCATGCCCGCTGCAACAAAGACCATGTCAGAGCCCTGCAGCGCCTCGGTCAGGCGAGCCCTGTCCTCCAATGCCGCATCGCGGCCGACACCCGGCTCGGCGCCGGCGCCGAGACCCTTGGTCAACTGCGAACCGAGCTGCAGCTTGGTCGGCGCCTTGGATGTCCTGAGTGCCTGGGCATCGGTATTGGCAACGATAAACTCCACGTGGTGGACCTGCTTGTCGATCATGGTGTTGACCGCATTGCTGCCGCCGCCACCAACACCCACAACCTTGATTTTCGCCGCGGGCTCGAAACTCTGATCAAACTCAAACTGCATACCGTACCCCCTTTTCCGGTCTGATGTATAAAATTGAATGCATATAACTCATTTTTTTACTTTAGTGCGGGTGTCAATTTTTCGCAAGGTCAAGGCGATCAAGGAATTCCGCGGAGGCGTAGCAGACGCTACGCCGCACAAGGGATTTCGCAGATCAACGCCGAGATTGCGGAAAAGTGGCGCTCGCTAGAAGAATTCGCCGAACCACTCCCTCATCCGCTTGCTCACCTTCCTGAACAGGCTGTCATCACTCTGGGTCGTCGGGAAGTGGGTGGCAACCTCCATGTGCCGGCTGCCGTAGATCACCAGGCCCACACCAGTGGCGTAGACCGGGGAGTTCACCACGTCAACCAGCCCGCCGATCTGCTGCGGCACCCCGCGACGCACCGGCAGGTTGAAGATCTGCTCCGCCAGCTCGGGCATCCCCTCCAGGATTGTGCTGCCGCCGGTAATGACCACGCCGGATGCAATGACATCCTCGAAGCCGGACTTGACGATTTCGCGATTCACCAGGGTGAAGATCTCCTCGACGCGCGGCTCGAGAATTTCCGCGAGCAGCTGGCGGGAGAGGACCCGCGGTTTCCGCCCGCCGACACTCGGGACTTCGATGGTCTCGTCCTTCCCCACCAGGGAGGCGAGGCAGCAGCCGTATTTCTGCTTGATCTTCTCCGCCTCGGCCATGGGTGTGCGCAGGCCGACGGCGATGTCATTGGTGAGATGATTCCCGCCGAGGGAGAGGACCGAGGTATGCTTGATGGCGCCGTCGACGAAGATGGCAATGTCGGTGGTGCCGCCGCCGATATCGATCAGGGCAACCCCCAGTTCCTTCTCATCGGCGGAAAGGACCGCTTCGGAGGAGGCCAGCTGCTCGAGGACGATGTCGGAGACGTCCAGGCCGCCACGATTGCACGATTTGACGATATTCTGGGCACTGGCAGCCGCGCCGGTGACGATGTGCACCTTGGCTTCGAGACGGACCCCGCTCATGCCGAGCGGTTCGCGGATGCCGTCCTGGTCGTCGATGATGAACTCCTGAGGCAGGATGTGGATCACCTCCCGGTCCATGGGAATGGCGATCGCCTTGGCCGCCTCGATGACCCTCTTGACATCCTCCGTTGAAACCTCACGGTTCTTGATGGCAATAACACCCTGGGAATTGATCCCCTTGATATGGCCACCGGCGATCCCGGCAAAAACCGTCTTGATTTCGCACCCAGCCATCAATTCGGCCTCTTCAATGGCCTTGCGGATCGACTGTACCGTGCTGTCGATATTGATGACCACGCCCTTGCGCAGGCCCCGTGACGGACTGGAACCGATACCGACGATATCGATGCCGTCCTCGGTCAGATTGCCGACAATGGCGCAGATTTTAGTGGTGCCGATATCAAGACCGACTATGAGATTGTCTCTTCTGGCAGACATTTATACCCCCGGAATGACTTTTCCCGGCAACCCAGAGGGATGCCACAAACTTCAGGATTTTTTCACGACTATTCTGTCGCTGTAATCAAGATCAACATACTCCAGACCGGTTATCTGGGTCTGCAATTCATTGTAAATGCGGGAAAGGCGCCCGAGTTTTTCATCGAAGGCGTCGGATCCGAGCCGTATGGGGAGTCCACGGTCAATGGTGAACAACGTATAGCCAAATCCTTTATCGTAGTGCAGCTCGGAAATATCCGCAATGGTTATCCCGCTTCGGTTATTACGCAGCTGATCAATCAGTCCGAGCATCACCTTCAGAGATTCCCGTGTCCCGGACTGATCACGGATGACATCTTCCTCGGAAAAGCCGGTAATGACCGGAAAGTCCAGGCTGTCACCCTCCTGCAGCGGCTTGAAGATCTCCCCCTTGCGGTCGAGGTAGTAGAGATACCCCATGCTGACGATGCCGACCGGCTCCCGTTCGACCACGTTGATCGTCAGGGAATGGGGAAAGTTCCGACTCACCCTGACACTCTCAACCCAGGGGTTTTTTGCCAGCTGCTCTCCCATCCGGACAAGCCTGAGGGAAAGGAGGTCGTCACCGACCTTGACGGAGGCGGCGGAGAGGATCTCCTCCCGCTTCAGACGATTGAGCCCGGTCACCTCGATCCTTTCGAGGCGGAGAAAGGTCGTTCTCCCCAGGAAACCGCAGAGCTCGTAGGCAACGAGTACGACCATGGATACTACCACAATCGAAGCCGCCAGCCGCACGATTTTTTTCAAGAATCCGCGCAGATCGATCTTGCGCCGCTCTTTTTTGAAACGGTTCCTGGTAACCGGTTTCTGGTTGTTCAGGCTAAGTTCGCGCATGTTCCCCTGGGCGCTCGTTCCTGAATGAGAGTATCGGTCGGGCCGATATCTGTTCAGTACGAATTAATAGCATATATTAATAACAGTTTATAGCAGAATTTGTGCTTTACCGCGGAAAATTTGCCGCATCGACCACAACATGTTGATGGGCGCCCATCCACCGGCGCCCGGAAGTACCACATAAAAAAAGTAGTCGCAATCAGATCTTCAGGGAAGCCGACTGGACAATCCGCTCAACAAGCTCGGCGAAACAGATGCCCGCATGCTGGGCAATTTCCGGCAAGAGACTAAGCGCCGTCATGCCGGGCAGCGTATTGACCTCAAGCAGGTAATTCTCGCCAGAGGTGGTGACGATGAAGTCCACCCGGCTGTAGCCGGAGCAGCCGAGGGCCGCGTGGGCTTGCTCACCGAGTCCCAGGAGGGCTCGATACTCCTCTTCCGGCAGCGGCGCCGGCATGATGTGGGTCGCCATGCCGTCGGTATACTTTGCCTCGAAATCATAGAACTCGTTTTTCGGGACGATCTCGATGGCCCCCATGGCCTTGCCATCAAGGATGCCGACCTGAATCTCCCGTCCCTTGACATACTTTTCCACCAGAATTTCACGGTCGTAGCCGAAGGCAAGTGCAAGCTTGTCCGGCAGTTCGGCTGCGGCCTTGACGATACTGACACCAACCGACGACCCCTCCCGGGACGGCTTGACCACTACCGGCAGGGGAAACGGCAGCGAATCGGGCGCAACGCTCTCCCCATGGCGAACGACAACGTACGGGGTGATGGTCAGACCTGCCGCGGCAAATATTTTCTTGGCAAAGACCTTGTCCATGGCAAGCGCACTGGCCAATATGCCGGAGCCGGTGTACGGGATTGCAAGCAGCTCCAGCAGCCCCTGAACCGATCCGTCCTCACCATAGCGGCCGTGCAAACAGACGAACGCAACCCCAACCTGTTCAGCTGCCAGCCTGGCGGCAAGATTCCGGTCCACATCGATCGCAACGGCGTCATAGCCCCGTTCCAGAAGGGCTCGGTGCACGGCGGCGCCGCTCTTGAGCGAGACTTCCCGCTCGGCGGAGAGCCCCCCCATGAGCACAGCAATCTTTTTCTTCTTCAGCTCTTCTACCGACATTGCCGCCCCCTCTTTTACCCCGGTTCCGGCGCATTGATCCGCCGGGAACTGTTTCGTCTCACTCCTCGCCAACGATACGCACTTCCTCTTCCAGCACCACGCCGCTGGACTGCAGCACCGCTTCCTTGACCCGGGCGGAGAGCCGGAGGAAATCCCGCGCCGTGGCGCCGCCCGCGTTGACGAGAAAGTTGCTGTGCACCGTTGAAACCTGCGCTCCGCCGACCCGCTCCCCCCGCATGCCAGCCCCGTCGATCAGCCGCCAGGCAGCCTGCCCGGCCGGATTCCTGAAAAAGGAGCCGGCGCTCGGGTGCCCCACATTATGTTTGGAGCGGCGCAGCTCCAGATCCTTCCGTATCGACTCTTCGGTCTCCCGCGGGTCGTGCGTTGCCAACCGGAACGTTGCGCCGAGGATGACATCACCCGCCAGCAGCTCCAGGTGACGGTAACCGAACTCCAACTGGTCCATGCAGAACTCCCGTACCTCGCCGTCACGCAGGAGGGTAATGCACTCTGTCTTTTCCAGAATCCCCTGGCCGTAGGCGCCGGCATTCATCCGGATCGCCCCGCCGACCGTCCCCGGAATGCCGGCGATGAAGGCGATGCCGCCGAGACCGTGCTGCTGGGCGAAGCGGACAACATCCAGGTTGTCGGCCCCTGCCCCCGCCCTGACCAGCCCCGGCCCGACGATGTCGATGCTGCCAAGCCGCTCGAGGGAGATCACGGCACCGCGGATCCCGCCGTCCCGGACGAGTAGGTTGTACCCCTTGCCGACGACAATCCAGGGGATCCCCCGGTCGACCAGCCACACCAGCAGCTGGCGAAGATCGTCCGTATCCGCCGGACGGGCAAACAGTTCGGCCGGTCCTCCGACCTTGAGGGAGGTATGCCGGCTCATCGGCTCGTCGAGCAGCAACTCTCCCCGTATGATCAGTCCGGAGATATCCATGCTACTCTTCGAGCATCCTGACCAGTGCCTCGCCCTGTTGCCAGATATTTCCAGCCCCGAGAGTGATGACGATATCCCCCTCGCGCACCATGCCGGCCAGGTGGGCCGGGATCTTCTCCCGGTCAGCGATCCAGGTGACATCCTTCTGTCCGTGCCGTAGAACCTCGGCAGCCAGCCGCTCCGCCGTGGCCCCCTCGATCGGCTGTTCACCGGCAGCATACACGTCGGTCAGCACGAGAACGTCGGCATCGTAGAATGCGGTGACGAACTCGTCGAACAGCTCATGGGTCCTGGTGTAGCGGTGAGGCTGGAAGGCGGCAATGATACGCCGCTCGGGCCACCCCTGGCGGGCCGCGGCCAGGGTCGCCCTGATTTCCGCCGGGTGGTGGCCGTAGTCGTCCACCACCATGATCCCCTTCGGCTCCCCCTTGACGGTGAACCGCCTGCCGACGCCGCCGAATTTGGCAAACCCCTCCTGGATCGCGGCAAAGGGGACATCCAGCTCCATGGCCACGGCAATGCAGGCCATGGCATTGAGCACGTTGTGCGCCCCGGGCATGCGGAAGGAGATCTCCCCCAGGCGGTACCCCTTGTAATGGGCGACAAAGGAGGTGTTGAACCCGTCGTGCCTTACATGGGTCGCCCGGATATCGGCCTGGGAGGAGAGCCCGTAGGTCATGTAGCGCTTTTTCACCTGGGGCAGAATCTCGCGGATGTTTTTGTCATCGAGACAGAGAACCGCCAGACCGTAGAACGGCACCTTGTTGATGAACTCGACGAAAGTCTCCCTGATCTCCTCGATGCCGGAGTAGAAATCCAGGTGGTCGGCATCGATGTTGGTAACCACGGCGATAGTGGGGGAGAGGACCAGGAACGAGCCGTCCGACTCGTCCGCCTCGGCAACGAGGAACTTCCCCTGCCCCAGCTGGGCATTGGTGCCGATGGCGTTCAGCTTGCCGCCGATGACGATGGTCGGGTCGATGCCGGCGTGGCCGAGAATGGAGGCTGCCATTGAGGTGGTGGTAGTCTTGCCGTGGGTTCCGGCAATGGCGATGCCGTACTTCATCCGCATCAGCTCCGCCAGCATCTCTGCCCGGGGGATGACCGGCACGTGCAGCCGTCTGGCCTCCACGACCTCCGGGTTATCGTCGTGGACCGCCGAGGAGATGACCACCACATCCACGTTCTGCAGGTTTTCCGCCTTGTGGCCGATGCCGATCTCCGCCCCGAATCCGGCAAGCCGCTCTGTGATGTCGGAAGAGCGCAGGTCCGAGCCGGAGACCTTGTAGCCAAGATTCAGGAGCACCTCTGCAATGCCGCTCATTCCGATGCCGCCGATGCCGACGAAGTGTATCTTCTCGATTTTTCCGTACATGTCTAACCCCTTCGGTTCAGGGCTCAGGGCGTAAGGCTAAGGATGCCTCTATCTTACCCTTGGCCCTGAGCCCTGAGCCCTATTTTTTCCAGCATCCTGTCAACAATCACCCTGCCAGCATCGGTCCGGCCGAGGCTGCGGGCACTGGCACCGATCTGCGCCAGTTTCTCCCGGTCTTCGAGCAATCCCCCGACCATCCCGGCCAGGCTCTCCGGAGACAGTTCCCGCTCCAGCAGCATCTCACACGCCCCCTTTTTCAGCAGCGAC
>Ga0073934_10007165_pt1 | contig 15721 bp, 15 predicted proteins | sample LarsenN4metaG_FD_76834 | JGI IMG/M metagenome (GOLD analysis project Ga0073934, IMG submission 76834) | Hot spring sediment bacterial and archeal communities from British Columbia, Canada, to study Microbial Dark Matter (Phase II) - Larsen... ...
GATTCGGGCTTCATCGCCGCCTTTGCCTCCCTGATCGACAGCCAGGTCAACTTTTGCCTTGTGCCGGAGGTCTCCTTTAGCCTGGGCGGCTTCCTCAGGAACCTGGAGGAGCGCGTGCAGCGGCGTGGCCACGCCGTGGTCGTGGTGGCCGAAGGGGCCGGCCAGGAACTGCTGGCTGCCACGAGTGAGCGCGACCCCTCGGGGAATGTCAAACTGGGTGACATCGGCACCTTTCTCCGCGACGCCACAAAGAAGCATTTCAGCAGTCACGGGACGGAGTGCAACCTCAAGTACATCGACCCGAGTTATATCATCCGCAGCCAGCCGGCCAACCCGCACGACTCGGCCCTCTGCCTGCTCCTTGGTCAGAATGCCGTCCATGCCGGCATGAGTGGCAGGTCCAATATGGTGGTGGGGTTCTGGAACCACCAGTTCACTCATGTACCCATAAGGTTGGCGACCAGTAAGCGGAAGAAGATCGATCCCGATGGCTGGCTCTGGAACAGCGTGCTGGCCTCCACCGGTCAGCCGCGGGAGATGTAGTTCTACCGCCAGCACGACGAATGGGTTGATTGTCACACAAGGAGGAACCACCGCCATGCTCGGTAAAATATTCCCCATATTCAGTTGGCTGCCTTCCTATCAAAAGGAATGGATACGCTTCGATCTGATTGCCGGCCTCACTACGGCGGCGGTGGTCATCCCCAAGGCTATGGCCTATGCCGCCATTGCCGGCCTCCCCCTGGTGGTGGGTCTCTACACCTCTCTTATCCCGCTGGTGGTGTATGCCGTGATGGGCACTTCCCGGCCTCTGAGCGTCACGACCTCCTCGACAATAGCGATCATGGCTGCCGGTATCATAGGCCAGGTGGCCCCCGACGGAGACCCTGCAGCGCTGCTGGCGGTGTCTGCCACACTGTCACTCCTGACCGGCGCATTCCTGCTGCTGGCCGGCCTGTTGCGCCTCGGCGTGGTGGCAAACCTCATTTCCGCTCCGGTGTTGACCGGGTTCAAGGCCGGAGTGGGACTGATCATTGTGCTGGACCAGATTCCCAAGCTCTTGGGGATACATATCACCAAGGCCGGCTTCTTTCACGATATCTGGTCCATCGTCACGCATCTCCCGGAGTCATCTCTTCCAACCGTGCTTCTCGCCATAGTGATGCTGGCACTCATGCTGGGACTGGAGCATTTCGCACCGAAAGTGCCGGCACCGCTTATCACCGTTGCAATCGGTATTGCCGCCTCGGCCTTTGCCGGGCTCGACAGGGCGGGAATTGCCCTGGTGGGAAAGGTCGAGGCGGGATTGCCCTCCTTTGCGCTTCCCGACCTTTCCATGGCGGAGCAACTCTGGCCAGCCGCCCTGGGTATCGCCCTGATGAGTTTCGTCGAAACGGCAGCGGCGGGTCGCGCCTTCGTTCGCAAGGGGGAGTCGACCCCCAACGCCGACAGTGAGCTGATAGCTACCGGTATGGCCAACCTTGCCGGCAGCCTCTTCCATATCATGCCCGCCGGTGGCGGAACATCGCAGACGGCCGTGAACGACGGCGCGGGAGCCCGCAGCCAGTTGGCAGGGGTGGTGACCGCCTCGGTTGTCGTGGCCACGCTGCTTTTCCTGGCGCCTCTTTTCGGCATTATGCCCCATCCGACCCTGGCAGCCGTCGTCGTGGTCGCCAGTATTGGCCTGATCAGCCCGGCAGAATTCCTTGCCATCCGACGTATCCGTTTCATGGAATGTCGCTGGGCAATCGTGGCAGTGTTGGGAGTGCTGCTGCTCGGCACCCTGAAGGGCGTTCTGGTGGCGGTGCTGGCATCGCTGGTGGCCCTCATCATCCATGGCAATCGCTACCCTCTTCTCGTCCTGGGGCGCAAGCCAGGCACCAATGTGTTCCGTCCCCGCACGCCGGAGCATCCTGAGGACGAAACCTTCCCCGGTCTGCTTTTGCTGCGGCCAGAGGGTGCAATATATTTTGCCAATGCAGCGCGTCTGGGACAGAAAATGCGGGAACTTCGCGGCGAGATTTCGCCCAGAGTACTGGTCATGGACATGAGTGCGGTGCCCCTTTTGGAGTACACCGCCTTGAGGATGTTCATGGACGGCGAGGAAAAACTGCGCGACTTCGGGACCGCACTCTGGCTGGTGGGGCTGAACCCCGAGGTGTTTGAGGTTGTCCAGCGTTCCGGCCTGGGGGAGCGATTGGGGCGGGAACGGATGTTCTTCACCCTGGAGCAGGCGGTCGATAAGTATCAGCGAGAATGCAGTCCGGAGGCAGGTCATGGCTAAACAGAAATTCATTGACGTCACGGAACAGAAGCGGCTGAACGAGGCGCGCGAGGCTGGCATACCCTGGAAGAAGTGGGGACCCTACCTGAGCGAGCGGCAGTGGGGAACGGTACGGGAGGACTACAGCAAGGACGGCAATGCGTGGGATTACTTCACCCATGACCAGGCGCGCTCGCGGGCCTACCGCTGGGGCGAGGACGGCCTGGGGGGGATCTGTGATGACAAGCAGCGACTCTGCTTCGCTCTGGCGCTCTGGAACGAGCGCGACCCCATCCTCAAGGAGCGCCTCTTCGGCCTCACCAACAGCGAGGCGAACCACGGGGAGGACGTGAAGGAGTATTACTTCTACATCGACAGCACCCCCACCCACTCCTACATGAAGTACCTGTACAAGTATCCCCAGCGGGAATATCCCTACTGCGACCTGATCGAGACGAACCGGGGCCGTTCACGGGAAGAGTTCGAGTACGAGCTGCTCGACACGGGAGTGTTTGACGACGACCGCTATTTCGACCTGTTCGTGGAATATGCCAAGGAGGGGCCGGAAGATATTCTGATCCGGATCAGCGTGCACAACCGTGGACCGGATGCGGCCCGGCTTCGCCTGCTGCCGACGCTCTGGTTCCGCAACACCTGGTCCTGGGGGGAGGATGATCGCAAGCCATCCGTCTGCCAGGTGGCAACCGGGGTCATGCAGGCTTCGCATCATGAACTGGGGGATTACTGGTTCTACTGCGACGGCGCCCCGGAGCTGCTGTTCACCGAGAACGAGAGCAATGCGCAACGGCTCTGGGGCCAGCCAAACGCTTCTCCCCATGTCAAGGATGCGTTCCACACGTATCTCATCGGGGGGGAGGGGGACGCGGTGAACCCTGCCAAGGCGGGTACCAAGGCCGCGGCCCACTATATGCTGGAAGTGCCCGGCGGCGGCAGCCAGACGGTCCGCCTGCGACTCGCCGCCGCCCCGGCGGAGAATCCCTTCAGCGCCTTCGAGAAGGTGTTCGCAAGCCGGATCGGCGATGCGGACGAGTTCTACCAGAGGATCACGCCGAAATCGCTCAGCGAGGATGAGCGCCGGGTGCACCGCCAGGCACTGGCCGGGATGCTCTGGAGCAAACAGTTCTACTACTTCGACCTGGAGCAGTGGCTGAGCGAACACAAGTGCCACCCGCTCCTCGATTCTGCCGAGTGCGGCATGCGGAACACGGACTGGTTTCACATGCTGAACGCCGACGTGATCTCCATGCCGGACAAGTGGGAGTACCCTTGGTATGCGGCCTGGGATTTGGCCTTCCACGCGAATGTTTTGGCTCTGGTTGATTTCGACTTTGCCAAGGAGCAGCTCCTGTTGATGCTGCGCAACCTCTATTTCCACCCCAACGGACAGATTCCCGCCTACGAGTGGAATTTCAGTGACGTAAACCCCCCGGTGCATGCCTTTGCCACGCTCCGCCTGTTCAAGATGGAGCAGACGCTGGGGCGGGCTGACCTGCGCTTCCTGGAGCGTTCCTTCCATGGGTTGATGCTGAATTTCAACTGGTGGGTGAACCGGAAGGACCCTGCGGGGCGTAACGTCTTTGCCGGTGGTTTTCTGGGACTGGACAACATCGGCGTCTTCGACCGGAGCGCCCAGCTGCCGACGGGGGGATCGCTGGAACAGGCGGACGGTACCGCCTGGATGGCCTTTTATTGCCAGAACATGCTGGAAATTGCCCTGATCCTGACCGAGTACGACCCGATCTACGAGGAGGTCGCCTTCAAATTTGTCCAGCACTTCTTCTGGATCTCCTATGCCATGGACCGAATCGGCGAGCAGAAGGACGAGATGTGGGACGAGGAGGACGGTTTCTTCTACGACCTGCTGCGCCTGCCGGGCGGCCAGGCCATGCGGCTGAAGGTACGTTCGCTGGTGGGGCTGCTGCCGCTCTGCGCGTCCACGGTGTTCGAGGGGGATCTCGTGACGCGCTATCCGAAGCTGGCGGAGATGGTTGCCCTGTTCCGCAAGCGTCATCCTGAGGTGGTGTCCCACGTGGCGCCCACCGACGAGGGTTTCATCGGCTATAAGGGGCGGCGACTGCTGTCGATTCTGAACAAGAAGAAGCTCGTTCGGGTGCTCGGCTACATGCTCGACGAGAATGAATTCCTGGGTCCGTACGGGATCCGCTCGCTCTCGCGCTATCACCTGGAGCATCCGTTCCTGTTCCGGGTGGACCATGAGGAGTTCAAGGTGCAGTACCTGCCGGGTGAATCAAATACCGGCATGTTCGGCGGGAACTCCAACTGGCGGGGGCCGGTCTGGATGCCGGTCAATACCCTGATCATCCGGGCGCTGTTGAACCTGTACCTGTTTTACGGCGACGAATTCACGGTGGAGTGCCCGACCGGTTCCGGCCAACAGATGACGCTGTTCGAGGTGGCGCAGGAGATCTCCCGTCGGCTGGCGGCCACGTTTCTGCGCGATGCCGATGGGAAGCGGCCGGTCTACGGCGGGACTGCCAGGTTCCAGGACGACCCGCACTGGCGCGATCTGATTCTGTTCTACGAGTACTTCCACGGCGACAATGGGGCAGGGCTCGGGGCCAGCCACCAGACCGGCTGGACCGGCCTGGTGGCCGTCCTCCTGGATGCTTTCGGGCGTGTCGACGCCAAAACCATCCTGGAAACCGAGCGCCAGCGATTTGAATCCAGGATCATCAGTGAGCAGGTGGGTGGGGAACAGAACGGTAAATGAGTGAGCCACCTGGCCCCCGGCGAGGGGGAGGTGACGATGGTTATTCACCATGGAACAGGCGGTGGAGCAGTATTAGAGAAAAATCGGAGTATCCATGTTTGAAATTGAGAAAGGAGCTACATTATGAAGAAAGAGAAGAAAGACAAGAAGAAAAACAGAGAAGTCACGGAAGAGACTGGCAAGAAACTCGCCAACAAAAATGTAAAAGAGGAATCTGCTGGCGAACAGGGTACGAAGCTCAAAAACAAGCAGTACGAGAAGGAACTGGCCAAGCTGCATGTGGAACTGGTCAAGCTCCAGGAGTGGGTCAAGTTCAAGGGGCTCAAGGTCTGTGTCGTCTTCGAGGGGCGCGACGGCGCCGGCAAGGGTGGGACTATCAAGGCGATCACCGAGCGGGTAAGTCCGCGGGTCTTCCGCGTGGTGGCGCTCCCTGCCCCGACAGACCGTGAGAAGACCCAGATGTATGCACAGCGCTACATGCAGCACTTTCCTGCAGCCGGCGAGGTGGTCATCTTCGACCGCAGCTGGTACAACCGGGCCGGGGTCGAGCGGGTCATGGGGTTCTGCACCGACGAGCAGGCAAAACGCTTTCTCCAGGTTGTGCCGCACTTCGAGAAGCTGATGGTCGAGTCCGGCATCATTCTCCTCAAGTACTGGCTTGAGGTGAGCCCGGAAGAGCAGACCCGCAGGCTCAAGGGGAGGGTCGACGACGGCCGCAAGATCTGGAAGCTTTCCCCCATGGACCTAAAGTCCTACAGCCGCTGGGATGACTATACCAGGGTGCGAGACGAGATGTTCGCGGCAACCGATACACCCTGGGCGCCATGGTATGTGGGGAACTCCGAGTGCAAGAAATCTGTCCGGCTTAATATCATCAGCCACCTGCTGAGCAAGATCCCGTATGAGGAGCCGCCGCGCGAAAAAGTAAAGCTGCCGGAGCGGAAGAAGCTGAACAAGTACAAGTCGCCCGAATATCCGTTTAAGTATATACCCGAGGTCTATTAGTAGCCGAATCTCCGCTAGCAAGCAACCGACGATATTGGGGGGGAGTGATCAGGCACTCCCCTGGTCGGGTGGCCTGCACGTTGTGGGGGGGCGCAGTATATGCCGACTGTAGGACGAGGCTGCGTCCGTTTAAACGGTTAAACGGTTACGGTGTATGTACTAGGCAGGAGGTGAGACTAGTGAAAGTTCGTTTCTGTGAACACAACAAGGGATCCACCAAGATTTATAAACGGCTCAAAGATGAATTTCCCGGATTGAATCTGAAGAGGAAGGACTGTATCGGTAAGTGTGGCCCATGCCACAAGACGCCGTTTGCCCTGGTTGACGGGAAGGCTGTCTGCGCCACCGACGGCGAAGAACTTTATGGCAAACTTGTCAAGCTGATCAAGAAGGACTGAATTCAATCTTTAGTTTGAAGGCCTTCTGCAGCAGGTCGCTCTTAATCTCTGCGCCGTATATCTCAACCGACAGATCCTCGTCTCCGTGGACCTCCAGCCGCAATCTGCCTTTCTCGATCATCGCCCCCACCGATTTGACCGCGGAGTTTCGCCGCCGGTCGAGGCCATCGGCCAGCCTGAGTATCCCCCCCGAGCCGCATGACCAGTTGCTGGTCGGTCGCGGAGAGCCGCATGAACTGTTCGTGTCGTTTATTGGGTAGCGACTTACAGGCTGTTCCGGGCGTCGGCCGCCAGTTGTGCCAGTGGATAACGGTCTATCTTGTTGGCAAAGGTCTCGAACAGTTGATGGCGACGAGCGGCGATGTGCGCAAGCAGCGGTGTTGATGCATCGGGTGAGGCAATTCGCTCGCTGATCATGGTGGCGAAGACGTCCAGATCGTGCATGGTGCCGAGCAGTTCCTGGTAACCCTTTGCGACACTTATCAAGTCATTCAGTCGGTCCGGGGCGAAGAATGCCGCCAGCTCCAGACGGTAGCGAAAATGCTTCACGGCGATCCGCAAGCGATGCTGGGCAATTATGTTCTCCTCATGGGCAGCCTCCTCGGCAAACCTGAGGAGCGACGCTTCCCGTTCGTGGAGCGTATCCCGCAGGAAGTCGGCAACTTTCATGAACGGGTCGTGGGCGGAAATGGCGAAGATGGCCGGGCGGTTGCAGACCTTCTCGAAGCGGCGGCTGAGGGAGGCCGGGTCGATCCGTTTCATGGTGCGCAACAGATGCTTTTTCTCGGCAGCCCGTTCCGATTGCAGCAACTCGATAAGCGTCGATACTGCACGGGTCGCCGGGGCGGGCAGGGCCGGAGGAAGTGACGCCAGAAAGAGCAACGCCTCGTCGGTATTGCGGATCGTGCCGAGCATTCCGGTAAGCTTTTTGATGCGGGAAATGAGTTTTGAAGCGGGTTTTTCCGGAAAGCAGGGGGTGTAGAGCAGGAGTGCTTCGCGCAGGCGTCGCGATGCGACCCGCAGGTCGTGAATGTCATCAAGTTCGAACTTTTGCAGCACCTTTTCCCAGCAGTCGAACATTTCCCGGCCACGCTGGAGCAGACTTGACCGTGCCGCCACCCAGAGAGGTGTGTCGGGGGTGATGGCTGTCATGTCTTTTCCTGCGAAGTTTTCGCGGCACTCTTCTTCTTTCGCGAGACCTTTTTCACCGGCGGTTTGGCGTTAGTGTCTTCATCATCGCAGGCAATGACCGCATCACCGAGGGAGGCCAGCAGTTGATCGACACGGTGCAGATCCTTGAGGCGGCCCTTGGCGGGTTTGACGTTCAGTCCGCGCGCCTCGCTCAGCCACCCCTTGCAGATGCGACGCAGTTTTGATTTGGGCAGGGTCTGCAGGTGCGACATCAGGGACTCGATCTCCCCTTCCTTACGGATTATCAGGTTCTCGCCGATGTCATGAACGATACCGCGGAGGTACTTTAGTTCGGCAACAAGGTGCTGCAGCTGTTCGTCCGGAGCGTTGGGCATCTGTGCGAGACCTTTGTCAGAGAATATCTTCGATCCGTCTGTTGATTTCATGGGCTATGGCGCGAACCGACAGGTTCCCGTTTACCACGGTGAAGCCATACTGGCGCTGCAGCTCGGAAAATTCACGCTGGATAAGTTTCTGATAGCGGATGAAACTGTCAAAACTGTCCCGGGAAAGCCCCAGGTCCATGCCGGATTCCCAGTAGTCCAGGGTCGAGTTTTTGGCCAGGTTCCGCTCCACGAGCTGTGCCGGACTTACTTTCAGGTAGATGACGAGGTCGGGAACCAGGGCGATCCCGTACAGTGAGCGGAGCCATTCGTCATCAGCGCCGCGGACGATGTCCCGGGCCATCAGGGTATAGATATAGCGGTCGGCCAGGACGATGAATCCTGCCTTGAGAGCGGGGATGATCCGGTTTTCCAGTTGGTCGGCGAAATCAGTGGCATAAAACAGGCTGCGGGTGATTTCGCCGAGGACGTTTCCCTGTTTTGCCTGCTGCAGTTCGTCGGCGACCAGGGATGAGCGCCGCAAACCGACGTTGACTGTGGCGTGCCCCAGATTTTCCAGATGGTTGCGGAGGATTTCGATCTGTGTCGAACGGCCGGAACCATCGGCGCCCTCGATGACGATCAGTTTGCCGGCCAGTTGTTCGGCATTGACGCCGGGTATGCCATCACCTAAGAATCTCATTCACCGTATCCTGTCCAGGAGTCTGTTGACTTAAAGTGTCTTGCGCCGGAAGCGGGGCAGATCGAGCCGCGACGCGATCAGCTCCCTGACCTGTTCCTGCTGCAGTTCGATAGTTGCTGAGCCGTCGATTTCAGTGAAATTGAAACGCTCTTTCATCGCCAGGTATTCGTCGTAGATCTTCCCCTGAAAGATACGGAAGCTTTCATACGGGTCACTGGCGAGTCCCATATCCATCCCGGCCTCATGGTATTTGAGCTGCGGCCGGCCGCCGAGAATCCGCCCGAGGGCAACCGGCAGGGGGGTGTTGAAGAAGAGGGTGATGTCGGGGTGGCAGGCATAACTGTAAAGCTTGTGCAGCCAGGGGCGCGGACAGCCGCGCACCGCATCACGGGCAAAGGCGGTGTAGATGTAGCGATCGCATAGTACTATGAAGCCGGCCTTGAGGAGCGGCAGGATCTGCCGTTCGTAGCGGTCGGCAAAATCGGTGCAGTGAATGAGGCTGAAGGTGGTGGGGGTAAGGAGCTGGCGCTTTTTCCCCTTACTGGTAGCAGCCTTGACAATGAGCGATGAGTTCCATTCGGTCAGGTGTACCTTGAGTCCCTTCATTTCAAGCCAGCGTTTGAGCAGGTACAGTTGGGTCGACTTGCCCGAGCCGTCCAGACCTTCGACGGCGATCAGTTTTCCCGGGAAATTTTGCAGGCGGTTGACGATCATCCTATGACCTTGTCCAGCGATTTGCGCATTTTTCTCAGCCTCTTGCGGAGACCGCTTATGGAGGATGTTGCCAGTTTGTCACAACGTCTGGTCGCCTTGGCGATACGCTTTTCGGCGCGTTTGAGTTGTGTGTGGGACTGTTTTTCGATGTCAGTGAGCAGATCCAAGATCCGCACGAATTCTCTGGAAATGATGCGGCCGGCCTTGCAGGAAAGTTCATCGGCAAAACGCCCGCGCAGGTCTGCGGCAGTGGCACTGAACCGGTCACGCAGCGTGCTCAGCTGCATTTTCAGCGCGGCACTCCGCTCCTCGCTGCCGGTCGTTGAAACGGACGCAAACGTTGCCGCCTGCTCTATTATGCCGTCAACGGCACGGGGATTCATTCCCGGGATCGCCGCCAGTTTGGATGGAGGTGCTGCGGCGATCCTGGCAAATGTGTCCAGTCCCGTGGCGGTCAATCTCTGGGCGAGGATATCGCCAATCCCTTTTATCCTGGTCAGCTTGTCGGCTTCTGTCTTCGTTGTCATCAATCACCTCAAGAGTTGGAATCCATGCTCAAACGTGCAAGCGCCTTTTTTCTCGAATTTACCAGTTTCCCGCCACCGCTCACCAGCCACTGCAGATTGCCGGTCAGGGGAGGGTGGGCAGGGTCCAGTTCCAGGCAGAGCGTTGCACCCTTCTTGAAGGAGAGGTTGTCAGCGCTGCCGAGCAGTTCCTGTGCCAGACAGCCCAGTGCGGGTTCATGACCGACAATGGCAATGTGGCGGCAATCGGCGTGGGAGAGAAGGAAATCACGAAGCTGCGGGAGAGAGAAACCCTCGGCAAGTTCCGGTACCACTATCAGTTCGCAGGTTGAAGAGATGCTGCTGGCGAGGATTTCGGCAGTCTGGACCGCCCGGATAAGCGGGCTGGTGGCAATCAGGTCCGGGACGATGGCCAGTTTCCCAAGGGTGGCACCGACCTTGCGGAAGCGATTCCGGCCACGGGAGGTCAAGGCACGAATTGCGTCATTGCCTCCTGGCGTTCGTTCAACTGCTTCGGCATGGCGGATGATGTAGAGGTGCATGGGCGCCTGAAAATCGTTTAAAAGTTGATTTGGCAAAATAAAATACAATAGATATGTTTAATCATTCTTGGATTTTAATTATTTCATATAAACAAATAATGTCAATATTGTTTGCCGGAGCTCTGAGCAGATGGTCAACGCTGCCGCTGCCGTTGACAAACCCTTCATTGTCTCGCGCACAGTCACACCGTCATAATCAGATCGAATCAAGTCCGAGTTCTTTCAATTTTGCTTTCCCCGGCCTGGTGGTTTCCGGATCCCATCCCCGATCTTTGTAGTATTGGGTGAGCATGGCGTCGAACCGGTTCCGGTCGAGCACCGCCCCCTTCTTCGGGCCGATGGTGAAAGCGTCCTCGAAAAAACGGTCGGGAAGCCGGTCATCTGCACGGCGAAACCCTTCGCGATAATTGAACAGCTTCTCCAGATTGAAAATCCTTTCGCCGGTTTTTTCGAACCCGGCCTTGTCGTAATCCCGGCCGGTTATGGCGCTGAGCAGGGAAAGCATCGGCTCCTCCAGCGCCGGCTCGAAGGTGGGGAAAAAGCACATGCCGGTCGAATCGAGGATGGCCCGCCGGTTCTGCATGGCAATGTTGTCGCCGCTCATATGGCAGGCTCCCCTGGAGGCGGTGACATACGACAGCCCCCTGGGCTGATTCGCCTGGATGTTGTGGGCCGCCAGCTCAAGCCCCTTCACCTGGATGGCAAATTTTTCAGTCCCTTTGCCGATGTGCCGGGAAAGTGCCCGCACCCCTTCGGCGGCCAGGGCGCCGACGCCGTCCCGGGCGGCGATCTTCTCGATCATCGCCAGCGTCGCATCGACACTCCCCCATTTGAGATCGATGCCGTCCAGAAAACCCCGATTGATCAGGCCCTTCTCATAGGCCTCCATGAGAAAGCCGATGACGTTGCCGGTGGAGATCTGGTCCAGGCCGAGATCGTCAAGGGTGGAGATCGCCTTCAGCAAGCCCGGCATGTCGGAGATCAACAGGTTCGAGCCGAGCATGACGCCGGTTTCATACTCGGGGCCGTCATGGACGATACCCCCGTATTTGCCCCGCGTCAGACCGCTTTTCTTGCAGGCGAGCGGGCAGCAGTAGCAGGCAAAGTCGCGCACCCAGACATCGCGTCGGGCAGCGTCGCCACCGATCTTGGCTGCCTCCGGGAAGGTCCCCTCGCGGTAATTGCGGACCGCCTCGGTCCCGGCATTGCTGTTTGCCACGATGGCCCGTGCAGTCCCCTGCTCAGCCCAGGACTTGGCAAAAGCGGAGCCGTTGAGGGCCAGCCGGGCCCTTTCCAGGGCGGCAAGGAACCGCTGGTGGTCGGCGACCTCCGGCTGCCCCGAACCCTTCACAGCAACGGCCTTCAGATTCTTGGACCCCATGACGCAGCCCATACCCCCCCGGCCCGCGGCCCGCCCCGCAGTATGCAGGATGCTGGCATACGGAACGAGATTCTCCCCGGCAGGACCGATGTAGACGGTCTTGAATTGACCGTCGCCAAGCTCATTCAGAAACGCCCTGTCGAAGGCATCGGTACGCATCCCCTTGAACTTTCTGGCGTCGCGGATCTCCACCTTGCCATCATCGATGACGACATAACAGAGATCGGTTGCCTTGCCGGTAACCACGATCCCGTCATAGCCCGCAAAGCGGATCTCGGGTCCGAAAAAACCGCCCATGTTCGAGTAGGAAACGGTCGAGGCATGGGGATAATCGGACTTAAGCGGAGACGTGATCGGAGATTTAGTCACCACGCAGGTCCTGGACGAGGAGGGGACCGGGAGTCCCGAAAACGGACCGGGCATGAAGATCAGCGGGTTTTCGGGAGAAAGCGGGTCGACCCCCGGTGTTTTAAGCCGGTCCCAGAGGATTTTCATGCCGAGGCCCTGCCCACCGACGAACTTGTCAAGGTCTTCTGGGGGGACGGCCATCTTTTCACTCTTTCCGGTGGAAAGGTCTATGTTCAGTATTACCCCGTGATATCCTGGTTTCCCGCTCATTTTGCACCTCCGAATTCAGCTGTGCCATACCAGCCCCTGGCAAGTTCAGCCGCAATTTTTTCCGGTCCGAGGCCGTAGAACTTCCGGTCACGCCTGACTTCGACATAGGAGAGCGCCCCGAAGGGGCAGCGCTTGACGCACTGCGGGTCGCCGCCGCAGAGGGTGCACATCCGTTCGGGCTTGCCCGTCGCGGGGTTGGGGGTAATCACCCCGGTCCTTTGCCCTGCACAGGCCCTGGCGCAGTTCCGGCAGCCGATGCACCTGCCCGGATCGTTATGGATCGTGCGGGTCGCCTGGTCACGGTAGAGGGCGCGCCGGCCGGTTTTGGGGGCCGGGTCGACCGGGCACGCCTTCACGCAGGGGGTATCGGCGCACATTGCGCAGACGTTCGGCACATCCACGTCGGGATTGAAGCTGTGCACCCGGATGTTGGCAAAGCGAGGATTCCCGAGACCCGGCAATTCCCGGCCGGCGATTGAAACAGGTTGGTTTCGCGAAGAGCAGGCCGCTTCACAGGTCCGGCACCCGGTGCATCTGGCGTAATCCACCAGCACCATTTTCAGTTCAGGTTCACCCGAGAGAGCCCATGCCAACCCCTGGACGCCAAACTGGCCGAGCAGGACGACTGCGCCTCCACCTAGTCCGACCCCCTTGATGAAGTCCCGGCGGGTGAGGATTGACTTCTTGTTCGAGCTGTCAGCTTCCTTCTTTTCCCCGACCATCTTGACCTCCACTAGAGAAATACGCTTTACTCCGCTTTGAGCGATGCCGTGTCAAGGGAGAACCGGTACTTCACATCGGACCTGACCAGCCGCTCGTGGGACCTTTTGATGATTTCAGCGTACTTCGGAAAGAGCACGGAGAGGTAGACCGATCCTGCTGAATTATTGCCTGATCGTACGAATCATTGTGAAGAGGTGTAGTGCAGCGGTGAGGTTGACTGCAGGCAGGGAGGCGTAATTTGTGTAAATTAGCCGTCAGGTGGGGAATTGTGAATATCTATTACAAGATGCACTCGAATCTCTGGGCAGGGACATTGCCTGATAGGCCGAAGGGATTGGGGTAACACGGGGTGAATGAAGCTGGAAAAGGCGGTTAACCGCAGATAAATAGGATGAACACGGATAACACCTGAAAAATCCACACCTCTTAGTTGAGACTTTCCGCCATCAAGTCTGATTTATTTAGATGCTCCTGGATTGACGCAGGAGAAAATGTTTCTTGCAGCAGCGGCAAACATGACCTATATTTGTACTATAAATGAAGTCTTGAAAGAGGTTATTTATGGATAGAATCTATGCCCGTGCTTCCGTCAGTATCAGCGACCTGAAGAAGAACCCCTCCCGCATCATCAATGAAGCAGAAGGGGCACCGGTCGCCATTCTCAATCATAACAAGCCCAGCGCCTACCTTATTCCGGCCGAAGCTTTTGAAGCGCTGATGGAGAGATTCGAGGACTACAATCTGGCGCAACTCGTCAAGGAAAGAGAGAACGAACCGACGGTCAAGGTTTCCCTCGATGAGTTATAGCCTCGAATTCAAAGAGTCTGCCCTCAAGGAGTGGCAGAAACTGGACGGCACAATCCGCGAGCACTTTAAGAAAAGGCTGGCCGAACGTCTGGAGCGGCCACGTGTCGTGTCGGCACGGCTTTCCGGCATGACCGACTGCTACAAGATCAAACTGAAAAACGCCGGTTACCGGCTTGTCTACCAGGTTGATGACACGCGCATCGTTGTCATTGTTGTGGCCGTAGGCAAGCGGGAAAACTTCGCCGTTTACAGATCGGCAGAGGGCAGGTTGAAAGAGTGATCTCGCTTGTGAATTTTATCTTGTCAACTTAGAAGCCTGACCCCAGAGGTGACCCCGGAGGGTTCTTTCTCAGAGGTTAAGCTACTTGCTGATAAAAGCCATGACGAGAGCGACGAAGACAAAGATGCCGACGACCAGCCAGATTAAACTCGGCAGTGGTGATGGTGTTGATGGGATGGATTTTTGTCTATGTTTCCCGACGTCAAGCTTCTGCTGTTTCTGTGCCATTATGTGACGGGCCTCCTATCAGCGTTTACCGACTCCCGCTGCTCATCTCTTTTCCTTATTATACTACTGGTTGCCCCGTATGCCCACCAATGCCTGGCGGTTACCTGATGAATGTTCTCTTTCCGCTACCAGCTTCGGTTACATTTATTTTGTGTCAACTCGCCCTGATCCCTTGAACTTGACAATTTGCTGCCCCCTGTTAAAATTAATAAACATTTACTAATATTGCCAAACCCCGGGTGACCGGGGGACGGAAAACCACGGGACTACTGCATTGTTCATTACAGTCAGCCGGGTTGCCGGATGCCTCCTCCGTATGGGGGTAGCCGCGCAGCCCGGCTTTTTCCTTTTTCGAAGCAAAGAAAATGCGACAGGTCTGCCAGGAAAAGAGGAGGGTTCGCTATGCGCCTACGACTACTGCTGATCTTATTATTGCTGCTATCTCCCGCTACCTTGCCGGCCGCAGATATTGACTTCCACCCGGCACGACATGATTTTCACGTGGGAGTCCCTGAATGGGGAATGACAAGCGCCGACTCCGTGGCCGTCGGCGATCTTAACGGCGATGGCAGGGCCGACCTCGCCGTGGCTAATTATGGCTCCGTAGGAGTTTCGGTCCTGCTTGGCAACGGCGACGGCACCTTTCAGCCCAGGTTGAACTACACTGTGCCTGACGGTTATGGTCCCTTTTACGTCGCCATCGGAGATTTTAACGGCGACAGCAGGCCCGATCTGGTCGAAACAGATTATTACAACAGCACCGTCTCAATCCTGCTTGGCAACGGTGACGGCACCTTCCAGGCTGCGGTGAGCTATGGTGCAGGAACCAATCCCTGCTTTGTTGCCATCGGCGATCTCAACGGTGACGGCAGGTCCGATCTGGCTCTGGCCAATTATGGCGGATACAACGGAGACGGCGACATCTCGATTATGCTTGGCAAGGGTGACGGAACCTTCCAGGCTGCGGTGAACTATGGTGCGGGAACCAATCCCCTCACCGTTGCCATCGGCGATCTCAACGGTGACGGCAGTCCCGACCTGGCCGTGGCCAATTATGACACCTCCAGCCTCGGCGGGAACGTCTCGATTATGCCGGGCAACGGCGACGGCACCTTTCAGACTGCGGTGAACTATACTGCAGGTAGAAATCCCTGCGCCGTTGTCATCGGCGATCTTAATAACGATGGCAAACCCGATTTGTCCGTGGTCAATAGCCGCAGCAACTCTATCTCGGTCTTGCTGGGAAACGGCGATGGCACCTTCCTGGCC
>Ga0073934_10007166_pt1 | contig 15720 bp, 18 predicted proteins | sample LarsenN4metaG_FD_76834 | JGI IMG/M metagenome (GOLD analysis project Ga0073934, IMG submission 76834) | Hot spring sediment bacterial and archeal communities from British Columbia, Canada, to study Microbial Dark Matter (Phase II) - Larsen... ...
AAAGCCGGTGAGCTGGCCGTTTCGCTCGATCACCATCGGTGGCAGCACACGGGTCACGACACGGACCTCCTGCGTCACTGTCTGCGCCTGTGCCCCTTGGAACGCGCAAATTGCCAGCACGAAAGCCGCGGCAATCCCGCTAACGGCACGAAACATGAGAGCCCTCCCCGCTCAAAGCGGATGAGGGTGTCATCGAGACTATTACGCTGGTATGACGCAGCGACCCGTCACACGGACTGTCCCCAAATCTCCGCGGAAGTCTAGTGTGCGGGAAAACTCCACGCCAAATGAGAGCTGGCTCACATTAGCCAGCACCGCGTCACCACATGCTGCCTCCACCAGTCGAGGGAGGCGTTCATGTATGCGTATCGCCATTGCCTGCTGATCGTGCTGACAATGATGGCAATGACGGAGGCCGAGGCAGCCTGCGTCCTGAAAGAGGGCTCCGCCGCGGCCGAAGCGGCGATCGCAGATCGCTGTACCGCGCCCGAGCCAGCCGATGGCCGCCTCCCGGCGCGGCAACGCGATGAGATCATGCAATGGATCGCAGAGCGGCTTAACCTGCCGCAAGCGGAAGACCGGCCGGCCCTTGTGTCCGACGCTCCCGCCGACCTGGAGCTGATGCGCAATGGCGCTCTCGGAAACCGCCCCGCCCCTACTCCACCTTGACGTTCATCGCACGCGCGATGTCGCCCCATAATTTCAGTTCGTCGCGGGTGCGCTTGGCAAGCTCCTCCGGTGTGTCGGCAACCACCGGCAATCCGAGGTCGAACAGCTTCTGCTTCACCTCGGGGGTGTTGAGTGCGTGGACCAGTTCGCGGTTCAGGATGTCAATCACGGGCTTTGGTGTGCCCGCGGGCGCATAGAACGCGAGCCAGGAGGTCGCTTCAAATCCGGGTACCGTTTCCGCGATGGCCTGGATGTCCGGCTGACCCGCGAAGCGCTCTTTCTCGCCGATGCCGACGATCCGCAACAGGCCGCTCTTGTGCTGTCCGATGACCGAGGAGACCGTCGCGATCACGGCGTCGATATGCCCACCCATGGCATCGTTCACCGCCGGCCCGCCACCCTTGTAAGGTACATGCACCAGATCAATGCCAGCCTCACGATTGAGGAGAAGTCCGGCCATGTGCATCGGGCTGCCGATGCCGGCGGTGCCGTAATGCACCTTTTTCGGGTTGGCCTTCGCATAGGCGATGAACTCGGCCACGTTCTTTGCCGGCACTTTGGGATTGACGGCGATTCCGAGGATGCCGCGGATCGCGGTCGTCAGCGGCGCGAGATCCTTCAGCGGGTCGAACGGCATCGTCTGCACGTTGGGCACGATCGTCATCAGCGCGTTGGTGGTCAGCAGGATGGTGTAGCCATCCGGCGCCGCGCGCGTGACGGCGAGCGTGCCGATGCTCCCGTTGCCGCCCGGCTTGTTCTCGATCACGACCGGCTGCTTCAGCCGCTCCTGCATCACCGGCTGTATCATCCGCGCCACCTGCTCGGTGGAGGCGCCGGGCGGATACGGCAATACGATGGTGATCGGCCGTGTGGGGAAGTCTTGCGCCGCAGCGCCGGTGGTTGCGGCGAATAGCGCAAGCGCCGAAAGCACCGCGCGCGATGTGGCAAACGTCATCGGCTCTCCTCCCAAAATGGCCGCGCTCGCAGCCATATTTTCGCTATTGCGAATTATTTATCGATTGAGCGAATCGTAGTGGACGGGCGCGTCAGCCGTCAAGCCGACATGCCGAAACGAAAAGAGCCGGCGCGATGAGACCGCGCCGGCTCTTTGTCCCGGTCGAAATACCGGACGCGTTTCCGCGCTTATTGCCGCCGCGGCTGCGTCGCCGGCCGCCCGCCGCCGAAGATGATGCGCGACGGATTCTCGTCGAAATTCCGTACAGCGCGATCGACCGTATTGAGCGTGCGGCGCCCGTCGATGATCAGGCCTTCAAGTCTCTTGTCGAGATTCTCCGCAAGCGTCTTGAAGGCACGCACCGCTTCCGGCACGTCGCCCTTCTCTGCCGTCAGACTGTCGACGCTCGCAAGAATGCGATCGACCTTCTCGGAATTCTTGGCCAGCGTATCGGTAAAAGCCTCGATGTTTTTCACCGACTTCGACAGCGAGTCCGAATTCTTCGCCAGCATTTCGGTGAAAGTCTCGATATTCTTCAGCGAGTTTTTCAACGTCTGCTGGTTCTCAACCAGCACCGCATCGATCCTGCGCGCGACGTCGCGCGCCGCCGCCATCATGTCCTGCGACGCGCTCGACCCTGCAGTCAGAAGCGGCGTGCCGTCCATTGTTGCGGTTACCGGACCCGCGCTCGAGGAGCCGCCGCGCAAGGCGAGCACCGCGATGCCGGTCAGCCCCTGTGAATCGAGGCTGACTTCGGTGTCGGCACGCACCGGTGTCGCGGCCTCGACCGAGATCGTGGCGATGGAATTCTTCGGATCCTTCGGGTCGAGCGACAACTCGACCACCTCGCCGACACGAATGCCGTTGAAGGTTACGGACGCGCCAGAGCGAAGTCCGCCGATCGGCCCCTGGAACATGACGCGATAGGTTACGCGTTCGCCGGTTCCGCCGACGTGATGGAACCAGTACACGAAGCCGAACGCACCGAGGATCGTGGCCAGCGTGAACAAGCCGATCAGGATGTAATTTGCCCTGGTTTCCATACGCCAACCTCACATCGTTGAGCCGACACGGCCGCGCTTGCCGCGGAAATAAGCCTTCAGCCACGGATGGTCCGAGGCCAGCATGGTCGACATCGGACCTGCTGCGATCACCTTGCCGTCGGCCAAAACCGCGATCCGGTCGCAGACGGAATGCAAGGAGTCCAGGTCATGGGTTACCATGAAAACGGTGAGCCCCAAAGTGCGCTGCAACGTCCTGATCAGATTGTCGAATTCGCCGGCACTGATCGGATCGAGACCCGATGTCGGCTCGTCGAGAAACACGATCGCCGGATCGAGCGCGAGCGCGCGTGCGAGCGCGACGCGCTTGATCATGCCGCCCGACAGTTCCGACGGCATCTTGTTGAGCGCTTCCGGCGGCAGCCCCACCATCTTCAGTTTGGCGGCGGCCACCTCGTCGAGCAGACGCGGCGACAGATCGAGATATTCACGCATCGGGAATTGCACGTTCTGGCGCACCGTCAGCGCCGAGAACAGCGCGCCGTGCTGGAACAGGATGCCCCAGTGCCGCTCGATGAGCTGCTCGCGCAGTTCCTTCGCTTTCGAGAATTCCTGACCGAACACCTCGATGGTGCCGGAGGTCGGCTGGATGAGGCCGATCATGGTCCGCAGCAGCACCGACTTGCCCGCGCCCGAGGCGCCGACAAAGCCCAGCACCTCGCCGCGCTTCACGTCGAAATTCACGCCCTTCAAGACGTGCTGGCGCCGGAACTTGACCTGCAGATTGCGCACCCGCAGCGCAATGTCCTGCGAGATATCGAGTTGCGGCTGCGGGCCGTCATCGAACAGCGACAGGAAGTCAAAGCCAGAATCCGTGATCGACATGGTGCCCGCCTATTTGTCGATCGCCGCAAAGAATACGGCGAACACGCCGTCCAGCACGATCACGAGGAAGATCGACTGCACGACGGCAGCGGTCGTCTGCGCGCCGAGCGACTCGGCCGATCCTTTGGTTTCGAGCCCGCGCACGCAGGCGACGATGCCGATGGTCAGCGCCATGAAGGGCGCCTTGATCATGCCGACCATGAAGTGATCGAGCGAGATCACTTCGCGCAGCCGTTGCAGAAATACTTCGGGCTGGATGCCGCCATAGAGCGAGGCGACGAGGCCTGCGCCGTACAAAGCCGACATCTCGCCGAGGAATGTCAGCATCGGCACCGCGATCACAAGCGCGAGGATGCGCGGCAGCACCAGCACGCTGATGGGATCGAAGCCCATGGTCTGCAGCGCATCGATCTCCTCACGCATCTTCATCGAGCCGATTTCAGCGGTGTAGGCCGAGCCCGAGCGGCCTGCCACCATCACGCATACGATCAAGACGCCGATTTCGCGCAGCACCAGGATGCCGACCATATCCACGACGAACACATCGGCGCCGAATCTGCGGAAATGGAAGATGCCCTGCTGGGCAAGAATGGCGCCGATCAGAAAGGTGATGAGCAGGATGATCGGCACCGCGCGCCAGCCGACGAGATCGATCTGGTTGACGAGCGAGGTGAAGCGGAACGTGCGCGGCCGCCAGAGCACCCGCAAGAACGCGAACGTCACAGCACCGAGCATCTGCGCAAACAGCGCCGCCGACTGGCCGACTTCGGCGATATTCTCGCCGACCGCGGCGAGCCAGTCGGTCACGCTCTTGCGGCGCAGCCGCTCAGGATCGGGCAATTCGGTCGTCTGATGGACGGTCTCCACCAGCGTGCGGAACTGGTCGTGAAGATTGATGACATCGGTCGCGGCCCCGCTCTCGCGCGAGCCGCGCAACAGCCGCTCCAGCAGCCAGGCACCGTAGGTATCGAGCTTGGCGACGCCCGCCATATTCACGCGGACGAGCTTGATCGGGCTTTGCGGCGGAAGCGCCGCGGCCATGACCAGCCGCTCCAGATCGTTCGCGCGATCGGCGGTCCATTCGCCGGCCGCCAACAGATCAAGTCTGTCGCCGCTGACCGATGCGGCGAGCAACGCTTCAGAACTCATACAACTCCCCGCCCCGCAAGCCCCTGGACGGCTCTCGGCGCCATCCGACGGAACCGGCCGCCCGGCCCGCCAAACTCGCACCTTGAGGAAAACCGCATTTCCGTCACATACTTAACAGAGCGCCTCCGGCTGTCGAGTGACGTTAACAAAGCCTTAAGCACATGGTTAACCCCGCAGCCCCGCGCCTGTCCCTCCGCATCGAGAGCTGGCCCATCGCAGGGCAATTTACCATCAGCCGGGGCGCAAAAACCGAGGCACGGGTCGTGATCGCGGAACTGTTACAGGACGGCGTTCGCGGCCGCGGCGAGTGCGTCCCCTATGCGCGATACGGCGAAAGCGCCGAAAGCGTGATCGCCGCCCTGGAACCCTTCGCAGCGAAGGTGGCGGCGGGCCTGACCCGCGAACACCTGCAAGACGCGATGCCGCCGGGTGCCGCCCGCAATGCGCTCGATTGCGCATTCTGGGATCTCGACGCCAAGCGGACCGGGAAGCGCGTGTACGAGTTGGCCGGACTGCGGGCGCCGCATCCGCTGACCACGGCCTACACCATCTCGCTTGGCACGCCCGAAGCCATGGCAAAGGCTGCACGAGACGCGGCTGGGCGACCGCTTCTCAAGATCAAGCTCGGCGCCGACGGCGACCCCGAACGCATCGCGGCGATCCGCGCGGCCGTTCCCGGTACGGAGCTCATCGCCGACGCCAACGAGGGCTGGACCGCGGATAACCTCGCGGACAATCTCGAAGCCTGCGCACAGGCCGGCGTCACGCTCGTCGAACAGCCCCTGCCTGCAGATGCAGACGATGCGCTGACAGCCGTCGTCCGGCCTGTTCCAGTCTGCGCCGACGAGAGTGCGCATGCCCGCGCCTCGTTGCCGGCACTCCTCGGCAAATACGACGCCGTCAACATCAAGCTCGACAAGACCGGCGGCCTGACCGAAGCCCTCGCCATGGCCGCGGAAGCGCACAAACTCGGCCTCATGATCATGACCGGCTGCATGGTTGCCACATCGCTGTCGATGGCGCCGGCGATGCTGGTTGCGCAATCCGCGCGCTTCGTCGATCTCGACGGTCCATTGCTCCTCGCGCGCGACCGCCCGGACGGCCTCGTCTATGACGGCAGTCTTGCCTATCCGCCGGAGCCCGCGCTTTGGGGATAACGGCTCGCGAGACAAAGACTTGCGCGATTGCAAGCGCTTCGTCTCGCGGCGCCGTGTTGCAGATTGTGCACACAGCGGCCTTTTGGCGGCTCGCCGCTTGGCAAGGCGCCGCGATCTTGTCTAGCCTTTGCTCAAGGTCGTTTTTGGGGAGCGTCCAGGGATGTGGTTGCGGTCGGCATTATGCGGCGTTGTGCTTGCTGTGCTGATGGCCGCTGATGCCGGAGCGGCCGTGCGGATTTCGAACGACAAGGGCGGCCAGATCGGTCCCTATCTCGATGCTTATGTCAATCTCCGCAAAACCGGCCAGACCGTCATTATCGACGGTCCCTGCCTGTCGGCTTGCACCATCGTGCTCGGCGTGCTGCCGCGCGAGCGTATCTGCGTGACGCGGCGCGCGCAGCTTGGCTTCCACGCAGCCTGGAATCCCGGACGTGACGGCCGCCCGGTGCTCAGCCAGGCCGGCACCAAAGCGTTGTGGGACATCTATCCCAGCGAGATCCGCGCCTGGCTCAAAAAGCGCGGCGGCCTGAAACCCAAGATGGTGTACCTGTCCGGTTCCGAATTGGCCGCGATGTATCGCTCCTGCGACTGAGCACAGGTTTCCGTTACGATTTCGCCTCCGGCATAGGCGTCCAGACAGCGACGGCAATCGTCGCCCCGGTCAACGCGATGACCGCCATCGCGCCATAGGAGGCCGCGCCGATCTTTTCGTACAGCGTCCCGGCCAGCAGCATGCAGGCGCCGAACGTGACGCCTTGCACCACCGAGAAATAGCCCTGCGCCGTTGCACCGCGTCCTTCCGGTGCCGCATGTGCAATGAAGGCGACCGCGCCGAGATGGCTCGCGCCGAACGAAAAGGCGTGCAGAAGTTGCAGCAGCGGCAGGGACCAGCCGGACGGATCGAAGGCGAGCCCGGTCCACCGGATCGCCGCTGCAAGGCCGCCCAGCACAATGAGCTGGATCGGCCCGAGGACCGGCGGGAACCGGCCGGAGATCGCGAACAGGACGATTTCTGCGATTACCCCGAGCGCCCAGAGCGATCCGATCGCGATGCCATCGAACCCGGCCGCCTTCCAGGTGATGGTGGAGAAGCCATAATAGACGGCATGGCTGGACTGGATCAGGCTGGCGGCCAGGACCACGGCCACGAACCGCGGCTCGCGCCAGAACGGGCGCGCCGGGCGGCCGGCCTCCGTCACCGCCGGCGCAGCCGGCAGCGGCATCAGTAATGTGGCGGCGCAGGCGGCGGCGATCGCGGCTGCCGCGATGAGCCAGATCAGATTGTGCGTGTCGATCAGATCGAAGGCGAGCCCTGCACCGAAATTCGCGAGGATGAAGAAAATCGAACCCCACAGCCGGACCGGACCATAAGCCGCACCGCGCGCTCTCAGTCCGCGCAGCGTATAGGCATCCTGCAACGCGGCAGCAGGCGTATGGGCAAAGGCTGTAAAGGCAGTCAGCGCCACGATCAGAACAGGCCCCGATACAAGGCCGAGCGCCGTGAAGCCAAGCGCGGTCGCCACGGCGAAGGCAATGATCGTCGCCCGGAGCCCAAAGCGGCGGTCGGCCGCGCCGGTCGCGGCCGGGACTGAAACCACCCGGAGCAATGCAGTCGCGGCCAGGATCGCGCCGACCTGCCCGGCATCGAAACCGGCCGACTGGAGCCAGACCGGAAAGAACGGCAGATGGACCCCGAGCAAAATGTAGGATGCTGCGTAAAAGATCGCAGCCCGGAGGGCAAAACTGTCTCGGGATCGGTTATCGTGCATCATGCCTGCGAATCATCATGCCCCGGCATCGGACGAACCGCCGCAAGGCGACTCGGACCAGGGCAACCCGGACTATGACATCATTCTCACCGCGCTGATGGAAAGCGCGCGCGGCCGGGCCTTCCTTGAAGAACATGCGCGCAGAAGCCGGGTTACTGAAACCGCAACCCTGCTGACCGCGATCCAAAGGATCGAAGCGCTTCTCGTGTCGCGCAGTCTCGAGCCGGCCGGGCAGACCGAAGCCACGCCATCTGCGATGCAATGCCTCTCACCGCCGCAGGCCGAGCTGCTGGACGTTGATGTATTCGAGGCAGAGCCGCCTCAGAACGAGAACTGCGCGCCGCAGACTGAAATTCGCGAGCGCATCGAAGCGCCGGACGCCAGTGAGCTCGACATCAAGTCATTCCAGGCAGCGGCCGAACATGTGTCGGCGATCGAATTTCTTGGACCGGAATCCGTTTCTGCCGCGAAGCGGGCCGAACCGCAGCTGCTGAGTGAACACCAGGCCGAAGCCGCTCAACGGCAACAGCGCGATCCTTTTGCCGATATCCGCGCACTGTCAGACGAGGAAAAGATCGCGCTGTTTGCCTGACGCGCTTACGCCGCGATGATCCGCGAGAACAGGTCCGGATCGACATTGCCGCCGGACAGGATCGCAACCACGACCTTGCCCTTCACGTCGGGCCGGCCCGCCAGCAGCGCGGCAAGCCCGATCGCACCGCCCGGCTCGACGACGAGTTTCAATTCCCGCCAGGCAAACGCCACCGCTTCCTCGACTTCGCGGTCGCTCGCCGTAACGCCCTTGCCGATCAGCCGCTGCGTGATCGGGAAGGTGAGTTCGCCCGGCGTGTTGCTCATCAGCGCATCGCAGATCGTCCCGCTCAGCCGCGCATTGCGCTCGCGATGGCCGCTCGCAAAGGAGCGCGCCATATCGTCGAAACCTTCCGGCTCTGCGGTGTAAAGATCGGCGCCGGGAACCGCGGTCTTGATCGCAAGCGAAATACCGGCCGCGAGCCCGCCGCCGGAACAGCCGACCACGACAACGTCCGGAGTCAGCCCCTGCGCGCACAGGTCTTCCACGATTTCGCGGCCGACCGTGCCCTGTCCCGCGATCACCATGGGATCGTCGAATGGCGGCACGATCACCGCACCACGCGTTTCGGCAATCTCGTGCGCGATCGCGGCGCGGTCTTCGGTCGTGCGGTCGTACAGCACCACTTCGGCACCCAGCGCTGCCGTGCGCTCGCGTTTCGGCCCTGGCGCATCGGCCGGCATCACGATCACCGCCGGCATACCGAGCAGTTTCGCCGCTGCGGCGACGCCTTGTGCGTGATTGCCGGAGGAATAGGCCACAACGCCTGCGCCGCGCCGCTCCGGTGGAATTGTTGCGCATCGGTTATACGCGCCCCGGAACTTGAATGAGCCCATGCGCTGCAGCGTTTCGGCCTTGAGATAGACGCGCGCGCCGACACGTTCGTCGAGCACCGGCGAGCGGATCAGCGGGGTCCGGACCGCCACACCGGCGATCCGGCCGGCCGCGGTCTCGATATCGACGGGAGTGATCGCGTCCATAAATTAAAAGGTAGCGCGCCGCCCGTTCATTTCAATCGCTGGTTTGCGCGTCCCACAGCGCTTCCAACCGCCGGCGGAACCCCTTCGGCGGCTCGGCGAACAGCCGGATTGCGATCTTGCGCGCGGCGTCCACATGCTCGGCCTGACGATGTGCGATCACCGGCGCGAGTTTGGAGCGCCAGCGCGCCAGCGGCTGGCGCGGCCCAATCTTGGCGGCAAGCATTTCCAGGTCCTGATACTTGCCGAGCCGGGTGCGCAAGCGTTGCGCCTCGTCCACCCAGAGCTTGCCAAGCCGCGGCCAGACCGGCTCGATCAATTCCATCTGGTAGCGGTGCTCCACCACACGGCGCCGCAATTCGTGGAGGGTTTCGCCCTCAGCTTCAGCCCAGTTCGCCGGAATCGACCGGCGCGCGCGGCGATAGGTGGTCGTAAGCATGCCGGCCAGATCGGAGAATGTCAGCGGTTCGAGAGTCCACAGCGAGATCTGCCACGACGCAGCGGTCAGGTAATCGGACAGATCCTTTTTGATCTCGTCGGTCCAGATGTTGCGCTCGTTCTCGGCACGCAATTCCTGCAGCCTGGCCTGGATGGTGACGATTGAACGCGGCGGCAGCGCGATCGGGAGGTTCAGGCAGGCTTCGGTCGCGTCGTTGAACGCATCGATAGCCGATTGGGCATCGCGGGCATGCGTCAGCCTGCGGGCCAGGTCGCGGGCCGCGAAGCGCAAGGCCTCGCCGCCTTCGCGCAGATGCGGCCGCAGCATCCGCAAAAGCGCACGCCAGCGTTTCAGCGCACGCCGGATGTCGTGGACCTTTACGGTGGCATCGCGGGCCGGATCGTTGAGAATTTCCTGAGCCTCGGCGACCGCACCGGCAGCAATATCACGCAATGCACTGCCGACCGGTTCACCAGGCCGCAAGGCTGTCCGGACACTTTTCTGAGGTTGTGTATCGCTCACGCCGCCCCCGGCCGGTACTCTGGCCCGGCCAAATCCTATCCCGCCACGCCCCCGGACTTCCAGCCCTCAGGCGGCGCGGGCTTCGGCCAAGGCCGGAATTTCGGTCGAGGAGTTCTCTTCGATCCAGTGGACGATTTCGAGCCGCCCGTCGAAATGCTCGGCCACCGCCGTGCAGCTCTCGACCCAGTCGCCGCAGTTCACATAGCGGATGCCGAAATCATCGTGGATCGTGGCGTGGTGAATATGGCCGCAGACGATGCCCTGCGCATCGTGCTTTTTCGCGTCGGCCGCCAGCGCGCGCTCGTATTCGCCGATATAAGAGACCGCGTTCTTGACCTTCAGCTTGGCCCATTGCGACAGCGACCAATAGCCGAGTCCGAACTGCCGCCGGACCGAATTGAACAGCCGGTTGAGAACAAGCGCGAACTCATAGGCTTTATCGCCCAGAAGCGCGAGCCAGCGCGCCTGCGTCACCACGAGGTCGAAATGGTCGCCGTGAACGACGAGATAGGTGCGCCCGTCGGCACCCTGATGCACGGCGTGCTCAACCACATCGATGCCGCCGAAATGCGAGCCGTAATAGCCGCGCAGGAATTCGTCGTGATTGCCCGGGATATAGACGATCCGCGTACCCTTGCGCGCCTTGCGCAGAAGCTTCTGCACCACATCGTTATGCGATTGCGGCCAGTACCAGCTGGATTTCAGCGCCCAGCCATCGACGATGTCGCCGACCAGATAGATCGTGTCGGCATCGTGGTAGCGGAGAAAGTCGAGCAGCTTGCCGGCCTGACAGCCGCGTGCGCCGAGATGAACGTCGGAGATGAAGAGCGCGCGGAAATGCCGCGGCCGGATCGAAGTCATCGGTCCGTAATCGCCTCTTGATAGCGTCCTGATCGCTTGGTCTCACATTGTCATTGCCGTTTGATGACAAGAGGCTAGGCCGGGCCCTTGAGACGCGTCATCAGCATGTCACCGCAACCCGGCAAAGCTTATTGGATGACTCTCACAATTCTTGCCCTGACGGCGTTTGTTGCGATCACACTCGCGCTTCATCTCACGAGTATCGCGGTTGCGATGCGACGATGCCGGCCACATGCTCCCCTGCCGGCGCCGTCACCGGATGCGGCCGCGGTACCCGTCAGCATCGTGCTTCCGGTCTGCGGCCTGGATAATTACCTGGAAGACACGTTGCGCTCAGCGTTCCGGCTCGATTATCCGCGCTACGAGCTGATCTTCTGTGTGGCGCGGCCGGACGACCCGGCCGTGCCGCTGGTGAACCGCATGATGGCGGATCACAAATGGATCGATGCGCGCCTTCTGGTCGGCGACGAGCGCATCAGCGAGAACCCGAAGCTCAACAACGTGTTCAAGGGCTGGCGCGAATCGGCCCATCCGTTCGTATCGATCTGCGACAGCAACGTGCTGATGCCGCGCGACTACATTCAGCGGCTGCTCGGACAATTCGATTCGCAGACTGGCCTTGTCTGTTCGCCGCCGATCGGCTGCAGGCCCGACGGTTTCTTCGCCGAAGTCGAATGCGCGATGCTCAACAATTACCAGGCCCGCTGGCAGTATTTTGCTGACTTCATCGGCTTCGGTTTCGCGCAAGGTAAGACGCTGTTCTGGCGCAAGAGCGATCTCGAAGGCGCCGGCGGCATCCGGGCCCTCGGCGCCGAATCCGCTGAGGACGCCGCCTGTACCAAGATCGTGCGTAATCTCGGTCTCAGCGTCCGTCTGATGCAGCCGCCGGTGCGCCAGCCGCTCGGCTTCCGGCGCGCCGTTGATGTCTGGAAGCGCCAGCGGCGTTGGGCGCGCTTGCGGCGCGCGAGCTTCCCCTTCTGGTTCTCGCTGGAAATTTTCTCCGGCTCGCTCCCGCCGCTTACGGCCCTGATCGCGGCAGCGATGCTTGCCGGTGTTCCGCCGCTTGCTCCTGCACTCGGCTTCACCGCGGTCTGGTATGGCGCCGAATGGCTGTTAGCGGTCAAGACCGGCTGGCCGGTGTCGCGCTGGTCGGTTGCGACCTACATGCTGCGCGACGCGATGCTGCCCGTGCTCTACGTCAATGCCTGGCTCGGCCGCGGCTTCGAATGGCGCGGCAACGACATGCGCGCGGTCGAGAGTGCCAGGCTGTCGTAATCTGAAAACCAGCGGCTTTTGCCGTCATGCCGGGCTTGACCCGCGCATCCATCGAAGCAAGAAGCTTTTGCGAAGCTTGATGGATGGCTGGGTCACGTCCGGCTATGACCAAGAGGTGCTCCATGAATTTCGGAATTGCCGGCCGCAAGGCCATCGTCTGCGCATCGAGCCGCGGGCTCGGCTATGGCTGCGCTCTGGCGCTCGCGCAGGAAGGCTGCGAGGTCGTGATCAATGGCCGTGACGAGAAGCGCCTCGCCGCCGCAGCAGACGAGATTGCAAAAGCCAGCGGCGCAAAAATCATCCCCGTCGCCGCCGATGTCGCCACACCGGAGGGTCAGAAGGCGCTGTTCGCCGCCTGTCCCGAGCCCGACATTCTCGTCAACAACAATGCCGGTCCGCCCTTCCGCGATTTCCGTCAATTGACGCGCGAGCAGATGCTTGATGGGGTCACCGCCAACATGGTGGTGGCGATCGAACTCATTCAAAAAGTGATCGACCCGATGATCGCGAAAAAATTCGGCCGCATCGTCAACATCACCTCGGGCACGGTGAAGATGCCCCTGCCCGGCCTCGATCTGTCGTCCGGCGCACGCGCAGGCCTGACGGCGTTCCTGGCCGGCGTCGCGCGCTCGGTCGCGCATGCGAATGTCACGATCAATTTCCTGCTGCCGGGCGCGTTCGAGACCGACCGTCTGCGCTCCAACATCGAAAGCAACGCGCAGAAGCAGAATATCAGCGTGGAGCAGGCGCGAGCGAACCGCATTGCCTCGATACCGGCAAAACGCTTCGGCACGGCGGAGGAATTCGGCGCGGCCTGCGCGTTCCTGTGTTCCAGCCAGGCCGGCTACATCACCGGACAAAATCTCCTGACCGACGGCGGCGTGTTCCCGGCGGCATTTTAGGCGGGAGCGGCGCAATCACCCGTGGCAGGTGCAACCGGCGTGGTGACAGCCGGAACCGTCCTTGTGATGGTTGGCGCATTCCTTGCTGCAATAGAACCTGTCGTTTTTGCTGACCGCTGCCTTGGTGCTCACAATGCAGACGCAGTCGCTTCATGCGCACTTCACCATCGTTACGTCGACCTGGGCCATTTCGAAACTCCGTAATCCACTTGAATCACGATAGTTGAAAAACCCAGCGTTATACTATCACGACGCCGCGCGGGTGCGGTCGCGCTCCTTCGCGCGCCCGCTTCAGCTTTCCGCCGGGACGATCATCATGCCGATCGGCCACAGCGAGATACCGGCCAGTTTCAGATGCGCCCAGGCAAACGGAATGCCGATGATGGTGACGGCAAGGCCAATCGCGGTGATCAGGTGCGCGAGCGCGAGCCACCAGCCCGCCAGCACAAACCAGATGATGTTGCCGATGGTTCCGAACGCGCCGGTGCCAACGTCCTCGCGGCCGGTATAGGCGTCACGCGGCACCGCCCGCTGGCCGAACGGCAAGAGCGTATAGAAGCCGATATTGAAGGCCGCCCGCGCCCAGGGCAGGCCGATGATGGTGATCGCCATGATGATGGCGGCGATCCACCAGCCGACGGCCATCCACAAGCCGCCGAACACGATCCACAGCACATTCAAAAGGACGGACAGAAGCGGCATTTCAGTCTCCGGAGCGTGCGACCCTGCCGCTCTGCCCGCTCAAGTGAGTGCTGCGGCCCAGGATTCAAGAGACCCTAGCTGGAAACGGCTTGCTCCCTCGGGACACTCCCTTGCCGAACGTGCCGGTGGAGAGACGCCGGCGGTTACCCATTGTGTTCACTTTTCCGGCTAGACTTATTCGCATCAAGTGATTCGTTTTCCGGCCTCGGGTTCCGCCATGAAGAATACCGGTCGTTTTGTCTGCACGGGCGTCGTTGCCGGAGACGGCTGCGGTGCCGAGCTGACCATGGTTGAGCGCCGTCTCCACGACGGCCGCTGTGAACTCTGCGCGCTCGACTGGGATGAGCGGGTCCGCGCCTGGCGGTTCGGCAAGGCCGATCCCGATCTCGACGCGCATTTCGCCGAGGCGCCGCGTCGGCGCGCTCCCGTGGTCCATCAGCGGCGCGCCCGGGCGGCGTGAGCCACCTGCAATCGACAATCTATCAGTCCGCGATAGCGCAGCTCTGCGTAATCGCCGCGACCCTGGCCTGTCTCCTGTCCGCGGCCGCGTCGGAGCCAACGCTTGAGATCGTCTCCGATGGCGAGACGCGGTCCGTCACCCGCGAGACCCTGCTGGCGCGGCCCGACGCGACCGAGGTCGATATCCCGGCCGACATCGCCTATCGTCGGCCAATGCGCTTTCGCGCGGTCCCGCTCGCCGCATTGCTGGGCGAACTTCGCCTGCCCCAGGACAGCGTGATCGAAACCGTAGCGCTGGACGGCTTCGCCGCACATATCCCGCTCGATCTCGTGACCAATAGCGATCCGGCAAAGGCGATCGCGTGGATCGCCATCGAGCCTGCAAACGCGCCGTGGCCGAACCTTCCCGGCAAGCAGGCGAGCGCAGGGCCGTTCTATGTCGTGTGGACCGGCGCGCAGGCGAAGGCGGTGAGCAGCGAATACTGGGCCTATCAGGTGGCAAAGCTTGTCAGCGAACGGCCGCCCGCCGCGCGCTGGCCGCAGCTTGCCGTCGATCCTGCCCTGCCCGCCACCCACGAGGCGCGCGCCGGACAGACGCTGTTCATCGCGCAATGCTTGCCCTGTCACATGATCAATGGCGCAGGCTCAAGCGATGTCGGCCCCGATCTGAACACGCCGATGAACCCGACCGCCTACATGACCCGCAAGGGGCTGCACGCGCTGATCCGCGATCCGAAATCGGTGCGCAGCTGGCCGAACCAGATGATGCCGGGCTTCGCTTTGGACCAGATGAGCGATCGCGATATCGACGCGGTGATGGCCTATCTCGCGCATATGGCGGAGCGGACAGGCAAGTAGCCGACCATCAACACAGCTCGTCTACGGGGATCCTAAGACAAAGCGCGCACGTTCATGCCTCAGCATCTCGTAGGGTGTCATGAACTTGATGTTCAGTCCGATGCAGGCGTTTGGAATTTTGATGCGCTTGGTCGAAGCGGAGGCGATCTCGTGCGTGACGACCGTGTGCCTGTGCGCAAGGGCGTGAGCCACAAGATAATAGTCTGCCACCTGAAGGAAGGTGTTCACTGCAGCCGGCTCGTAGTTCTGGCCATTTGCCCAAGCACTGACGATGCCGAGCGCTGGCAAAAGCGCGGCATCCGGTTTGAGAAAGAAGCCGTCGCCCCGCTGCGCGGCCCAGTCGGACAGGTCGTCGCCGCCTGCTGCGATCTCGTCGCCAACCTTTTCGATGCTGAAGACGTTCCCGCCCGAATTTTTCGCGATCAGCCACTCCCAGAACGCTGGGCAGAAGTCCAAACCGTAATGTAGATTCTTGGCTTGAATGAATACGTTCGCGTCCAGCAGATACGCCATCAGGCGACCCCGAGGCTATGTGCCAACTCGCGAAA
>Ga0073934_10007167_pt1 | contig 15720 bp, 11 predicted proteins | sample LarsenN4metaG_FD_76834 | JGI IMG/M metagenome (GOLD analysis project Ga0073934, IMG submission 76834) | Hot spring sediment bacterial and archeal communities from British Columbia, Canada, to study Microbial Dark Matter (Phase II) - Larsen... ...
AGTCTGCACTCGGTTCAGCCCCCCCAAACGCGTGTTCCCCGCTCCCGACAGGCGGGGGGCCGTGTGGTTGCACCGACACAGCGGCGCTTGCGCCCGCGGGGGCCCCATTCGCCTAGCGACATCGTCGCCGACAGCGCGCGGAAGACCTCGGTGACCACCGTCACGAAGGAGGACGTGGTCCGCGTGCTCCTCGTGGAGCCCAACGCGCATGACGTGGATGTCGTCCGAACCTATCTGCACGACGATTCCCTCGGGCCCATCGAGATCACGGAGGCGTCGTCCCTGGCGACCGCGAGAGAGGAGCTCCTCGCACGCCCGTTCGATCTGGTCCTGCTCGATCTCGACCTCCCGGACGGCCGAGGGGTGGAGCTCGTCACGCGGCTCCGCGAGATGTCCGACAGCGTGCCCATCGTCGTGCTCGCGGATCGAGCAGACGGGGAGGCGGGCATCGCGGCGGTGAGGCTCGATGCGCAGGACTACCTGCTGAAGGATCAGCTCACCGCGTCGGCGCTGTCGCGCTCCATGCACCACGCGATCGAGCGGCACCGGTGGCAGGAGAGCTATCGGCGCCAGCTCGACACGAGCCCCGACGGCATGGTGGTCGTGGATCCGGGGGGGCGGGTGCTGTTCGCGAACCAGGCGGCCACCCGGGTGCTCGGTCGGCCGAAGGACGAGATCGCGGCCGTCGTGATGCAGGACCTCCTGCCCGAGCGCGGATCGGGCGGCGTGGCCGAGCTCGATACGGGGCGGACCGTCGAGGTGCGGACCGCCGAGACCAATTGGCACGGACGCCTCGCCTCGCTGATCATCCTTCGTGACATCACGGACCGCGTGCGCGCCGAGGCGCAGCTCCGCGCGGTCACCGACGAGCTCAGGCGCTCCAACGAGCGCCTCGAGGAGATGGTCACGTCGGACCCGCTCACCAAGGTCCTCAACCGCCGCGGCATCGAGCGCGCCTTGCGATTCGAGCTCGACCGCACGAAGCGATCCGGAGACACCCTCACGGCCATCCTGGTCGACACGGATGACTTCAAGCGCATCAACGACACGTACGGCCTGGTCGTCGGAGACGCGGCGCTCACGGCCATCTGCTCGAGCGTGTGCACGGCGCTCCGGAGCGTGGATCACGTCGGCAGGGTCGGAGGCGACGAGTTCATCGTGCTGCTGCCGGGGACGTCGGTCGCCGAGGGCATCCAGGTTGCGGAGAAGCTGCGACGTACGATCAAGTCGACCATGGTTCCGCTGGTCGCGCAGCGGGTGTCGTTGTCCGCGAGCCTCGCGGTAGGCCCGGTGGGCAGCGACGTCACCGCGCTCGAGGACGTCCTCGCGTGGCTGCACGCTGCGCTCAGGAACAGCAAACGTGCGGGCAAGGATCGCGTATGCAGCGTGAGCGCGGCAGGCGCCGGTGCCGAGCTCGTCCTGGTGGATGCGAGCCTGCTGGAGTCGGACGTCGCTCTCGACGTCGTCTTCCAGGGCATCCAGGAGCTCGCGAACGAAACCCTCATCGGCATCGAGGCGCTGACGCGGGGTCCGCCAGGCGAGTTCGCGAGCCCCGCGCAGCTCTTCCGAGCAGCGTTCGAGCAGGGCATGCTCACCACCGTCGACCTGAGAGCGTTGCGGGTCAGCCTGGACCGCTTCAAGACCGCGCGATGGGACGGGTGGTATCACGTGAACCTCTTCCCGTCCACGATCATCAACACCGCCACCGAGCAGCTCACCGGCCTCCTCGTCGAGGCCGGCACCGACGAGAGGGTTTGCATCGAGCTCAGCGAGCAGCAGTTCCTCGGTGAGCCCACCTACCTGCGGAAGCCGATCGAGAACCTGCGCGAGTGCGGCTTCCGGGTGGGCATCGACGACGTGGGGTTTGGCCGCAGCTCGATCGAGGCCCTCATGGTGCTCGAGCCCGACGTGGTGAAGATCGACCGGAAGTGCATCCACACCATGGGCGGTGATCCGGCGGAGCGGCGTCAGCTCGAGCGCCTCATCGCCATGCTCAGGGCGGTCCAGGCCACGGTGATCGTCGAAGGGGTCGAGACCCGGGGCGAGATGGAGCTTCTGCGTGACATGGGCGTGCAGTACGCCCAGGGGTATCTCTGGGGGAGGCCCTCCACGCGCGTCGAGCTCGGCCACGAGCAGAAGAAGCCGGCCTGAGCGAGGCGCCGCTCAGCTCTGCGCGGCCGAGGCCTCGTAGGGACGCAACCCCTTCGCGAGCGCCGCGGCTTCCCTCCACTCCCGCTCCAGGACGCTCGGGTCGCCGGCCAGAGCGCTCCGCTCGTGCGTCGCATCCGACGCGATCTCGAGCGACAGGCGCAGCGTGCGCGGGAGCTCTCCGAGCGCCGCGTAGCGCAGACCGAGCCGCTTCGCGTCCGCCGACGCGAGCGGAATGAAACCTTCCGGACCCCCGGCGGTCTCGATCGCGGCCGTCGCCGCCCGCAGCGTATTCGCGCTGGCTCGCCCGTGGTTCGTCTCGGGCATGGCCAGCCGGAGCATCCTCAGCGCCTCCACACCCTCCACCTCGATCGACACGGGCGCACCGCGCGCTCCCCGGCCACGGCAGGGGACGCTCAGGAGCCACGTGGCGCTCGTCGACCCTGCCACGAGCCGACTTCCCCAGGCTTGGTCGGCGTGGAGGAGAAAACGCTCGCCGTCCCTCGCGACGATCTCCCCGAGGACGACGTCGGAGCGGCGTCTCAGCCGCGCCAGCCGTCTGTCGTGCTCGGCCGAGTCCGCCGTGAACATCCTGAAGAACGCGAGCAGCACGAGGCCGAGCGCCGAAGCCTGCGCGAGCGGCGCGGCCGAGACGGCTCCCACGGCCAGCCCCGCGGCCAGATACGGGGTCGCGGAGAGGGTTCCGCGCAGGCGGTCGAGGCGCTCCTCGTTCACGCCCGCCAGCAAGGCATCGATCCTCGGCCAGCGCTTCGGTCCGAGCATGTGCCCGTAGCGCCAGGCGGCCAGCTCGAGCGCGCCGGCGCTGCCCACGCGAATCAGGTCCAGGCTCCTGCCGGGTCGCGAGAGGCTGATGTTCTCCGACGCGACCCGCGTCACCCCCCCGCGATGGTGCCGCTCGCACTCCTCCACGATCTCCGAGCGCGCCTCGACCGGCGAAAGGCTCCACCGCCCGCACTCGCTGCACACCACCCACAGGCGCGCGTCGCGGGGGTCGAAGGCGAGCCGGCGGCCCACGGGAAAACGTTCGAGGAGGTCGTTCTCTCCCAGCGGGGAGCGGCAGTAGACGCACGCGTCGTGCGCGACGAGCGATGCGGAGGTCTGGGGCTGGGACAAGGCGCGCGAACGTGAAGGTGGGCTCGTTCGTCGCGACAGCGTCCTCCTGCCTGACGCGCGTGCCGTCTCGGCAGGGCGACAGTCAGGAGCGAAAACGCCGCGGGGGCGCGACCGAGCAGAAGATACACGCGGGCGGAACGACCCGGCAGCGTCGTGGCGGCGCGACAGGCCGCACCCGAGAGTGGCGCCGGGCGCCCGCCCCGCCGAACTTGCCTCGTCGCCCTCCAGCCTGCGAGGCAATCCCACATGCTTCGGAAGCGCGCCGTCGCACGCATCCTCGCGAGTGTTCTGCTTTCGTGCGCACCTCTCTCGAGCTCGGCGCTCATCGCGCAGACCACCGCCCGTCCCGAGGAGGTCGGGCTCTCCAGCGAGGTGCTCGCGCGCATCGGCCCCGCAATGCAGGCGCTGGTCGACTCGGGAAGGACCGCCGGCGTCATGACGCTCGTCGCCCGCCGGGGTGAGGTCGTCCACTGGCAGGCCACCGGGTGGCGGGTGCTCGGCGAGGACCTGCTCGAGCCGGACGACATCTTCCGCATCTACTCGATGACGAAGCCGGTGACGAGCGTGGCCGTCATGATACTCGTGGAGGAGGGCCGGCTCTCGCTCGACACGCCGCTCGCGGAGATCCTCCCCGCCTTCGCGCGCGTGCAGGTCTACGACGGCGGACGGCTGCGGCCGCCCGCCCGCCCGATCCTCATCCGCCATCTCCTCACGCACACCGCCGGGCTCGGCTACGGCGACATCGGGCGTACCCCCGTGGACTCGCTCTACCGGGCGGCGCGCCTCGGGGTCTGGGGAACGGCAGGCGATCTCGAGCGCACCGTCGACGCGATCGCATCGCTTCCGTTGATCTTCGACCCAGGATCTCGCTGGAGCTACAGCATGGGCGTCGACGTGCTGGGCCGCGTCGTGGAGGTCGTCTCCGGCCGCCCGCTCGACGAGTTCTTCCGTGAGCGGATCTTCGAGCCGCTCGGCATGGACGACACGGGCTTCCACGTGCAGCCCGAGGAGCTCGACCGATTCACGGCGGCCTACACGCCCAGCTCGAATGGGTTGCGCGTCGGCGAGTCGAACGTGGACGGACAGCATACACGCCCCGCGCAATGGCTCTCCGGAGGCGGCGGCCTGACATCCACGGCGAGCGACTACCTCAGGTTCGCCCAGATGCTGCTCGACGAAGGGGAGTTGGACGGTGTGCGCCTGCTCAGGGCCGAGACCGTGCGGGCCATGCGCACGAACCAGCTGCCCGCCGAGCTCGTGCCGATTCCGATCGGCGGGCAGAACCAGGGCTTCGGGCTCGGGTTCGCCGTCTCCATGGGCGAGAACGCCGGCTCGTACCGCTGGCTCGGCATCGCGGGCACGTACTTCTGGATCGATCCGAGCGAAGAGCTGATCGTGCTGGCGTGGAATCAGCTCCGTCCGTCGGGCGGCGCGCCGATCGACCGGGTGATGTCACAGATCGTGTACGAGGCGATTCTCGAGCGATGATCCGCCGTGCCGCGTCCGCTCCCGTCGTCGTCCTCGGGGCGCTGGCCTCCGCGGGCGCCTGCGCCGGCCCGTCTGCGCCTCCGCTGGTCCAGCCCGGAGCACCCGGGCAGCCGGCGCGCGTCGTGGACCGCGATGCCGCCCGTGCCGCTCCGGCGCACTCGGAAGCCGATGTCCACTTCATGCACTCGATGATCCCCCACCACGGGCAGGCGCTCGAGATGGTCGCGCTCGTGCCGTCGCGCACCACGAGCGAGGCGGTCCGGGCCATGGCGCTGCGGATGGAGATCTCGCAGCGCGACGAGATCGCATGGATCGAGCGATGGTTGCGATCGCACGGGGCGGAGATGCCCGTGCACGGAGATCACGCGATGACGGCCCCAGGCATGCTCACGCCCGAGCAGATGGGCCGGCTCCGTGCCGCGCGCGGTGACGAGTTCGACCGGCTGTTCCTCGCGTCGATGATCCAGCACCACGAGGGAGCGATCACGATGGTGCGTACGCTCTTCGCGACTTCCGGCGCGGGCCAGAGCTCCGAGATCTTCCAGTTCGCCAACGACGTGGAGGTCGATCAGCGGATCGAGATCGAGCGGATGAGGACGCTATTGCAAGGAGGCGGCCGATGAGAGGGCGGAACGTCGTGGTGTCGGCGATGGTGGCGCTCCTGGGAGCCGGGAGCGGAGCTTCCGCGCAGACCGATTCGGTCCCCGGACCGCAGCCTCCCCGCTTCGAGTGGGACCCGAACGATCCCAGGCTCGGCCTCGCGGCCGGCTGGATGGACGCGGCTACGGCGATTCGCGGCCTCGAGCACGTGGCGTCGATCCCCCGTCCCGAGGGCTTCTTCAACCCGGCCACCCCCGACGACCGCACGGTCATCAACTCGGACCTCGCGTTCCGGGGCGATCTCCTCTATCAGGGCAACTATCAGGGCTTCCAGGTCTTCGACATCTCCACCCCGAGCGAGCCCGATCTGGTGCTGACCGTCCTCTGCCCCGGCGGACAGGGCGATGTGTCCGTCTACGGCGATCTGCTGGTGATGTCGGCGCAGGAGACCCGCGGCCGCATCGACTGCGGGCTCGGCGGCGTCGCGGACTCCGTCAGCGCCGAGCGCCTGCAGGGCGTGCGGATCTTCGACCTCGCCGACATGCGCAACCCGAGGCAGGTGGCGGCGGTGCAGGCCTGCCGCGGCTCGCACACGCACACGCTGGTCACCGATCCCGACGACCCGGAGCACTTCTACATCTACATCCAGGGAACGGGCGGGGTGCGGCCGGCGGCCGAGCTCGCGGGCTGCTCGAACACTCGACCCGAAGAGGATCCCAACACCTCGCGCTTCCGCATCGAGGTCGTGCGCGTTCCGCTCGACGCTCCCGAGCGCGCCGAGATCGTGAGCATGCCGCGCATCTTCGCCGACCCGACCACGGGTGCGATCGCGGGCCTGTGGCCGGGTGGGGACCACGGTCCCGGCACGCAGGAGACGAGGGAGACGACGCAGTGCCACGACATCACCGCATACCCCGAGATCGGCCTCGCCGCCGGGGCGTGCGCGGGCAACGGGATCCTCCTCGACATCAGCGACCCCGTGAACCCCGTGCGGGTGGACGAGGTCGTCGATCCGAACTTCGCCTACTGGCACTCGGCGACGTTCAACAACGACGGCACGAAGGTGCTGTTCACGGACGAATGGGGCGGCGGCACGGCTGCCCGCTGCCGTGCGAGCGACCCGCCGACGTGGGGCGCCGACGCCATCTTCACGCGCACCGACGGCGGTCCGATGGAGCTGGCCGGCTACTACAAGCTCCCCGTCCCGCAGACCGACACCGAGAACTGCGTCGCGCACAACGGCTCGCTGATTCCCGTGCCGGGCAGGGACATCATGGTGCAGGCGTGGTATCAGGGCGGGCTCTCCGTGGTGGACTTCACCGACCCGCGCAACCCGTTCGAGATCGCGTTCTTCGACCGCGGTCCCGTGAGCCAGGAGGAGATCTACCTGGGCGGCTACTGGTCGACGTACTGGTACAACGGCCGCATCTACGCCGCGGAGATCGTGCGCGGCATCGACGTCTTCCGGCTGACGCCGAGCGAGCACCTCTCGGAAGCCGAGATCGAGGCTGCGGAGCTCGTCCGTGTCGAGCAGTTCAACGCGCAGCTCCAGCGGCGTCATACCTGGCCGGCCGCCGTGCCCGTCGCGCGGGCGTACCTCGACCAGATGATGCGCTCCGGCCGGATCCTCGAGGCGCGGGCCGCCGAGCTGCGCTCGCTGCTCGAGCGCGCGGGCGCCGGACGTGCCTCCGAGGCGGAGCTCCGGCAGGCGGCGGCCCGCATCGAGTCCGACGTCGCGGCCATCAGGGCCGGCACGCTCGGCGGCGACGCCGAACGACTCGGGCGCATCGCAGAGGTATTGAGATCTCTGGCCGGATGATGAAGCGTTCGGCATGACCGACCGCTTCAACATCTCGACCAAGAAGGTCGGCCTGGCCCCCGGCCAGGCCGTCTACACGGGCCAGCGGCGCCTCGAGGCCTCCAAGATCACCTGGATGAGATATCGCGCCGAGACGGTCGTGCGCGGCGAGTCCGCCACCGTGGCGGACATCCCACGCCCCGATCCGAGCAGCGCCGAAGTCCTGTGGGTGAACGTCGATGGCCTGCACGACGTCGATCTCGTGAAGGCGGTCGGAGACCGCTTCGGACTCCACCCGCTCGCGATCGAGGACGTCGTCAGCGTCGCCGGCCGGCCAGTCGCCGAGGCTTACGAGGACCACATCTTCACGACGTGCAAGATGCTGATGATGGCCGAGAACGGCGACCTGATCTGCGACCACACGTCCATCGCGTTCGGCCCGGGCTGGGTGCTCTCGTTCCAGGAAACGCCCGGCGACGTGTTCGGGAACCTGCGCAAGCGCATCGACGACCCCACGGCCCGCGTCCGCTCGAGAGGAGCGGATTACCTGTGGTACGCGCTGCTCGATTCCCTCGTGGATCACTACGCTCTCGTTCTCAGCACGCTCGGGTCACGCATCGAGGTCATCGAGGACGAGGTGTGGAGCAATGAGCAGCCCAGACGCGATCTGCCGTTGCGTGCGCAGGAGACACGCCACGACCTCTTGACCGTTCGCCGAGCCGTGCGGCCTCTGCGCGAGCAACTATCGCTGCTCACGGGTGACGCGCCTCCCCTGATCAGCGAGCAGACCGAGCCGTTCCTGAACGATCTCGCTGCGCATCTCATGCATCACTCCGATTCGATCGATCAGCTGCGCGACGCGATCACGGCGCTCCTCGACGCGCACGTCTCGATCCTCACCATGCGCACCAACGAGGTCATGCGCGTGCTGACCATCATCGCTTCGATCTTCATCCCGATGACGTTCGTCGCGAGCATCTACGGCATGAACTTCGACCACATGCCCGAGCTCGCCGAGCCTTGGGGTTATCCGGCGGCCCTCGCGGCCATGCTCGCGATAGGGCTCGCTCTGGTCTTCTACTTCTGGCGGAAGCGCTGGTTGTAGCTCAGGCCACCGCTCAGCGCGTCAGGCGCGCGCCGGCCAGGATCCCGACCGCGGACAAGGTCGTCTGCGCGGCGTTGAGGCCGAGCCGGAAGTCCTCGTCGGAGAACGTGCCGAACACGTCGATCGGCTGGTGCCACGTCGGGTTCCAACCCGCGCCCGTGTGCATCCCTCGCTCGTTCTCCCGCAGCGAGATCGCCGGGGTGAAGTCCATGAACGGCGTCGAGTCCGTGTTCGTCATGTGCGGGCCCACGGCCGCCGGGTAGTCGGTGGCGTAGCGCTCGTTCGCGTCGCGGAAGAAGAACGCGAGCCGCATCGCCTCCTCGGCCCTGAGCGCCGTCGACTGGAACTCGATGTTGACGTCCGCCTCCGGGCGCTGCTGCGGGTTCCACGTCCCGTCCGCGCGGGGCATCCCGTGATCCCACAGCATCATGTCGTGCTGGATCATCCCCAGCCAGAACGGCTCGGGGTACCGGCCCGAGTCCGGGGGGTCCTCGAGGCCCTGGAGCCCGGCGCGCTGCCGCACATAGGCCTCCGAGCCGTTGAGCCCGGTCTCCTCGTTGTTCCAGAGCGCGAAGCGAATCGAGCGCTGCGTGACGACGTCCGGGCTGCTGAAGATCCTCGCGAGCTCCATGACGAGGGCCGTGCCCGATCCGTTGTCGTTCGCGGCTTCGCCCCATCCGTGCCCGTCCATGTGCGCGCCGACGATGTACATCTCGTCCGGGCGGGTCGCGCCCACCTTCGTGCAGTAGACCTGCGAGCGCGGCCCGTTCGTGGCAGGCTCGCGGTTGAGCTCGCGGAGGCGTGCGTCGGGCTGGAGGAGCGAGTCAGTGTTCACGCCCGTCGGGCGGGTGATCCCGCGGTAGCGCGAGCCGCCGGGCCCCAGGCGTACCTCTCCGCTCGCGATGGTCGGGCTCGGCGGCTCGCGCCGGGGCGCGGTGCTCGCCGGGCGCTCGGGCGGCGGAGGCGGGTCGTAGTCGTAGTGGAGCCGCTCGGTGGGACAGCCGTAGCTCCGGAGCTGCTCCTCGATCCAGTCGACCGCGCGCCGATTCCGCTCGGTGCCCTGCCGTCTGTCGCCGAACTGCGTGAGGCCCCGGATGGTCTCCTTGTAGCGCTCGAGATCGAGCCGGCCCACCAGCTCGGCGATGGGGTCGTCCGTGGGCGGCGCGTCCTGCGCGGCCGCAGCCGCGTGAGTGAAGAGGCTCGCCACCACCGCGACCAGGAACGGTCTCACCCGCATCGGATCCTCCCACGAGCGATGTAGCGGGCTGAGCACGTCCCTCGCGCCTGCCCGGTCGCACATCATGGGGGCGGCCCGGGGCAGTGTCGAGGGGACTCGTGCCGTTCAGTGCTTGCCGCGAACGGCGCGACTCGGGGAGCTCCGCCGCGGCCCATGGCACGCCTGTTGCGCTCACTGCGAAGCGCAGGTCTAAGGAGGTCATATGCGCTGGCAAGCTCGCGGCGGCGCGCCTCTCGTTGCGGCCATGCTATCGCTGGCCGGAACCAGCGGGTGCACCAGCTCGGATACACCCGACGCGGCGGCACAGTCGGGCGAGGAGACATCGGAGCAGGAAGCGGAAGGTCGACGAACGATCCCACCGGGGACGTCTCTCGTGTTTTCCGTGGATGTGCGGGTGTCGACAGCCACCCACGCGCGGGGTGACATGTTTTCGGCTACACTGCGGCATGGTGTCGCGGGCGTAGGCGGCGGCGAGGTCATTCCCGAGGGAGTCCCCTCGCAGTGGATCGTCACCGAAGCAGCGACGGAGGGTAACGAGACCGTTCTGGCAATTCGGCTCGAATCGATTCGCGTCAACGGCACGTGGACCCCGATCGTCGGGGACGTGACCGAGGCTCACGTGCGCTCCGCGCTCGCGGACTCGAGTTCGATGGACAGCGAGGTCGCCGTCGGAGAAGCGGCAGGCGAGCTCCTCGGTGAGGTTCTGGGTGCCGAGCCGGCCAGCTCGGGGGCGACGCCCGGAACGATGGTGACACTGACCACGCGGGGCGGGAGCGCCACCCTCCCCGAAGGTTCGGCCATCACGGTTCAGCTGACCGCGCCGTTGGAGGTCTGAAGACATCGCCCGAGCCACCGGACTCACGGTCCTGTCGCGGGCGCGCACGGCCGCGCTCGCGATCGGATCGCTCGGGCTTTGCCTCGCGGCGTGCGGCACACGTGAGCTCGATCCGGATCCGCCCGAGCTCGCGCCCGATTCGTTCGTTCCACCGGATCCGCCGCTCTCGACGATCAACGTTCCCCTCGACATCCCCATCGGCGTCCTGGCCGACCTGATCGAGGGAGCGGTCCCGCGCTCCTACGGAACGCTGGACTCGATGCTCACGATTCCGCGTGACGGGCGCGCGAGCGTGAGGGCAGCGCTCGAGAGAGGGCCGTTCGACGTACGCTTGGATGGCCGGCGCTCAGCGCGAGCTCGACGTGGACGGTGTCACCGACGAGGTCGTCTCGCAGACCATCGGCCGGGACGGCGGGGTCATACGCCTGCCGCGGGCCGGGTTGACGGTGACCGTTCCTCGTGGGGCGCTCGACGCTCCCACGCGCATCACGGTGACGGCGCCGAAGGGCGACCTGCTCGGGTACGAGTTCGCGCCTCACGGGCTCCGCTTCAAGAAGCCCGTCACGCTGACGCAGGAAGTCACGACGCCCGAAGGCGGTCTCCAGCTGATCTACTTCGACGGCGAGCTCGAGCCGACGGTCGAGGTGCTCGAGGTCCTGCCGGTCACGTCGTCCACGTCGTACGCCGTCTCACGTATCACCCACTTCTCGGGGTACGCGTACCGGCAGAGCGGCTACGTGGTGGCGACGGACTGAAGCAGAAGCACGGCGCACACCGTGTCGAGGATGGAGACGATGGCCGTGGGAGCCTCCGAGGCTCGGCTCCACGATGCGCTCGAGCTCGCCCGCGGGGGGCGGGCGGCCGAGATGCGCCGTGACCTTTCCGGGGCGCTGTCTCGATACGAAGAGGCTCGGTCACTGCTGGCCGAAGCGGACCCGACCCCGCTGTACGCGAACCTACTGCGCTGGAGCGGATCGGTGCTGAGGGACCTGGGCAGGGTGGAGGAAGCGGATCGGATGTATGCGGACAGCTTCAACGTGGCTGACCGGACCGGAGCCATCGCCGCCAAGGCATCCGCGCTGAATTGCCGGGCCGTGATCGCGCAGCGCCGCGGCGATCTCGAGGAAGCGACCAATCTGTACCGGCGCGCGGCGAGGCACGCTGTGGAGGGTGGCGAGATCCGTCTCGCCGGCATGATCGAGCAGAACCTCGGCGTGCTCGCCAACATCCGCGGCGATCTGGACGGCGCTCTGGTGCGTTATCGCGCTGCGCTGCGCGCGTTCCAGGAGGTCTCCGACGACGAAGCCGTCTCCTGGGTCCTGAACAACATGGGGATGCTGCTGAACGACCTCGGGCTGCCTCTTCGCGCCGAGAAGTCGTTCCTGCAGGGACTCGAGATCGCGAAGGCGCGCCGTGACCGCCCGATGGAAGGCGTGCTGAGAGCGAACTACTCGGAGAGCCTGACCGCGCTCAAGCGTTGGGACGAAAGCGCCGCCCAGCTCGACCAGGCGCTCGCGATCGCGCGCTCGGGCGACGATCTCGCGCGTGTCGGCGAGGCGCTGAAGTTCCGCGGCGTGCTCGAGCGCGAGCGCGGGGATCTGGAGACCGCCGCGTCGCTGCTCGATGCCGCCCTTTCGATCGGCCAGGACGTCGCCGATCCGCTTCTCGTCGCGGAGTGCCTGCGCGAGCGCGGGGAGCTCCGCCGTCGTAGGGGCATGTCGAACGAAGCTCTCGAGGATTGGGAGGTCGCGCGCCGCGGCTTCAAGGAGCTCCACGCCACGCTGGACGCGGACAATCTCACGGTGCGCATGGAGGCGCTGCTCGACCAGGTGCGGCGCTCGCTCCTGCACGAGGGCACGGGCACCAACGGGACCCACACCGCGAACGGTACCCGCAAGGGTGAGGAGACGGCCAAGTGAGCTATCAGCTGGCAGCGCGCGACCCGGAGACCCTCGTCGAGGCGATGACCGCGCCGTCCCAGGACGCCTTCTCCACGCTGATCGGGGAGAGCCGTGCGCTCGCCGATGTCATCGCGCTCGCCAGGCGCGTCTCGATGCGCGGAGGCGCGAACGTCCTCCTCGTCGGCGAGACCGGAACGGGCAAGGAAGTCTTCGCACGTGCCATCCATTCCGCGAGCCCGCGCGGCCACGCGCCGTTCGTCGCCGTGAACTGCGCCGCCATTCCGGCCCAGCTGCTCGAGTCCGAGCTGTTCGGCCACGAGCGCGGGGCGTTCACCGACGCCCGCCAGAAGAAGCAGGGACTCCTCGAGCTCGCCCGCGACGGCACGCTCTTCCTCGACGAGGTGTCGAGCCTGCCGCTCGACCTGCAGCCCAAGCTGCTGCGTGCGCTCGAGGAGCGGCGCGTCCGCCGCGTGGGCGGGTTCGACGAGATCGAGATTCGCTGCCGGGTAACCGCCGCGTCCAACGTGCCGCTCGAGGAGCTCGTGGAAGGCGGGCTCTTCCGCCAGGATCTCTTCTATCGACTGAACGTGCTGCGGCTGTCGATCCCACCGCTTCGGCAGCGCGAAGGTGACGTGGCGACCCTCGCCCGTCACTTCGTGAGGGAGCTGGCCGCAGCGCATGGACTTCCCTCCGCTCGGCTCACGCCGTCCGCGGAAGCGAGGCTCGCTGCGCACTCGTGGCCCGGCAACGTGCGCGAGCTCAAGAACGTGCTCGAGCGCGCATTGGTCATCTGCGAGGAGGGGCAGATCGACGACCGTCACCTGGCGCTCGGCGGTCGCGTCGGGCGCACGCCGGAGATCGACGGCGCGAGCGGCTGCGTGATCGAGGTTCCTTCCGGGGGGCGCTCCCTGAAGTCCGTCGAGGCGGAGCTCGTCCGTCTCACGCTCGGGCTGACGGGCGGCAACAAGAGCGCAGCCGCCCGGCTCCTGGGGATCTCCCGGCCGACGCTCCATCGGAAGATCGAAGAGCACGCCCTGACGGGGACGGCATGAGCGCCCGCTCCGACTCCCGTGCCCTGGTGAGCGCCGGCCAGGAGGCCGAGCGCGCAGGGCGTCCGCTCGAGGCGCGCGACCACTTCGAGGCTGCGCTCCACGCCATGTCCGCGGACGAAGCTCGTGACCTGGCGGCCAAGCTGCTGCGCTGGGTCGCCTGGACGTATACGACGCTGGGCGATCCGCAGGCCGCGCTCGACTGCCTCGAGGCCGCCGAAGCCGTCGCCGCCGCCATGGAGGACGATCTCGCCCTCGCCTCGGTCCTCAACACTCGCGCCGGGACCCTGTTCAGCCTCGGTGAGCTGGACCGAGCGGAGGAGCTCTTCGAGCGCGTGCGCGGGCTGGCCGTGCGCGTCGGCGCTCGCAAGCTGGAAGCGATCGCGCAGCAGAACCTCGGCAACGTCGCCTCGATCCGCGGCGACGGAGTGCTGGCGCTCGGCCGCTTCAAAGCCAGCCTCGCCAACTTCGAGGCGCTCGGCGAGGTCTCCTACGTCGGGCCGCTGCTCAACAACATCGGACGCCTGCAGGCGGACCTGCTCGAGGACGGCGAGGCGGCCCTCACGCTCGGGCGCGCCCGTGACCTGTGCATGGAGCGGGGGGATCGTCATCACCTGATCATTGTGGAGGCCAACCGCGCCCGTGTCATGCTGCGGTCGGGCGAAGCGCTCGACGCGCTGCGCACTGCCGAGGCGGCGCAGAAAATCGCGGGCGACTCGGGCGACGACTGCTGGCTGGGCGACATCCTGCTGGTGTGCGGTGCCGCGCATCTGAGGCTCGGCAACGCCGACGTCGCGCTCGGCTTCCTCGGCCGAGCGGCGGAAGTCGCGAAGGCGCGCGAGGACGCCAAGCTCATGGCCGAGGTGGTACTCGAGCAGGCGCGCGGGCTCAGGGTCGTCGGCCGTAACCGCGACACGCTGCTCCGGCTGAACGAGGCGCGCGCGCTGTTCGAGCGCATGCGCGCGCGGCACCAGCTCGCGAACGTCGCCGAGCGCGAGGCCGAGCTCGAGACCGCGTTCCTGCAGATCGTGCGCGAGTGGGGCGAGTCGATCGAGAGCAAGGACTCCTACACGCAGGGTCACTGCTCCCGCGTGGCGGACTACGCATGCCTGCTCGCCGAGGCCGCCGGCTTCTCGTCGCACGACTTGCTCTGGTTCCGTATGGGCGCGCTCCTTCATGACGTCGGCAAGGTGTCCGTTCCGCTCGAGATCCTGACGAAGCCCGGGAAGCTGGACGACTCCGAGTGGTCGGTCATGGCGATGCATCCCGTCTTCGGTGTGGAGCTCCTCGAGGGCGTCGAGTTCCCGTGGGACGTCCGCCCGATGATCCGTCACCATCACGAGCGCTGGGACGGCTCGGGCTATCCCGACAAGCTCGCCGGAGACCGCATCCCGCTCGAGGCGCGCATCCTCACCATCGCCGACGTCTACGACGCGCTCACCACGACCCGCAGCTACCGCGCGGCCTTCACGCACGAGAAGGCGATGGAGATCCTCTCGGCGGAGGTCGGCAAGACCGTGGACCCGCAGCTCTTCGGCGTCTTCGCCGAGGCCATCGTCCCGGCGGCGGTCAGGAGCCCGAAGCTCGTGCGCGACGCGGCGCCGCGCGCGCGGCGCGAGCGGAGAACCGCCCCCCGTCGGCCGGGAGCGCGTCCGGCCGTCGCTTCAGCCGTGGCCTGAGCGATCGTCGGCTCAGGGTCGGAACAGCCGTGTGACTTTGACCACGAGCCCGCGGTTCGAGAGGTCCGACCAGCGATCGCTGCCTGCGAGGTCGGTGTTTCGATCTTCCGTGTAGACCACGAAGAGCTCGCTGCCGGGCGCCCACTCCCACCGGAGGCGGAAGTTACCGCTCACGGTGTTCGAGCCCGAAGCGTACTGCACGAGGCCGCTCACGTAGGCGCGAGGCGTGAGCGTGTAGGTGGTGCGGAGGCGTGCCACGTGCTGGTTGAACTCCCCGGAGCTCGTCTGCTGAGGCAGGTCGAGCCAGTTGAACTCGAGGCTCGGCTCCATGGAGAGCTGTGGCGTCACCTCGATCCTCCCCTGGCTCACGCCGACGGCCCGCCGCGTCCCCGTGTAGAAGCCCCCCCAGCGCATGCTTAGGGTGCCCTGGTAGGGGCGCTGCGGGCCGAAACGGTAGCTCACCTCGTGCTCGTTCCAGTCGTAGCGGCCCGCCGGGAAGGGCGCACCGGAGATCCGGGCCGGCAGCACGAGGTTCTCGTAGCGGTTCGAGTACCGAGCAGTGAGCGCGTCCCCGCGGTCCAGATCCACTTGAAAGCGCCCTCCGTAGCTCCGGCTCTCCACCAGCCCCGTCTCCTGCTCCGTCAGGTAGCTGCCATCCACCTGGAAGACGAGCTGGCGAATCCAGGGGATCGAGGCCGGCCGCGGGGAGAGGCGCAGATCGCCCGAGGTAGCAGCGAAGCCGCTCC
>Ga0073934_10007168_pt1 | contig 15718 bp, 11 predicted proteins | sample LarsenN4metaG_FD_76834 | JGI IMG/M metagenome (GOLD analysis project Ga0073934, IMG submission 76834) | Hot spring sediment bacterial and archeal communities from British Columbia, Canada, to study Microbial Dark Matter (Phase II) - Larsen... ...
CGCGGCGTTGAGATAGGTCGGCGCGAAGGTATGGTAGTCGCAGGAGTACAGCACTTCGCGCAGGGATCCCAGTATCCGCTCGAGCTTGTCCTGGCTCGCCCGCGCGGCATCGTAGGCGCGCTGCCGCTCGATGAGGCGTCCCAACTGCGCCGAAACCGTGCCGACCGTCTCGAGCAGAAGCTGATCCGGCGGGCGCGTGTCGTCCGCATAGAACTCGAGAAACGCCGCGATCTTGCCCTGTACCGTCACCGGAAAAGCAAATGCCGAGCGCAGTCCCGCCTGGCTCGCGCTCTCCATGCGCGGTCCGGTGAGCTCGCCAATGTCGCAAATCCAGACGGGTTCCTTTTCCCGCAGCACCCGCCCGACAAATCTGCCCGGCGTCTGGAAATGGTCCAAACCTTCCGATGCGCGGATGAACACCCCGAAGCGCGCGGGGTCGCGAGCGTGCCAGCATCGGGAATGGGGTTCGCCGGACTCCTGCCCTTCCGCGAAGGTCCCCACCGATCCGAGCACCCAACCGCCGAATTCACAGATGTGCTCCAGGCACTCGCGCATCGCCTCGTCCGGGTTGCCCGCCTCGTTCGCCGCGCGGGCGAGCGACTCCAGGAATGCGGTGAGACGGGCCTTGTGCTGCGCTTCACGCATCAGCGCCTTGCGTGCCGTGATGTCGTGATAGATGACGCCCACCGCGACCGCGTTGCCGTCCGAACTTCGGATGGGAAACGCGGTGACCGCGACCTCGATGCGTCTGCCATCCCTGGCGCAACGCACTGCTTCGTAGCGGCGCGCCTCCGGCGATTGAACCGCCCGCAGAAAATTCTCCTCGAACCGGCCCTTTTCCTCGTCCGGATAAAGGATCGCGTTCGATTGTCCGATCGCTTCTTCCGCGGTGTATCCGAAGAGCTTTTCGGCGCCCGCATTCCACGTCTCGATGCGCCCGTCCAACCTGCAACTGATGACGGCGTCTTCCGCCGCACGCACGATAGCCGCAAGCTGGCGATTCGCCGCCTGTGCATGCTCCTTCTCGATGAGCCGCGCGAGCTGACCGGCGATTGACCCCGACGCAGCGATGAGGTCGCCATCCGGCTGACGGGGTTCTGTTCCAAAAAATTCGAGAAAGGCGACCACTTTTCCATCCACCAGCACGGGAAAAGCAAACGCCGAACGCAGGCCGTGTGCCAGGGCATCCGCCATGCGGCCCGGCCGCTGCGATAGTCGGGCGATGTCGTCAATCCAGACATATGTCCGATCCGTCAGAACTTTGCTCAGCAGCCGGCCATCGGGCAGGAACCTGCCATCCTCCGACTTCCTATTGATGAAGCCGCAGTACTTCTCCAGGCCGTCGCCCTGCCATACTGAATGGTCGGGCACTCTGCGGTCGGCCTCATGCACGTAGATGCCGAGGCGGGCAAGCGTCCACCCACTGTACTCCTGGAGGTGGGCGAGGCACACGCGCATGGCCTCTTCCGGAGCGCCCGCCTCGTTCGCCGCGCGGGCGAGCGACTCCAGCAGCCCCGCGATGCGCGCCTTGCGACGCGCGTCGCATTCGAGACGCCTGCGCTCCGAGATATCCTGATAGACGGCGATCAGGTTCCGCGCGCGTCCTTGGCCGTCCGGCAGCGCGGCGACGGAGAGGCTCACCCAGATCACCGTACCGTCCTTGCGGCGCAGGCGCTTTTCCCGTGTGTAGTGCCGGATTTCGCCCGCGATCAATCGGCGGTTGTCGGCGACCGCGGCCGGGGCATCTTCCGGGACGGTGATGTCCGCGGTGCTGAGCCGCAAAAGCTCGTCCCGCGTATAGCCGAGCATGCGACAGAAGGCATCGTTCACCTGCAGCCACGGCAGATTCCGGTCGTGGGCCGGCCGTATGGCAATGCCCGCACCGGCGTGCTCGAAGATGGCGGCGAAACGCTGCTCGCTCTCCCGGAGCGCCGCTTCGGCGCGCCTGCGCTCGATGAACTGCCCGTTCTGCAGGCCGATCGAATGCGTGATCTTCAGGAGCGCCTCGTCCGGCGGCCACACATCGCGCCCGAAGAACTCCATGGCTCCGATCACGTCGCTTCCCGACAGCACCGGGAAGCAGTAACCGCTGCGCAGGCCGAACTTCCGGCAGCTCGCCTTGCGCCGGAAGGATGGGTCATCCATCAGATCTTCGCGCCACGTGAAGTCGCGATCGAGCCACGCGCGACGGAGCAGTCCTCCCGAACCACCGCCCCTGAGGTTGAGCCAGTATTCTTGGTCCTCCGGTTCGAAGTCGGGTGCGAACGCCGACCAGTACGCCGCGCGAGACAGTTGCTGCTTTTCTGCGTCCCAAGCCCAGTACGCGCCGTAAGCCCAGTCCATCGCGGAGCAGATCTGCTGGATGAGCGACGGCACGGCGCTTTCGACCGATTCGGCCGCTCCGAGAACACGCGTGACGGCGTGCTCCATCGCCCGGCGTCTCTCGGAGACCACCCGCTCGGTGATGTCCTCCGCGATTCCGGCAATGCGATGCACGTGTCCATATCCGTCGAATACGGGAAAGGCGCGGTCGTGAATCCAACGCACCCCGCCGTCAGGTCGCACGATGCGGTAAGTTTCGTCGAAGCGTCCGCTCGTCTGATTCTCGTGAGCGTTCCTGGAAACTCGCGTGCGGTCCGCGGGATGAATGGACTCAATCCAGGATTTGGGGCGGGCGTAAAGATCCGCGCAGGACTGCCCCCAGATGGTCTCGTAAGCCGGACTCACGTAGTGCATGACCGTTTTCTCGGGGTTCGTCAGCCAGAACACGTCGCGGATGTTCTCGGTGATCTGCCGGAAGCGCTTTTCGCTTTCGCTCAGCGCCCGCTCGACCCGCAGCAGCCTCGGGATGGCCGATGCGCGGCCGAGACACTTCAGGATACCCAATGACAGCTTCATGCCTCGTCCACTCGTTCCTTTCCGGAGCCCCCGAGCGCGCGTTCGAGCTGCGGGCGGAGCGCTGAATCGACTTCTTCCTTGCAGACATAGGCGAAAGCGCCCGCCTCGCGTGCCATCCACTCGTACTGCTCACCTTTGTGGAATGTCACCATGATCACTTTCGTTCCGGGCGCGGCATCGCATACTTCGCGGGTAAGGGCAATGCCGTCGCCGTCCGGAAGCCCGATGTCCATCAGGACGACGCGCGGGCGGCGCTCGGTGATGACAACCCTTGCTTCTGCAACGCTCGCCGCGTGGCTTATGACAATGCCGGGGCGCCATTGCGCAACCAGCGTGCCAAGCAGATATCGAACAAGCGCATCGTCCTCAACGATGAGAATCTCTGTTTCTTTGGAGCTTGGCATGGCATATGGAACCTAAGGAACCGGAAGCCGAACCATATCGCACATGCGCCGCGGTGCCACGTCGGGAGTTCATGACAATGGCGCCGTCATCCTGTAGGGAGTTCTTGATAGGGCGCTTGCGGTTGATCTGGATCAACCGAGAGTGGCGGCGCCAACCCGCCGAGGGACGAGCAGCACATGCTAACAGGGAAGTGGCGTGCCGCCACGCGACGAGGGTTCCGACAGCCCTACCGTCGCGTCGTCAGACGTCGATTGCGCTCTGCCGTGGTTTCCCGTAGGCATGCTTGGCGGGTGGACGTTCGCGCGTCCGCGAACGGGGAACATCTGCAAAAAAACTGCGATACATGCCGATCCGGCGCAGCAGTTCGGGATTCATGGTGAAAAACGACATGCGGCGGTCGAGAACCGACCGCGTTTGCAGCACCAGCCCGAGCGATTTCAGTCGTCGCAGCCGTCGTCGCACCGTGGCGGCGGAAGCTGTGTGACGGCCCAGCAGCGCGTTTCCGCTCAGGGGATTTCCCGCGCGCTGGTGGTAGCCGCTGACGATCAGCACGACCTTACGGGAGCACGCGAGATCGCTTCGTCGGAGGCCCTCCTCGGGATGACACCATGCGACATTGAGGTTTTTTAACTGGCAGTTTAAAATTCTCATATGCGTTACATCCGAAGGGAGCTGGAATCGCAGGTGACGCGCGCTGCGCGCAGCTTTCCGGCTGTCATCGTCACGGGGCCGCGCCGCGCGGGGAAGACGTGGCTGCTCCGTCACTGCTTTCGCGGGGCAAGCTATCACCTTTTCGAGGATCCGGACATGGTGGCGCGTTTTCGGCACGATCCGCAGGGTTTCCTGGACGGCGTGAGGACGCCGGCAATCCTCGACGAAATCCAGAATGTCCCCGAGGTGTTCAACTACGTACGCCGCCGCATCGATCGCGCCCCACGCCGCATGGGTCAATGGTTTCTCACCGGTTCCCAGGAAACAGGGCTCATGCGCGACGTTACCGAATCCATGGCCGGACGGGCCGCCGTGCTCCAGCTCTTGCCGATGTCGGCGCATGAGAGCGCCAGGGTGAGCCTGCTGCGCGGCGGCTACCCCGAGGTATTGGCGCGGCCCGCCGACGCCTCGCTCTGGTTCAGCTCGTATCTCCAAACTTATCTGGAGCGCGACGTGCGATCGATCGCTGCGGTTCAGGATCTGGCGCTCTTTCGCCGTTTCCTGTCGCTGCTGGCGACGCGGCACGGGCAAATGCTGAACAAGTCGGATCTCGCGGCACCGCTCGGAATGAGCGTGCCCGGCATCGGAAAATGGCTCGATATTCTCGAGGCGACCGGGCAAGTGATCCTCGTTCCGCCGTGGTTTGAAAATCTCGGAAAGCGGCTGATCAAATCACCCAGGATCTACATTGCCGATTCGGGCCTTGCCTGCCACCTGCTCGGCATCGAAAGCGGGGCGCAACTCGAGAAGTCACCGTTTCTCGGGCCCCTTTTCGAGGGATTCATCGCGGCAGAACTCGCGAAGTCGCAGGCGAACGCAGGGCGCCGCCGGGAGCTCTATTACTTCCGCGACCAGCAGGGTCTCGAGATCGACTTTGTCGTGCCTGGAAAGGATGGCGGAGTACGGTTGATCGAGGCGAAGGCAACCCGCACCGTAACACCGCAACTCGCTGCACCCATGCAGCGGCTTGCCGCCGCGTTCAAGAAGCGCCGCACGCTGCATCGTCGAATCGAGATGCGGCTCGTGTATCGTCCGCCGCGGCATCCGGAGCGCTCGCGAGCGCTTGCGCCCGATGTCCAGGCGTTGCCGTGGCCGGAGTTTGTCGCTTCGCTGCGCGCACCGGCGTGATAGTGGGCCGGCAGCGCAGAGGGCTGCTGGGATCGCTTCGTCGCGCAGCCCCTCGCGATGACGAATACATCGCGTCGCGATGACGCCATCGCAAAAGAGCGGCGCGATGCCTACGCGGGCGGGGTGAGGCCGTGCTGGATGGCGAATTTGACGAGCGCGGTGACGTCCGCAACGCCGAGCTTCTTCATGAGGCGGCTGCGGTAGGTTTCCACCGTCTTCGGCGAAAGGTGGACGAGCGCGGCGATCTCCGCGCTCGATTTGCCCTCGACCACGAGCTGCAGCACCTGGCGCTCGCGCGCGCTCAGGCTCTTGAGCGGGCTCGCGCGGCGCGGTTCATCCCCGGCCGGCAGCCCGCGTGCGGCGAGCGCGCGGCTGAGATAGCGCCGCCCGGCGTGCACGGTGCGCACCGCGACAACCACTTCCTCGCCGGCCGACTCCTTGAGCAGAAACCCCGAAGCCCCGGCGGCGAAGGCGCGGTGCACGTACTCCGCGCTGGAATGCATGGACAGCATCACGATGCGCGACTCGGGGCACCGCTCCTCCAGCATACGCGCGGCCTCGATGCCGTTCAGATCGGGCATCGTGATGTCCATGATGATGACGTCGGGCCGCGCTTCCATCGCCACGCGCACCGCATCCCGGCCGTTCGCCACGGTCGCGATCACGGTGATGTCGCCGGCGGTCTCGAGCAGCGCCTTCAGCCCGTCGCGCATCATGGCGTGGTCATCGGCGATGAGAACGCGGATGCTCATGCGGGCCGCCTCGCCAGCTCGACCACGATGCGGGTGCCCCTCCCCGAAGCGGAATCGATCCTGAAGCTCGCCCCGATCGCCTCCGCCCGCTCGCGCATCGTGCGCAGTCCCCAGTGACGACGCGAGCGCCGTTCCGAGGGGTTGAAACCGATTCCGTCATCGGCCACGGTCATTTTGACGCGTCCGCTGTCTGCCTCAATGTTGATCTCGGCGCGATACGCCTGGGCGTGCTTCACGATGTTGTTGAGCGCCTCCTGCGCGATGCGAAAGAGCGCGGTCTCCGACCCGAGCGCCAGCGGCGGCTCGATATGATCGCCCGTTACCGTCACGGACAGGCCCGTGCGGGCGGCGATCGGCGCGGCGTAGGCGCGCAACGCTGCGACCAATCCGTAATCGTCGAGTCCTGCAGGCCGCAGATCAGCCATGATGTTACGCAATTGTGCTGTCGTTTCCTCGATGAGCTTCTGGGTATCGTCGATGCGCTCGGCGACGGACTGAAGCACTTCCGGCGGCAGGACGCTGCGAATCAGACTCAGATTGAGCCCGAGCGCGGCGAGTGCCGGACCGACGCGGTCGTGCAGCTCGCGGTTGATCCTGTGGCGCTCGGTCTCCTCCACCTCCACCAGCCGCCGCGACAGCAGTTCCAGCCGCTCCCCGCGCTCGCGCAGTTCCGCCTCCGCGCGCTGGCGCTCGGTGATGTCGCGCGCCATGCCGCGCACGATCGCTTCCTGCGAGCGCTCGGTGCGCAGGCTGTTGCTGTACTCCCAGACGCGGCGCTCGCCGGCTTTGGTCACGACGCGCATGAAGCCGCTCGCCGCGCCCTCGCGCCGTATCGTTTCCAGGTACGTCGCGAACTGCGCGCGCACCTCGGGCGCGAGGATGTCCGCGAGGTTCATCCGCGCAAGCTCCTCCGGCGTGTAGCCCAGCAGCGCGGCCGAGGCGCGGTTCGCGAACAGGATGCGGCCTTCCAGATCGTGGGTGCAGATGAGGTCCTGGATGTTTTCCACAAGGTCGCGGTAGCGGTCCTCGCTCTCGGCAAGCGCAAGACGCGCCTGCCGTTCGTCTTCCAGCACGCCGAGGAGCGCATTGCGGGCGCGCCGAGCTTCCGCGAGCAGGCGCTCCGTCTCCGCCTCCTTGCGCTCCTGGATCACCACCGCCGAGGGCACGAGGTACTCGACGCGGCCCGCATCGTCGCGCACCGGCCCGACGGAGAAATCGATCCAGAGACGGGCGTCCCCCGCCGCGCGGATCTCGACGTCGAAGCGCGAGGCGTGTCCGGCCGCCGCGCGGCGCACCGCCTCGGCCACCTTCTCCTGCGCCCGCGGGGAATGCGAGAACCAGTAGGTCTGCTCGAAGCGCCGCCCGATCACCGCCTCGCGCGCGAGCCCCGCCGCGGCGAGCGCGGAGGCATTCGCTTCCAGGACTACGCCGTCCGGCGTGAGCAGCCCGACGAAGTTGTGCGGCCCGAGGCCGTCCATGACGCGGCGCATCCGCGCCTCGTGGCGGCGCGCGACCTCGCGCTCGAGCGCTTCCATTTTGTGCTCGAGCTTGCGCACGAGCGCGACGTCGTGCTGGCGGAGGAACGTCAGCTCGCCGGTCGGGCGCGCGGCGCGCGGCGCACGTCCCGCTTCGCGACATTCGGCGATCACGTCCTCGATCTGCCGCAGCAACTCGCGCGCTTCCACCGGCTTGACGATGAAGCGCGCCGCGCCGAGCCGCAGCCCGAGGTCGCGGTCTTCGGGGCTGGTATAGGTTGCCGTATAGAAAACGAGCGGAACGTGCTTGAGCCGCTCGTCCTTCATCCACTCGTAGCACAGCCGGTAGCCGTCCATGCCCGGCATCAGGATATCGGTGACGACGAGCTGCGGCGGCGCGGCGCGCGCGAGGCGCAGCGCCTCTTCGCCGTCCTGCGCGGTCGCGACCTCGTGCCCGCTGCCGCCGAGGAGCGACTTCAGCAGCTCGCGATCCGTCTCAGCATCATCAACAACCAGGATCCTCGCCATCTCGGTCGGGTTCGCTGTCGCGGGTATGATCGTCGCGCCTATTCTACGGCCTCCTGCTGGCTGGAATAGCGCGCGGGCCGCCCGAGCTGCGCGAGGAGATCGTTCACTTCGCGCTTGATCGCCGCGACCCGCTCCTCCCGCTCCAGCATGACCGTATACCAGCGCTGCAGCTCGTCGAGGTGGCGGCGCATCGTCTCCACGGCGTTGACCCGCTCGGTGACATCCTCCGCCACGCCCGCCACGCGATAGACCTCTCCCGTGTCGTTTCTTACGGGGTACGCCCGGTCGCGTATCCAGCGTATCGTGCCGTCGGGCCGGACGATGCGATATTCCTCGTCGAAGGTGCCGGCCGCCTGTTTACGCAGTGCCGCATCGAGCACGCGCGGCCGGTCCTCCGGGTGTACGGCCTCGAGCCAAGATCGGGGCGATGCGTAGAGGCTCTCGCACGAACGGCCCCAGACCCACTCGTAGGCGGGGCTCACGTAGAGCATCGTGTCCATCGCCGGGTCGGTCAGCCAGAATACTTCGCTGGATGTTTTCGGCAAGCTCGCGGAATCGCTCTTCGCTCTCGCGCAACGCGGCGGTCTCGCGCGCTCTCACGATGGCGAGCGCCGCGATGCGGGTCGCGGTCTCGACCCATCTCAGCTCGGCGGGAGCAGGACGCCGGGGCGAGCGGCAGTACATCGCAAAACTGCCGAGCACCCGGCCGCGCTGGTCGAACAGTGGCGTGGACCAGCACGCGCGCAGGCCGTGTTCCAGCGCGATTGCGCGGTATTTTTCCCAGAGCGGGTCGATCGCCAGATCCTCGACGATGACGGGTTCGCGCCGGTACATCGCGGTCCCGCACGAGCCCGCCTGCTCGCCGATGGGCTCGCCGTCGAGCGCCCGGACGTAGTCCTCCGGCAGGCTGGGCGCCGCGCCATGCCGCACGTGCACGCCGTCCGCATCGAGCAGGAGGATGGAGCCCAGCATGCCGGGCACGCCTTTCTCGATGACCCGAATCAGGGCCTCGAGCGTCTGCCCGAGCGGAAGACCGGTCGCGATCATTTCGAGTATCTGCGTCTGGCCCTCCAGCATCGCCTGCGCGTCGGCCAGCCGGGTGCGAACGGCTGCAATTTCCGCGACCGCCGGGCGCAGGGGCGGAACCGACCCGGGATCCGTCAGCGCCGCCACCGAGCGCGCGAGCCCGCGGGCGGCGATGCGCCCGCCCGCGACACCGATCAGCGTCGCGATCAGGATCGCCGCAGCGAGCGCGGCTGCCGCCGCGATGACAGGCGCGCGAAAAACGGTCACCGGGATCTCGAGCGTGACCGACGAGGGCGCCACGGCGGAGCGGGCGACGAAGCGCCTGTACTGGGGAGCGCCCACCGCGTCGCTGTCGAAGTCCCGGGGTGCGCGACGGGCGATGACTTCGCCGGTGCCGTCGAGCAGCGTCAACACTCGTTGCGCCGGCAATGCGATTTGCTCCAGTTGCTTCTGGAACCGGCCGGTTTCGATCGTGCTGAGCAGGAGATATCGCGGCTCGGCGTCACGCATGACCGGCACCACCACGGCGACCATCGGTTCGCGCGCGACCGGGCCGAAAAATCGATCGCCGACCGCCGGTCGTCTCGTTTCGAGCGCTGCCGGGGCGGCGGCGCGGCCTCGCGGCCGCGGCAGCTTTGGCAGCGCTTCGCCGAAAGGCACGCGCGTGTTGAGCAGCATTTGCAGCGACGGATCGGCGAGAATGACATGCCCTCCGAAGCTCTCGCGGAGGCCCAGCGCCGCCTTGTGGAGATCGCCCCAACGCCGCGGATCGTCGATGAGGGGCGACGCCCCAAGCATCTCGAGGGCGGCGATCTGCGCTTTCAGATGGATGTCGATGGCGGTCGCCGCGTTGCGCACCTGGCGGGTCGCCTCCTGTTTGAGCCGCGCGTGCACGGTATTGACATGGTTGACCGCGAGATAGACCGCCAGCAGCACGAGCGGCAGCACGGAGAACCAGATCAGGCGGCTCAGATACGTTCGCAGCGTCATGTCTCAAGCGCAATCGGCCGGCAGGTAGCGGGGCAGGGTGTGGATCCGTCCCGAATTCCGTGTACCTGCCGAGCACGTCCTTCAGCACCGCGAGGAAATGCTCGTAGTGAAACGGCTTCTCGATGCAGCCGTCGGCGCCGCTCGCGGTTGACCCCTGGGTTCGCGGCTGCCAGCGGCGCCTCGAATGCGCCGCGGCGGTCGCGCCCCGCGCATTTCGCCTCGTAGAAAGCGCGATCGGCGGCCTGCAGCAGCGTCTCGACCTCGCGCCGTGTTCGGGGAAGAGCACGAGCCCCATCGAGATCGTGATTCTCCCCACCGACCGGCCCTGATGTTTCAATTCTATCGCATGCATGGAGCGCATCCGCCCGCTCACCCCCAGCGTGTCGGTCGTCATCAGCGCGTCGATGTTCGATTCGATGAGCGAACGGGTGTAGAACTGGGTCGCCTTCAGCTCCTCGGTGAGGCGGATTTCGTCCGAAATGTCCTTCGAGATGAGGAGAAAGCCGACCGGCTTGCCGCCGTCATCCCGGCGCGGGGTGAGCACCACCCGGGCGGCGATGCGGCGGCCGTCCTTTCGCAGGCGATTGATCACGCCCTCCCAGCGCCCGGCGCCGAGCGCCTCGTCCCGCATGCGCTGCGGCAGCCCGCTCGCCACATCCTCCGCCGTGTGCAGCATGTCGGCGCGCGCCTTCCCGACCACTTCTTCCGCTTCGTAGCCGTACATGCGGCGCGCACCCTCGTTCCAGAGGACGATGGTGCCGTCCAGGTCATTGCCGATGATGGAGTACTCGGTGGAAGCCTGCAGGAACGTCGTCATGAATTCGACCGCGTGCGCGGACTCGCGCATGTGCGTCGAATCGAACAGCTTCACCGGCATGAAACCTCCTCTCCGGGCACGCGGCCGTCGAATCGCTCGATATCACCGCTTGCCGGGCGGGGTCGTGGCCCGGACACGAAGGCGGACGAAAGTCGATCCGCATTTCAGGCGCGCCGCGAGGCCCGGGCGGGTCGCCTCCAGCGACGAGGCCGTTCTTCACTGTTCTGTCATGAATGATAGCCCTGTATCCGCCTTTTTCAAGGCCCGAGGCGCGTGAGCCCTCTGTCATGGTCTCCCGATAGACCGGGCGCACTGCGTGGCTTATGCTCTGCATCGCCCGGGCCGAACCGGGATCCGCGCCACGATGAATACCGCCGTTTCCACGCCGCACCGCAGCGCCCCCGTTCCCGCGACTGCGGCCCGTGTCGCGGCCGTGCTGGGTCTCGCCGTCGCGGTGACCGGGCTTGCCGTGATGGCCGGCTGGCTGCTGCGGATCGAGACGCTGGTCGGTGTCGTTCCCGGCCACCGCATGACGTTCAATTCGGCCGCCGGCCTCGCAGTCGCGGGGCTCGCCCTGGCATGCGGCTCGAAAGGGTACGCGGGAGCGCAGCGCGCGGTCGCGCTCGCGGGGTTCTTTGCGCTCGTCCTTTCCCAGCATCTCTTCGGTGTGTCACTCGGGATCGACTGGCCGCGGCTGCACGCCTGGCTACCCGCCTCGCGGGATGACGCCGGCCGCACTTCCGTCCTGAACTGCCTCGCGTTCCTGTCCTTCAGCGCGGCCATCCTTCTCGCGCGCGATCCCCGCGCACACGCCTCCATCCTGGTGGTCCGGGCGTTGACCGGTGTCGTGGGCGGGCTGGGCCTCTTCGCCCTCATCGGCCAGGTGCTGCATTTCGACGTCATATTCGACGTCACGCTGTTTGCGCAGATCTCGCCCTTGAGCGCGGCGGCTTTCATCGCGCTCGGCACGGGATTGTGGCTCGGCTGGCGGCGGGCGCCATGGCACGGCACCGCGGTCATCGTACGCGACGACGTTCGCATCGTGTTCGCGGGCGCGCTGATCACGACGATCGTCGCCGCGACCGCGGGCGTCGCCGGAATCGCAAGCCTCCAGCACAGCGCCGAGCGCGCACTGCTCGAAGGACTTGCCCGCACCCAGGCGAGCCGCGCCGCGCTCTTTTCCCAGGCGATCGACCGCCACAGCGCCTTCGTCGAATCGATCGCCGCGCGCACCGATATCGTGCGGCTGCACGTAGAGCTCGCAGCAGAGCCGGAGAACGAGGCGCATGTCGCGCTCCTCCACATGGTCGCGGAAACCCTCGTGACGCGCGGGCTCGGCTTCGTGGAGTTTCGCGATATCAGGGGCGAGCGCATCGCGAGCGCCGGACACTCGCTGATCGACGCGGAATTTCGCATTGCGCTGCGCGGCAAGCAGGCGCGAACGCTCGCCTGGAACCGCGAACTGCTGCTTCAGATGGAAGTGCCCGTGACCGACTCGGGAATCGTGATCGGGCAGGTGATCGCGGAGCAGCCCCTCCGCGATCTGGAGCAGTCCGTCTTTCGCGTCGACGATCTCGGTGCAACCGGGGAGGTCGCCGTCTGCGGCCCCCGCTCGGCGCACGAGATGTTCTGCCTGCCCACGCGCTTCCATGCGAAGCCCTTCGCGATCGGCCGGCATCAGCACGGCGTGCCGCTGCCCATGGCATACGCGCTGGAGGGCAGGCAGGGTACCGTTCAGGCGCGTGACTACCGGCAGCGCGAGGTAAGCGCCGCGTTCGGCCCCATCGCGAACCTGGGTCTCGGCATGGTGGCGAAGCTCGACACCTCCGAGCTTTACGCGCCGGTGCGCGAGCGGCTGACCGTCGCCATTCCGCTCCTCGCTGCCGTCATCGCGATGGGAATCATTCTCCTGCACCGGCAGGTGCGCCCGCTCGCGCGGCGGCTGGCGGAATCCGAGGCCCGGGCGAGGGAAAGCGAAGAGCGACTGCGGCTCGCGCTCGACAATTCCCGGCTTGCGCTGTGGGACTTCGACGTGTCATCCGGCCGCGTTTACCTGAGCGAGCAGTGGCAGGCCATGCTGGGCAACGCGCCCGCCGCCAGCGAGGTCGCGTTCGCCGAGCTGCAGAATCTGGTGCATCCGGACGATCTGCCGCAACTCTCGGCCCATCTTGAAGACGTGCTGAAGGGCGTTGCCCATTTTTACGACATCGAGCACCGCGTGCGCACCTCTTCCGGGGAATGGATCTGGATCCGGAGCCGCGGACGGGTGGTCGCGCGCGCGCCTGACGGGAAGGCGCTGCGCCTGACCGGCACCAACGCCGAGATCACCCGGCGCAAGCTCGCGGAACTGCAGCTTGCACACGAAGCGCGCCACGATACCCTCACCGGGCTCCCCAATCGCGCCCTGTTCAGCGATCGCCTCGCGCGCGCCATGGCGCGCAGCCGGCGGCATCGCGGACTCATGGGCGTGATGTACCTCGATATCGACAGGTTCAAGTCGATCAACGACACCCTCGGCCACGACGTGGGCGACCTGCTGTTGAAGGCGTTCGCGCGGCGGCTCCTCGAGTGCGTGCGCGCCACCGACACCGTGGCGCGCCTCGGAGGCGACGAGTTCGCGGTGATACTGGACGAGCTGAAGGCCCCGTCGGACGGCGCCGCCATCGCGGAGAAAATCGTGCTCGCCATGAGGCCGGCCTTCAGGCTCGGGCAGCAGGAGTTGAAGGTTTCGACGAGCGTGGGCCTGGCGCTGTACGCGCACGAGAGCGACGTCACGACCGACGCGCTGGTGAAGAAGGCAGACGAAGCGCTCTACGCGGCCAAGGCGGCCGGGCGCAACAACTACAAAGTGGCCGCCTGAGCCGCCTCGGCCGTGCCTGCGCTGCGCTTCCCACGCCGCGCGCGGCATCGGTGGGATAGCGTTGGGCGACGCGCTGCGGGCGGGCGCTCGAGCGACGCTTCGACGCTTACCGCTTGCGGCGATTGCGGCTGCGGCTTTTCCTTCGCGCCGGTTTCCCGATCACAACGGCAGCACGGCCCCGGTAACCCGCCAATCGAGCCGCAGCAGCGCCTCGAAATCCGCCCGGGGCAGGGGCTTGCTGAAGAGATAGCCCTGATATTCGTCGCATCCGGCCGCGGCAAGGAAACCGCACTGCTCCTCGGTCTCCACGCCCTCCGCGCTGCATTTGAGCCGCAGGCCATGCGCGAGCGCGATGGTCGAAGTCACGATCGTCTCGCTGTCGGGCTCGCTTCCCACGTCGGCGACGAAGGTCCGGTCGATCTTCAGCCGGTTCAGAGGGAAGCGCTTGAGATAGGCGAGACTGGAGTATCCGGTTCCGAAATCGTCCACCGCGAGCAGCACCCCGACTTCGCGCAGCGCGCGCATCGTCACGATCGCGTCGTCGGGACGCGCCATCATCGAGCTTTCCGTGATCTCGAGCTCACGAACGCGCCGCGCCAGCTCGCGCACTCCCGCCCCGCCCCGCACCTTTGTCATCAGACCGCTCCGTCGCCTGCTCCGCCCGGGCGCGCCATGCCCGGCCGACCGTCGGATGATACGCCACTCACGCCGCGCTCTTCGAGCGGCGGCGCGCGAGCCGGCGCATCAGCCGGCCGGCTTGCAGGATTGCGCATCGCGCAGGTCCTTCAAGCGCTGAAGGATCGGCTGCTTCTCCCGCTCGAGTGCCCGGTGCCGCTCGTGGAGCTCGCGCAACTCGCGCGCATACGCTTCGTCGCGCTCGGCCTGCGCGTTAGTCATCCACGGACCCGTTCGCCCCGAGCCCTTCGACATTGCCCAGGACAGGCTCGCGACAGCGAAGTCGCAGGGCGAGGCTTGCCCACCATGGCGCATGTGGGTTAGTCGCCTTCTGATATGCCGGAGTTTCCGACAATATAATGTCGGCTGGAAAAGGACATCCGACTTGACCCCCATTCGATCCGGGCGCCGCGGCCCGTCATTTCCGCGGCAGTGCGGCGCCGCGCGCGGCTGGTTGCTGCTCGGGCTCGTCGCGATCGTCGTCGTGTGGTGGATCTGGATCTGGGAAGACCGGCCATCGGGTGTGCCCGCCGAGCCGCGTGCGGTCGCCGCACGAGGATCGCTCGCCGAAGACGAGCGCAACAACATCGATGTCTTCAGGACCGCGTCGGTCTCGACGGTGCACATCACGACGCTCGAGCGCGCGCGCGGCTTTTCTCCGCTCGATGTCATGCAGGTGCCGCGCGGCACCGGCAGCGGCTTCATCTGGGACGAGCGCGGCCACGTCGTCACCAACTTCCACGTGATCCAGGGCGGCAGCGGCGCGCGCGTGACGCTGCACGATCAGAGCACGTGGCGCGCGGCGCTGGTCGGGGCGTTTCCCGACCGCGATCTCGCCGTGCTGCGGATCGATGCGCCGAAAGAGAAGCTCAAGCCGATCGCGATCGGCACGAGCCGCGATCTGCAGGTGGGCCAGAAGGTGTATGCGATCGGCAATCCGTTCGGCCTCGACCAGACGCTCACCACCGGCATCATCAGCGCGCTCAACCGCGAGATCGAGTCGCTCACGCAGCGCACGATCCACGGCGTCATTCAGACCGACGCGGCGATCAACCCCGGCAACTCCGGCGGGCCGCTGCTCGATTCCGCGGGGCGGCTGATCGGCGTCAATACCGCGATCTTCAGTCCCTCGGGTGCGTTCGCCGGCATCGGCTTCGCCATTCCCGTGGACGAAGTGAACCGCATCGTGCCGCGACTCATCCGCGACGGGAAATTCATCCGTCCCGCGCTCGGCATCCAGGCCGCACCGCCGCAGTTCAGCGCGGCGCTCGGCATCAGGAAAGGCGTTGCGGTGCTCGGCGTGCTGCCGCGCAGTCCCGCGCAGGCCGCCGGCATCCGGCCGTTCCAGCGCGGCCCCGCCGGCGAAGTGATCGCAGGCGACGTGATCATCGCGATCGACGGTACGCCCGTCGCCAGTGTGGAGCAGCTCCTCGATGCGCTCGAACGCCATCAG
>Ga0073934_10007170_pt1 | contig 15714 bp, 20 predicted proteins | sample LarsenN4metaG_FD_76834 | JGI IMG/M metagenome (GOLD analysis project Ga0073934, IMG submission 76834) | Hot spring sediment bacterial and archeal communities from British Columbia, Canada, to study Microbial Dark Matter (Phase II) - Larsen... ...
GCTCGGGCTCGGGCTCGCGGGCGAGCCGGAGGCCGAGGACCGTCATCGCGACGAGAAGCCAGGAGAGCCCGATCAGGACGTAGAGGGTCACCGTCGTTTCCGGCGCTCTTCGATGAGCCGAGCCAGTTCCTCGAGACGACGGGGGTCCTCGTGCTGCAGACGGTCCAGGAGGCGTGCCACCGCGGTCTTCCCGAAGCCTTCCAGGAGCCCGTCGATCACGGAATCCGCCACGGCCCCCGCAAGCGCCTCCCGGCTGACCGCGGGTGAGTAACGGTACGCGCCCTCGGCCTTGCGGCGAGTCAGGAGCTTCTTGCGGGCGAGCCGGGCGAGCGTCGTCATCACCGTCGTGTATGCGATGGGCCGCTGCCGTTCCAGGCGCCGCTGCACATCCCGGACCGACACGTCCGGCTCGTCCCAGACCACTTCCATGACCTCCACTTCCAGGGTGCCCAGGACCTTGCGAAGGCCCTTGCCGAAGGGGCGGAAGATGAACTCAAAGGCGCTCTTCATCGTGCCGCCAGTCTATCGGAGCGTCCTTACTACCGTCAATAGTAAGTGGCCGCTCCGGTCGCTCCGGCCGGTCCGCCTCCGGTGCCGGCAAGCCACGGTCCGGTTGGCGGTGTGGTTGACAGCCGCTCCCGCATCGACGACCTTCGAGAACGCGAGGCGACATAGAGCCCTCCAACGGAGAGGGATCAGATCCGGGGACGCACGACGAATGGCTCGACACGGGCGAGCTCGACCTGGCGCGCCGAAGGGGCGCCGAGATGGCCCCACACGATGAACCACCGGGCTGACCCGGCCATCACCGAGGTTGGACGCGCGCGCACCGAGGGCTCCGTGCTCGAGGTCCTCCGGGCCGCGACGAAGCTGGGATTGACCTCCTTCGGGGGGCCGGTCGCTCATCTGGGCTACTTCCGGGACGAGTACGTCGTGAGGCGGCGATGGATCGACGAGGCGCATTATGCCGACCTCGTCGCCCTGTGCCAGGTCCTCCCGGGGCCAGCGAGCAGCCAGGTGGGCATGGCGCTCGGCCTCATGCGGGCCGGCTTGCTCGGAAGCGTGGCGGCGTGGCTCGGGTTCACGCTCCCGTCGGCCCTCGCGCTGGTGGCGTTCGCCTATGGCCTTCGGGCGCTCGGGGTGGCGGATGCGGCATGGCTGCACGGCCTGAAGGTGGTGGCGGTGGCGGTCGTGGCCCAGGCCGTCTGGGGGATGGCCCGGACTCTCGCCGCGGATCGCGAGCGGGCCTCGCTGGCCATCGTGGCCGCCATCGCGGTGCTGGCCTCGCGGACCGCCGCGTCGCAGGTCCTCGTCATCGTCGCGGCCGGGCTGGTCGGATGGGTCCTCTTGCCGGCGGGCGGGACGTTGACCAGCCCGCCGGTGCGGGTAGGCACCCGCAAGCGCGTCGCGATCGGGTCGCTCGCGCTCTTCTTCGCGTTGTTGATCGGACTACCCATCGCCAGACAGCTCGCGCCGAGCCACGCCCTGTCGGTGTTCGACAGCTTCTACCGGGCCGGCTCCCTCGTCTTTGGCGGGGGCCACGTCGTGCTGCCGCTGCTCCAGGCGGAGGTGGTGCCTCCGGGGTGGCTGACGAACGAGGCATTCATCGCGGGGTACGGAGCGGCGCAGGCGGTGCCCGGCCCGCTCTTCACGTTCGCCGCGTATTTGGGTGCGGTGATGCGCCAGGCGCCGACCGGCTGGATCGGGGCGGCATGGGCCCTCGTGGCGGTGTTCCTCCCGTCGTTCCTCCTGATCATCGGCGCGCTGCCGTTCTGGGAGCTGCTGCGCCTCCGAACGGGCTTTCAGGCGGCCCTGCGCGGGATCAACGCCGCCGTCGTCGGCCTGCTGCTGGCCGCCCTCTATGATCCGGTCTGGAACAGCGCCATCAGGGGTCCCGCGGACTTCAGCCTCGCCCTGGTCGGGTTCGGCTTGCTCATGGTCTGGCGTTTCCCCCCGTGGCTCGTGGTCGTGATCTGTGCCCTGGGCGTGCCGCTCATCGGGTTCTTCGCATGAGAGGACCACCGCTGCTCCCCAGAGGGCCTGGCGTCGCGACCGGCATGCTGCCCTCGGTCTTGTCGAGGCCGGGGGCGCCTTCGGTAGGCACTCCTCACCGCCTCGCGGAGCCGTCCACCCTCACGCGATCTTCGCGAGGGTGATCATGCCGCCCTCCATGTGCATGGGCTTGTGGCAATGGAAGAACCAGTCGCCGGGGTTGTGGGCGGTGAACTCGAGGACCACCGAGCCCATGTGGGCGTCCACGTCCACGCTGTCCTTGACGAGCGGCTGGGCATGGCGGGCGCCGTTGACGGCGAGCACCTTGAAGGACTGGCCGTGGAGGTGCATCGGGTGCGCCTCCATGCTGTGGTTCTCGAGGCGCACGCGGACCCGGTCGCCCTTGCGGACTCGGAGGGGATCGGTCCGGGGGTACTGCTTGCCGTTGATCGTCCAGGCGTCGGAGCCCATCATCCCGCCGCTCAGCACGAGGTCGAAGGTTCGCTCCTGGCCCGAGGTGCGCGGCAGGACATCCCGTCCCCGCCCGAGGCCGTACTGCCAGAGGTCCACGCCCGACACGCCCTCGACCGGAGCGTCCGGCTTACGCCCCTCGTGCCCTTCGTACACCACGAGGACCTGCTCCCCTGCCCCCGGGTGCCCCGGCTCGGCGCAGGAGAGGAACCACGCGCCGGGCCGGTCGGCGACAAACCGGACGTCGTAGCGCTCGCTCGGCGCGAGGGGCACGGCCTCGACGTCGACCGGCTGTGTCAGGGCGTTTCCGTCGGTGTGGGTCACCTGGAGGCGGTGCCCGGCCAGGCGGATGACGTGCGTGTGGTCCGCGCTCGCGTTGATGAGGCGGAGCCGCACTCGCTCCCCCTCGTGGACGGTGATGGGTGCCGTCGCCGGGTAGGCCTTCCCGTTGATGGTCAACGTGTCGTAGTCGGGGGTACGGTCGCCGCGCCTCATGCCGCCCATCCCCCCGCGGCCCATCATCCCTTCCATCGTGCGGCCCATGCCACCCCCCATCATCCCGCCCAGGCCACCCCGGCCGCCGGCCGTGCCCTCGCGGGTGCTCGAAAGGGGACGCCCCGTGCCGGTCGCCCAGTCGTCGAAGACCAGGGTGTGCTCGCGGTCGAACGCGAAGGGCTCCGCCCGGGCCGGCTCGATGATGAACGGCGCGTAGAGGCCGAGGTCCAGCTGCCTGTGCTCGGCGAAGTGCGTGTGGTACCAGCGCGTCCCGGCGGGCCGCGCCTCGAACTCGTAGACGAATGTCTCGCCCGGCGGGACCGGCTTCTGGGTCACCCCCGGCACCCCGTCCATGGCGTTCGGCACGTCCACGCCGTGCCAGTGAATCGTCGTCGGCTCGGCGAGGCCGTTCTTCAGGACGATCCGGACCCGCTCGCCTTCCGTGACGCGAAGCTCGGGCCCCGGGATTCGGCCGTTGTACGCCATCGCCTTGATGGCCTTGCCCGGCGCCAGCTCCCACTCGAGCTCCCGGGCCTCGAGGTGGATCTCGCGCACCCCACGGCTCTGGGCCGCGCCCGGACGGGACAGGAGAGCCCCGCCCCCGAGCGACAGGGCCACCGCGCTCAGCCCCGCCTGACCCGATCTCTGGAGGAACTCGCGACGCGAGGGCGCGTGCCGGGTCACCTCTGCGGTTCCCATGTCATCCCTCCGTCACGGCTCCGGTAGAGCACGCCCTCGGTAGTGACGGCGTAGACTTCCTCCGGGTGTTTCGGATTCACCGCCACGGCGGCCAGGTTCTTCAGCCCTTTGCCGACCGGCTTCCAGCTCGCGCCCGCGTCCGTGCTCTTGAAGAGCCCGTCCCGCATGGCCACGAACATGACCTTGGGGTTCGTCGGGTCCACTGCGAAGCCGTTGACCGTCCGGCTGGTGGGCAGACCGCCCACCGGCTTCCACCCTCAGAAGCAGTCCGGGTTGCGCTGGAGACCCTCCGCCGTGCCGGCGTAGAGCCAGATGCCCCCCATGCCCGTCGGGATGTTGACCGAGGCCAGCGCCTTCACCTCGCCCCCCGGCCCGTCGTCCACCCGCGTCCACTTCGCCCCGCCGTCGGTCGTCCGGTAGATCCCCTCGCCCTTCTCCCGCACCGCCGCGTGGAGCTTCCCCGGCGCGGTGGGATCGAGGGCGAGGCCGTGGACGTCCAGCCCCCCGAGCCCCGTGTTGACCTCCGTCCAGGTGGCCCCGCCGTCGATCGTCTTGAAGGCGCCGGCCTCGTGAGTCCCGACGTAGACCGTCAGGGGATCCTTCGGGTCGGGCGCAATCGCCATCACGTCCAGGTGGGCGCGCTGCGGGGAGAGCGTGACCTCCTGCCACGACTTCCCGCGGTCCTCGCTGCGGAAGAGCCCGATGTGCGCCCCCAGGAGGAGGCGTCGGCCCTCCGCGTCGATCGCGAGAGCGTGGACGTGCTCGAACCGCCCACCACGCTTCGCGCCGTGCTCCTGGGCTGCCAGCGACAGGCGCGGCGAAATCGTGAGCCCGATGAGACCGATCGCCGCCACGACGGCGAGCTTGGGCAGACGCCTCATCTCCGTGGGGCTCGCCGCGAGGAAACCGACACTCCGAGCGGTCCGCGAGAGCATCCTCATCGTCGTTCCCTCCGGCGGCTCAGTCGTCCCCTGGCTCGCCCTTCGACTTCCCGTGGTCTCCCGTCTTCGCCATCGAGCGCATCATGAAGTACATCCCGAGCGGGCAGGCGAGCAGCGCCAGGACAGGCAGCAGCGCACCGGCTACGCCGAGCACCGCGCCTCCGCCTCCCGCCAGGACGACAAGCGCCAGGATCGGCGCCCCGCAACAGAGTCCCATCTTGAGGAGGCCTTTCCAGCTCTGCGGCTTGGCGACCACCCCCGCCGTTTGGTCGGGCCGTTGTGCGTCGGCTGCGGACGCCGCCGCGGCGGCGGGAACCGGGGGTCCATCGACCGCGGTCTCCGCCTTGACCGCTGCCTGAACCCGGGCCTCCCGGACGGCCTGGACGGCTTGGACGAACTCCTCGGCGTGCGCCTCCGAGCAGAACGCCTCCCCAAAGCGCTCGATGGCCGCATCGCCGGAGCCGGCCGGCTGGCCGCAGAGCGCGCAGTACTGCTCTGCCGGCTTGCCCTCGCGCGCTCCCGCGCCGTCCTTGGGTGTCGCCACGTCTGCCGGGAACCGGCGCTGTCCAAGTCTCGCCATGGAGATGTCCTCCCGTGCTCTGGGGTTGATCAGAGAGCCCAGTAGGTCAGGGTGTCGTGGATCCCGGCCAGGACGAAGATCGCGCCCGCGCTCCGACCGATCAGCCGGTGGGACCGCCTGACGCGGTTGACGAACCCCTGCGCCAGGTCGCTCCCGATGACGAGGAGGGCCGTGAAGACGAGGAGCGGCAGCGCGGTGCCGATGGCGAAGAGACCCGGAAAGGTCCAGCCCGCCGCGCTTGTCAGCGCCAGCGGGATGGTCAGGCCGAAGAAGAGCCAGAAGAGCGTGGGACAGAACGTGAACGAGAAGGTCACGCCGAGGAGGAAGGCGCGGAGGGCACCCCCCTGAGGCAGCCGCGCCTGAAGCCAGGCCGAGGCCCCGTGCCCCGCCGGGCCCCGGAGGCGCAGGATCCCGAGGAACCCGAGCCCGATGGCGATCATGAGCGGGCCGAGGACCTTGCGCGCCGCCACCGCGACCGGGATGGCGGCCCCCTGGAGCTCCCGCCCCACGGCCACCGCCGCCGCACCCAGCACCGTGTAGACCAGGACCTTCCCCAGCACGTACGCGAGCGCCTCCGGCCACGGCCGCGTCTCCCCCACGCGGCTTCCGACGTAGGCCATGGCCGAGAGATTCGTCGTGAGCTGGCAGGGAGCGACCGCCCCGACGAGGCCAAAGAGGAAGACAGTCAGCAGCGGTAGCTCCGTCCGGTCGGCCAGATCGCTCACGGGAACCGTCAGCGCGGCGCTGAGCTGGCTCAGCACCAGGTACCACTGTCGCAGCCAGCCCCGGATCACTCCCACCGCCGCACCCGGGGCTTCGTGCCTCTGACCTCGACCACCAACAGCCTCCTCCAGCCTCCTCGGGCTTGAAACCTCTCCCCGTCCGGACTTGGTCCCGCATGGTGCCCGGAATCCCGAGCGCGCTCCCGGGGCGTCGCGCGCGCTCCGCGACGACGAGCGGGCTCGGGCTTGAAACGGACTCGGGGGAACTAGGCGAGAACGCGCGGCGGCGCGCGCGGGCTCGACGGGGAGGCGTGGAACTCGATGACCGGACGACTCGGGGGCGTGGTCGCAAGCCAGGTCGCCGGCGACCAGGAGAGGACGACCGGTGTCGCCGGAGTCAGGACGCCTGGCAGTGGCGCGGACGCACCCGACCTGGCGCACACGTTCGCGCCGTCCGCGTGGCCGTCGCAGCCGGCCATCGCGGACCCGGCCACGGACGGGCCACCCACGCACGACACCACCGCCAGGACCGCCAACGCCAGGGCGAGGCCCGGGAGCCCTCTCGGCATCCGCACGTGACGAGGTGTCATCATCGCCGTACCCGGTTGCCCACCACCCTACCAGATCCCGACCTCAAGTCCAACGCGGCCCGGCCCCGGGAGACGACGAGGGATCGTGCCGACCGAAGGAAGCTCGGCGTCAGCGGGCCCGGACCCGCGCGTCCCCGTCCGTCCGGACGGCCCCGTACGGGCTCTCGCCGTCCAGGCCCGCCTCGGCCAGCACCATCTCGCCCTGGCCGCTGCCCAGGTAGTGGCCCTTCCGGTACGGGTGCAAGGTGTGGATCCGTGCGAAGTCGGAGCGGATCCAGCGGAACATGGTCGGCGCTCTCCGGGAGCACCAGCGTTCCTTCCGCCGGGCCCCGTGGCTTCCGGAGGAGATAGAGTCCGGTGACGGCGGCCTCGGGACCCGCCAGGCCCAGCGCCGCGCGATCGAGAACCGGCACGGCCGGCCGGTTCTCCATGTCGGCACCCCATCCGTGAGCGGCGCGGGTCCGTGGCCAGCTCCCCCCGGCTTCGGGGGCGCCCCTCCGGTGCGTGATATCATCCCAGCGTTCGTCGGCGGCGCAGCGGATGGCGCCAGGCGTGTCAAGGATCGAGAGTCGAGGAGCGTCCATGCCCGTCCTACAGCGGAAACGTCTCGGCCTCGTGCTCGGAGTCCTCGCCCTGGGGTCGGCCCTCGTCGCGCCGCCGCTGGCTGCCGCGGAATCCCCGGCGGGGTCGGGTCGCTGGCTCGCGAGGGCCCGGCTGCCCGTGCCCCGCACCGAGATCTCGGTGGCCGAGCTTGCAGGCAAGCTGTACGTGCTGGGTGGCTATGTCCACGGCAGCGTCACGGCGAACCTGGTGCACGAATACGACCCGGTCGCCGACTCGTGGCGCGAGCGCCGGCCCCTGCCGCTCGGCCTCAACCACGTGGGCGCGGTCGCTCACGACGGCAAGCTGTTCGCGTTCGGCGGCTTCATTCGCCAGAACCGCGATCCCGTCGCCAACGCGTTCGTCTACGATCCCGCGAGCGACGAGTGGCGCGAGATCGCGCGGCTGCCCTCGCCGCGCGGCGCCGTCGCCGCCGTCTCGCTCGCTGGCCAGATCCACCTCGTGGGCGGCGCCGTCGGCGTCGACTGGAAGGAGCGTCGGAGCGTGGCGATCCACGAGGTCTACGACCCCGGCACGGACACCTACGCGAGCCGGGCCCCGCTACCGGAGCGGCGCGACCACATGGGGCTCGTGGTCGACGGCGGCCAGATCCACGCCATCGGCGGACGCCTGGAGACGTTCGACCACAACTCTTCGGCCCACCACGTCTACGACCCGAAGGCCGACACCTGGACCGCGCTCCCGCCCCTGCCGACGCCCCGGAGCGGCTTCGCCGCCGGCATCGTGGACGGCCTCATCGTGATCGCGGGCGGCGAGGGCACGCCGGGCATCTTCCCCGACAACGAGGCCTACGATCCTCGTGCCGGCCGCTGGCTCCGTCTCGCGCCCATGCCGACCCCGCGACACGGCACGGGCGCCGCCGTGATCGGCGGCGTCATGTACGTTCCGGGCGGTGGGCTCGTGAAGGGCGGCAGTCGGCTCTCCGACGTGCACGAGGCCTTCACGCTGCGCTGAGATCACCGGGAGGGGGCCCGGTGTCGACCCCGACAGGAGACCCGAACCTGTGAGGCCAGCCTCGCGAACGGGGCTGTCGGCGCCGACGCCCGCCACGGACGACGCGGCCCTGCGCGCGGCCCGGCGGCTACTCCGGACGCATCCGCTCATCGACGGCCACAACGACCTCGCCTGGCAGATCCGGGAGCACGCAGCCTCCCCGGGCGACGTGGAGGCGTACGACCTCCGGAAGCGAACCGCGGGCCACACCGACCTGGCGCGACTCGGCGAGGGCGGCGTCGGTGGCCAGTTCTGGTCGGTCTACATCCCGGGCGACATCCGACCCGAGGGCTACGCGCGGGTCCAACTGGAGCAGATCGACCTCGCGCGACGGGTCATCGCTCGCTATCCCGAGCGGCTCCAGCTGGCGCTGGGCGCCGCCGACGTGGAGCGCGCGCGGCGCCGCCGGCGCATCGCCTCGCTTCTCGGCGTCGAGGGGGGCCATGCCATCGAGAACTCCCTGGGCGTGCTCCGCGCCTACTACGACCTCGGCGTGCGCTACATGACCCTCACCCACAACGTCACCACCGACTGGGCCGACTCCTGCAACGACGCCCGCCGTCACGGGGGGTTGACGACGTTCGGCCGGGAGGTCGTCCGCGAGATGAACCGCTTGGGGATGCTGGTCGACCTCGCCCACGTCTCGCCGGAGGTCATGGCCGACGCCCTCGGCGTCTCCGAGGCGCCGGTCATCTTCTCGCACTCGTCGTGCCGCGCCCTCACCGACGTGCCCCGGAACGTGCCCGATGCCATCCTGGCCCGGCTCTCCCAGAACGGCGGCATGGTCATGCTCACCTTCGTGGGTCCCTTCGTCTCGCCCGAGGCGGCCGCGGCGCACGCCGCGGGCATGACCGAGGTCCGTCGCCTGACCGAGGGGGGGACCGACCGACGGGAGCGTCGACGGATCGAGCGCGAGTACTTCGCCGCGCACCCGGTCCCGAAGGCGACCATCGCCCAGGTGGCCGACCACATCGAGCACGCGCGCCGGGTCGCGGGAGTGGACCACATCGGGATCGGCGGCGACTATGATGGCAACGACGAGTGGCCCGTCGGGCTCGAGGACGTCTCCCGCTACCCTCACCTCGTCGCCGAGCTGATTCGCCGCGGCTGGCGGGAGCGCGAGCTGACGAAGCTCGCGCGCGGGAACGTCCTCCGGGTGCTGCGCCAGACGGAAGGCGTTGCCCGGCGTCTCAGGGCGACCCGGTCGCCCTCCCTGGCGACCATCGAGGCCCTGGACGGCGTACCCCCTGAGAGGCCCGCGACGTCGGCGCGGTGAGGTCAGAGCCAGCCGAAGTTCGCGGCCACCACCGCCCGAGCGCGCTCGGGGTCGACGTGGTTCGCCCGCTGACAGGCGCGGTCTCTTCGAGGACGCGCTCCGGATCCTGCCAGAGCCGGTACTTCTTGAACCGGTCCTCGAACTCCATCCCGAGACCGCGGGCGAACACCGTGAGGTAGTGCTCGACCGCGATGGGGCGCTCGGCCCCGCCCGCGGTGGTCGTAGGCCACGCAGCGGTAGCGGTCCCGGAGGTGCGGCACCGCCGTCAGCGGGCGCACCGGAACCCGATGTGCCGGTGGCCGACCAGGACGGCGCGGGAGAAACCGGCACGGAAGGCGCCCCTCAGCTTCTCCGGCGCGGAGTCGAAGACGTGGTCGCCGCCCCGGGTGACACGCTCGCCGGCGGTCTCGGGGTCCTCCCGCCCGTTGTCCCGGCGGTAGGGGTAAGGGCGGTGAAGGCTGCTCGTCCACTCCGCGACGTTGCCCGCCAGATCGTGGACGCCTTCGGGCGTGGCCCCGGCAGGCCGCCGGCCCACGACGTCGGTCTCGTTAGACCGTCGGCCGAACACCGCCCGTTCGGGCGTCGGCGGCTCATCGCCCCACGGATAGGTCCGTCCGTCCCGGCCTCGCGCGGCGGCCTCCCACTCCGCCTCCGTCGGGAGCCGCGCCCCGCGCCAGGCGCAGTACCGCCGGGCACCCTCCCACGTCACCTCGTTCACGGGATGCTGCTCGAACCCCGGCTGGACGACGAAACGCCCGCCCTCGATGCCGATCCGCGAGTCCCCGTCGTTCAGCGCGACCAGCGTCTGGCGCCGCGGCGCGGCGAGGTCCTCCATCAGGAGCCAGGCGTCCCGGCCCTGGATCACGCGTCCGTCGGCGGTTCCCGGCGCCGCGCGACCGACGAGTCGGATCTCATGGGATCGGTCTCCGAGCAGCGCCTGGAGGAACGCGACGAACTGCGCGTTCGTCACCTCATACCGGTCGATCAGGAACGCCTCGAGAGCGACGCGGTGCACCGGGCGCTCGTCCGGGTAACCGCCGTCGCTCCCGAGGGTGTAGGTGCCACCCGCGATGCGCACCATCGCCGAATCTCCGCCGGACCGTGGATCCTGGCCGAGCGCGGGGAGCGCGAGCACCGCCACGCCGCACGCGAGCAGCAGGATCGCCGAAACGATCGTCCGCCGCCACGCGCCGATCGACATCCGCACCCGGCTACCCCTTCGTGAGGTCGCTCCACCGGGCGAGGGTCCGGATCTCGGGCGAGTTCGGCGCGAACAGGTCGCGGATCCGCTGCTCGCTGTCGGCCTCGAAGATGAAGTAGGAGAAGTGACCCTTCTCCGAGGGCGTGAGTCAGAGCTGATCCACGTAGCCCTCCACCAGGCGGATCCCCCTGGCGGCGAGCTTGTCCGGCGCCAGCATGCCGCGAATCGCCTCCATCTGCCCGGGATCGGCGGCCGGACACTCCCGGGCGCTGTGCGAGAACGGGACCGAGAACAGCATCGCGTCCTCCTTTTCCGGCGTGGCGCGACGCCAGCGCCGTCTGGATGGTCAGGGAACCTCAATCACGCGTGCGTGTAACAGAAATAGCTGTAGTCGAGATCACCCGGCGAGCGGCCGGCGCGCTCGAGGAGGAGGCCCGTCTCAGCCCGGTGGGCCGTGCCGTGGTTCACGACGTGGGTGATGGCCTGGGCGAGCTGGATCTCGCGCGGCGTCCCCCGCATGTCCGTGAACCGGACCACGCGATCGGCCCCTCGGTCCGACAGAGCATCCGCGTCGCGGGGGCGGACGAGCTCCTCGGGGTCCAGGCCCTCGATCCCCCCCAAGATCCGCTCGTCGGCCCATTGATTGTAGGCGACCAGGGGGCGGAGCTGGGTCACGTCGGCCATCTCGCGTCTCCTTCCGTGTCGCGCAGGTCCCCCACGCAGCCTGCCAGTTCGGCGGCGCCTCTCCGGCGTGGCGGAAGTCTAGCGCGCCCGATCTGGGGCTCGCAAGAAGCGCCCCCGGGACCGCTCCATGGCGGGAGGCTCCTCCTCGCGCCCCCACGGGCTGGTCGCGAAGAACTCGCGCTCCAGGAATTGACCCGCCTGGGCCGACGCCTTCGAGGCCCGCGGCCGGCGCGACAGTACGCCCTCGGGACGATGCCCTCCTCGACCGTCATGAAGGCCTGCCACCGAAGCTCGTTGGACTTGAGGTCGACGAGTCGGCCCCTGCCGACGACACCCTGATCCTAGCCGATTTTCGTGCGGCATGGGGATCGAGGAGCGCGACGGGCCCAGCCGCCCGCGGTCGCTCGCCCTGTACCCGCCGCGATCGGCGCCGCCGGCGTGGCTCGGCCGCCAGGGGTGACGGGACCGCCGGGAGGAGAGACCCAGGGGGGTGGTCGGATCACGGCCCATCATGCCATGATGGCCGACGGTCAGGAGGCGCCCATGCCCGACGCCCACTTCCCCACGACCGTCATCGGCAGCCTGCCCCGGCCCGCCTGGGTGCGGGACGTGGTCCTCGACCGGAAGGCCGGCCGTCTTGACGAGGCCGAGGCCACCCGGCTCCTGGACCGGGCGATCGACGGTGCCCTCGCCCTCCAGGAGCGGGCCGGCCTCGACGAGCTGACCGACGGCGAGTGGCGGCGCGAGAGCTACGTCAAGGTCTTCGCCGAGCGCGTCCACGGCTTCCGCCGCGACCTCATCGAGTCCGCCGCCGGGCTCCGGTACCCCGCCGTCGTCGCGCCCCTTGCGTACGACCGCCCCATCGCCGCCGACGAGGTGCGCTACGTCCGCGCCCGCACCGCCCGGCGCGTCAAGGCCACGCTCCCCTCCCCCTACATCATCGGCCGGCGCATGTGGCACCCCGAGCACTCGCGCGCGGCCTACCCGACCCGCGAGCGCCTCATGGCCGAAGCGTAGCGGCTGCGCGCTGCCTCGCCACGTTCGGTCTCCAGCAACGACGCGGGCATGAAGTGCCCCAGCGGCGACTCCCCCCAGGAGACGTCAAGCGGGGCCAGCAGGGTCGCGTACGGGCGCACGTCCCGGACCCATGACGGCTGACCGAGGAAATGCGTGAGGTCGAACTCCGCCATGACGATCACCGGATGCTCCGGCTCGTGGCGGGAGATCACCACGGCCGCGTAGCCGTTCGTCTCCTGGACAGACGCGCTGGCCGGTGGCGCGAACCCGCTCAGGTAGAAGACGTTGGGTCTCAGGTACGACACGATCCCGTCCATCCCGCGCTCGGCCATCGTGTCGATGAGGCGGCCGAGATTGCAGAGCCGCTCCGGCAGCGGCGTGCGCGAGAACTCCGACCGTGCGGATCCACCGGCGCCACGTCTCGTCGTCATGCGCTCCTCCTTCCTCGGGCCTACGGTGTGGCGACAGTCGCTTCGCCGAGAGCCGCCGTCGAGCGCGGACTCCACCCCCAGTACTCGCTGCGAGCGTAATCCGCCGGCGCGCGCGACCCGTCGCGCCCCGTCTATGCTCGGTGGTCGCCCGCCCCGATCCACCGGTCCGCGGGCCAACGAAGGGGAGACCCGATGACGTCGGAACGAATCCTGGTCGACTGCACACGCACGTCTGGCTTGCGGAGCGTTCCCCCAACTCAAGATCATCGTCGCGCATCTCGGGCAACCCCACATGGAGGAGACGGTGATGCTGCTGCGCAAACAGCCGAACGCCTTCGCCGACCTGTCCGCCCGGTTCCATCGCCCGTGGCAGCTCTACAATGGGCTGGTCGCGTTCGGCGGCATCTGGACTCCGTCCTCCGCGAAGACGGCGAGCCAGCCCTCCGCATCATCGACATTCAAGGCCGCCACGTGCGCGATGCGGATGCTATCGATTGCCTCCACATCGGCCTGCATGCCTATCTCCACGCTCCTCAACTGCTCGCCTTCCTCGGTCGTCCCCGCCTCCGCCCGGCCGGCGCCGCTGCCTCCGCCTTCGCCCGCCGCCTCCCGGGGCTTCTCGATATAGAAGCTCACTCGACCGCCAGGTGCGTCCGGAACCACTCACAGGCCGCGCCGCTGGCAACCAGAAAATCCTTCACGTAGGCGTCAAAGTGGCCACCCGGAAGCAGCACGAGCCGCTTCGGCTCGAGCGCGCGGTTGTACGCAGCGAGGGCTTCGTCAGCCACCGTCAGGTGGTCGCCCGCCGCCACCACCATCATCAGCGGCGTGGGGCTGATCCACTCGATGTACGTCCCGGGCTCGTACTCGGTGAACATCTCGACCGACTGCAAAGTCACCTCGTTCCGCCAGCCGGGCGCGCGCGTCTTCCCCGTCTCGGTGAACCATTGCCAGGAGTCGGGCGTCGCGAGGGCGCAGGGCGCAGCCGGATCCTCGGCCACGACTGGGATCATCGCCCGGGGCTGGCCCGCGTAGCGGGCCCGCCGATCGGCGTCGAACTGGGCCTGAACCGCGGCGACGAAGTCCGCCCGGATGAGACGCCGGGCGTTGCGGTGGCCGCTGATCAACGGAACCTGGGAGACGACGCACCGGATCCGGTGGTCGATTGCCCCGAGGACGAGGACGTGCCCTCCGCTATAGCTCGAGCCCCACACGCCGAGACGGCTCGCGTCGACCTGGGGCAGGGTGCCGGCGAAGGTCATCGCGTCGCGGTAGTCACGCACCTGCTGCCAGGGATCGATGTGCTGGCGGGGCTCGCCGTCGCTCGCCCCAAACCCGCGATTGTCGAACACGAGCGCGGCCAGACCCCCGGCTGCGAACACCTCGGCGTAACTGTCGAGATACATTTCCTTCACCGCGGAGAAGCCATGCGCCATGACCACCGCGGGCACCGGACGCTGCGCCCGGTCAGGCACGTGGAGCCAGCCGCGCAATCTCACGCCGTCTTCTGCCCTGAACTCGATGTCCGTCCGCATGACCGCCACCTCCTCCCGCTCGACCGGCGCGATCGTCAGGCCGCGCTCAGCTCTTCTTCGCCGTCTGCGCCATGAAGGAGCCGAGCTGCGGCGTCACCTTGATGCCTTTGCACTTGGGGCACTTGACCTTGGCCTTCTCCCGCTCGGAGATCGTCATGGTGAGCTCAAAAGCCTTCTTGCACTTCTCGCAGAAGAACTCATATCGGGGCATGCGGGGCCTCCCGTTCTCGCGGCAGTGACTCGCGGCTTCTTGCCAGCTTACTCTCTGTTTTCGGTCACCGGGCTCACCGAGCAGCTGATCGGCGACGAAGGCGGCGCCCGACCAACTGATGTTGATGAATCTCGCCGTGCTCCCTGGCCACCCGGGGATGCTCACCAGCATCGGAGCCGTCAAGACGAAGCGGAGGTGGCGCCGCCGCTCCCTCCCGTCCTCGGCCCTTGCCGATTCCGGAGCGTCCCCCTCCATGTTCTTCCCGGGGTTCGGGGGATGCTCAGCGCCACTTGTGCATATCTGCGCCTGGGGCGTTGCACTCATGCGCGCCAGCGTGACCCCGTGCAAGATGACACGCCCCCCCCCGCGATGCTTTCCTGCCTTGCACTTGGGACAGGGCGTCAGGCAGAGGATTTCCCCAGCTTCGTCCCCTTTCTTCTCCGGCTCCTCCACAGCATCGGACATCGAATCCCGCTTCCTCCGGGGCGACGCCGTCGCGGATGTCTACGTGCAACAGCGCCGGGCTTCAGCTCGCACGGTTCGAAGGCCCAGCACATCCGATCAGCCGCCGCTAGACGTGGCGGTCACGGTCAAGTGGCGCCGAACAGGCATCCCCACCCATTTCTTGCCCTTGCTGAGCACCTCCTCGAGCTTCACCTTCGCTTCGCGCTCGGCCCGGAGGCTCTCGGCCAAGCGACCGACCTCGGCCTCCAGCTCAGTCACCGTGCGCTTACGGTCCTCAGCTCGTTGCTTCTCTTCCTCGAGACGGGCCTTGATGTCGGCCAGCTCTTGGCGCAGGGGCCGGCGGGTCGGCTGCGCCTCGACGCTGAAGGGGAGGAGCGCAAAAGCGACCGTCAGGGTCAGCCACGCCCAGGTCGGTAGCCTCAGGAGAGACACTACCGCTGGTTCCACGGCGGACACGGCCTCACGCACGCGACAGAGCGACCCAAACGAGGCCGTCGATCGCTCCGAAGTGCGCGTCGAACGACAACAGCTCGGCACCGGTCTCCATCGCGTGGGCCGCGATCCAGATGTCGTTCGTCGGGATCGGGCTCCTCTTGGCGCGGAGGGCGGCGGCGATCCGCGCGAACCGATCGGCGGTCGTCAGCGTGACGGGCACGAGGCTGACGTACGGACTCTCGAGGAACGCGTCGAGCTCGGCCAGGTTTTTCTTGAGACGCGTTCCCAGTCGGAAGCCGAGCAGAAGCTCCCCGGCGACCACGGTGGACAGCACGACCCGTTCGGCCCGCCGTAC
>Ga0073934_10007171_pt1 | contig 15713 bp, 11 predicted proteins | sample LarsenN4metaG_FD_76834 | JGI IMG/M metagenome (GOLD analysis project Ga0073934, IMG submission 76834) | Hot spring sediment bacterial and archeal communities from British Columbia, Canada, to study Microbial Dark Matter (Phase II) - Larsen... ...
AAGGCCCAGCCGTTTGCTGGCCAGACCGATACTCCCCCAGCAGCTTCAACGATACCGGAAAGGAGTCCGCGCGCCCCACAACGCTGATGAGAATCAGGGATTGCAGCCACGCCTGGCTTCGGAGAGCCAGGCACTCCTTGGGCCTGCACCTGCTTCATGCGAACACGCACCTGGCCTGCTCAGCGCTGCCCGTGACAGGTCGCTCCCTGGCTCTGGTTCCTTTGGGGGCCCAGAGGAGCAGGCGCATGTGCCCGCCCGCCGATGGAGTGCATGATGGCCTCTCCCCTCATCCAACAGCTGTACAGGCTGCTGGGCGACCTGCCCGACGGCCTCAGTGCACCTCAGGCGCGTGCCCTCCGGATCATGCTCGATGGATTCGGGGAGCGGAAGGCCAGGGCCATCCTTGAGCGGCTTGGCCGGGATGAGCGCCGCATCCGCGACGCCGCAGGCGTGTATCTCGCCAGCGACCTGCATCGAGAACTCCATCTGCCAGGCTGGCTCATCGCGGCAGACAATGGCGCCCAGTTGCTCGCAGGCATGAGCTCCACGCCCCACGGGGATGCCGGCAACCTCACACTCGTCGGCATGTACCTGATCACCCACGACGCCCTGGCGTTCTGGGATCGGATTCTCAGGCCAGACCTGAGCGGCTTCGCGCTCCTGCAGCACGAAATCGCTGAAATCCGCTGTTTTCTTGAACTCCACCGCCAGTTTCATCTGGATGCCTTCTGCGGGCGCGATCTACTCATCGGTTACGAGGTGGTGCACCCAGTCGCCTTGCTGGTTGAACATTATTACTATCAGGTCCGTGCAAGCGAGGATGGCCTGCGCTATTCGCTCCGCGAGCTGATCCTGGGGAACCCCATGGCGGCCGACCCCGAGGCAGACTGGGGCTATGTGCATGACCTGCTCGAACACTATCGTTTTCCGCTTGATGGCCGCCAGATGGCGATCGAAGACCTGGATGGCGTCCGGGACTGGTACGCGTTGCACCGAGTGCAATCTGTGACGGAGTCGTTTGCGCCGCTGATCGTGTCTGGGCCCGAAGTTGTGAATCCTGATCAGTTCATGAACCGACCCCTGCCGTGAGGACTCGACTGAGACAAGGTACCAACCATGAGCACCTCAGCGATCAAAGTCACGCGCTATCGCATCCTCGAAGGGGCTCCCGAAGCTGACTCTGCGTCCGCGCAGCCGGACTGGGAGCCGCGCGGGCTGGCCTACGAGCGGGACGGGGTTGTTCTCTTCTGGCAGCCTGGCTGGCGCTCGCCTCTAAGCCTGGCAGCGTCCCTGGAGACGCTCGAGGAGCACCATCTCCCAGCAGGCATTCAGGCGCATCGCTGGCGGGGCGTTATCGAGGAGCATCAAGGCGACGACTTCCATCCACAACATGTTCTCGCAGCAGCACTGGGCATAACGCAGCGACTATTCGAGCGGCCTGGACCTCTGTCGTCGTCCGCGCTTTCTGCGAAGGAACGGAGCGTTGCCCGTCGCTCCAGCGTGTGGAAGCCCTCCTCTTCCGCCTGGCTGGGTTCGGAAAGCGGGTCGGGGAAGTCCCTCAGGTTCCCATTCTCCTTCTCCACGGGAGTGGCGCGCCGCTCGTTCGAAGTCCTTGAGGATCGCCAGAACCCAGGCGTCGTCGTGACTTCAGACGCTGGGCAACTCGCTCTGCCTTCGTTCGCGCCGACCTCCACTTCTCTGGCGGAGTCGACAGGGCACGTGCGCGTCCTCGTCGTCATTTGCGCTCCCGTGCTCGGTGAACTTGGCGACGACCCGCCTTCGCATTTTCACGTGGATGGCCTGCGTGAGTGGCGGCGCATTCGCGAGGTGGCAGATCGTTTTGGCGAGCTGGAAACGGGTGGGCTCCCGCTCAAGATCATCCGCATGCGGCCGCCCACACTGGTCCAGCTCCGCGAAACTCTGCATTCCGGCCGAGCCTCGGACTACGCCATGGTGCATCTGGTGGGGCACGCCGCTTCAGGATACCTGGCCATGGAGCACGCCAACGGCCGCGAGAACCTCATCGAGCCCGAGCGTCTCGCCAGCGTCTTCCGAGGCGCCCAGGTTCGGCTAGTGGTTCTTAATGTCTGTTACGGCGAGCCGTTTGCCGAAGCCCTGCTCGACGCGGGCGTGCAGGCAGTCATCACGACCCGTGACGAGATCTCCGATCCCGAGGCGACTCTCCTGGCCCGCGAGTTGTTCCTGCGTCTGGCGTTTGGCGACAGCTTCCGCGACGCTCATGCCTGGGCTTGCAAATCCATCGTCGAAGCGTATCGCCGCCGCGACCTGCCGCCTCTCGTCGAGCCGACAGAGGGCGACCTGGAACTCTACGGCGAGAAGCGCGCGGAGAACATCATCCTCCGAGGCGAGGGCTCGGCGCGTCTGCCCTCGCCCCTTCCGAGAGAGGGTCGGCCGCGGCTGGAGATCGATGCCAACGAACCTCCCAACAACCTCCCCATTCCCGACGAGCGGTTCGTGGGTCGCGGCCGCGAGCTGGTTCGCATCAGCGACTGGATGGAAGAACGGAAACATCGCGTCATTGCCATTACCGGCATCAGCGGCATTGGCAAGTCCACGCTGGCGCTGCGGGCCGCCCAGCGCAATCGCTGGCGTTACCACCGCATCTTCCATTACACCGCCCAGGCAGTCGATGGCTGCCGCAAGCCGCTCACGCTGGATGACGTGTACTTCGGCATCGAAGCAGTGCTCGGGCTGAACGGATCGATCAGTTGCCGCCCGACGCCCATCGCGAAACGGCAGCATGCCGCACAGATTCTCAATGCCCATGCTTCTCTTCTGGTGATCGAGAGCATCGACCTCCTGAACTCGAGGGAGCGCGATGATCTGGCCGAGTTCTTGCAGTACCTGGACCCAGCCGTCGGCACGATGGCCATTTTGACCTGCTGCGATGAGCATTTGCCGCCCCTGCTCGACCGTAGCCGGGGGGATCACTACCACCTGGCGCTGGACAGCTTCGAGCCCGCCGACTCGATTGCCTTCCTGGCCGAGATGCTCAAGCCTCGCAACGATCGGCAACCGACAAGGGAGGAGCTGGAGAACTGGGACAAGATTCCCAACCTCAGCATCCCCGCGGGCAGCAGGCAAAGACTTAGTGAGCTCGCCACGCAGGTCGGCGTCCCCGACGGCAAGGTCCTTGCCCTGGAAAAGCTGGCGGCAGCCGCGCATCATCACCCCGTCCTGCTCGACATCGCCGCCGCCGAATTGAAGGGAGTGGGGAACGACTGGGACAGCGTGTTGCTGGGCCTCAAGAGCCTGAAGCACTCGGGCGCCCACGAACTCGTTGAGAACAAGATTGGGGCCATGTGCCAGCAGCTCGGTCAGCGCTCTCCCGCAGCGCTGGAGTTGTTGCAGACCCTGCTCGTGTTCTCCCAGGGAGCGACTCGGGCTGCTCTGCGCTACGTCTGGTGCGGCCATGCCGTCGATGACGATAGCTCGGAGGCCCAGAACTTCGACGACGCTCGCCGCACCGCTCGGCGCTCCACGCTGCTGGCCTTCAAAGCCGATCGCTACGATCTCCACGGCCTGGTTCACAAGTACCTGACCTTGCACTTGAAGCCATCGCGAGAGGTGCAGCAGCGTCACGCCCAGGCACACGCCGCTTTTTATCTCGATCTCCTTCGCCGCTCGCACAAGCGCTACGAGCTCCTGGACCCCGAACGTCGCAATCTCCTTCGCGGCATGGACTGGGCGAGGGAAACGGGGGACCACCGCATGGTCAGCGAGTACGCCCGGCTGTTGTTCGACTTCTTGTGGGTGCGCGGTTACTGGGATGAGGGGCGTGAGCGCATGCTTCTCGGAGCCGTGTCCGCCAGTCTGGTCGGCGATCTGCGCTCGGAAGCCTACTTGCGCTTTCATGCAGGCCAGCTCCACCGGTATCAGGGCTCCTATGGCGAAGCCCAGGAGCTCTTTGAGACTTGCCTGAAACTCGAAAGCCGGATCGCTGACATTGGGCTCCGTGGTCGCCTGTTGACGGAGCTCGGCATCCTGTGCCGTTACCGCTGCGATTACAACCAGGCCATGGACTACTACCGCCAGTGCCTGGAGCTCGAACGGCAAGCTCCTGATCTTCTCCTCCGAGCCACGGTCTTGCACGAGATCGGCGTTTTGCTTAGCTTGCAAGGCCGTTTCGCTGAGGCCAAGCAACACAGCGAACAAGCGCTAGCCCTGGAACAACAAATCAACGACCGTACCATGATGGCCAGCACGCTCCACCAGCTCAGCCTCCAGTACTGGCTGCGTGGCGACAACCAGTTGGCCCAGGAGTATTGCAAGCGAGCCCTGGACCTGGCCATGGAGCTGGACAACCAGATTCTCAAGGCTCGCATGTTTTCCGAGTACGGCATGCTCAAGTGCCGACAGGGCGACCTCCCCGAAGCACGCGAGTTCCTCACGCTGGGCAAGGAGCTGCGCGAGCAGCTCGGTGATCGCGCGGGTCAGGCAGTAACCCACTACTTCCTCGGGGAACTGGCGCTGGTCGAAGGCAGGTGCGATGCCGCCGAGGACCTGTTCCGCCGCGGTCTGGAAATCGCCGACCGCTTGCACAACCCGTACTGGCGGGCGTCCAACCTGTACGGGCTGGGACTGTGCGGCCAGATGCGCGAGTACCGAGACCAGGCCCGCCGACACTTCGACGAAGCCCTCGCCCTCGCCGAGCAGTTGCACATGCCGCTGGCGGACAAGATCAGGCGTTCGCTGGAGGAGCTCGCATGACCAGGAAGCTCATGCTCACTCAGCCACGCACCGCCCACCTGCCGCACCGCCCATTGACCAGTCTGCGCGGACTGGCTGGACTTCGGCTGCCCCTGGCGTATCGCCTGGCCGCTCCCCAATCTGAAGGTCCGCTCGGCTCGGGTCCGCTGGCCCGTGATCGCCGCCTGGCCACGGTGGAGGCCGCCTTGCTTGCCGCCGACGAACCGCTGACTCCGCGCAAGCTCGCCGCGGTCGCCGGCCTGGCCGACGCCGCCGAAGCCCGCCGCCTGGTCAAGCGGCTCCAGATCCTCTACGACCAGGGCGATTCCGCTTTCCAGGTCGAGGAACTGGCGGGCGGATATCAATTGCTGACCAGGCCCGAGTTCCATCCCTGGCTCAGCAGCTTGCGCGGCAAGCAAGAGGAGCTGAAGCTCTCCGCCTCGGCCCGCGAAACCCTGGCCATCATCGCCTACCGCCAGCCGATCATGCGAGCGGACATCGAGGCCATTCGCGGCGTGCAGTGCGGCGACATGCTCCGACTCCTCATGGAAAAGGGCCTGATCCGCATCGCCGGCCGACATCACTCGCTCGGCCGACCCGTACTCTACGGCACCACCCGCAAGTTCCTCCAGGTCTTCGGTCTTCAAGACCTCCGCGACCTGCCCGCTCAGACCGACCTGGCTCCTCCAAAGTCCTCGCCCGCGCCGGCCCAGGACTGAGCTGCGCGTGCTTCAACCCTTCGGGCTGGACAAGCGCGGCATATCGACGGGAACGGGTTCCTTGCCCTTGCCTGTCGGCTGCCAGGCCAGCAGCAGCTTGATGCCGAAGACCTTCTCAAACAGCTTGCCCTTCTTTTGACCGCCCCAGAGATCGACGTCCGGCAACTGATCCGCAGTCACGAGCAGAACCATCTGGCCGTCCTTCAGCTCGCAACGCAACTGCTTGACCCGCTGCATGTGGGTGCGGTCGAGGCCGTCCGCCAGGCGGAGGATGGCGCTGAGTCGGCGGACCGTTTCCTGCTCGGCCGGCGCCAGCCGCGCAAAGTTGTCGTGCTTCTTCTTTGGCCCCGCCTTGCGATGATAGCGGGCCACGTTCGCCACCAGTTCCCGCTGCTTCGGCGACAACCCGCGGAAGTTGCCGTGCATGATCAGGTGATAACTGTGATGGTGATGCTTCTCGTAGTTGATCAGGTAGCCGACCTCGTGCAGGATCGCCGCCGCTTCGAGGAGCAATCGCTCCGCTGGCGGAAGCTGCAACGGCTCCTGGAGCTGATCGAAGAGCTGCAGCGCCAGCATGGCGACGTGGCGCGAGTGCCGCTGCTCGAAGCCGCACGCTGCCGCGAACTGTTGCACGCTGGCCAGAGGGTCGAGCTTTTCGTCCGCCGCCTTCAGCCGCTTGCCGAACGCCTGGCCGATCATCCGCTGGAGCAGTCCGTCGCGGATGCCGCGGTCATGAATCTGCAAGCGATTGACCTTGAGGTGCTTCAGCAGTCTCTCGATGACGATCAACCCCGCGACGATGATGTCGGCCCGATCCGCATTGAGCCCGGGCACGGCCCGCCGGGCGCGCAGGGGCATGTGCCGCAAGTAATCCAGGATGTGCCGGACCTCGCTGCGGGACATCTCGTGCCCGCCGATGGTCGTGTACGTTTCGCCGCGCATCCGCAACGAGATGTTCGCCAGGGCCGTGAACGTGCCGCCCGCGCCGATCATGAGCTGAGGCGTGAATTCGAGCTTGCCCACCGCCGCGGTGAAGCGCTCGCGAATTTCCCTCTTGGCCCGTTCGCATTCCTCGTCGGTGGGAGGATCATTGAGGAGGAAGCGCTCGGTCAGCCGGACGCTGCCGATGGGAAGCGAGAAGATCTCCTCGACGATGCCGTTGGCCGCCAGGACCAGCTCGGCGCTGCCGCCGCCCAGATCGACGATGACCGTGTTCTGGTCGCGCAGATCGAAGTGCCGGGCCACGCTGCGGAAGGAGAGCATGCCCTCCTCCTCGGTGGAGATGACCTCGATCTGCAACCCCAGCCGCTCGCGGACCAGCTTGACGAACTTGCGGCGATTGGACGCCTCGCGGACCGCGCTGGTGGCAATGACCTCCAGGGCGTCCACGGCATAACCCTCGGCGATGACCTTCATCCGCCCCAGCGTCTCCAGGGCCTGGTTGATGGCGCGTTCGCTCAGCTCGCCCGACTCGGCCAGACCCTGGGCGAGGCGCGTCGTCTCCTTCTCGTCGTCCAGGATGCGATAGTTCCCGTCGGCGGAGGCCTCGGCGATCATCAGGCGGATGGAATTGCTGCCGATGTCGATGGCCGCCAAACGCCGGCTGCCGGGATGCCCATTCGGTTGCGCGGCAGTCATGGTCGCTCCTTGCCCGAAACCCACCCGCGAGAAGTTCCCAGCGCAGATTACGCGAATTATCGCCGAGAATCCTGGAGTCCAATCGGCATTTACAATCTGAACTAAGCCGCGCAATCTGCTTTGCAATTCGCCCTGGCCTCACCTTGCCTCGCCGCTGGGGCCGTTGCCGATGTGCTTCGACAACCAGCCGAACACCTCCTTGTGCCAGAGCCGCGAGTTCTGGGCCTTCAGAATCCAGTGGTTTTCATCAGGGAAATACACGAAGCGCGTCGGCACGCCTTTCTGCCGTAGCGTGTTGTAATACTCGATGCCCTGGGTGATCGGCACGCGGTAGTCCTTCTCGCCGTGCAGCACCAGCGTGGGGGTCTTGAAGTTGGCAGCGTAGCGCTGGGCGTTTTGCCGGTCGATCTTCTCCAGTTCCCCGCCCCACGGCTTGGCCCCCAGGGCTCGTTCGCGGCCCCGTATCAGGTCGCTGGCCATCATGCTGTGCCAGTTGTACACCCCCGCATGGCAAACCATCGCCTTGAACCGATCGGTGTGTCCGTTCAGCCAGGCCATCATGTAGCCGCCGTAGCTCGCGCCGGCCGCGGCGATGCGGTTCTTGTCGATCCACGGCTTCCGTTCGAACCAGTCGGTCGCTCGCAGGATGTCCTCCATCGGCTTCGTGCCAAGGTCGCCGGTGATCGAATCGGTGAAATCCTGCCCGAACCCCGACGAGCCGTGAAAGTTCACGATGCCGATGACCCAGCCCTGGGCGGCCCAGAGCTGCGGGTTCCAGCGAAAACTGAAGTCGCTGTAGATGCCGTTGTGCGGTCCGCCGTGAACGACCTGCACCAGAGGCCACTTCTTCCCTGGATCGAAGTCCGGCGGATAAACGATCCACATCTGCACGGGACGATTGTCCGCTCCTTCGATCGTGACGCTTTCCACCTTGCCGAGCTTCCACTGCGACACCAGGGCGTCATTGAAGTGGTCGATTTGCAAGGCCTCCTTCATGCCGGGACCGTGGGCGAAGGCCGTGGCCGGCAGATCGAAACTCGTGCGGAGGAACACGCCTAGCCGCTTGCTTCGCGCGAAGTCGATCGAACGCTCGCTGACCTCCTGATGCACGGGGATGATGCGCGGCGGATTGACCGTGGCGAAGAAGATGTTCATGAAGCCCTGGTCCTCGACCTCGACCGCCAGGCGCTGACTGTCCGGCAGCCAGCGCGGGTTAGTGCACGACCGATCCAGTTCCCTGGAGATCTCGGTCTTCGTTCCGCTGGCGCGATCGAGCACCATGAGCCGGGAGCGGTCGGCGTAGAAGAACTTGATCGTCTGGCGGAGGAAGGCCAGGTACTTGCCGTCGGGGCTGTACGCGGGGCTGGTATCGTTGGCGGGGTTGTCCTCGGTGAGGACGCGGGCTCTGCCGCTGGCAAGGTCGAGAGCGTAGATGTCGTAGTTCACGTCCAGGCCGATGTCCTTGACCGAATCGGCGACGAAGGCCAGTTCCTTGCCGTCCGGGCTGGGATCGTAGTCGTTGGCGGAGGGTTCGTAGGGCGGCAGCGTCTTGCCCGTGCCGGCAAGCAAGTTCCTGTGCTTGCCGCTGGCAAGATCAACGGCGAAGACCATCGGCCGTTTGCCGTCCGCAATCCACTTGTCCCAGTAGCGAAAGACGGCGTCGTCAATGACGTAGGCCTTGACCTTGCTCTCCTTGAGCTCCTTCTCGCGCCTGGCGTGGGCGGCGTCGTCGGCGTCGGGCCAGGTCCAGGCGATGCAGTAGATGGTCTTGCTGTCGGCGGACCACTTCAGGTGGGCCGGCGCCATCGGCATTGAGCTGACGCGGCGGGCTTCGCCTCCCTGGGGCGCAATGACGTAGATCTGCGGCGTCTCGTCGCTGCCGCGCTTGCCGACGAAGGCGATGAGCCGGCCGTCCGGCGACCACTGCGGTCCGGAACTCTTGCCCGGGGCGTTGGTGAGCTGCACCTGCTTCGAGCCGTCCGTGGCCAGCAGCCAGATGTCCGAGCTGCTTTCGTCCTTGTCGATGTCGAAGGAAGTGACCTCGACGGCGGCCCAGTTGCCGTCAGGGGCGACGCTAGGCGGGCCGACCCGCTTGACCTTCCAGAGATCTTCCCAGGTCATCGGCCGGCGCTCCGCCGCCTGCCCCGTCCCAGCGGCCGCAAGCGACAGCACCAGCACGACAAGGGGAGCCAGCCAGGGGATGGAAACTTCGCGCATGACAGCACCTGCTTGTTGAATGACCCGTCGCGGAAGGAATCTGGCGTCCATTCTATGGTCCGGTTCCGCCTTGCCATGGGGGGCATCGTCGCGCCCCTCCAGGAATCCGTCGCCCCGGCCGGCGCAGTTTGCTATGCTCCAGAAAAGCCGTCGCGGCGAACCTTGCGGGGCCTGGCGATGATCAACCTCGATTCCAGTCCGACCACGCGCTGGGCGATTCACTTCCTGGCCCTGGCGGCCATGATCCTGGTCCTCTCCTATGGCCGCGAGCTGCTGATTCCCGTCGTCTTCGCGCTCATGCTCACGTCGGCCCTCTGGCCAGCAGTCCGCCACCTGTACGAGAGCTGGCGCATGCCGCGGACGCTGGCCGCGCTGATCGTGATCGTCCTGGTCCTTTTCGTGACGGTGCTGGCCCTGGCCTGGATCGGCCTGATGGTGCAGGAGATCATGCTCAGCCTGCCGCCGCCCGGGACGTGGTTTCCACCCGAGGAACCGATGGCCGCACCGGACGAGGGGACCACCGGCGAGGAGCCTCCGCCGCCTGTCGCGCGCCCGCAGACTCCCTACCAGAAGCTCTACTCCCGCATGGCCGAAATCCACGTCGGCCTGGCCGGCGAATTGTTTCCGCCCGACCCGCGCCAATCGCTCATCTACCAGAACGTCGTGCCGTTCCTCGAAGGAGAGGCCCGCAAGGCGCCGAACTACGTCTGGTTCCTCGGCGAGCAAATCCTGTTCATTCTGTTCCTGACGCTCTTCCTGCTCATCGAAGGCGAGTTCCTGATGCGCAAGACCGCCGAGCTGTTCGGCCCAAGCCAGGGCCCGAACTCGCAGGCGGCCATCGCGGCCCTGAAGAACATGGCCAAGCAGGTGCGGGCCTACCTCATCTGGCGGACCGTGATCAACCTCTGGATGGCCATTGTCCTGGGCGTGATCTACCAGTTCGTGCTGGGGATGCACTATCCGTGGGTCTGGGCGATCCTGGCGGCGGTGCTGGCGTACATCCCGTACGTCGGCCCCGCGGTCGCCTTCATCCCCACCTTCGCCGACGCCTTGCTCTCGCCCGGCGGCATCACGGCGGCCGTGGCGGTGCTGGTCATCTACTCGATCATCCTGCTTGCAGAAGGCTACATCGTCTTTCCGCTGGTCATCGGCCGAAACATGGAAATGAACGCCACCACGGTGCTGCTGGGCTGCCTGTTCTGGGGTCTGGTGTGGGGGTACATCGGCCTGTTCCTGGCCATGCCGCTGATGGGGGGCATCAAGGCGATCTGCCAGAGCGTGCCGGGCTGGGAACCGTGGGCCAACCTGATGGGCATGGAAGCCTTCAAGCAGGAGCACGCCAGCTTCTTCCGCCGCCTGGGTCTGGGCTGGCTGGTCAGCAACCACCAGCCCGCCCCGCCGCCGCCCTCCAGGCCGCAGCCCGCCGCCGAGCCTGAAGCCGAGGTGGGGAGCAAGAGCTGATCCGGTCGCCCCACCGCGAACCACGTCGCGGCGCAACATTGCTGCGGTCCGCCACGGGGCCCGGGCGACAGCCGATACCAGGAGCCTGGAGCTTCCGCCCGGAACTGCGCAATAAACCGAGACCAGGGGTCGGCTGCGCATTCCCAGGGGGCCTTCGCTCCCACCGACCAGCTCGCCCGTCGGGCCTGAGCGTCGCAAGCCATTGTGCAGTAACATCTTGTGCGATTCACATAACAAGAATAAGCTATCGGCAGCATCTCTAATGCGCAGGAATCGCCATGCCGCGCAACTCTGCCTGCAGCCGTGCTGCGCAACAAACAAAACTCTCCTTCCCGCCCTCTCGCGCAGGCTGTTCCAGCCTGGATTTCCAGGGCCAGGCGGCCATGCGCTGCCTTGCCTATTCGCTCGTCCCGATCGGGATCGCGCAACATCCAGTTCGAGCGCCGTGGCGGAAGACATTCTCGCTCCTCGTTCCATGGTCAGCGCGCACGCTGAGCGCCGAGCGACAACTTGCAGTGTACCGCCAGACAGGTACATTTGTCAACTAATATCCGGCGCGAATTCGGAGCGCTCGGCGAACCGTCGGACTGCCGCTGCGTCGGGCGTGCGGTAACACAGACGCCCCCGTGAAGCAGCAGCCGCGAGGCCCACGGCCGGCTGCTCTTGTCAGGCCCGGCGGGAGAGGTAGGATAGTCGCAGATGGTGAGAGTAGCTCAACTGGTTAGAGCATCAGACTGTGGATCTGAGGGTTGGGGGTTCAAGTCCCCTCTCTCACCCCTCGTTTCCGTGGCGTGTTCGAGCCGGCGGTCGGGACGGCCTCGCGACGCCGATCAGTCCTCGACCACCAGCTCGTAGGTTCCCTGGCGGTCCTTCTTCAGCTTCCCCTGGCGAACCAGTTCGTCCCAGACCTCGGCGGGAAAGTCGCTGGGCGGCGTGATGGCCACGATGTCCGACTTCCTTCCGCTGGAAAGCGGGTTCCTGCCGATCCGCGACTCGTGATCCAGCCGCGTGAGCTTGAGCCGCTTCTTGAACGCTTTCAGAGCGGCCTTGAGCTGTTCCTTGGTCGGCGTGGAGGGATTGGCCTCGGACATGCGTCGCTCCTTTGCACCCGCAGCGGAATCGCCTCTAGCTTACCGGCCCACGCGGCGACTTTTCAAGCGGCTGGAGCCTTGCTGACGGCGCCGGACGCCATCCGCGAAAGCGGATAACGCCTGCAACACTCCCAAGTACGGGCTACGATCATGGGAAGAAATCCCAGCCGATTATTGACACACACACACACACAGCATAAATTATTCCGCAATCTTGATGGCCAATCGAGGCGCATTAGGCGGCAGGACGGAGACACTTGACATGAAAAGCCGATTGAGCGTAGCCATGTTCCTTGCCCTGTGCTTGTTCAGTCTGAGTTCTGGCGTTCTCGTGGGGCAACTAGGCGGCCCACAGGCCAGGTTGAATCATATTTGCGGGACCTACGTTTCCTGCCCTGCCTCCGCCATGGGGGTTTCCGATTCCACCGGGCAGCAGGTCACCTGCAATCTGAATACAGCTAACAGCTTTCGCATCTGCACGTACACAGGCGATCCCACCGATAGCTGTCCGCCGCTGATCTGGTACTGTACTGGAACCTACGGCCTTATTGGGCGCACCTGCAAGGCCTACTTCGATGGCTGCCCTCCTTGAGATCGCGAAGCCGTTGGTGGGACAAACCGCGATGTGGCACGACGGGGTCTTCCAATGAACACACCGATCCAGGCACTGGCCTCAGTGTGGTTGATAATGGCAAGCACAGCTCCAGCCTTCGGCGACGACTTGCTTCAGGAGGTGCAGAAAGCGCATCGCAGCTCAGTCGAGTCGTTGCGGACGTTTAGTTGTGACGTACAGCTGGAATGGAAGGGCCCCAGGAAGTCATGGACGGAATCTGGGAAGTACCGGCGATCGGGGCATCTGGTTCGGATTCAGCAAGATCTAGCCGAGGAATCCAGTGATGTCGTGGTGCAGAACGGAATAGTCACTGGTTTATACCGCCGCAAGGGTTCCCATGGTGCAACCTACGTTTCAGCTAGCACGGGGCCAAGCAAGAGCATCATCTCGTGTGACGCCTGGCTTCGGGCAATGTTGACGTTCTTTGAGCCCGATGCGGGGAGTCTTTCATTCGACGAACTACTGGCACGCTCCCAAACCAACGCGCGAGCCAGGCGTTGCATGGATAATGGGCGAAGCCTGATCGAGGTAGACGTGACCACGCGCTTGTCACGCTATCAGATTTGGTTTGATCCGGAGGTCAACTTCCTAGTGCGCAAGCTGGTGGGAAGTATCACTGAAGCTGATGGCCGCGTCTATAAGGGGGAGTGCTTAGTGCACCGCTTCATGGAACTGGCGCCAGGCCTTTATTTCCCAGAGGGTGTCGGAAACTTGGAAGAGGGGGTCGAGCTGACCGCTTCGTTCACCAACGTGCTTGCCAATCGGCCAATCGGGGCGGAGGCCTTTCGGCTCAGTTTTCCGCCTGGCATAGTCATGACCGATTTTGTCAGGGGCACAGTCTACCGGGTCGACCCTGACGGCCGTGACATCGGACCCGTGCTAGACGCCAGAGGGAAGCCTATCACGCTGACCAGCGCGATTCAGCTCCCAAGCGTTGGCGGGCCGGGCGCTTCCAACGGGCCGACTGCTGAAGAGCCCGCGTCGTGGACAGTTTGGCTGCTTCCCGCATCGCTCGGCTGGCTCCTGGTGAGCCTGGCATTGTGGATAGGACGTCGTTGGCGTGCGAGCCACGGTTGAGTATTTCCCTTTCCCGTCTCCCCTTCGCAAGGGGATGGAGCAACGCGATGTTTCGCATGGTCGCTTGCCCCCTGTTGCTGATTGCCTTGGGCCTAGTTGGCTTCATCATTTCCCAGTCGCTCTGGCCAAGCCAAGGCAGCGCGGTTCCCGCGGGCGCTTATCCCGTACTCGAGTATCAGAACCTCGTTGATATGGGAGAGCGTGAATGGGGCGCGTTGGCGATAGCTCGCTTTAGTCTGGCCAATCGCGGCAACCGGGAACTCCTGTTGAATCAGTTCAGGACCAATTGCTCGTGCTCCGCTCTGCAAACGGAGACCGACGGCAAGCTACAGCCAGCGGAAGAAATTCGCCTTGGTCCCCATCAGCGGACCTGCCTTGTGCTACGAGTCTCCGTCCGGGGGCCGGTTGGAGAACCAATGCTTAACGTCGTCCATTTTCGAACCAACGATCCCGCCCAACCCCATGGGGCGCTCACTGCCAAGGTGGCGCGCATTCGAGGCGGGGTGGAGACCTTTCCAGCAGTTGTCGCGTTCGGAGCAGTTCTGGAAGGCGATGAATGCCGCAGGACGGTCGAAGTGCGGGATCGATCCTCCGTTGCACGGCGCGTCGTAGCAGTGCAAAGCAGTAATCCTGAGCTTCTGGAAGTGAATCTCCTGCCCTTGCTGACGGAAGCGCAGACTGAACAGCAGCCCAGCGAAGGCGCTCTTATCGGCAGGATTGAAGCGGCGGTCAACACGGCCAAAGCGGCTCCTATCGAAGGTACAATTCACATCACCCTGGACGACCCCCAGAAGCCGCCGCTGAAGATTGATGTTCACGGTCGGATTCTTCCGGTCGTCGAATTCACTCCCTCCGTGGTGGTGCTTCCGCGACGCTCGGCACAAGGGTGGAGCCATTCCGCAGAAGTGCGGTGCCGCAACGCTCGAGGCATGCCGCTTGGGCTGCACTTGCAGGAGGTTCCCGCTGAACTCGCGGCAAGGATTGAATCCTCGAACGATGATCCATCTTCTTGCACCCTGAGGATTGAATGCCGACCTGATCTAATCGACCAGCTAGGCGCGAGCCGACGGCTCGTGCTAAAACTGCGAGCACGGACCGGCGACGCGGAACGGGAGCTGACGATTCCCATCTTGTGGCGGAAGCAGGAGGTTTCGCATGAGCGCGAGCGGATGGAGTCGGCGAACTGGCTTCAACCTGATTGAGCTCCTGGTGTTGATCGGCTTATGTGGCCTGTTGCTGGGACTCCTGTTGCCGGCGATCCAACGTGTTCGTGAAAGCGCGGCCCGAAGCGGATGCCAGTCGAATCTCCGCCAGATTGGCATCGCCTTGCACCAATACCACTTGTCCCACGGCACTCTTCCCCCAAAGGCAGCAGCGCGCCCAGGAAGACTAACCGATCCCAGCAGACTCCTCTTCTGGAAAGCCCACATCCTGCCTGAAATCGGGCAGGAGCAACTCTGGGCCGCTTCGGAGCGGGCTTGCCTCTCATCCCTCAATCCCTGGGAGAATCCTCCGCACGCTGGCTTCGCAACATTGATTAAGCTCTACGCCTGTCCCACAGATGGACGTCTGGCGAGAATTCAAACCGACCCGTCGGGACTTCCGGCGGCCTTCAGCTCGTATCTCGGCGTGGCTGGCGGAGAACTCCGCGGCGACGGAGTGATGGTACAGCCGGGCATTCCCCTGGCCGCAATCGGCGACGGCACTTCAAATACCCTGATGGTTGGCGAGCGGCCGCCGCCGGATACTTTTCAAGCGGGGTACTGGTATTCATCCCCTACGGATTTGCCTTCGTTGGCCTACTTCCACGGCCCGGATCCGTCGTGGTTCGTCGTCGGCGCCGGCCCCTTCGGAGATCCGTGTTCTGGGCCGCTCTATCAGTTTGGACCAGGGCGCACGCAAAACCCCTGCGACAGACTGCACTTCTGGAGCCTTCATCCAGGCGGCGCGAACTTCCTGTTTGCGGACGGCTCCGTGCACTTCCTCCGGTACTCAGCTCGCTCAATAATGCCAGCACTCGCCACTCGCCAGGGCGGCGAGGTCGTCGCGGATTTTACTGACTGAGGCCATCCCTCCCGCCTTCCCCAGCTTGGCGTTTTCCCGCGACGGCGACCGCGCAACTCCGCTTCACCTGTCTTCGCGCATCTGGTACAGGGCCCTCAGGAAGTTCGTGCTCCTGGAGGCAAT
>Ga0073934_10007172_pt1 | contig 15712 bp, 12 predicted proteins | sample LarsenN4metaG_FD_76834 | JGI IMG/M metagenome (GOLD analysis project Ga0073934, IMG submission 76834) | Hot spring sediment bacterial and archeal communities from British Columbia, Canada, to study Microbial Dark Matter (Phase II) - Larsen... ...
GGCGGGACAACGGTCTCCAGCCGCATCGCACGAAGACCTTCAAAGTCTCGAACGATCCGCGGTTCGCCGAGAAACTGGTCGATGTGGTGGGGCTGTATCTCGATCCGCCCGAGCACGCGCTGGCGATGTGCAGAGACTTCTCGTGCTGCTCCAACGTGGTGAGGAAAGCGGCGGGGCTGGAGAAGAGCCGCTTCTTCAGCGTCTTCAACACGAACTCCGTGGCGAACCGCTCGGCATTGTCTTCCGCCCGTGAGGACCGCAGTTTCGTGTACTGCCGCAGGGCCGCATGAATCTCCCGCTCTTCGTCGGTGTAGGGAACCTCGATGGGTTCCAAGATGCGGGGCGGAAATCCACGATGCGGAAATCGAGGCCGAACTTGTCCCGCATCTGGTCACGCCACTGGATTTGCAGGGCGGACGGACAGACGACGAGAATCTTTCTGGCTCGGTGGCGAATGATGAGTTCCAGCCCCACCATGCCCGCTTCGATGGTCTTACCAAGGCCCACATCGTCCGCAATAAGCAGGTTGACCCTCGGCATCTGGATCGCCCGCACCACCGGGTCAAGCTGGTAGTCCTCGATTTCGATGCCGCTGCGGAAGGGTGACTGGATGTTCTTGTGGTCGGCGGTGGAAGCGGCACCCCAGCGGACGGCATCGAGGAAGGCATCGAGCTTGTCGGGTGAATCGAAGTCGGTGGGATCGGGGAGCGCCACCCGCTCGATGATCTTGGCCCCCGGTTCAATCTCCCAAACGACCTGCAACTCTTCCCCCAGCCCGTCGTCTTCCACCGAAGAGAGGGTCAGCAGGTTCTGCGTCTTGGCGACCGGCAGTTCCATCGCCGGGGACGGCAAACTGCTCGGCTTGACCTCATTCACCACCCACGGACGGGAACGCACTTGCACAAGCTGGCCCTGTTCGGGAGCGGCAGTGGCGGTCATGGGTGCGGTTCCTCGGTCATGGTCTGATGATGCAGCCTCTTTTCGAGGTGATTCAAGTGCAAATGCCTGAACTAATTTTCAACCTTGGTGGATTGCTGATGCGCCTTCCGAACTTTTCGATCCTGTGGCGGTTCCATTTCCTTCACCGCCTCGTCTTCCCACACGATCACCGGTGTGCCAGATTGCTGGGCACGCTCGATCACCTTTTGGGCCGCTTGCTCAAAGGCGGCGTCGGCCAGCTTCGTCAGGGGTTGGTCCGTTGTCTTCTTCATGGGGTTTCCTCCGCTTGTCGTTCGATCCGTCCAAACAGCCGTTTCTGTTTCACGGTCAACTTGTTGCCTTCTTCCGAGGCGATCAGCTTGGGCGGCAATCGAGACGCATCGTAGAGCCACCAGCCATCGAGGATCGGACGGTACAGGCAAAACAGGTTTCGCACGCCCGCCGCATAGCGCCGCCGAATATCGTCCAGTGGGACGTTGTGCCCACCCTGCTTGACCCGATTCGCCACACGAGCGACCGCCATCTCCGCACTCGGCAACCACAAAAAGAACAGCACGACCCGGTAGCCGCCCTCCCGCATGTCAGAGAGCAGCTTGACGTAGGTGCGTCCCGAAAGGGTCGTCTCGAAACCGAAGTCCGCCCGCTCGCTCGCCAGTTCTCCAATCCGTTCCAACAGCAGTCGCCCGGCCCTCACGTTTTGCGATTCCGGGGCGAACGGCGACAGGCCCGCTGCGATCAGGTCCGCATTCAGAAACTCCCGGCACCGCACGAAGTCCGGCAGGAATTCCGAAGCAAACGTCGTCTTCCCGGCCCCATTGTGACCGGCAATGACGTACACTGTCGGCGGCTTTGCTCGTTTTTTCATGCCTATTCACCGCTTCGTCACTTGGTCGCTTTCTTTCGGGCCACCGCCACTTGCTTGAGCAAGGCGTCAAGGTCTTCTCGCTTGAAGAGCCGGTAGTCGTTCACCGGATGGCGAACGGCGATGATCTTCCCGGCGTTGACCCAATTGCGAAGCGTGTTGGGCGAAACGCCCAGATACTCGGCGGCTTCGGATATTCGGAGGTAATCCGAGAGTTTTTCCACTTCGGCGCTCCCCGTCGTGTTCGACCCCGACTTCAAAACGGACCCGGCACCACAAACCTTACCAAAGTTCGTTATACTTGCCAACGAGCCGAGCGGCGAATTCTGGGGGGAAGTGAACGAGAGGTGAACGGGCTGAGATTGAGGCGATGATCTGGGAGTAAACCCCCATCGCCCGTATTGCATGGAAAGGATTCTCCATGCGATTCCCAGAAGCCCCACACATTCTCGATGCCGAAACCGCCGAAGAACTGCTCCGCTTCTTCGACAAGTTCCCCGTCTTGAAGGTCGCCGGATTCTCGCTGTGTTCTTCTTGGATATTTGCCGTCATTCGCCTGACATCATTTCGTGGCGATGGTATCTTTCGGCAGTCGCGGCAACACTCAGCCGCCATCGCCGCTCTTCCCGTCGACTGTGGCGACTTTCGCAGAATTGCCCGCGTTTCAAGGAGGGCTTTCGATGCATCGCTGCTTCCTTGCCGGCCTGGTGTGTGCTGTCAGCGGCCTTCTGTCTTCGTCATTGGCACTTCAAGCCGAAGATCGAACGCGGCCGAATCTCGTGCTCATTATGGCGGACGATTTCGGCTACGAGTGCGTCGGGGCGAACGGCGGGCAGTCGTATTGCACGCCGCACCTCGATCGGCTGGCAGCGGAGGGCATCCGCTTCGAGCAGTGCCACGTGCAGCCGCTGTGCACTCCCACCCGCGTGCAACTGATGACGGGCCTGTACAATGTGCGGAACTATCTCAACTTCGGCACGCTGCCGCGCGGCGAAGTCACCTTCGCCCACCTGTTGAAGCAGGCGGGATACGCCACCGGCATCTGCGGCAAATGGCAGCTCGGCCACGAGACCGATTCACCGCAGCACTTTGGGTTCGACGAAGCCTGCCTGTGGCAGCACACGCGACGACCGCCGCGATATGCCAACCCGGGGTTGGAATACAATGGTGTCGAGCGGGACTTTTCGGACGGCGAATACGGGCCGAAGCTCGTCAACGACTTTGCGCTCGAATTCGTCGCCCGGCACAAGGACCGGCCGTTCTTCCTGTACTACCCGATGATTCTTACGCACAATCCGTTTCAACCCACGCCCGACAGCCCGAACTGGGATCCCAAGGCCGTGGGGGAGAACGTGAACCAGAATGTGAAGCACTTCGCCGAGATGACGGCTTACATGGACCAGATGGTTGGCCGGCTCGACGCCAAACTCGGCGAACTCGGCGTCCGCGAGAACACGCTGCTGTTGTTCCTCGGCGACAACGGCACCAATAGCAGCGTGACCAGCCGTTTTCGGAATACGGACTACCGCGGCGGCAAAGGGACGACGACGCAGCGCGGCACACACGTTCCGTTCATTGCGAGCTGGCCGGCCGTTATCAAAGCCGGTCGCGTGAATGCCGATCTGATCAGCAGCGTCGATTTTCTCCCCACGCTGTGTGAGGCCGCCGGCATGACCGTTCCCCAAAAGACCGACGGCGTGAGCTTCCTGCCGCAGTTGCGAGGGGAGAGAGGAACTCCACGCGACTGGCTGTACAGCTGGTATTCACCTCGGCAGCGTCCCGACCTGACCGTGCGCGAGTTTGTCTTCGATCATCGTCACAAGCTGTACGCCGACGGACGCTATTTCGATCTGGCTGCCGATCCGTTCGAGGAAACGCCGCGAGATGCGGCGGCGCTCACAGGCGATGCCGCATCGGCCGCTGCCAGACTGCGCACGGTGCTGGACCGATTCCAGAACGTGCGTCCTAAAGAACTCGATCGAGCGTTCGAGCAATCATCGCAGCCGCCGGCCTCCGAGAAGGCATCCGCCACAAAGAAGAAGAAAAAGAAGGCACAGTCATGAGGTGTCTGTTCGCACTCGTCGCCAGCCTGGTTGCCGCCACCCCGGTCGCCGCGGCCGATGCTCGGCCGAACGTTGTCATCTTTCTGGTGGACGACATGGGGGTGATGGACACGTCGGTTGCGTTCTTGACCGATGCGGCGGGCCAGCCGAAGCGGTATCCGCTCAACGAGTACTACCACACGCCGAACATGGAGCGACTGGCGAGCCGGGGGATTCGCTTCAACAACTTCTACGCGATGAGCGTTTGCTCGCCGACGCGAATTTCGATCATGACTGGTCAAAATGCGGCGCGGCATCGCACCACGAACTGGATCAATCCCAACCAGGATAACGGCGGGCCGCTCGGACCGCCGGACTGGAATTGGCGGGGGTTGAAACGAGGGGACGTCACGCTGGCCGGGTTGTTGCGGGCCAGCGGCTATCGGACGATCCACGTGGGCAAAGGACATTTCGGACCGCGAGAATCCGAGGGCGCCGACCCGTTGAATCTCGGCTTTGATGTCAACGTGGCGGGCGCCTCGATCGGCGCACCGGGGAGCTACTACGGCACAGCGAATTACGGCAACGCCGGCGCCGCCAAGAAAAAAGCCCCGGGTAACGAGGTGCCGCATCTTCAGAAATACCACGGCACCGAAACATTCCTGACCGAAGCCCTCACGATCGAGGCCAACGCCCAGGTGTCGGCAGCGGTAATGGACGGGAAACCGTTCTATCTGAACTTCGCCCAGTACGCGGTCCATGCGCCGTTCAATTCCGACCCGCGATTTGCCGACCACTACAAGCAATCCGACAAGCCGCCACAGGCCCAGGCATTTGCCACGCTGATCGAGGGCATGGACAAGTCGCTCGGCGACTTGCTCGATCATCTCGACCGACTCGGCGTGGCAGAAAACACGTTGGTTTTCTTCCTTGGCGACAACGGCAGCGACGCGCCGCTGGGCCATCAGCATGACGTCGCATGTGCCGCGCCGCTGCGGGGAAAGAAAGGAGCGCACTACGAGGGAGGTCTGCGCGTCCCATTCATTGCGGCGTGGGCGCAACCCAATGCCGACAATCCGCATCAGCGGCGGCTGCCGATTCCGGCGGGAAGGATTCAAGCTCAGGTCGCGTCGGTTTGCGATTTGTTTCCGACGATCCTGAACCTCGCGGGAGCGGCCTCACCATCCGAACACGCGGTCGATGGCGCCCTGCTCGACACGTTGCTTGCCGGCAAACCCGATCCGGCTCGGTCGGAAACATTTCTCATGCACTACCCGCACGCGCCGCACCGCAGCGACTATTGGACGAGTTACCGCGAGGGACGGTGGAAAGTCATCTATCACTATTTCCCGTCCGCGGCCTCCGAGAATTCGCATTACCAACTGTTCGATCTTGCCGCCGATCCGTTCGAGCAGCAGAACCTGGCCCAGTCGCGTCCGGATGAGCTTCGCCGCATGATGCAGCGACTGATCGCGGAACTCGAAGCGCACCACGCGGTGTATCCGTTGGACGACGACCGCACGACAAGTCGCCGTCCCAAGCTGCCGCCGCAATAGAGACGGAGATCTCCATGAAAGTTGCTGTCCTCGGCCTGCTCCTGTGGCCATTGTGTTCCTCGCCGACCGCCGCGAAGAGCCCGAACATCCTGTTCATCTACACGGACGATCATTCCTACCGCACGCTGTCCTGCTACGAGCACGCGGAGTCCTGGGCGCGGACGCCGAATATGGACCGGCTGGCCGCACGGGGCGTGCGATTCACTCACGCCTACATCGGCACGTGGTGCATGCCCTCGCGCGTCACGATGTTGACCGGCCTGCATCAATACGGCGCCAAGACGATGCGCATGGAGGGCGAATATCCCGGCAGCGAGTACGATCCCGCGCAGTGCCCGTTCTGGCCGGCCGTCTTCAGGCAGCACGGCTATCACACAGCCCACATCGGCAAGTGGCACTCTGGTCGCGATTCAGGGTTCGGCCGCGACTGGGACCATCAGATCGTCTGGAATCGGCCGAAATACCCGGCGAACGCACCGAACTATTACCACGATCAACTGCTGGAGATCGACGGTGCCGCGCCAAACGTCGTGTCCGGATACGCCACGGACAACTACACCCGCTGGGCGATCGAGTACATCAAGGGAGCGCATCGCGACCCGGCGAAACCGTGGTATTTGTGGCTCTGTTACGGCGGCGTCCACGCGCCCTACTCGCCAGCAGAACGGCACATGCGAGACTATCCCGGCGTCACGGTCGCCACGCCGGCGGACATTTATCCGCCGCGGATTGGCAAGCCCGGTTACATGCAGAAGATCGCCGCGTGGGAGAAAGGCCCGACGGGTCAGCCGGTGCTCAGCGACAGAGCCATTGGCAGCGAAGTCGGCGACCACTTCCCGCGCGACCGTGGTCGCACTCTTTCGGAGTGGTCGCGGCAGTATCACCAGGCCGTGCGATCGCTCGATGAGGGAATTGGTCAGGTGCTCGCCGCACTGGATGAGTCGGGACAGGTTTCAAACACGCTCGTCGTGCTGACGGCCGATCAGGGCTATGCCTGGGGCCAGCACGGCTTTCGCGCGAAGCTCGCGCCCTACGACGCCAACATTCGCTCACCGCTCATCATTTCTATGCCGGGCACGCTGCCGGAAGGCAAAGTGTGTCGGACACCGGTCGGCGGTGCGGACTTGCCGCCGACGTTCTTCCGCTTTGCCGGCCTGGAGCTGCCCTGGGCGATGCACGGACACGACCTGACTCCGCTCCTGAAGAATCCTGACGCCGACTGGCCGCACACGACGATCATGCCCTTCACCGCGGACAAGTTTGGCGCCGACTGCGACACCGTGCCTCCACCGCCGGACAACCGCCACAAGAGCGGCATTCCCTGGTATGTGATGCTGGCCCAAGGCCGCTACAAATACATTCGCACCCTCGAAGCAAACGAGCCTGAAGAGCTGTACGACCTTGTGGCCGATCCCGAGGAGCTCACGAACCTGGCGCGCGAACGGCAACACGCCTCGACGGTGAAAGAGCTCCGAGCCGCCGCGATTGCAGAATTGAAGCGCACGGGCGCAAAGATGGTCGACTCACTCCCGCCGGTCGCTGCACTCCCTGAACTCGAGTGACACGACGACGTGCAGCGACAAGCGCAGACCATCGTCCTCCTCGAATCGACGACCCCGAAGCTTCTCAACCATGAGCCACTTCCTCGCTCGTATCGGACCGGTCTGTGTCGCATTGTTTGCCGGTTTCACTCAGACAGGTGATGCGGCAGGACCGAAGAGCTACGAAGCCATCATCCGCGGCGATTGGAAGCTGCTGCAGAACGATCCGTATAGCCCGCTGGAACTCTACAATCTGCGGGACGACCCGCACGAGCGGTACAATCTCGCCGCTACCCACAAGAAGGTCGTTAGCGAACTATCCACGGCGCTGCGCGCCCACATTCAGCGCGGCGGCGCCACGGCGTGGCAGCCGCCCTTGCGATCGGGAACTCCATGAACCAGCTCGACTCGATTCATTGGAACTTGGGGAGGAACGTGCCTGGGAGGTGCCTCGTGCGCATGCTCACCCTCTGTTCGCTGCTGACCTATGCTTTGTGCTCCTCCGTTTCTGCACAGCCGCCCAACGTGGTCATCCTCTTTGCTGATGACTTGGGCTACGGCGACCTCGGTTGCTACGGCGGGCCGACGATTCGCACGCCACACCTCGACCGCATGGCGGCAGAAGGGTTGCGGTTCACCGACTTCTATTCGGCATCGGAAGTCTGCACGCCCAGCCGCGCGGCGCTGTTGACGGGGCGGTATCCCATTCGCAGCGGCATGTGCGGTCTCCGCCGCGTGCTGTTCCCCAACTCCAAGGGCGGACTGCCTCGAAATGAGATCACGATCGCGGAAGCGCTGCGGGAGAAGGGTTATATCACGGCGCACATCGGCAAATGGCATTTGGGCATTCACGAAGGGGCTCGCCCGCTCGATCAGGGCTTCCAACGGAGTTTCGGCCTGCCTTACTCCAACGACATGGACGCGCGGCCCAATCTGCCGCGTGGATCGTCCGGATCTCCGAATCCGCCGCGCGATGGTTGGAACGTGCCGCTGATTCGAGATGGATCGGTCGTCGAGCGCCCCGCCGATCAGACGACGCTCACCAAGCGTTACACGGAAGAGGCGCTGGCGTTCATCCGCGAGGAAAAAGACAAGCCATTCTTTCTCTACTTCGCCCACACGTTTCCTCACGTGCCACTGTTTGCATCACCGGAATTCCAAGGGAAAAGCCGCGCCGGCATCTACGGCGACGCAGTCGAAGAGCTGGATTGGAGCGTCGGCCGTGTGCTCGACGCGCTGCGCCGCGAAGGGATCGCCGAGCGCACGCTCGTCGTCTTCACCAGCGACAACGGCCCGTGGCTGGTCATGGGCGATCAAGGGGGCAGCGCCGGGCTGCTCCGCGATGGCAAGGGAAGTACGTGGGAAGGGGGCATGCGCGTCCCCGGCATCGCGTGGATGCCCGGCCGCATTCGGCCCGGAGTGACGCAACAAATGGCCGGCACGCTGGACCTGTTTCCCACGGTGCTGGCACTCGCCGGTGCGGCAGTACCTCAGGGCGTGACGCTCGATGGCGTCGACTTGGCGCCGGTGCTGTTCGAAGGGAAATTGCTGCCGCAGCGGCCGTTCTTCTACTATCGCGGCGACCAGCTCTTCGCCTGCCGGTTGGGCGAGTGGAAAGCGCACTTCAAAACGCAAACCGGATACGGTCAGCCCAATGCGGACGTACACGACCCGCCGTTGCTGTATCACCTGGGTCGCGATCCGTCGGAGAAGCGGAACGTCGCCGCCGACCACGCCGACGTGCTCGCTGAAATCCAGCAAGCCGCGAAGTCGCATCAGACCGGTCTGGTCCCCGGCGAGCCGCAGTTGCAGTAGCATCCTTCGCGATTCGGCGTTGCGCGATGCGCCGAGTGCACGCCGTTCGCGCGTGACCGAGGGGTTACCCACGCGAGGTTTCCCTCCGGAAGCAAATGGTTTGTCTGAAACAACGCATTCTGGACTGCAGGAACACAACGATGACTCGAAATCTGCGGTTGTGCCTCGGCGTCGCTGGCGCTGTACTCGTTGGCTTGACCGGACCGGCACCAGCGGCCGAACGGTTGAATGTGCTGTTGATCACAACAGACGACATGAGTTGCGATTCCGTGGGCGCGTTCGGGTGCCGGTTGAAGGACGCCACTCCGCACATGGATCGGTTGGCAGCGACCAGCCTGCGGTTCAACCACGCGCACACGCAAGTGGGGAACTGCATGCCGTCGCGCAATGTGTTGATGTCGGGCCGGTACCCGCACAACAATCGCGTGGAAGGTTTCTACCAGGTGCGCGATCCGGGCTATCCGGTGCTGGCCGACCTGTTGAAAGAGGCCGGCTATTTCACGGGCATTCGCGGCAAAGTTTCGCATTCGACGCCGTACTCGCCCTATCCGGCGTGGGATGTTGTGCTCGATAAACTCCCGAACGGCCAGACCGCTCACATCAAGAACGTCGAGTCGTATTACCTTTCGACGCAGCACGGCATCGCCGCGGCCAAGCAGGCAGGCAAACCGTTCTTCCTGAACATCAACATTTCTGACCCGCATAAGCCGTTCTACAACGAGGGAGCACAGCCCGACCCCAACCCGCCGAGCCGCGTCTTTACGGCAGACGAAGTGCCCGTCCCAGGCTTCCTGCCGGACGACCCGGCGATTCGCGAAGAATTGGCGCTGTACTATTCGTCGGTGCGGCGGGCGGATGACTGCCTGGGCGGCATTCTGCGGGCCTTGGACGAGTCCGGCGCCGTTCCGCAGACCATGGTGGTCTTCCTCTCCGACCACGGTATGCCGCTGCCGTTCGCCAAGACGCAACTCTACTATCACAGCACGCACACGCCGTGGATGGTCCGCTGGCCAGGCGTGACGAAGCCGGGAAGCGTGGACGACCGGCACATGATATCCGCAGTGGATTTCGTGCCGACGCTGCTCGACGTTCTCGGCCTGCCGCATCCCTCGGGAATGGACGGGCGCAGCTTCGCGCCGCTGCTGCGCGGCGAGTCTCAGACGGGACGGGACTACGTGATTACGGAGTACAACGAAAACGCCGGCGGATTCCGCCATCCAATGCGCGCGATCATCACCCGCGAGTACGGATACATCTTCAATCCCTGGTCGAATGGACAGCGCGTGATGGCAACGGCCACGAAAGGGACGGTCACGTATCGCCGGATGCAGGTGTTGGCGAAGTCCGATCCTAAAATCGCCGCACGGCTGGACCTCTTCGAGCATCGCGTCCCCGAAGAGCTCTACAACTACTCGACAGATCCCGATGCGCTGGTCAACCTCATCGATCGCCGCGAACACGATGCCGAACGAGAACGGCTCACCAGAATCCTTGAGGCGTGGATGGTTAAGACGGGGGATCCCATGCTGGACGTATTCCGGCAAAGGCAAGATCCCGCCGTCCGCGAAGCCTATCAGACGCGAATCGAACAGGAGGCTGCCGACCGCAAGATGCCCAAAGCCAAGCAGGCCAAGAAAGCCAACGCGAAGAAAAGGGACCAATGACCAGAGGCCGGCTGTCGCGCTGCGAACCGCGGCACAAATATTGGCACGCGGCAACGATATCGCGTCGGAAGAAACACGACGCGTCGCGGCGACGAGATTACGCACCAGCTTGCTCTGATCGGACCGCGACCACGCACCATGACGGTAGAAGTGGGGTTCGGACCGAGAACAATCACCACCAGTCGATCATTGAGTGTCAACTGACGAGGGCCTGACAGACAACGCCCGGCGAGCGCCTTCGATCAGAGTTATTTCGCCGCGAGCGGGAAGGTCGTGCCAGGTTTCGGCGTGCTCGTGACCCCAGTTCACGACCAGTTCGTCGATCGTCTCCGCGGCTCCAGTGGACAGAAGGCAGACGGGCTCGTGGCTGGCGGCAAAGCTGCCGCCGGAGGGGACGCGGGCCAACCGGGTTTGCCCATTGAACATGTAGCGCAGCGTGTTTCCGAGCGGGCAGCGGGTCGCCTGTCGCCCGATCAGACGCACCCGGAGGCAGCCGTGGCCTTCTGTGTCGCTGGTGTTGCGCAGCACGGCCGTGGGGCGGAGCAGGTGCGTCACAACCAGGTCCGTCTGTCCATCGCGGTCGAGGTCCGCAACAGCGGCGGCACGTCCCACCCAGTCTTGATTGAAGTAGCTGCCGGCCACTGGAGAGACTTCTCGAAACCGCCGTCCGCGGTGGTTCTGGAACAGCTCGGGACGCATGGCATACTGATGTCCAAAGCCGAGCGTCGTGAGATCCCAGATGTGGCCGTTGGTTACGAACAGGTCCGGCCAGCCATCGAGGTCAAAGTCGCCGGCCACGGTGCCGAAGGACAGCAAGTGTCTGGAGGTGATGTCCAATCCGAACTCTGCGCTGCGCGGCACAAATCCGTCGGTCGAGACATGCTGGTAATAGTTCTTGATGGCGTTTTCAAAGTTTGTCACAAACAGGTCGAAGAGACCATTGCCGTCGAAATCCGCGCACGCAATGCCCATGGCGGACGCGGTCGTGCCGTCGGAGCTCAGCGCCACGCCGGCCACCATGCCGCGTTCCTCGAACCGCAGGCCCCCCTGGTTGATGAACAACAGGTTTTCGGTGGTGTCGTTGGCGACAAAGATGTCGGGCCGGCCGTCGTCGTTCAGGTCGGCAATTTCAACCGCCAGACCTTTGCCTGGAGGAACGGCGCGAATGTTCGCGGCCTCACTGGCGTCGCGAAACGTGCCATCGCCCAGGTTCTCCCACAACGTATCCGGCTGGGCGACGCGGCCGATGGGGCCACACGAGATGCGCACAGGCCGCTCGTGCTGCGTGAAGCACGGCGGATCGTCAGGGCCATAGACGACATAGTTGGTGACGTACAGGTCGAGATCGCCGTCCTGATCGAGGTCCGCAAACGCCGCCCCCGCCGACCAGGAAGTATCAATTAGTCCAGCCGCTGTGCTAACGTCGGCAAACGTGCCATCTCCCTGATTGCGCCACAATCGGATCTCTCCATAGTGACAGACGAACAGATCGGGAAAGCCGTCGTTGTCGTAGTCCCCGGACGCTGCTCCCATGCCGAAACCACTGACGGCAAGCCCGCTCGGCGGACCGACAGGAGCAAACTGCAGCGCCGCCCGACTGCCCGATAGGTTGCGATAGAGCGCGTGCACGGCCTGTGCGTCGGCCGCAGGTCGCGCGAAATTGGAGCCGTTAACGAGAAAAACGTCGCACCAGCCGTCACCGTCGTAGTCGAAGAGCGCGACGCCCCCGCCGTTCTGCTCGGTCATGTAGTGTTCGTCGCTGGGATTCCCGTAATACACGAATTCAATGCCGCAATCATCGAGATGCTCGAATCGAATGGAACTGTCGATTGCCGGAGCGACGGCGACCGAAGTTTTCTCAGCAATCTTCGATGGAAGGGGCGCTGCCGTTGGCGCCGTCGTCGGTCCGGTGGTCTGGCCGCAACCCATGAACGCGCTCGCTGCAATCAGACCCAGCCGGTGCGCGGCAAACGAGCGGTACCGGGCCTTCATGGGCCATCTCCCGGAAGAAATCCGGGAACATCACGACGAAGCCAGGTTACGACGGCCTCTGCGGCAAGAGCGTGTGCCGAGCCATTGGGATGGTGGTCGCTGTCATGGACCCACAGTGATGAAGACGATCGGCCGGCAAAAACGGGCAAGAGGTCCAACGCGGGCAGGCCGGCCCGTTCCGCCATCGATACGATGGCCGCGTGCACGGGCTGCAAGGGATATTCGCTTTCCAACTGCTCGAGGAGCGGATAGACGACCAGGACTACGCGGGCATCAGTCCGCTGTGCTGCCGCCGCGAACAGCGATTGCATCAGCGTCAGGTTCTCTGCATTCTGCGCGGTGTCGTAACAGGCGAGATACCATTCCGTCGTGTCGCGGCGAATCTGCCGAGTCTCGAACGGGGACAGCAACACGTCCGCCAGTCGCAGCCTTCCGGAATACCAGCGGCGGTCGCGGTCGCGCTCCAGGTAGCGGTCGCGAATCAGCACGAAGTCGTTGATGTACTTCTGGCGCCGCGCCAGGCTGGGCGTCAGGGGGACGTCGTTAGGAATCACCACCCAAATCACCTGCCGGCAGCCGGCCTCGCGCACCAGGGCGTCAATGATCGGTTGCTCCTGTTCGATGTTCGCGCCCAACTGTCCGCCGTTGATGCAGATGGTCGCTCCATCGAGTCGCTGCTCCAACTGCCGCGGCAGGCAGAGCGGCTCCGGAACGCCTTCGCCGAACACAAAGGAATCGCCGACGACGGCGAGGCGAGGCTGATCGCCGGCCTGCCACGAGTCGTATTCCCGGTCGCGAATGCCCTTCGACGAGTGCCGATATTCCACGCACCACGGAGTCCGGCCCAACCGGGACAGAGGCAACGGTGTCGCTTCGAACGTGTAGTCGGTCAACGACCAATCGCCCCGCGAAACGTCTGGCAGCGGCGCGAACTCGCCATGAGGATTGGATGGATAGCAATGGTAGTAGAGCGGGGGATTCGCCGCCCGGTCGAACAGTTGCGTCTTGGTGACGAATCGCGGCGGCTGCCAGCCCACCGCACGGACGGCGACCTCCGCAATCGCCGCCCCCGCGAGCAGGCCCAGCAGCACGGCCATGAGCCGGAAACTGCGCCGAGAACGCATCGACGGATCGACAGCGCAGGCCGCCGTTGTCGGACCGTCGGAGAGCGTTTGCAGTAAGTTCTCGATCGGAAGGGTCATTGGCCGAACTGTTCTGCTACGGCGCATTCTCACTGTCATGATGGACCGGCGAAGCGTCGCGAGGCAAGCGGGAGACGGCGTCAGAAACGTCCTTCGCTTCCGGAGAGCCCGGCGGCAACAGCGACAACGCCTGCTCAAATGCCGCCCGGGCGCGCGCGAACTCGCCTCCGCTGGCCCGTGCGCGGCCGAGGTTGAAGTGTCCGGCCGCAAAGTTGGGCTCGACCGTCACAGCGGCCTGAAATTTCTCGGCCGCCGCGGTCCAGTTTCCCTGATCGAGATACTCGACGCCGATCTGGTTGTGCAGCACCGCGAGTTCCTTCGCTGCCGCGTTTCGCAGTTGCAAATCCTGCTGGGCTGCCGCATCGCGGTGGACCCGCTCCAGCTCGCGCAGTGCCGTGGCATAGAGTTGCTGGCGCGCCATGTCCAATGCCAGGCGAAATCGGACTTCACTCAAGTGCGGCAACTGCGCCAAGACGGCCGAATAGTGGCGCGCCGCATCGGCCCATCGCTGCTGCTCGTCAAACGTCAGCCCAAGATGAAACCGTGCAGTCCACAGGCCGGGGTCGAGTCGCAGCGCGTGCTCGTACAACGCCACTGCCTCGGAGACGCGTCCGATCTGGCGGAGAACCGCGGCCGCGTCGCTCAACACGTCTGGATCATCCGGGCGAATGTCGAGGGCCGCCTGAATGTGCTCGAACGCTTCTTCGCGACGCTGTTGCGCCGCCAGCACGTTCGCCAGATTCAATCGAAATCGCTCATCCTCCGGCGACACGAGCACGGCCTGCCGAAACGCCTCCAACGACTCTTCCGGCCGTTTCAGCTCGCGCAGGCAGCGCCCCAGAGTCACCCACGCCTGCGGGTTATTCGGCCGGATATCCAATGCGCGGCGCAGCTCGCGCTCCGCGGCAGCGGCATCGCCGCCCTCGAGCCATAAAAGCGCCCGGTTGTGCCGCGCTATCCAACTGGCCGGGTTCACCTGCAATGCATGCGTGTAGAGTGTTTCGTTGTCCCGCCAATTTGCCGCCGTCTGAAAGGACAACACTCCGAGCAGCCCGGCAACGCCGGCGACGGCGCCCCATTGCCACCGCTGCGTGATGGCATTCGACATCAGCGCGACACCCAGCGCCGCTCCCATCATGGCCAGGTAGGCATAGCGATCGGCAACCGTGGAAATCGCCTGGTAGGCAAATGGAATCAGCCCGCAAACGGGCAGCAGACCACCGATGAACAACCCCGCCGCAACCCACACGCCGCGGGGGGCCCTCAACCACCAGAACAGCGCCGCAATCGCGACGGGCACGCTGGTAAGCCAGGGCCAATCCCAAGTGTTCCATAGCTCAGATGGCGAGCGGCCGTAGTCCATCGCCAAGGGATGAGGCCAGACCAAATGGAGTGCATACCAACCGATGGCATCCAGCGCCACAACGGAACGCCACCAGAGGGGAACCACGGACAGGTTCGCCGCAGTCGGCTGCAAGAGACGACTTAGCCAGGCAATGCCTGCTACGATCACCATCGCCGGCGCGTTGCCAACCATCGCGTTGATCCACGGCCGCTTCAGCCAGCCAATGTCGATCACCAGGGCCATCGGCACCATTGCGGCCGCGGACGGCTTGGCCAGCAGTCCCAGCATCAAGGCCACCAGCGAGGCCACCTGCCACCGGCGATCCGATCCCTCGCGCCAGCACCAATGGCATTCTAACGCCGCCAGACAGGCCAACGATGCCAACAGGCCGCGCGTCTCGCTGATCCACGCCACCGATTCGACCTGCAGCGGATGCACCGCGAACAGCACCGCGCCGCACAAGGCTGCCGACTCGCGCACCGCAAACCGCTGCAACAACCTCCAGACGCCCAGGGAGCAGAGCCAGTGCAGCACCAGGCTCGTCATGCGAAACAGCACGGCGCTGCGCAGCGGAGTCCCGACGGCTCGGGGGAACAACCAATCCGTTGCGGCAGTTTCGAGAGCGAAGATCGTGTAACTGATGGGAATGTACAAGTTCTCATAGGGCTGCCGCCAGAACTCCACCACGCGCGACCAGCGCAGCGGGTTGAAGGCGGGATTGGCGGTGATGTGCAGCTCGTCGTCCCACGTCAGA
>Ga0073934_10007174_pt1 | contig 15711 bp, 14 predicted proteins | sample LarsenN4metaG_FD_76834 | JGI IMG/M metagenome (GOLD analysis project Ga0073934, IMG submission 76834) | Hot spring sediment bacterial and archeal communities from British Columbia, Canada, to study Microbial Dark Matter (Phase II) - Larsen... ...
CGACCGAGATCGCCGGCTACTTCGAGCCGCACGACCGGCGCGTGCTGCGCGAGGGCATGGTGATCACGATCGAACCCTTCCTCTCGACCAAGAGCACGCACGTCGAGGAAGCCGGCGACGGCTGGACGCTGGTGGGCGCGCCCGGCAACCTCAGCGCCCAGTACGAGCACACGATGATCGTCACCCGCGGCGCGCCGATCGTCGTCACCCGGCATTGAGGCGATGAGCGCCGTGCTCGACGCGCCGGCCCGGCGCCCCATTCGCGAACTCCCCGACGAGCTGGTCAGCCAGATCGCCGCGGGCGAGGTCGTCGAGCGCCCCGCCTCGGTGGTGCGCGAGCTGGTCGACAACGCGCTCGATGCCGGCGCCACCGAGGTCACCGTGCGCCTGACCGGCGGCGGCATCCGCGCCATCCTCGTCGAGGACGACGGCCTGGGCATCCCGGCCGCCGAGCTGCCGCTGGCGCTGCGCCGCCACGCCACCAGCAAGATCGCCTCGCTGGCCGAACTGGAGAACGTGGCGACCATGGGCTTTCGCGGCGAGGCGCTGGCGGCCATCGCCTCGGTGGCCGAGCTGAGCATCGCCAGCCGCACCGCCGAGGCGCCGCATGCGCAGCGCCTGGAGGCGCGCTCGGGCGAGCTCGCTCCCGCAGCGCGCGCCCGCGGCACCAGCGTCGAGGTGCGCGAGCTGTTCTTCGGAACGCCGGCACGGCGCAAGTTCCTCAAGACCGAGGCCACCGAACTGGCGCATTGCATCGAAGCCGTGCGCCGCCACGCGCTGACGCGGCCCGACGTCTCGTTCACCGTCTGGCACGACGGCAAGCTGGTGCAGCAATGGCGCCGCGCCAGCGCCGAGCAGCGCGTGCGCGACGTGCTCGACGACGACTTCGTGGCCGCCAGCCGCGAGGTCACGCTCGAGACCGGCGTGCTTCGCATCCGGGGCCGCGCCGGCCTGCCCGAGGCGGCGCGCTCGCGGGCCGACCAGCAGTACGTCTACGTCAACGGCCGCTACGTGCGCGACCGGCTGATCGCCCACGGCGTGCGCTCGGCCTACGAAGACGTGCTGCACGGCGCGAAGCAGCCGAGCTACGTGCTGTTCATCGACATCGCGCCCGCCCTGGTCGACGTCAACGTGCACCCGACCAAGATCGAGGTGCGCTTCCGCGACGCGCGCGAGGTGCACCAGCAGGTGCGGCGCGCGGTGGATGCGGCGCTGGCGATCTCGCGGGCCGGCGAGGCGGTGGCAGCTTCCGACGCACCTGCGCAGGAGTTTTCGCCAGCCGCCGCGCAGCCGCCGTTGGCGCCAACCCGCAGCTGGCCCGCCACGGCACCGCAGCAGGCCCCGCTCGGCCTGCAGCAGGCCGCCATGCTGTTCGCCCGGGAGGCACCGCCGGCGTGGACCACCGCCGCCGCGCCCGCGTCCCCGGCCGCCGCCTTGCCCGAGGGCGACTGGCCGCTGGGCCGCGCCCTCGCGCAGGTGGCCGGCGTGTACATCCTGGCCGAGAACCGCCAGGGGCTGGTGGTCGTCGACATGCACGCCGCGCACGAGCGCATCGTCTACGAGCGGCTCAAGGCCAGCCTGGCCGGCGCGGCCATCGAGTCGCAGCCGCTGCTCATTCCCGCCACCTTCGCCGCCACGCCGCAGGAGGTGGCCACCGCCGAGCAGCAGGCGGACACCCTGCGGCGGCTCGGTCTGGACGTCGCGCCGCTGTCGCCCTCGGTGCTGGCGGTGCGCGCGCGGCCGGCGGCGCTGGCCGGCGGCGACGTGGTCGAGCTGGCGCGCAGCGTGCTCGCCGAACTGGCGCAGTACGACGCCAGCAACGTGATCCAGCGCGCCCAGCACGAGATCCTCGCCACCATGGCCTGCCACGGCGCAGTGCGCGCCAATCGGCAGCTCACGCTCGACGAGATGAACGCTCTGCTGCGCGACATGGAACGCACCGAGCGAGCCGACCAGTGCAACCACGGCCGGCCCACCTGGCGCCAGCTGTCGATGAAGGACCTGGACGCGCTGTTCTGGCGCGGCCGCTGAACTTTTCGCGCCGCTTCGCGCTCTCTGGGCGATGACACGCTGGACCTCGATGCTTCGCTGGCCGCTCGCCCTGGTGGCCGCCCTCGCCCTGCTCGCCGGCTGCGCCACGCTCGATCAGAAGCAGCGCGAGTGGATCTTCCAGCCCAACCAGAACGCCTGGTCGACCTCGCGCGCCGAGGGCATGGAAGACGTCTGGATCACCCACCGCTCGCAGGAGAGCGGGCGCGACGTGACCCTGCACGCCCTGTGGCTGCCTCACCCGAAGGCCGATGCGCCGGTGCTGCTGTACCTGCACGGCGCGCGGCGAAACATCTGGGGCGGCACCTTCCGCATGCGCAACATGCAGGAGCTGGGCTTCGCGGTGCTGGCAGTCGACTACCGCGGCTTCGGCCAGAGCACGGCGGAGCTGCCGTCGGAAGACAGCGTGCTGGAGGACGCCCGCGCCGCCTGGGACTGGATCGCGCGCGAGCACCCCGGCCGCCAGCGCTACATCTTCGGCCACTCGCTGGGCGGCGCGATCGCGGTGCAGCTGGCCGGTCAGGTCGAAGACGCCCGCGGGCTGATCGTCGAGGGCACCTTCACCTCCATCCCCGACGTGTTCCGCAGCTTCAAGTGGGGCTGGCTGCCGGTCACGCCGCTGATCACCCAGCGCTTCGATTCGGCGCGGCGCATCGGCGAGGTGCGCGTGCCGGTGCTGGTGGTGCATGGCGCCAACGACGGGCTGATCAAGCCGGAGCTGGGCCGCGCGCTGTACGAGAAGGCACCGGAGCCGAAGCGATTCGTGCTCGTCGAGGGCGGCACGCACTACAGCACCAACGGCGTGGGCCAGGCACTCTACCGAGATGCCCTGAAGGATCTGTTCGGACTGGGCAGCTGACACGGGCATGGTCCAATCGCGGCCATGGCCACCCTCAAGCTGAAGAAACCCGCGGCCGGCAGCACCGCCGGCCGCCGCGCGCCGCTGCGCGGTGCCGGCGCCAAGCCCCGGCCGACGCTCGCCCAGGCGCAGGCCGAACGCGCCGAGCGCGCCGCGCAGCGCCCGCAGGAAGCGCCGCGACCCGCCGCCGCCACGAAGCATTCGCCGGCCCGGCCGGCGCCCGCGCGCCCTGCCCCTGCGCGCCCCGCTCCCGCGCGACCGGCGCCGGCCCGGCCCGCCCCTGCGCCACTTCCGCCGGCCCGCCCGGCTGGCACGAACACCGCCTTCAGCGGCCGCCCGCGGCCGGTGCCGCCACCGCCGGCCAGCGGCGCGCCGCATCCCGAAGGCAGCGTGCGCCTGTCCAAGCGCATGAGCGAGCTCGGCCTGGCCTCGCGCCGCGAGGCCGACGAGTGGATCGAGCGTGGCTGGGTGCGCGTCGATGGCCAGGTCGTCGCCGAACTCGGCGCCCGCGTGCTGCCGAACCAGCAGGTGACGGTCGACAAGCGCGCGCGCAGCGAGCAGGCACAGCGCGTGACCGTGCTGCTGAACAAGCCGGTGGGCTACGTCAGCGGCCAGGCCGAAGACGGCTACGAGCCGGCCTCGGTGCTGATCACCGCGGGCAACCACTGGCGCGACGATCCCAGCGGCATCCGCTTCCAGCGCGAGCACCTGCGCTTCCTCGCGCCAGCCGGCCGGCTCGACATCGACTCGGTCGGCCTGCTGGTGCTCACGCAGGACGGCCGCATCGCCAAGCAGCTGATCGGCGAGGACAGCGAGATCGAGAAGGAATACCTGGTGCGCGTGCAGCCGGCGGCCGGCGAACCGCTGTCGGCCGACGGCCTGCGACTGCTCAACCACGGCCTCGAGCTCGACGGCGAGCCGCTCAAGCCGGCGCGCGTGGAGTGGGTCAACGAGGACCAGCTGCGCTTCGTGCTCACCGAGGGCAAGAAGCGGCAGATCCGCCGCATGTGCGAAGCCGTGGGCCTGAAGGTCACGGGGCTGAAGCGCGTGCGCATCGGCCGCGTCATGCTCGGCGACCTGCCGCCGGGGCAGTTCCGCTACCTCGGCGAGGGCGAGTCCTTCGCCTGAGCCTGCAGCGAGGCCAGCAGCGCGCGGGCGCGCTCCGCCCAGGCGGCGTCGGCCACGGCCACGGCCTGCCTCGCCGCGGCGAGCGCGGCCTCACGCTGGCCGAGTTCGACACGCGTGCTGGCCAGGTTCATCCAGGCCGGCGCGCTGTCCGGATGCAGTCGCGTCGCATCCTCGAAGGCCTGCGCCGCGGCCGCCTTGTCGCCGCTGGCATGCAGGCTGTTGCCCAGGCCCATCTGCAGGCTGAGGCGCCCGCCGAAGCGCTCCAGCGCGCTGCGGTAGGCCCGCACCGCCTGGGCGGGAACGGCGGCGCGCTCGAAGCCTACGGCGGCCTCGACCACCGCGGCCTCTTCGGCCGTGGCCGGCCACCGCCCCGGCGGCAAGGCCACGAAAGCCCAGCCGCCGGCGCGCACCCAGGTGTGCTCGAAGGTGCGCATCGGCAGCACCAGCCGTTCGGTGGTGCCGGATCGCAGGATCACGTCGCCGGCGTCGAGGTCGTAGCCCACCAGCACCGCGTAGTGCCAGGCCGGGTACCAGCTCAGGCCGAGGTTCTGCAGCACCACGACCGGATGACCGGCCTGCAGTTCGCGCAGCAGCGCCTCCAGCGTGCCGGGCAGCCGCGTCGCCACCGCGCCGTGACGCCGCGCGCCGGCGATCATCTCGATCTGCAGGGTACCGGTGCGCGCCGGCAGGAAGACCTGCTCGCCCAGTCGCTGCGGCGTGGCCTCGCGCGACAGCGCCGACAGCACCGTGGCCAGCGCCGCCGGTCCGCAGTGGTACTCGGTCTGGGGGAAGAAAGGCGTGGCCGCCAGCTCGACGCGCGGGGCCAGGCCGGACGGCGGGGCGCGGCGCAGTGTCTCCGTCTGCACCGCGCAGCCCGCCAGCAGCGCCATCAGCAGCGCGAGCGTGGCGGCGAGCCACGCACGCCGCGCCATGGCGATCAGCGGATCGCGCGGGTGAACGGGAAGATCTTCGTGAAGCCGAGGATGTCGGTGATCAGCAGCAGCACGAAGATGAAGACGATGGTGCCGAGCACGTCGCTGGCGCCGGCCGGGGCGGTGTCCAGCGTGTGGGCCACGTGGGCGACCTCGGCATCCGTCAGCGCCGCGACGCGGGCCTTGGCCTGGGTGAGATCGATGCCGCGCTCCTGCAGCGCCTGGGCGACGTCGGCGCGCTCGAGCATCGAGTTCACGTAGGCGCGCTGCTCGGTGGCGCTGATCACGCCCTCGCTGGCCGCGACCTGCTCGGTGCTGACCAGGGTGGCCTGCGCGCTGTGCATGAAGCCGGCGAAGCTGAGGCAGACGGCGATCAGGCGGGTCGTCCAACGGGTCATGGTGTTCATCGTTTGTCGTCCTTTGCGAGCTGTGACTTGCTGGTTGTTGGAGGGCACATGGGCAAGCCTCCCACGTGCTGCAGATATCGTAACAAGCGGCCGGCGGCCCGCGTCACCGATTGCAACGGCGGCGGCAGGGTCGTTGCGTCACCCTGCGGGTCACGGACGGCCGGCTCGAGGCGGGCCGTACAGGAAGCGCGCCCCGGCCACGTCGTCGGCACGCGGGGCGCGCCACATCAGCGTCGGCCGCAGCGTGGCGCTGGCATCGCCCCGGCACATCATCGAGTCGGGATGGCGCGAGTCCGCGAGGCCGATGGTGTGTCCCGTCTCGCGCAGCGCCAGCAGGTGCAGGTCGCTCATGTGCAGGCCGCCCCCGAGCGGGAAGTCCGGCACGCGGCCGGCCTCGGGCGCGTCCGAGCGCTGGAAGCCGACGTTGGCGTTCAGGAAGACATGGCCCAGGTCGCTGCCGCCGTGCAAGCCGGGCGGGAACGCGGCCGCCGCGCAGAAATTTGCCGCGAGCCCGGCATGGCGCCAGATGCCGATGCGGATCATCGGCGACTTCGAGTCCGGATCCCCGATGGCCCGCATCGAGGTGTCGACACCGACGTAGCGGAAGCGGATGTCCGCCACGGCCGACCAGGCGTCGAACGCCGCCTGGAACACCGGCTGCAGCTGCTCGAGACCCAGGGAACGGGCCAGATTGCTGCGCTCCGGTTCCGGGTAGAAGTTCGGCAGTTCACCCAGGCTCGGGCCGGGACACAGGTCGCCGCAGTACTCACTGCCCGGCGTGCCGGCGGCCACGAAGCCCCAGGTCACTTCGCCCCCTGCGGTGCCGGCCTGCCGCGATGCGCCCCACTTGAGGTACTCGCCGCGGCGCTGCGCCGGCACGACCTCGTACGCGCTCGCGCCGTGGGCGAGTCCCACCAAGCTGGCCGCGACCAGCATGCCTGCGAGCGAGCGTGGCATCGGCATCCTCCATGCGGGCGAGGCGGCCCTCAGCGTAGGCCGATCCGCGTGCGCGTCGTTGCCGAAACGCAAGCCCCCATCGCCGGACGCCGGTGCCTGTTAGGCTCGCGCCATGTCGCCCCCGGTTCCCGAACGCCACGGCATGAGCCCTGCCGTGGTCGTGCTGCTGCTGACCCTGCTGCTGGGCATCCAGCCGATCACCACCGACCTGTACCTGCCCGCGCTGCCCACGCTGCAGCGCGACCTGGGCGCCAGCATGTCGGCCACGCAGCTGACGCTGTCGGCGCTGATCATCTGCTTCGGCAGCGCGCAGCTGCTGCTCGGCCCGCTGGCCGACCGCTGCGGCCGCCGCCCGGTGCTGCTGTCGGGCCTGGCGGTCTACACGCTGGCCAGCGTGGCCGCGGCGCTGGCGCCGAGCATCGAGGCGCTGGTGGGCTGGCGCGCGCTGCAGGGCGCCGGCATGGCGGCGGCGGTGACCTGCGCACGCTCGATCGTGCGCGACCTGTTCGCGCCGCAGGAAGGCGCCCGCGTGATGTCCAAGGCGCTCAGCGGCCTCGGCCTGATCGCGATGGCCAGCCCGCTGGTCGGCGGCATCACGGTGCAGTGGTTCGACTGGCATGCCGCGCTGCTGGTGGTGGCGGTGTTCGGCGCCGCGACGCTGGCCATCGTGGCCTCGCGCTACGAGGAGACCGTGCCCGGGCGCAACCCGCGCGCCACGCAGTTCGCCGCTCTGGCGGCCAACTGGCGCGCCGTGCTCGCGAACCCGACGTTCCGCGCCTGGACTCTGCTCTCGGGCTTCGCCTACGGCGCGCTGTTCTTCCTGCTGGCCGGCACCTCGTTCGTCTACATCGGCCTGCTGGGCACCAGCAAGGTGGGCTATGGCGCGATCATGCTCACGCAGTCGTTCGCCTACTTCGCCGGCACCTTCTGGTGCCGGCGCCTGCTCGCCCGGCACGGCCTGCGCGGCGCGGTGCGGCGCGGCGCCTGGCTGACCCTGGCCGGCGGCCTGTCGATGGCGGGCTTCGCGCTGGCGGGCATCCACACGGTGTGGGCGGTGATTCTGCCCTCCTGGCTGTTCTGCATCGGCCACGGCGTGCACCAGCCTTGCGGGCAGGCGGGCGCCGTCGGCCCGTTCCCCGAGAAGGCCGGTACGGCGGCCTCGCTGTCGGGCTTCTGGATGATGGCGGTGGCCTTCGTCGTGGGCCTGTTCCTCGGCCGCACTGCAGGCGCAAGCGTCTACCCGATGGCGCTGGGCTTCGCCACGCTGGCGCTGGCGCTGTGCGCCGTGGCCTGGACGCTGGTGCAGCGCCATGGCGAACCCGCCGCCGCACCGCGCGGCGCGCAGGCGACGCCGGCGTGAGCGGCCCCGCGCTGCGCTGCCTGTGCCTGGCCGGACCCACGGCCGCGGGCAAGACCGCGGCCGCACTCGCCATCGCGCAGGCGCTGCCGGTGGAGATCGTCAGCGTGGACTCGGCGCTGGTCTACCGCGGCATGGACATCGGCACCGCCAAGCCCAGCGCCGGCGAGCGCGCGCTCGTGCCGCACCACCTGATCGACCTGATCGAGCCCACCGAGGCCTGGTCGGCGGCGCAGTTCGTCGCCGACGCACGGCGCCTGGTCGACGAGATCCGTTCGCGCGGCCGCCTGCCGCTGCTGGTGGGCGGCACGATGCTGTACTTCAAGGCGCTGTTCGACGGCCTCGACGAGATGCCGCCGGCCGATGCCGCGGTTCGCGCCGCGCTCGACGCCGAAGCCGCGGCGCGCGGCTGGCCGGCGCTGCATGCCGAGCTGGCGCGCATCGACCCGGCCACCGCGGCACGGCTGCCGCCCGGCGACGCCCAGCGCATCCAGCGCGCGCTGGAAGTTTTCCGCGTCAGCGGCCGGCCGATCTCTTCGTTCCACCGCGAGCGCGAGCGGGCGATGGACACACCGCCGCTGATCTCTCTGGAACCAGCCCGCCGCGCCTGGTTGCACGAGCGCATCGCGCAGCGCTTCGTGCAGATGCTCGACGCAGGCTTCGTCGACGAGGTGCGGCGCCTGCGCGCCCGCGGCGACCTGCACCCCGCCCTGCCCTCGATGCGCTGCGTGGGCTACCGGCAGGCCTGGGAGGCGCTCGACACGAACGACCTCGCCGCCCTGCCCGAGCGCGGCATCGCGGCCACGCGCCAGCTCGCCAAGCGGCAGCTCACCTGGCTGCGCGGCATGGCGCAGCGCGAGGTGCTGGCCTGCGACGATCCCGGCGTGGTGGCACTCGCCGTCGAGCGCGCGAAGCGCCACGCCGGCACCCTGATGGAGCCGTGATCCGATGCTGCAGTTGAAGGGCCTGGCCAAGCGCTACGGCACCACCCCGGTGTTCGCCGACGTCGACCTCGATCTGAAGCCGGGCGAGTTCGTCGCCGTGCTCGGCGAGTCGGGCGTCGGCAAGTCGACGCTGCTGAACTGCATCGCCGGGCTGGACACGCTCGACGCCGGCAGTGTGCGGCTCGACGGCCGCGAGGTCACGACGATGAGCGAGCCCGAGCAGGCGATGCTGCGCCGGCGCGACCTCGGCTTCGTCTTCCAGGCCTTCCACGTGCTGCCGCACCTGACGGTGGCACAGAACGTCGCCCTGCCGCTGCTGCTGCTCCATCGCAGCGACGACGCGCGCGTCGAGCGCGCGCTCGACGAGGTCGGGCTGGCCGGCTTCGGCGATCGGCTGCCGCAGACGCTGTCCGGCGGCCAGCTGCAGCGCGTGGCCATCGCCCGGGCGCTGGTGCATGCGCCGAAGCTGCTGCTGGCCGACGAACCCACCGGCAACCTCGACGCCGGCAACGCCGAGCGGGTGTTGGACACGCTCGTGCGGCAGGCGCGCGCGCACGGCACCGCCTGCCTGCTGGTGACGCACTCGCACGCCGCCGCCGCTCGGGCCGATCGTGTGATGGAGTTGCGCAGCAACGGCCTGTTCGCCGCCTGATCGCGGGGCAGAGCCCCGACTCCTTGAGGCGGGTCAAGACGCGCCGGCCAGCCGCCCTCGACACTGCGCGCCTTCCACACCCAGGACTGCGCCATGCCGATCGAGCTGTACAACCAGAAGGGCCACCAGTGCCTGATGTTCACCGACCTCTGCGACGAGGCCGGCGACGTGGTGCAGTCCAACCAGTTCCTGATCGTCGACGGCGACACCGGCGCCATCATCGACCCGGGCGGCAACGTCGCCTACGGCGAGCTCTACCTGGCGATGACGCGCTTCTTCCCGCCGCAGCAGCTGTCGGCGATCTTCGCCTCGCACGCCGACCCCGACATCATCGCCTCGCTCGATCGCTGGACCACCACCACGCCGAGCGCCAAGATCTACATCTCGCGCATCTGGGAGCGCTTCATCCCGCACTTCTGCAAGCCGGGCAAGACCACCGGGCGCGTGATCGGCATCCCCGATGCCGGAATGCGCATCACCGTCGGCCGCAGCGAGCTGATCGCGCTGCCCGCGCACTTCATGCACTCGGAAGGCAACTTCCAGTTCTACGACGTGACCAGCCGCATCCTCTTCTCCGGCGACCTCGGCGCCTCGCTCGTCACCGGCGAAGCGGCAAAGAAGCCGGTCACCTCGCTGGCCGGCCACGTGCAGTACATGGAGGCCTTCCACCGCCGCTACATGGTGTCGAACAAGATCCTGAAGATGTGGGCGCAGATGGTGCGGCGCCTGCCCATCGACATGATCGTGCCGCAGCACGGCGCGCCGATGAAGGGCGCGGCGGTGCAGGAGTTCATCGCCTGGATCGAGCAGCTGCCCTGTGGCGTCGACCTGCTGACCGAGCGCGACTATGCCGTGCCCGCCTGAAGCAGGCTCAAGACGGCGCGCCGGCGGCCGATAAGGCGTCGAGACTTGCCTCGCCGTCGCCCATGCCCCGCATCCTTGTCGTCGAAGACCAGGCCGACATCCGCCGACTCATCCGCTGGTCGCTCGACGAAGAGCCCGGCCTCGAGGTCTTCGAGGCCGCCACCGGCCAGCTCGGCCTGGACGCCGTTCGCGCGCTGCAGCCCGACCTGCTGCTGCTAGACGTGATGATGCCCGGCGCGCTCGACGGCTACCAGGTCTGCACCGCGCTGCGCGCCGACCCGGCCCACGCGACCCTGCCGATCGTGATGCTCACCGCCCGCGCCCAGGCCCGCGACCGCGAGGCCGGCGAGCGCACCGGCGCCGACGAGTACCTGGTGAAACCCTTCAGCCCGATGGTGCTGGTGGACACCGTCAAGCGCCTGCTCGCGGCACGCACGCCACAATCGGCGCGGTGAACGCCGCCGCGCCGACGACGACCCCGCCCTCCCCGCTGCCCGCCCTGCTGCGCCAGGTGTCGTGGCGCCAGTGGCTGCACCAGCCGCTGCGCCACGCGGTGGCGATCCTGGCCGTCGCGCTCGGCGTGGCGCTGGCCTTCTCGGTGCACCTGATCAACGAATCGGCGCTCGGCGAGTTCAGCGCCGCGGTGCGGCAGGTCAACGGCCAGCCCGACTTCGAGCTGCGCGCCCAGCGCGAAGGCTTCGACGAGTCGCTCTTTGCCCGCGTGGCCGCGCACCCCGGCGTGGCGCTGGCCAGCGCGGTGATCGAGGTCGACACGCAGGCCCTCGGCGCCGACGGCCGCGACCTGGCGCTGCGCGTGGTCGGCCTCGATGCCCTGGCCGCCGCGCCGCTGACACCGGCCCTGATGCCGCGCCCCGCCGAAGGCAGCGACCGGCTGGCCATCGTCGACCCCGGCGCGACCTTCCTCAACGCCGCGGCCGCGCAGAAGCTCGGCGAGGCGAAGACCGTCCGGCTGCGCGCCGGCAATGGCACGGTCGAGTTCACCGTCCAGGGCAGCGTCATCGCCGACGGACCGCCGGTGGCCGTGGTCGACCTGGCCGGCGCGCAGGCCGCGTTCGGCTGGCTGGGGCGCGTGAGCCGCATCGACGTGCGCCTGGTGCCCGGCACCGACCGCGAGGCCCTGTTGCGCGAGCTGCAACTGCCCGCCGGCGTGCGCGCCGCGGCGCCCGACGAATCGGCGCAGCGCGTGTCCAACGTCTCGCGCGCCTACCGCGTCAACCTCACCGTGCTGGCCCTGGTGGCGCTGTTCACCGGCGCCTTCCTGGTGTTCTCCATCCTCTCGCTGTCGGTGGCGCGGCGGCTGCCGCAGCTGGCGCTGCTGGGTGTGCTCGGCCTGTCGGCGCGCGAGCGGCTGGCCTGGGTGCTGGCCGAGTCGGCGCTGATCGGCCTGCTCGGCAGCGCGATCGGCCTGGCGCTGGGCACGGCGATGGCGGCGCTGGCGCTGTCGCTGCTGTCGGGCGACCTGGGCGGCGCCTACTTCCCCGGCGTCACGCCCAGCCTGCAGTTCAGCGTGGCGGCGGCCGCGGTCTACGGCGCGCTGGGCGTGGCCGTGGCCATCGCCGGCGGCTGGCTGCCGGCACGCACCGCGCAGCGGATCGCGCCGGCGCAGGCGCTCAAGGGCCTGGGCGACGGCGCAGCGCATCGCACTACCGTCTGGGTGGGCCCCATGCTGCTGTTGCTCGGCGTGCTGCTCACCCAGGCGCCGCCGCTGTTCGACATCCCGCTGGCCGCCTACGTGTCGGTGGCCTGCCTGCTGCTCGGCGGCATCGCCTGCGTGCCGGCGATGGTCGGCGCGCTGCTGAAGTGGACGAAGCCGCCGCGCCACGCGCTGGCGCTGCTGGCGGTGCAGCGCGCGCGCCACGAGCGCGGCAGCGCCACCATCGCCATGGCCGGCGTGGTGGCCAGCCTGGCGCTGGCCGTGGCGCTGACGGTGATGGTCACCAGCTTCCGCGAAGCGGTGACGCAGTGGCTGGACAGCGTGCTGCCGGCCGACCTCTACGCCCGCAGCGCCACCAGCGGCGGCACCGACGCCGTCTACGTGACCGATACGCTGGTGGAGCGCGCCCGCGCCCTGCCCGGCGTGGCGCGCATCGAGGGCCAGCGCGTGGCAGCCATCCAGCTCGACGCGCAGCGCCCGGCGGTGTCGCTGGTGGCGCAGCCGATCGCCGACGACCCGGCGCGGCGCCTGCCGCTGCTCGGCGAACTGCTGCCGCCGCGCGAAGGCCTGCTGTCGGTCTACGCCAGCGAACCGCTGGCCAACCTCTACGGCCTGCGCACCGGCGAGCGCTTCGAACTGCCGCTGCCCGACGGCCGCCGCATCCCCGCCTTCGTGCGCGCGGTCTGGCGCGACTATGCGCGGCAACACGGCGCGGTGAAGCTGGACCTCGGCGACTACCGCCAGCTCACCGGCGACACGCGGCTCAACGACCTGGCGCTGTGGCTGGCGCCCGAAGCCGACCTCGCCGCCGTGCAGCAGAACATCCGCGACCTGGCCGGGCCGGACGCCGCACTGGAGTTCGCCTCGGCCGGCGAGATCCGCACGCTGTCGCTGCGCATCTTCGACCGCAGCTTCGCCGTCACCTACTGGCTGCAGGCGGTGGCCATCGGCATCGGCCTGGTGGGCATCGCGGCGAGCTTCTCGGCGCAGGTGCTGGCGCGGCGGCGCGAGTTCGGCCTGCTCGCCCACCTGGGGCTGACGCGCGCGCAGGTGCTGGCCGTCGTCGCCGGCGAGGGCGCGGTGTGGAGCGGCGCCGGCGTGGCGCTCGGCCTGCTGCTGGGCATCGCGGTGAGTGCGGTGCTGGTGCACGTGGTCAATCCGCAGAGCTTCCACTGGACGATGGAGCTGCTGCTGCCCTGGGGCCGGCTCGCGCTGCTGTGCGCCGCCATGGCCGCGGCGGGCACGCTCACCGCCTGGTGGGCCGGCCGCGCGGCGGGCAGCCGGCAGGCGGTGCTGGCGGTGAAGGAGGATTGGTAGGTGCGACGACGTCCGCTGCTGCTCGCCGCCGCGCTCTGCCCGCTCGCAGTCGCGGCCGCCCCCGTGCAGCGCGGCCGCGCGCTGGTCTTCCCGCGCGACCACGGCTCGCACCCCGATGCGCGCACCGAGTGGTGGTACGCCACCGGCTGGCTGGCCGCGCCCGGCGAGACGGCGCCGCGCTTCGGCTTCCAGGTCACCTTCTTCCGCTCGCGCACCGACGTCGCTCGCGACCACCCGAGCCGCTTCGCTGCGCGCCAGCTCGTGTTCGCGCACGCCGCGCTGACCGACCTGGCCGCCCGGCGGCTGCGCCACGACCAGCGCATCGCCCGCGCCGGCTTCGAGGTGGCGGATGCCGCCGAGGACGACACCCGCGTGGCGCTGCGCGGCTGGCGCTTCGAACGCGGCGGGCAGGTCGAGGCCAGCGTCTACCGCGCGCGCCTGGCCAGCGACTCGGCCGGCTTCGCCTTCGACTTCGAGCTCGCCGCCAGCCAGCCGCTGCTGCTGCAGGGCGAGGCCGGCTTCTCGCGCAAGGGCCCGCGCCCCGAGCAGGCGAGCCACTACTACAGCCAGCCGCAGCTGGCCGTGCGAGGCACTCTCACCCGCGACGGCAAGGCGCTGCCGGTGCAGGGCCGCGCCTGGCTGGACCACGAGTGGAGCGAGGAGATCCTCGACGCGCAGGCGACGGGATGGGACTGGATCGGCATCAACCTCGCCGACGGCAGCGCGCTGACCGCCTTCCGCCTGCGCCGCGCCGACGGCAGCGCGCTGTGGGCCGGCGGCAGCCTGCGCCGCCCGGGCGGCACCGTGCGTGCCTTCGCGCCCGACGAAGTCGTCTTCGAACCGCTGGAGCGCTGGACCAGCCCGGTCTCGAACGCCACCTACCCCGTCGCCTGGCGGGTCAGCACGCCCGCGGGTGTGCACCAGGTGCGCGCGCTGCTGGCCGACCAGGAACTCGACAGCCGCGGCAGCACCGGCGCGATCTACTGGGAGGGCCTGTCCGAGCTGCTCGACGACGGCGGCCGGCGCATCGGCCTGGGCTACCTGGAGATGACGGGCTACGCCGCGCGGTTGCGCCTGTAGGCGCCGCGATTGAAATGCGTCAACGTGCGGCCCCGGCGGCGCGCGCACACTGTTCGTTCCAACGACAAGGGAGACAGCCATGGCGCAGTTCATCGACAGCATCGAAGCCGCGGTCGACCGCGTGCTCGACACCGTTCAGGGCGACATCGTGATGGGCATCCCGCTGGCCGTCGGCAAGCCCAATCCCTTCGTCAACGCGCTGTACCGCCGCATCAAGGCCAACCCGGCGCGGCGGCTGCGCATCGTCACCGCGCTGTCGCTGGAGAAGCCGGTCGGCAAGAGCGAGCTCGAGCAGCACTTCCTCGGGCCGCTGGTCGAGCGCGTGTTCGAGGACTACCCCGACCTCGCCTACGTGAAGGATCTGCGCGCCGGCACCCTCCCGCCGAACATCGAGGTGCGCGAGTTCTTCATGAAGACCGGCGACTACCTCGGCAACCCGGCGGCGCAGCAGAACTACATCTCGACCAACTACACCTTCGTCGCGCGCGACATGGCCGTGCAGGGCATGAACGTGATCGCGCAGGCGGTGGCTGCACGCGGCGAGGGCGAGGCGATGCGCCTGTCGCTGTCGAGCAACCCCGACGTGGTGCTGGAAGTCGTCGAGAAGCTGCGTGCCGCAGGCCAGCCGCTGCTGACCGTCGGCGTGATCAACCGCAAGATGCCCTTTATGCCCAACGGCGCCGAGGTGGCGCCGGAGTTCTTCGATCTGGTCGTCACCGACCCGGCCGGCACCCACGCGGTATTCGCGCCGCCGAACAACAAGATCAGCAGCGCCGACTACGCGATCGGCCTGCATGCCTCCAGCCTGGTGGCCGACGGCGGCACGCTGCAGATCGGCATCGGCTCGCTGGGCGACGCGATCGCCCAGGCGCTGATCGTGCGCGACCGCCACGGCGACGAGTACCGCCGCATCCTCGAGTCGCTGTGCCCCGACGGCCTGACCGGGCGCGACCTCGGCCGCTTCGACCAGGGCCTGTACGGCTGCTCGGAGATGTTCGTCAACGGCTTCCTCAAGCTGATCGAGGCCGGCATCATCCGCCGCGAGGTCTTCGCCGACGTGGTGCTGCAGCGCGCGCTCAACGAAGGCGAGATCGACGAGGTGGTCACGCCCCGCACGCTGACCGTGCTGCTTCGCCATGGCCGCATCCGCTCGCCGCTGACCGCCGACGACGTCGCCTGGCTGCAGCACTGGGGCATCCTGAAAGCGGAGGTGCGGCTCGAGGGCGCTCAGCTGGTGCTCGAGGGCACGAAGCTGCCCAACGACCTGGTCTCCGAAGCCAACCTCGAACGCATCGGGCAGACGATGCTCGGCAGCCGGCTCACCCACGGCATCTTCATGACCGGCGGCTTCTTCCTCGGCCCGCGCGACTTCTACGAGCGGCTGCGCACGATGCCGCCGCAGGAGCTGGCGAAGATCGACATGACGCGCAGCGACTCCATCAACCAGCTCTACCCCGAAAACAGCGGCCAGTGAGCCCTGAAGCGCGCGC
>Ga0073934_10007175_pt1 | contig 15711 bp, 14 predicted proteins | sample LarsenN4metaG_FD_76834 | JGI IMG/M metagenome (GOLD analysis project Ga0073934, IMG submission 76834) | Hot spring sediment bacterial and archeal communities from British Columbia, Canada, to study Microbial Dark Matter (Phase II) - Larsen... ...
CCACCTCGCCCTGGTCGGGCTTCTCGGCGGCGGTGTCGGGAATGACGATCCCGGACGCGGTTTTGCGCTCTTCTTCCAACCGCTTCACGATCACGCGGTCGTGCAACGGACGAATCTTCATCGCGAGTGCCTCCTGAATCAAACCTGTTGAAAATACGCGCTTTTCCAGTTAGCAAGGAGCGCTAACTGCTCGTTTTATAGGGGCGCGTGCAGCATTTTCAAGAGCGCCGTCCCCGGGCGACCCGAAGAATCCGCCACCACCGGCAGCTGCCAACCGGGAGCGAGAAGCCCCCAGCCACAGGCCAACGACCTGATTTTTCTTGGGTTCGTCGCTCGGCGCGCTAGCTTGCCGGGCGCACGCCGTAGGTCTGTTCGATGTAGCGCCGCATCTCCGCCGGCGTGAGCGTGCCGTCGCGGTTGATGTCGATGTCGTTGAAGCGCGCCCCGAAATGGACATCGCCTCTCGCTTCCTCGCGCGCCAGCACGCCATCGCCGTTGAGATCGAGCTGGCGGAAGACCGCCATGTCGGCGTCCGCCGCGCGCCGGTTGTAAGCTTCCCGCTCGTCCGCGCCCGCTGGCGACGCGCCGAGCATCAGAATTGCAGCGAGCATGATCCGTGTTTTCATGAATTCCTCCTTGGCGCGCCGCATCATGTTTTGCTGGCGCGCTCGCCTGTACGCCTTCGGCCACCGCGCGCTCACGAAGTTTCCGAAATTGAAAGGCGGAGGCGCCGCCCATATACTGCGCGTTCGTTCCGTGAACGCTCGACACCCCGGGAGGAGCGCATGAAAATCAAGGCGAACGGCATCGACATCCATTGCGAGATCGAGGGCGAAGGCCCGTGGGTCACCCTGAGCCACTCGCTCGCGTGCAATCTCAACATGTGGGATCCGCAGATGCCGGCGCTCACGAAGAACTACAAGGTGCTGCGCTACGACACGCGCGGCCACGGGCAGAGCAGCGCCCCGTCAGGCGAATATACGCTCGATCAGCTCGCCGACGACCTGAAGGCGCTGCTCGACGCGCTCAAGATCAGGCAGACGCACTTCGTGGGGCTGTCGATGGGCGGCATGATCGGCCAGGCGTTCGCGCTCAAATATCCGGGCGTCTTCGAGAGCATGGTGCTCGCGGACACCACCAGCCGCCGCCCGCCCGACGCGGCCAAGATGTGGGGCGAGCGCATCGCCACGGCGCGCGAGAAAGGCATGGACGCGCTGGTCGATCCCACGCTCGGGCGCTGGTTCACGGACTCCTACCGCAGCGCGCGCAAGGACGTGATGGAACGCATCGGGAAGGCCATCCGCACGACGCCCGTTGCCGGCTTCATCGGCTGCTGCCATGCCATTTCCCGGGTCGACTACCTCGACCGGCTGAAGGCAATCAGGATCCCGACCCTGGTCATGGTCGGAGAGCACGATCACGGCACGCCGCCCGAAGCGGCGCGCGCCATCCACCAGAACCTGCCGGGCTCGGAGCTGAAGATCATCGCCTCGGCCGCGCATCTCTCCAACGTCGAACAGGCGCAGGTCTTCAACGACGCGCTGACGGGCTTCCTCGCCCGCGTATCGAAGCAGCGATGACGCTGCCTCGGTAACGGGGTTGAAGGTTCCGGGTTCCAGGTTCAAGGTTGAAAGTTCCAAAGCCACAGCTCCGGGCCTGGGTTCCAAAGCCTCAACATCGAACTTTGAACATTGAACCTTGAACGTTGAACTTTGAACTGGGGGAACCCCGTCATCCCTTACGCGACGCGGTGCCGCGCGTTCGCGCGGTGGCCGTAGAAGCTGCCGAAGAGCAGCAGCGCCGAGCACGAAACGAATACCGGCGCGAAGCCGAACGCGGTGCCGACGGCGCCGAAGGCGAGCGGCACGCCGAGATGGGTGACGTTGTTGAACATCACGCGCACCCCCGCGCCTTCGGAGGCCCGCCCCGGCGGCGCGAGCGTATAGATCAGCGCGCCGGACAGCGGCTGCCCGCAGCCCACTCCCACCCCCAGCAGGAACGACACCGCCGCGAGCAGGAAGGGATTGCCGGTGAGCGGGAACAGCAGGAAGGAAATCCCCGCGACCGCGATCATGTAGATCAGGATCTCGAACTCGCTCCACCGGCGCACCATGGCGGGAAGGACGACGCGGATCGCGAACACCGCGACCGCGAAGCTCGCGATGATCACGCCGATGACCGAGGCCGACAGCCCGATCGAGTGGCCGTAGATGGGGAAATAGAACTGGTAGAGGTCCCACGCGGCGGCGATGAGCCCGCTCGCGAGGAAGACGTTGAGAAGCTTCCGGTCGCGCAGGAGATCGAAGGCGCTCGTCTCCCGCTTCGCGCCGCCGCCCGCGTGCGCCGCCTTGGGCAGGATGTCGGGACCGAGCCACAGCATCAGTATCGGAATGATCGTGAACGCGGCGAGCACCGCGTACGCCGCGCGGTGCCCCAGGGAATCGATCGAGAAGCCGGTGGCGAGCGGCCCGAAGAACGCGGCGAGCGAGAACCCGATGCTCACCGCCGTGTAGTTGCGGACGCGGTTCTCGGCCCCGCCGATGGCGCCCGCGGTGCCATGCACCGCGACGAAGAAGAACTGGAAGGAGGTCCCGAGCACGACGGCGGCGGCGTAGAGCGCGGGCAGCCCGGGAAAGAAAAATGGCACGAGCAGGCCCGTCGCTGTGCCCACCGTGCCCGCGAGCATGGGCAGGCGCGGGCCCACGCGATCCACGAGCTTCCCGGCGTAGATCGCGAGCAACATCGGCCAGAGCGCGTACAAGGCCATGATCACGCCCACCTGGAACTGGCCGGCGCCGAGCTCGAGCGCGTAGAGCGACATCAGCATGCGGCTCCCGGCAAAGCCGGAGTGATTGAGCACGCAGAGGAGCGTGACGAGATAGATCGCCATCGGGAACGGGGCGGCCGCCGCGCGTTCGCCCCGTGATCACAGGAATTGCCAGGACCTGATTTTACCGCAGGCGGAATCCGGACAGGCCAGGATTCCATATAGTGAACAGCAGTCGGTCAGTGTTCGGGTCAATTTTCCGCGGCGGAGCCGGAGGACAATCGCGCGCTGAGCTATCCCGCGCCGTCCCGCAAGTCCACAAACTGGCAAGGAACCGCGAGGCGGCTCATGGCGCGGCGAGATAGTGCACCGCGAACAGCCGCTCGGCATCGGTCCAGCACTCGGCCGGCTCGAAGCCGGCGCCGCGCGCGAGCTCCTGGAATTCCGCCACCGAGTACTTGTACGAATTCTCGGTGTGGATGGTCTCGCCGCGGCGAAACCGGAAGGCACGCCCCGCGATCGTCACCTGCTGCTCCTTCACGCTCTCCAGATGCATCTCGATGCGCGCCATCGCGGCGTTGTAGAAGGCGCGGTGGCGGAACGCGGAGAGCTCGAAGCCGGCCCCGAGCTCGCGGTTGATGCGCGCGAGCAGGTTGAGATTGAACTCGGCCGTCACGCCCTGCGCGTCGTTGTAGGCGGCATCGAGCCGCGCGGCGTCCTTCTTCAGGTCGACGCCGATCAGCATGCCGCCGCCCGCGCCCGCGCTCGCGCGCGCCCGCTCGAGGAAGGCCGCGGCCTCGGGCACGGTGAAATTGCCGATCGTCGAGCCCGGGAAATAGATCACGCGGCGCCGCGCCAGCGGCTCGGGCTGCGGCAACGCGAACGGGCGCGTGTAATCGGCGCAAACCGCCGTGATCGCGGTCCCGGGAAATTCCCGGGCGAGCTCGCGGGACGAGGCCGCGAGCTGCCCGGCCGCGATGTCGACGGCCACATAAGCGACGGGGCGCAGCGCCTCGAGCAGGATGCGCGTCTTGCGCCCGCTGCCGCTGCCGTACTCGATCAGGAGGCATTCCGGACCGAGCCGCCGCGCCATCTCTGCCGCCTTCTCGCGCATGAGCGCGGTCTCGGTGCGCGTGAGGTAGTACTCCGGCAGCGCGCAGATCGCCTCGAACAGCTCGCAGCCGCGCTCATCGTAGAAGAACTTGGGCGGCAGCTCCTTCTGCGGGCGGGACAATCCCGCGATCACTTCCTGCAGGAAATCGCTGGCATCGGGGCGCAGGTCGTGGAACGCAAAGCCGGAGCGTTGCTGCTCCATGACCTCCTCGCAATGTTTGTTTTTCCGGAGGGGGAGACGGACGTTACTGCTCACCGCTCCCCGGTCACGGGTCACGGATCACGGATCACGGATCACGGATCACGGGTCACGGATCACGGGTCACGGATCACGGGTCACGGATCACGGATCACCGGTCACCGGTCACCGGTCACTGGCAGCACTAGCCTGCCGGCTGCCGGGCGAACTGGCTCTCGATCCACTTCTTGATGCGGTTGGCGTCACCCACGCGCGAGAGCTTGCCCCACGAGTCGAGCAGCACGATGATCACCGGGGTGGCCGCGATGCTCGCCTGCAGGACGAGGCAGCGTCCCGCTTCGCTGATGTAGCCGGTCTTGGAAAGCCCGATCCGCCAGCTCGGGTTCTTCACCAGCCGGTTCGAATTCGTGTAGCGCAGGAGTTTCCCGTTCGGCAGCTCCACGGCGTGGCCGGATCCGGTCGTGAACTCGCGGATGAGCGGCTGGCCGTGGGCGGCCGCCACCAGCCGGGCGAGATCCTTTGCCGTCGAAACGTTCCCGCTGGAGAGCCCGGTGCCGTCCACGAAGCGCGTGCGCCACATGCCGAGCTCGATCGCCTTCTGGTTCATCGCCGCGACGAACGCCTGCGTTCCCCCGGGATAAGCGCGCGTGAGCGCCGCGGCGGCGCGGTTCTCGGACGCCATCAACGCCAGCTTGAGCAGATCGGCCCGGGGGAGCGTTGTCCCGACCCGCAACCGCGAGCGCGTGTGCTTGAGCCCGTCCACGTCCGCCTCGCTGATGGTGACCGGCTCCGCGAGCGGCAGCCCCGCCTCGAGCACCACGAGCGCGGTCATGAGCTTGGTGATCGAGGCGATCGGAACCACCGCCTCGACGTTCTTCGCGTAGAGCACGCGCTCGCCGCCCTGGTCCACGACCAGCGCGGCGGCCGATTTGAGATTGAGCGCGCCCGCCCGGGCGGCAAACGCCGGGTCGAGCGGCTGGTTCTGGGCATACGCCCCGGCGAGCGGCGCGAGACCGAGCGCAACGGCGGCAATCAGCAGCTTCAGGCCATCCTCCCTTCGCGGCGCCGCCCTGGCGGGGCTGCGCCAATGTCCTGAATTCCGGCTGTAAAATACCGGGTTAGCGCGGACTTTTCAAGCAGCTCCTGAGACGTGAAATATGCCCTCCTCGACGAGGCGCCCAACGGGGCCGGAAGCTTGGCGGACCTGAGGAATTTGCCGGACCTTCGTGGGCAAATTCCTGGGTAAAAAAAACTCCGCCCGGGACAGTGTGATTGTCCCGGCGGAGCTTAAAGAGGCCATACAATCACCCGCTCAGCACGGGTAACTGCAACTGCCAGGCCTCCGAGGAGGAAAGCTCGAACAAACTGCGAAACTGAATGAGGCTGAACGCTGAGCGCCCCGTTTGTTCATGCAAGAGACTAGCCCCACAACCTTACGTCAAACTTACAACTGATGCGCATCCTCATCGTGGAAGACGACCCGGTGCTCGCCGACGGGCTGACGTGCTCGCTGCGGCAGTCCGACTATGCGGTCGACTGCGTGAGCGACGGCGCCGCGGCCGATCACGCGCTCGCCGGCCAGAGCTACGACCTCGTGATCCTCGACCTCGGGCTGCCGAAGGTGGACGGGCTCGAGACGCTGCGGCGGCTGCGCCGGCGGGGATCGAGGACGCCGGTGCTGATCGTGACCGCGCGCGACACGCTCGATGACCGCGTGAAAGGGCTCGATCTCGGCGCCGACGATTACCTCACCAAGCCCTTCGACCTGCCCGAGCTCGAGGCGCGCGCGCGCGCGCTCATCCGCCGCGGCCAGTCGGGCGGCAGCTCACTCATCTCGCACGGCGTGCTCACGCTGGACACCGCCGGGCGCCGCGCCACGCTCGACGGCGAACCGCTCGATCTTTCCGCGCGCGAGTTCGGCGTGCTGGAGGTGCTGATGCTGAGGAGCGGACGGGTCGTGAACAAGGAGCAGCTCGCCGAGCAGCTCTACGGCTGGGACGAGGAGGTCGGTGCCAACGCCATCGAGGTCTACGTGCACCGCCTGCGGAGAAAACTCGAGCCCGCCGGCGTGACGATCCGCACCATCCGGGGCCTCGGTTACCTGCTGGAGAAACCGGCGCATGAATGACGCGGGCGTGCCGACCGCTCGACCGGCCGCCACTGAGACGAATGCCGGCGCCGCGCAGGCGCGCGGCGCCAAAGCGCACGGCGGCAGGACTCTGCGCCGCCAGCTCCTCGCCTGGCTCGCGTTGCCCCTGGGCGTGCTCTGGATCATCAGCGGCGCGGTGGACTACGACATCGCGAAGCGCTTCGTCAACCTCGCCCATGACCGCGCGCTGCTCGATGCCGCGCTCGACATCGGGCGGCAGGTGAAGGTGGTGAACAACCGCATCTACGTCGATCTCCCGGACGTTGCCCTCCAGATGCTCCAGACGCGCCAATACGACCGCCTCTACTACCTCGTCACCGGGCCCGGGGGCGAGTTCATCACCGGCGAGCCCGACCTGCCCCCGCCGCCGGAGCTCGGCACGGACCGGATCAGCTATTACGATGACGAGTATCGCGACCGGCTGGTCCGGGTCGTCACGCTGCGCGTCCCGGTCGAGCCCGGCTCGGGCAGGGGCGCGGTGCTGATCCAGGTCGCCGAGCGCGTCACGCTGCGCACGGATTTCGCGCGCCAGCTGATGCTCGGCATGATGATTCCGCAGGCGCTCCTGATCGTTCTCGCGGTGCTGGCGGTCTGGTACGGCGTCACCCGGGGGCTCGCCCCGCTTCGCAGCCTCCAGCAGGAAATCGCGACCCGCTCGCACCGCGACCTGAGCGCGCTGCCCGAGGAGCAGGCGCCGCAGGAAGTGCGGCCGCTCATCCGCGCGATGAACGGGCTGCTGGAACGGATGTCGCACGCGATCGCGGCGCAGCAACGCTTCCTCGCGGACGCAGCCCACCAGTTGCGCACGCCGATCGCCGGCATCAAGACCCAGACCGAGCTCGCGCTGCGCCAGGCGCAGTCCGCCGAGGCGCGGGCAAAGCTCGCGCAACTGCAGGCGGCGACCGAGCAGACCACGCGCCTCGTGAACCAGCTGCTCTCGCTCGCGCGCGCCGAGCCGGGCGGGGGCCCGCCCCACGCCAGCGAGCCGCTCGACCTCGCGCGGCTCGCGCGCGACGCCACCACCGAATGGGTGCCGCGCGCGCTCGCCCGCAACATCGACCTCGGGTTCGACGCAGCGGCTGGCGCCGCGCGGGTCGACGGCGACCCCTTCCTGCTCAAGGAGATGCTCGGCAATCTGCTCGACAACGCCGTGCGCTACACCCGGCCGGGCGGACAGGTCACGGTGCGCGTCGCCTCCGGCGGGAGTGAAGTGGCACTGAGCGTCGAGGACAACGGCCCCGGCATACCGGAAGCCGAGCGCGAGCGGGTGTTCGAGCGCTTTCACCGCGTGCTCGGTACCGGCGTCGAGGGCTGCGGCCTCGGGCTCGCCATCGTGCGCGAGATCGCCCAGCGCCACGGCGGGGACGTCACGCTCAGCGCCGGCGCGAGCGGCACCGGAACCCTGGTCCGCGTGGTGCTCCCCGCGGCGGCGTGACCCGTGCCCGCGGCCCCCGGGCCGGGTTGCGGGATGCGGCAGGCGATGCCGCCCCGAGGGGAGAGCGCGCCGTGACGCACCAGCAAGCCCCGCGCTACACCGCGGTCGCGATCGGCCTGCACTGGCTCGTCTTCGCGCTGGTACTCGCGGCGTGGGCGCTCGGCCTCACGATGGTGGATCTGCCGCTCGCCCGGCAGAAGCTCGAGCTCTATTCATGGCACCGGTGGATCGGGGTCACGGTTTTTCTGCTCGCGCTCCCGCGCCTCGCCTGGCGCGCGCTCCATCCCGCGCCGCCGCCCCCGGCCGCCATGCCGGCCTGGGAGCGCCGGGCGGCCGCGGCGGCGCATGCCCTGCTCTACGTGCTGATGCTCGCGACCCCGGTCTCGGGCTGGCTCTTCAGCTCCGCCTCCGGCGTGACGGTGGTCTGCCTCGGGCTGCTTCCCCTGCCGGACCCGGCGGGCAGGAACGAGGCGCTTGCCGAGTTCGCGAAGCCTATCCACGTTCTGCTCAATGCAGCGCTCTTCCTCACGGCCTGCCTCCACGCCGCGGCGGCGCTCAAGCATCACTTCGTGGATCGCGATGCGGTCCTCGCGCGCATGGTCCCTTTCATCAAGGGCGCACCCTCCGGGATTGCCAAGGAATGATTTCACCGCGGAGGCGCAGAGACACGGAGAAGAAAGCTCTTTCTCTGCGCTCCTCCGCGTCCTCCGCGGTGAGAGGTGGTCTTTCGTTTTTCCGCGGCGCCTGCGCGGTCGATTTCCTTATCCGACGGCAAGGCGCGCCTTCGCGGCCGCCTCCTCGTGCTCGGCTTCTTCCTGCTGCAGCGCCCACATCCGCGCATAGGCGCCGCCCGTCTCCAGCAACTCGCGGTGGGTGCCGCGCTCGATGATGCGGCCGTGGTCCATCACCAGGATCTGGTCCGTGTCCATGACGGTGGAGAGCCGGTGCGCGATGACGAGCGTCGTGTGGCCGCGCGCGATGCGGTCGAGCTCGGCCTGGATCGCCTTCTCCGACTTGGAATCGAGCGCGGAGGTCGCCTCGTCGAAGATCAGCATGCGCGGGTTCTTGAGGATCGCCCGCGCGATCGCGACCCGCTGTTTCTCCCCGCCCGAGAGCTTGAGCCCGCGCTCGCCCACCATCGTTTCGTCCTTGTCGGGCAGGCTCTCGATGAACTCGTGGAGGTGGGCCGCCTTGACCGCCTCGACCACTTCCGCGCGCGCGGCCTCGGGGCGGCCGTACTGGATGTTGTAGTAGAGGGTATCGTTGAAGAGCACCGTGTCCTGCGGCACGATGCCGATCGCCGCGCGCAGGGCTGACTGCTTGAGGTCCCGGACATTCACGCCGTTCATCGTGATGCGCCCGCCGGAAACGTCGTAGAAGCGGTAGAGCAGCCGCGCGAGCGTGGACTTGCCCGAGCCGCTCGCGCCGACCACCGCGACCTTGCGCCCCGCGGGGATCTCGAAGGTGACGCCGAAGAGGATCTGGCGCCGCGGATCGTAGGCAAAATCCACGTTCTCGAAGCGCACCGTCGCCGGGCCCGGTGGAAGCTCCCTGGCGTCGGGCTTGTCGTCCACTTCGCGGTTCTCCTCGAGGAGGCGAAACATGCGGTCCATGTCGATCAGCGATTGTTTGATCTCGCGGTAGGCCATCCCGAGGAAGTTGAGGGGAATATAGAGCTGGATGAGCAGCGCGTTCACCAGCACGAGGTCGCCGAGCGTGAGCGCGGCTGCCGCCACGCCTTGCGCGGCGAGGATCATGAGCGCTGTCGCCGCCACCGCGATGATCAGGCTCTGGCCGGTGTTGAGCAGGCCCAACGACGCTTCGGTCTGAACCGCCGCCGTCTCGTAACGACGCAGGTTCTCGTCGTAACGGCGCGCCTCGTAGTCCTCGTTCCCGAAGTACTTGACCGTCTCGTAGTTGAGGAGGCTGTCGATCGCCCGGGCGTTGGCCCTCGAATCGAGCTCGTTCGCGCGGCGGCGGATCGCCGTGCGCCATTCCGTGATCGCGATGGTGAAGGCGATGTAGACCGCGACCGCGATGAAAGTGATCGCGACGAAACGCCAGTCGAACTTGGCGAGGAGCACCGCCGCCACCAGGCAGAACTCGAGGATCACCGGCAGGATCGAGAACAGCATGTAGGAGAGCAGCGTCGAGATGCCGCGCGTGCCGCGCTCGATGTCGCGCGAGACGCCGCCGGTCTGGCGCTCGAGGTGGAACCGGAGCGACAGCGAGTGCAGGTGCCGGAATACCGCGAGCGCGATGCGGCGGGCGGCGCGCTGCGTCACGCGGACGAACACGGCGTCGCGCAGCTCGGCGAACAGTGTCGTGGAGAAGCGCAGCGCGCCGTAGGCGACGAGCAGCGCGAACGGCACGGCGAGCGCCGCCTGCGTCGCGTCCAGCGAATCCACCACTTCCTTGAGCACCAGCGGAACGCCGACGTTGGCGAGCTTGGCGCTGGTGAGGCAAGCGAGCGCCGCCGCCACCCGCCACCTGAACTCCCAGAGGTACGGCAGCAGCATCGGCACGACGCGCCACTCGCGGCGTGCGGGCGGGCGGCGCGATGAAGCCCGCGCAGCGGCCACGGCGGCGGGTTGCGGGTTCATGGCTTGCGGATCGGGGACCCGGGCCTCCCGAGGCCTGCGGGAGATGCGTTCGAGCAGGGCGGAGAAACCGCTCTTGAGCGTGTGAAATAGCATCGGTTAGGGCGGATCAATCCTAACATGGGGCTGCAGGAAGGCCTTTCCAGCGCGGGACACGGAAAAAAGCCCTTCTGTGCCCCGCGACAGAAAATCAATGGCTTAATACAACACTTGCGCGCCTGACCCGCGCCCGAGGAAGCGCCGACCGGGGGGCGGGATGTGTAACTTTGTGTAAAAGCAGCAACTTCGCGGAGTGTTTTGCGTTCTAATTGGCGTTAAAGCGGACGGCAACGCCGCCGCTTTAACTGCGCGGGTTCGAGGCGGACAAGAGTTTGCCGCTCAACCCGCGGCGGCTCCGACAGCCTCGGAGCGGACGGCAACGCCGCCGCTTTAACTGCGCGGGTTCGAGGCGGACAAGAGTTTGCCGCTCAACCCGCGGCGGCTCCGACAGCCTCGGAGCGGACGGCAGCGCCGCCGCTTTAACTGCGCGGGTTCGAATTGGTCACGAAAAGGGGCATCATCATGAAGAGAACGATTTCAGGCGCGGTGCTGATGGCGCTGGCGGGCACGGGTGTCGCGGCGCCGGATTTCACCGACACGGCGCAGGTCGTTTCTGCGACGCCGATCATCGATCGCGTCACCGAGCAGCGCCAGGAGTGCGGCCCGGCCCCCGCGGGCGCGCCCGCGGCGCAGGCGGAGCGCAGTGTAGTCGCTCCGGTGGTGGGCGGGGTCGCGGGCGCCATCATCGGCCACCAGGTCGGCAAGGGTAGCGGCAGGACCGCCGCCACCGCTGCGGGAGCGGTGGCGGGCACGATCATCGGCGATCGCGTCGCCAACCCGGACAGCAATCGCCCGGCGACGGGCGCCGTGGTGGGCGGCGCGGCCGGCGGGTTGCTCGGCGCGCAGGTCGGCAAAGGCAGCGGCCGCGATGCGGCCGCCGCGGCGGGCGCCATCGCCGGCAGCGTGGTCGGCGACCGCGTGCAGAACCCGCAGGCCAGCGCCTCCGCGCAGCCGGCGCAGGCCTGCCGCACGGTCGAGACCACGCGCGATGTCGTCAAGGGCTACACCGTCGTGTACCGCTACAACGGGCGGGATATCACGACCACCCTGCCCTACAACCCGGGCAGCACCGTGCGCGTCGGCGTGAGCGTGCTGGACGGCGCGCCGGCGTCAGGCGCACCGACCGCGAGCATGATGGGAACCAACGTGCGCGAGGCGGGCGAGCCGGTTCTTCCCGCACGAGCGCGGGATGTGCAGCCGGCGCCGGCGACCAACACCGGCGGCTACAACTACCGCTACTGAGACCCGTTGATCGTAAATCGTGAATCGTGAGTCGGCACCGGGTCACGATTCACCATTCACCGTTCACGGCCTGACCGTGAACTCATCGGCCCTGCCGTAGGCGAACAGGCCCGTCAGCAGGCGCGCGAGCCCGTAGGACATCCAGGTGAGCGTGCGCACCGTGAGCGGCTGATTCTTCCAGCCCTCGCGCCTCAACTGCCGCGCGCCGTTTGCCATCGCCGCGGCGAGGCTTTGCCGCAACTCCCCTGCGAAGCCCGCATCCTCGATCACGACGTTCGCCTCGCGCGCGAGCAGCAGGCTGAGGGGGTCGATGTTGGAAGAGCCCACGGTCGCCCAATGCCCGTCGATGACGGCGACCTTCGCGTGCAGGAAGCTCTTGTGATACTCGTGGATCTCGATGCCGGCGTCGAGGAGCGAGCCGTAGAGCGCGCGCGAGGCGTAGTGCAGCAGCAGGTATTCGACCTTGCCCTGCAGCAGCAGCGCGACGCGCACCCCGCGCGCGGCCGCGTCCGCGAGCGCGCGCCGGAAGGAGTGGCCGGGAAAGAAATAGGCGTTGGCGATCAGGATCTCGCTGCGCGCGCACTCGATCGCCGAGAGATAGGCCTGCTCGATGTCGCGCCGGTGGCGCAGGTTGTCGCGCACGAGGAAAGCGGCGCGCTGCGTCCCCCGCCGCGCGGTGAACGGCCCGAGCTCGCGCAGCTCGCGCGGCACCCTCCTGAACTGGGTCGCCGTCACGAGCGTCCACAGGCGCTTCACCACGGGATGGATGCGCGCGACGAGCGGGCCCTCCACGCGCACCGCGTAGTCGAAGCGCGGCGGGGTGTGGCCCGGCGTGTCCATGTCATCGATGATGTTGATTCCCCCGACGAACGCCACGCGGGCGTCGACCACCGCGATCTTGCGATGCAGGCGCCGCAGGCGCCCGCGCCGCAGGGTCCACGGCGAGATGTCGGGCCGGTAGACGAGGAAGCGCACCCCCGCCCCCTCCAGCTCGGCGACCAGCTCGTTGTTGAGGCTCTTGGAGCCAAAGCCGTCCACCATGACGTTCGTCGCCACGCCACGGCGCGCGGCGCGGGCAAGCGCGGCGGCGATGGTGCGGCCGGTCACGTCGTCCTCGAAAATGTAGGTCTCGAGGTGGATCTCGCGCCGCGCCGCGTCGAGCTCCGCCTCGAGCGCGGGAAAGTAGTGGACCCCGTTTTCGAGCAGCGTGATGCGGTTGCCGTCGACGAGCTCCGTCATGCATTCATCCCGTTGTGGTCGCGACGCGTCGGGTGCCGGGGGGGGAACTTCGGTGGCGTCAGCCCCTCACCAGCGTGGCGGCGAGCGCCGCGTGGTCCGAAATGCGCGCCCAGGCGCGCCCGTGGTGCACGTGCGCGTGGCGCACCTGGAAGCCGCGGACGTAGATGCGGTCGAGCGACATCAGCGGCAGCACCGCCGGGAAGCTGCGCGCCGGCGCGCCGTTCGTGAGCTCGAAGACCTCGTAGAGGTTCAACGGGTGCGCGAGCTCGTGCGCGGCGCGGTAGCGCCAGTCGTTGAAGTCCCCGGCCACGATGAGCGGCGCGGCCGCGGGCACCACTCGCTCGATTCTCTGGCGCAGGAGCTCGAGCTGGCGGCCGCGCCCGCGCCCGAGCAGCCCGAGGTGCACGCACACGCAGTGCAGCGCCACGCGCCAGCCGGGGGGCCGGATCTCGCAATGCAGCAGCCCGCGCCGCTCGAAGCGGTGGGTGGAGACGTCCTGGTTGTCCCAGCCGGCGATCGGAAAGCGCGACAGGATCGCGTTGCCGTGGTGCCCCGCGCCGTAGACCGAGTTCCTGCCGTAGGCGTAATCGCTCCACACGGCGTCGGCGAGGAACTCGTACTGGGGGGCATCCGGCCAGTGCGCGAAGCGCTCCGCGTGCCGGGCGTGGCCGCCGCGCACTTCCTGCAGGAACACGACGTCGGCGCCGAGCGTGCGCAACCGCTCGCGCAGCTCGTGGATCACCAGCCGGCGGTTGAAGAACGAAACGCCCTTGTGGATGTTGTAGGTCGCGACCCGCAGCGTGCGCATTACCGGATGCCGAACGGCGTGACTCGTGACTGGCGACTCGTGAGCGGTGAGCGGCAAGCGTGAACTTTCTGGAATTTCCGCTCAGGATCTCGTCGGACGGCGGGCCGACAGAATCCTCACGAAACCGCGAGCATGCGGTCGAGCGCGATGCGGGCAAGCTCCGCCTCGTGCCGCGGGACCCTGATCGGGTTGACGACCTTGCCCGCGGCCAGGTTCTCCAGGGCCCACGCGAGATGCTGCGGGTCGATGCGGGCCATGGTCGAGCACACGCAGACCGTCGGCGACATGAACTGGACGACCTTGCCCTGCGGCTTGAACTGCTCGGCGATGCGGTTCACGAGATTCAACTCGGTGCCGACCAGCCAGCGCGTGCCCGGCGGGCTCGCCGCGATGGTCCTGATGATGAAATCGGTGGAGCCGACGTAGTCCGAGAGCTTGCAGACGTCGAACTTGCACTCGGGGTGCGAGATCACCATGCCGCCCGGGTTCTGGCTGCGCCAGCGCAGGATGTGCTGCGGCTGGAACATCTGGTGCACCGAGCAGTGGCCCTTCCACAGGAGGACCTTCGCCATCTTGATCTGCTGCGGCGTGAGCCCCCCCAGCTCCTCGTCGGGGTCCCACATCAGCATCTCGGCGAGCGGGATGCCCATGAGGTAGCCGGTCCAGCGGCCCAGGTGCTGGTCGGGGAAAAACAGGACCTTCTCGCGCCGCTTGAACGACCAGTCGAGGATCGCGCGCGCATTGGACGAGGTGCAGACGATGCCGCCGTGCTCGCCGCAGAAGGCCTTGAGATCGGCCGCCGAGTTGATGTAGGTGACCGGGGTCACGTGCTGCTCGGGGTCGAGCACGGCCGCGAGCTCGCGCCAGGCGCGCTCGACCTTGGCGAGGTTCGCCATGTCCGCCATCGAGCAGCCGGCGTTGAGATCGGGCAGGATCGAGACCTGGTCGGGCTTGGAGAGGATGTCGGCCACTTCGGCCATGAAGTGCACGCCGCAGAACACGATGTATTGCGAGTCGGTCTGCGCGGCGAGCCGCGAGAGCTGCAGCGAGTCGCCGGTCAGATCGGCGTGCCTGTAGACGTCCGCGCGCTGGTAGTGGTGGCCGAGGATCACCACCCGCTTGCCGAGTTTTGCCCGCGCGGCGAGGATGCGCGCCTGGCAGGTCTCGTCGGCGAGCGGCTTGAAGCGGTCAAACGCGATTGTTGCGGCTTCCATTGCGCTCCCTCGTCGCTCTCTCAGCAAGCCTTTGAATTTATCATACTATGACAAAAAATCCAGCGCGCGGTTGCCGCCGATTCCGCCCGCGTCCGCAGACGGGTCAGGGTCTTTGGGCGCCCTGCCCGCTGCGTTGCGGCAGCTCGCGTATCGCCTCGGCGTTGCTCCATGAAAAAACCTTTTCCGCCGCTTCCCGCCACGGCAGCCACTCGTAGGCGAGGTGCTCACTCGGCGCGAGCGCTATCGCAAGCTCCCGCGGCACCAGCAGCCCGAACACGTGCTCGGTGTTGTGCGTGACGCCCGGCGCGTAGCGGGCGCGCCAGCGCGGGTAGATCTCGTAGCGGTTCTGCTTGCGCCAGTCGGCGAGCGCGAATTGCGCGGCGTCGAGTCCCGTCTCTTCCCGCACCTCGCGCGCCGCCGTCTGCGCGAGGCTTTCGCCCTCGCGCTGGCTGCCGGTCACCGACTGCCAGAAGCCGGGCCGGTCGGCGCGCTCGAGCAGCAGCACCTTGAGCTCGGGCGTGTGCACCACGACCAGGACCGACACCGGAAGCTTGTACGCCATTCAATGCCGCTGACCAGTGACCGGTGACCGGCGACCCGGTCCCGGGCCGCGTGTTGAACGGCGTTCATCGCGTCCGTTCGAACACGCCTTGGACAACGTGCTCATGGCACTCGACGCCAAGCAGGTTTCACTTCCCCGCGGTCCGACCCGTCCTGCCATCACCTTGTCAATCAACCTGCGCAAGCCCGTGAAGGCTCTCCTTTCACTATCTCAACAATCAACAGCAGGGGGTCAGGTCTCGAAATAGCTCACTTTGCGTCAATGCAAGACCTGACCCCGAAACC
>Ga0073934_10007176_pt1 | contig 15703 bp, 15 predicted proteins | sample LarsenN4metaG_FD_76834 | JGI IMG/M metagenome (GOLD analysis project Ga0073934, IMG submission 76834) | Hot spring sediment bacterial and archeal communities from British Columbia, Canada, to study Microbial Dark Matter (Phase II) - Larsen... ...
CCGACGCCATCCTCGAGAAGTCGAAACAGTGGCCGCCGCTCGGCGCTCCGACGCTCATTCTGACCGTGCCGCACAGCCACCGCGGGTGGCGCGATGAACCGGTGCTCGCCGGGCTCAGGATCGTCCTGAGCAAGCCGATCCGCGGCTCGGAACTCCAGAACGTACTCATCCAGAGCGTCGAAAGAAGCCGTGAGCAGCAGGCGGGGCTGACGCTCGACCTGGACGAGTTGCAGCAATACCTGGCGTCCAACGGAGGCCCGTCTCCCGGGCCGGACCGCCGGAAAGAGCCCCGGGTCCTGGTGGTCGAAGACAACCCGGTGAACCAGCGGGTCGCATCGCGCCTGCTCGAGAAGATGGGCTACCAGGCCGACGTCGTCAACAACGGCCAGCAGGCCCTGGACGCCGTGACCTCCCGGGACTACGCGCTGATCCTCATGGACTGCCAGATGCCGGACATGGACGGCTTCACGGCGACCGCGGCCATCCGCGAGCAGCCGGGCGACGTCCGCAACATCCCCATCGTGGCGATGACGGCCAATGCGATGCAGGGCGACCGCGAACGGTGCCTCGCGGCGGGAATGAACGATTACATGTCCAAACCCGTCGACGCGGAGGTTCTCCGGACCGTTCTCGCCCGATGGGCGCCGACCGGCGCCGCCAGGCCGGCCTGACCGGCGGGACGGCTTCGGGCGCGCTTCGGTATACTGAACGTGGTCTCGCGGCTGGCGGGACCGAACCCTTTGCCGCATGAACCTGACCGCTCGACGATCCTTTCTGCAACTGTTTCCAGGCGCGGCGGCGCTCGCCGTGGCGGCCCCAGCCGGCACATCCCCGCCGAACCGCCCGAAAGTGCCCGGCACTCTGCGCCTGACCGCCCGGCGCCGGGCGAACGGCCAGGCGTCTGAAAAGACGCTCGAGTGGCCCGTGGCGCGCACCGCCATCGTGATCTGCGACATGTGGGACACCCATACCTGCGGCCTGTCGGCGCAGCGCGTCGCGGCGATGGCGCCCCGCATGAACCAGGTGGTGAGCGCCGCCCGCAGCCACGGCGTCATGATCATTCACGCCCCCAGCGACACGATGAAGTTCTACGAAGGCACGCCATGGCGGGAGCGGATGCGGAACGCCCCCAAAGCGGAGTCGCCGTTTCCGATCATCGCCCGCTGCCCGCGCGTGCCGGAGGAGGAGCGCAACTTCCCCATCGACGATTCGGCGGGCGGATGCGACGACCCGGTTCCCCGGAAGTTTGAAGGACCGCCCTTTCCATGGACGCGGCAGCACCCGGCGATCGACATCACGGGATTCGACGGCGTCAGCGAAAGCGGCCAGGAGATCTACAACTTCTGCAAGTACGAGGGCATCGACCGGATCGCGCTGATGGGAGTCCACACCAACATCTGCATCCTAAACCGCGGCTTCGGCATCCGTCAGATGACTCGTCTCGGATTCCAGGCGGTGCTGGCGCGCGACCTGACCGACGCGATGTACGATCCGCGCACGCGGCCCTTTGTCAGCCACCAGCGCGGAACCGAACTGGTGATCGAGCACATCGAAACCATGTGGTGTCCGTCCATTCTTGGCGAGGACCTGACGCGCGTGATCCCGGGTTCCGCCGATCCCAAGGGGTGATCCTCATGAGACCACGTTCCTCTCTTCTCTCCCGCCGGCAGTTGTGCGCGGCCGGCGCCGCCCTTGCGGCGCCGCTGCCGGCGGCTCCGCTGGGACTGCCCATCGGCTGCCAGACCTATCCGGTCAGGGATGCGCTTGGCAAGGACTTCGACGGAACGCTGCGCGAACTGGCTGCCATCGGGTTCCGGAGCATTGAAATGTGCTCGCCGCAGGGCTATTCGAAAACAGGCTACGGCGCCCTGCTCGGAATCCCGCCGCGGGAGATCCGCCGCCGGATCAAGGCGGCCGGTCTGGTCTGCCCGAGCAGCCACTACCAGTTCCGCGAGTTCAAGGAGAATCTCGACGAGACAATCGCCTACGCCCGGGAACTCGGCCTCAAGCAGATGGTGCTGTCGACCTTCTCCCTTCGCAACGCCAGACTCGCCGAGTGGGCCCGGGCGGCGCAGGATCTCAATCGCGCCGCGGAAAAGATCAGTAAGGCAGGCTTGCAAACCGGATTCCACAATCACAACGTGGAGTTCGAGAAAGCCGACGGAGAGCTCATCTACGACCGGATCATGAAGGAACTCGACCCCAAGCTGGTGAAGATGCAGTTCCAGGTTTGGGTGGTCAGCATGGGCGTGGACCCGGTGGCCGTGCTCGAAAAGTATCCCGGGCGTTTCTGTTCGCTTCACCTTCAGGACTACACACCGGCGACGAAAGGGATGGCCGCGATTGGAAAAGGGTCAGTGGACTGGAAGCGTCTGTTTGCGGCAGCCCGGAAGGGCGGAGTGAAGAACTACTTTGTCGAGATGGACCTGCCACTGATGCGGGAAAGCTATCCCTTCCTCAACAGCCTGGCCGCCTAGCCGAATTCCCTCGCGCGCCTGTTCAGTCCACGCTGGCGGCCACAAACCCCAGCAGATCGCCCCGTTCGCGCGCCAGCGCCAGCAGCCGGTCCCTGTCTCCGGCCATCCGGCATAACTCGGGGAGCCGCGGACAGGTGAGGTAGTTTGGATCGGCGTCCTTGAGGAAACGCTCGAACGCTTCGACGGCCTCGGCGGGCCGTCCCAGCCGCACCAGGAATCGCACGAGCACCTGGGCCGGATACGTGCCGGTTTCATAAGGGTCGCACGCCTCCGCCTTGGCCCGGAAGTGCGCCACCGCCGCGTCGGTCTCCTCGCCAAGCAGCGCGCGGAGGTAGATCGTGTGGTCGCGGTAGATGTCGTCGAAGGGCGGATCGTTTTTGTAGTGGAACATCGGCGCGAGCCTGGCGCCGTAGGCGGCCAGTTCAACGGCCTGGGAAAGGACCTGGGGGTCTGTCGATTCGACTGCGAACCGGAGCAGAGACACCAAGTGGGAAGTGTCGACGTAGTAGTCGTATTCCCCGAACAGCCAGTCCCGGCCGCGGATCAGTTCAGGAATGCAGGACGTGTCCGGAGCCGTTCCCTCGTTTCGTTCGATCGCCGATTGGAGACTCCGGACCAGTTCCGAGTGGAGACGGTTCATCAGAATCGGCAGGCAGGCGGCGCGAGCCGCCTCGTCCTGGATTCCGTCAAAGCAGGTGATGGCCCGGCACGTACCGTGATGCTCGAGCAGCAGTTCGAAGCCGCGAACAGGGTGAACGCGTTCGCCGAGAGCAATGTCGAGAATCTGGTCGAGGTCGTCGCCTCCCATCCATCGGCCGATCGCCTCCCTGACGGGCCCGGTTTCGCCCAGCGCGCGATAGTAGGGCCACGCGGCGGGAATATTGCCCGCCGCCAGATAGAGTTCCGCGGTTTCGCGCGCGGCGGCGCCGACTTCAGCGTCGTAGGCGCTCCGGGACGCGTCGTCCAGGTCCGCGGGAGCGCCGCCCGCCAGCGGCAATCCCATTCGCCGCCGCTGGCGCATCAGGCGCGCTTCAAACAGCCGTCCATACTCGCCGGAGGCGCGAAAGCGCTCCACCAGGTAGTCCAGCGCGGCCTCGGGCCCTCCGCTTGCCAGCAGCCTGGCGACGGTATCGAATTGTTCCAAGTCTATTTCTCCTTGAGACCGAGGGTGCGGATGAGCCGGTGCAGATTGTTCGGGTGCAGGCCGAGGATCCGGGCCGCCTCGCCGTGGCTGCCGCCGGCCGCCAGTGCGTCGCGGACAATCTGCCGTTTGGCTTCGAGCACGCGGCCGTGATAGGTGGTGGAGCCGCCGCCGTCCGGGCCCGCTTCGGCGATCAGATCCGGAAAATCCTCCATCCTCAGATCCGGAGTCAGACCGAGCACCACGGCGCGCTCGATCGCGTTCTCGAGCTCGCGGATGTTGCCCGGCCAGTCGTAGCGGCGAAGGCATTCGAGCGTTTCCGGGGTCACGCCCGTCACGGTTCGTTTGACGCGGCCCGCATGCTTGCGAATGAAAAACCGGACCAGCGGCTCGATGTCCTCCCGGCGCTGCCTGAGCGGCGGAATGCTGATCGAGACCACCTTGAGACGATAGTAGAGATCGGCGCGAAACTCCTTGCGCCGGGCGGCCTCCTCGAGATCGCGGTTGGTGGCCGCCACCACCCGGACGTTCGCCCGCAGGGTCTTGCTCCCGCCCACGCGTTGAAATTCCCGTTCCTGGAGAACGCGAAGGAACTTGGCCTGGATCGAGAGAGGCATCTCTCCGACCTCGTCGAGAAAAAAAGTCCCGCCCTCCGCCTCCTCGAGCTTCCCCTTCCGCTGGGCGATGGCGCCAGTGAAAGCGCCCTTTTCATGGCCAAACAGCTCGCTCTCGAGCAGCGTCTCGGTGAGAGCGGCGCAGTTGACGGCGACGAAGGGCCCGCGCGACCGCGGCGAGTTGGCATGCAGCGCTCGCGCCACGAGTTCCTTTCCCGTGCCGCTCTCGCCGTGAATCAGCACCGTGGAGTCGGTGGGCGCCACGCGGGCGACGAACTGGTAGATCGCCTCCATGCGCTGGCTCGATCCCACCATGTTGTGGCTCGAGGCGATTTCGGCCCGCAGCCGCCGGGCCTCAGCCTCGAGGTCGGCCACACGGATCAGGTTTTGCAGCGGAGCGGCTCCCAGCCCGGCCAGGGCGACCAGCAGTTGCAGGTCCTGCTGATTGAACCGGCTGCCGCGCCGCTCGAGATAGAGAACCGCGGCCGCCGACCCTCCCGCGACCAGCGGCGCCACCGCCGCCGAAGTCACATTGGACAGGACAAAGCTTTCACTCGGGGGCGCGGCGTCGCCCTGCGAGGCGATGAGCGCCGTGCGGTCCTCACAGACTTTCTTCAGCAGCGCGCGCGACACGACGGGCTTCGTCTGTCCGTCCGGCCGCGAGGACGCCGAGAAGCTCGAGCGAAGGTCGCCGGAGGCGTCCGGCAGAAGCAGGGACGCGCTGTCGGCCCGGACCAGTTCGAGCGTGGCTTCGAGCAGCTCCCGCGCCAGCGCGTCCAGCGTCCGCACGGAAGGCAGTCCGTTGGCCAGACGGAGGAACGCCGCCAGCGTCGCGGCGGCCCACTGCCCGTCTCGCGCCGACGGCAGAGTCTCCATCTGCGACAACACCAAGGTCGGTTCGAGATTCGTCTCGCCGGTGACCACCGAGGTCGCCTCCCTGTCCTCCTCGAGAAAAAGGAAGCGCGACACGCCCACCTCCACCTCATCACCATGGACCAGCAGCCTGTCAAATACGGCGATGCCATTGACCCGGGTCTGGTTGGCGGATCCGCGGTCGAAGAGGCGGAATCCCTCGTCGGTCTCCTCGATGACGCAATGGCGGCGGGAGACGGACCGGTCATCGATCGGTAGCGTGTTGTCGGGCGCACGGCCGATGGAGAAGTGACCGCTGAGAGGGAAGCTCTTGCCTTCGAGCGGACCTCCGCTGGCCGCCAGCCGCGCCTTGGATTTGACCGTCGCGTCCATGTGCCCTATCAAAAATGATTGCCCGGAATCGTACGCGATAGCAATTCGGCAACCAGATCGGGCTCGAGGCGGAGGATGGGCCGTTGAATCTTCGAGGCTTTCGCGCGTTGTGCGGGTTTGGCAGGCGGACTGCATACATCGAGGCATGCTCGGCCACTGATCCGGCGCACAAGGAGGTGATGGCCCTTGCGTGACGGGCGGAGAGGGTGGGTCTTGGAGCTCAGCCCCCTCCGCCAGTGGCCCTTTGTTCGGACCGGTTGGCGGCCGGGAGCGGCGACACACGGGTCCAGGGAGGTTGGACCCTCGGAGGAGTGGCGCCGGTCCTGCCGCCAGCCTCCGTGTCCGCAGCGCGGAGCGCGCCCTTGCCCATAATCCTGGAGAAACTCCTGAGCTTCCTTGGGGGGAACCGGACTGCCGTGCCGAGGCGCGATCCGACCCGGTAGAATTTGACGATGCATCACGCTCACCTGCTGGTGGCGGCCGCCGCCGCCGGCGCTCTTCTCGCGCAGGAGCCCCGCCGGGCTTTTCTCGACGGCACAGGCCCGGGATGGCGGACCCTCGGCGAGGCGGACTTCGCCCATGTCAGCGACGAGCCGGACACATGGGTCTGGCAGCCCGACGGCCTGCTGCGCTGCAAAGGCACGCCCATCGGTGTCTACAAGACGCGCAACACGGTGACCAATTTCGAGCTCGTCATCGAGTGGCGCCACCTGAAATCGGCCGGCAATTCCGGGGTGTTCGTCTGGGTCCCGCCGGACGCGCTCGAAGGGCTCGAACCCAACAAGCTTCCGCGCGGTGGCATCGAGGTCCAGGCGCTCGACCACGGCTACGCGGAGATGTACACGAAGAAGACGGGCAGGCAGCCGGACTTCTTCACCACCAACGGCGATGTGTTCCCGGTGGGACGGTCCCGGCTCAAGGTATTCCCGCCGACTTCGCCGAACGGATCGCGCAGCTTTCCGCGCAAGAACCTCAGCAAGGGCGCCGGAGAGTGGAACCACTACTACGTCCGCGCCATCAACGGCGAAGTCCGCCTGTGGGTGAACGGCGAAGAGGTCTCCGGCGGCAGCGACGCCGAGCCGCGCACCGGGCACCTCTGCCTGGAATCGGAGGGATCGCCCATCGAGTTCAGGAACATTCGCATTCGGGAGCTTCCGTGATGGCGGCGCCGGCCGGACACACGGAACGGCAGCAGGCGGAGGTTTCTCGGTTCGGCCTCTACGTGCTGTTCGTCACGATCGCGATCTTCTTCGGCGCCCTGTCCGTGGTGTTCCTTCTCCGCGGCATCGGCGATGTGGACTGGAAAGGAGTGCCTTTCCCGTACATGGTTTGGGTGAGCACGGCCGTGATCGTCGCATCGAGCGTCCAGCTTCACCGCGGCGGGCGCGCCGCCGGCATCAGGCTGGGATGGCTGTTTCTGGCCTGTCAGGCGCTGGCGTGGGCCCAGATTCTCGCGGCGAGAGGTCCGGGGAGCTGGTTCTTCTGGACTTTCAGCGGACTGCACGCGCTGCACATTCTGGGCGGCCTGGGCGGGTTTCGCTGGGCCCGGTTCGAGACGGCCCGAACCTACTGGCATTTTGTCACCGGGCTGTGGCTGTACGTGATGGCGCTGTTTCTGCTGCTGCGGGGCCGGTAGAGCGCGGCCGCTACGCCGGCCCGCCGCGTTCCCGTTTGAGCATGTCCAGGACAAAGCGGTCCCGCCGCGCGCGGACCTCGTCGATACTCTTCTCCGACCAGTCGTAAAATCCCTTGCCGGATTTGGCCCCGAGTTCGCCGCGCGCCACCATGTCATGCATCAGCTGCGGAGCGCGCGGAGCGTTGTAAAGATCCTGCGAGACGTAGTTCAGAATGCCGAGGGCCATATCGAGGCCCACGGCGTCCTGGTGCTCGAAAATGCCGTAGGCCGGCAGCCGCAGTCCGAACCCGCGCCGGGCCGCCAGGTCCACTTCTTCGACCCCGGCTATCCCGGACTCGACGATGTGAATCGCCTCGCGAACGAGCGCCATCTGGAGGCGGTTGCCCAACTGCCCGGGTGTGTCCCGCTTGACGATCACGGGCGACTTGCCGCAGGCCCTGAGCAGCGACTTCAGCGCCTCGGCCAGCGACGGGTCCGTCCGGTCGCCGCGGACGATCTCGACCAGGGGCATCAGGTGCGGCGGGTTCCAGAAGTGGGTCGTGATGACCCGTTCCGGGCGCTTGCAGTGCGCCGCGATCGAGGTGACGGAGAGCCCCGAGGTGTTCGTCGCCAGCGCCGCCCCGGGGCCGGCGATCGCGTCCATGCGGGCGAACAGCTCCTGCTTGAACCGCATGTCTTCGGGCGCCGACTCGATGACGAGACCGGCGGCGGCGATGGCGGAGTCGAAGTCCGCCGAAGCCGAAAGCAGACCCGCCACCGCGGACGCCGTGGTGGGGCCGGCCAATCCGTTCTGTTCCAGCACGAGCAGCTGGGACCGGGCCCGGGCCAGCCCCTCCGCCGCGCCGTCCTCGCTCCGGCTGACAATCACCGTCTTCACGCCGCCCAGCGCTAGCGTCAGGGCGATCCCCGGCCCCATCATCCCGGTGCCGATGACCGCCGCCGTCTCGAATCTCCAATCCGCCAATCTACCTGCCTCCGTCCTTGAGTTCGATCAGAAGCGAGCGGTACGGCCGGGAGCCCACATTGGTGAGCTGCGGCGCCATCTCGGACCGGTCGTGCCAGATGATCTCCCCGGACTTGCGTTTGCGCACCGTCTTCTCGCCGGTCTTGGCGTCGAGCCGTTCGTATTCGCAGTCATCGAGAAAGACGATCACCTGGTCGGTGGGGCGGATGTGCGGCTTGCGCGGCACGCCCGGCTCATACGTAATCTCGCTCACCTTCACGCGAACATTCTCAAGCAGCAGCTTTCTGGCTGGCATGACTGTCACCTCTTGGCACATAAATTTCGCGGACCAAGAACACGTAAGCCGCGATTCCCAGGAACAGGAAGAACCAGATCGCCTGCATCGGCGCTGTGTAGCTGCCGGTGGTCTCCTTGAGCCACCCGGTGAGCACCGGAGCTACGATGCCCGGAAGGTTCGCCGCGCAGTTCTGGACGCCAACGATGCGGCCGACGGCGGCTCCGGGCAACAGCGTCTGCGTCAGAGCCCAGTAGTTCGCCGTCATCAGCCCCAGTCCGCTCAGGGAGAATACGGCGAAAAACAGGGCGACGCTTTCCGAGGGCGAGTAGGCGCCGATCAGCTCAGTGGAGGCGGTGAGGAACCCGGCGATGATGAAGCCCTTGCGGACGCGGACGGGATCGTAGCCGCGCTCGATCAGACGGTCGGCGGCAAAGCCGGCGGCGGTGGCGACAATGGCCATGCCGGCGAAGCTGAAGAAGGTGAACATCCCCATCTTGTCGATGGGCAGGCCGCGCTGCTCCTTAAAGTAGGCGGGAAGCCATGTCAGGCAGTAGTAGACAAAGTACTGGTAGCAGAAAGTCCCGATGATCGTGCCGACTATCACCGGGCTGGCCACGATCGTCCAGAACGGCGCCTGCGACTGGCCGGGATTCTGCCGGACGGCGGCGCGCTCAATTTCCCGGTCGTCATCGCGGACGATGGCGACCCAGGGCGCCAGCCAGACGAGGCCGCCCAGCCCGATGATCAGGAACATGTTCTGCCAGCCGGTCCGGGCCAGCAGGTAGGCCGCGACCATCGCCCCAAGCGCCGGGCCGATCTTCGCGGCGGCCATGTAGAGCCCGATCATCAGCCCACGCTGATTCTCGGCGCAATTCAGCCGGATCCAGCGCATCCCTGCCGGAGTGATCATCGATTCCCCGACGCCCAGCAGCAGGCGCAGCGTCACCAGCTGCCATAGCGCGGTCGAGAAGGCGGTCAGCGCGGAAAAGATGCTCCAGGCGAAGAACCCGATCGCGTAAGGCCATTTGACGCCATAGCGGTCCACCAGCCAGCCGGCCGGAATCTGGAGCGCAGCGTAGCTCCAGAAGAAAGCCGAGTTCAGGGTTCCCCGGTCGATGTCGCTGAGCCCGAAGAAATTCCGGAACTGGGGATCGGCGAGAGCGACCGAAAGATTCACGCGGTCAAAGTAGGCGAGAATATAGCCCAGGCACAGGAGGCCGATCACGGTCCACAGACGGCCCGGGGCGAGCCGGTGAGAATTCGCCATGCTGAGTTCGTACGATAACACAGCGGCGGCGGGGTCCCGCCGCGGCACGGGCCTCCGGCCTTATTCGTAGCGGAGCGCCTCCGTCGGGTTGAGCCGGGACGCTCTGCTCGCCGGCAGCATCCCGAAAACGAGACCGACGCCGAAAGAGACGCCGAAGGCCACCACCACCGACCAGCCTGAAACCGGGATAGCAAACCCGGGAGCAAACACTCTCACGCCGGCGGGCACGGCGAGGCCGGCCAGGATTCCGAGCAGCCCGCCGCCGACGCTGATCATCACCGCCTCGACCAGGAACTGGAGCAGCACGTCCCTGCGCGCCGCGCCGACGGCCATCCGGACGCCGATCTCCCGGGTCCGCTCGGTGACCGTTACGAGCATGATGTTCATGATGCCGATGCCCGAGATCACCAGCGCGATCGCGGCCACCAGGATCAGCACGACGGTCAGGATGACGGTGACCTGGGAGGCCAGGTCGAGAATCGCGGCCAGGTTCTCCACCGTGTACTTCGCTCCGGGCCGGTGGCGGCTCACCAGAATTCCCCGCACAAGCTCGGTCACCGGCCGGACGTCTTCGTAGGACCGGGCCTGTACGTAGAGCGGGTCAATCCGCTCGACGGGCGTGAAATAGCGGATCACCGAGATCGGAATCAACGCCGTCTCCGTGGACAGTTCGGTCTGCCCCGTCTCGGTCCGCTCGCGGAAAACGCCGACCACGTGAAAGCGCAGTCCGTAGAGTTTCATCTGCCGCCCGATCGCCGCTTCGTGCGAGCCATAGAGCTTCACCGCCAGCTTTGACGTCAGCAGCACGACCTTTTGCCGCAGCGCCACGTCGCTCGCGTCAAGAAACCGCCCGGCTAGAAGAAGCAGGTTGCGCACCCGAGCGTACTCCTCATCCGAGCCGATCACTTTGACGTCCTCTTCGCGGCCATTCACGACCAGCCGGTCATAGTTTGTGACCACGCCGGTCGCCGCCACGATCCGGGACCCCAGTTGCGCCCGGACCGCCGCCACGTCCTCGGACTTGATATAGTCGGCGTCGACGTTCCGCGTCGTCATGCCACCCGTCTCGTAGTAGGCGTAGATCATGTTCGAGCCGATGCCCCGGATCTGTTCGAGGATCAACTCGCGGCTGGTCAGCGAAATCGTCACCACGAGGATGACGGAAGCATTGCCGATCAGCAGCCCTAGGGCGGTGAGCAGGGTCCGGGTCCGGTTGGCGGCGAGCGACTGCGCGCCGAACCGCACTGCTTCGGCGAATCTCATCCGCCCGACGCCGCCTTGAGCAGTTTGCGCGCTTCGTGCCGCGGCGGATCGTCCGGGGTCAGCCGCGTCGACCGGATGTACTGGTCAAGAAGCCGCCGCGCCGTCTCGAGATTGCGCTTACCGTTCACGTACACCTGCGCACGCGCGAACCAGAGTTTCGGGCTTCCCGGCCACATGGCTTCGGCTTTCGCGAACATCTCCTCGCTTTCCGAGATGCGGCCCTGCCTGGCGAGAAACCGGGCGACGTCCAGGACGCGGCCGAGATCGTCGGGCGCCAGTTCCGCCGCCCGCCGCCAGTTTTGTTCCGCGGCGCGAAAGTCCTTCTTCTTCTCGGCCAGCCGCGCGGCGGCGTAGTACCGCTCCACCGGGTCGAGTTGCTCGATGCGCTTTGCGGCGGCCTCCGCCTTGTCGAGTCCTCCGCCAAGAAATCCGGGCGCTTCGAGATAGTACTCGAACAGGTCGCTCCATGCCTCCTTATTGGCCGGGTCGAGTCTCACCGCGTTTTCGAAAGCCTTGCGGCACTCCACCGCGTATCGGGGAGCGGTAAGAAAACTGGCCGTCTCGGCGCGGCGGCCGTGCGCTTTCCCCAGCCAATGGGCCGCCTCCGAGGATCGCCGATCGAGTTTTGCCGCCTGTTCGAGCCGTTCCACCGCTCTCTTGTAGTCTCCCAGCTGGAACAGGATCTTTCCCTCGAGCAGACGGGCCGGCGCCGAGGTCAATCGGTCCTTCTCGAGGACGGCGAGAGCGGCTTCGAAGTCCGTTTTATTGTAAAGATCGCGCGCGCGCTCCAGAGCGTCCGGCGCGGCGTGTACGACGATGCACCCGGCAAGAACGGACACCGCGGGAATCCATCGTGCCGCCGCCATAGGTTCCTGCCCCCGGAACTATTCTAACGTGGAGCGCCACAGCGTGCCCGGCGCTCGCACTTCATTGCGCTCGGTCCTCAACGGTGTCGGCGGATATGTCTACATAGCATCACACCACGTGGGCTTTTTCGGGGGTCGCCTGTAACCGATGGCGGCACCGAACCATCGTTACAAGTGACGCCCTTGGACTGGGATCACCGCGGGGTCAGGCGTTACAATACAAATGAAGGAGTTGGTGACGAAATGAATACTCCGAAACGTGTCATCGTCCTGAGTTCCGATCCGGAATTGCGGAAATCCGCATCGGCTGCGTTGGAGTCCGCAGGCTTGCCCGCAGAAGCGGAAGCAGGTTCTACGGCCTTCGTCGTAGAAGCGAGCGAAGGCGGGCTGCCTCGCCTGGATCAGGTAGAGCGGCTCTACATCGAGTTCGTGCTCGCAGAAACCCGGTTCAATCTGTCCCGCGCGTCGCGCATCCTCGCCATCGACCGGACCACGCTGTATAACAAGCTGCGCCGTTACGGTTTGACGCGGCAATCGATGCATGCCGTCGCTTCCTAGGGAAGATTGCCAACCGCGCCCGGCCGTCGGGCATTGTTCTTAATACTCAGCGTCTTCAGATGTTTTTCGGGCCCGCAGCGGTTTAAAGGGGTGTAGTGTGTCCACGCAAGGGTCAAGCTGGGACGTTCCTCGCGCTCCGGGATTCGAGACGCGTTATAGTATGCTGGAGAAGGAAGCACTCCGAGGAACCGTGTTGGAGGTCCGTGTCATGAAGAGTTTTGTGAGACTTCTTGGCCTTGCCGCCTTGACTGCCGCAGGGGCGTTCGCTCAAACCGGCGCCATCACCGGCGTGGTGAAGGGCCCGGATGGCAAGCCGTTCGTGGGCGCGTGGGTCAAGATCCAGCGCCTCGATATCAAGGGCGAGTACTACGCCGAGACGAAGAAAAAAGGCGACTACTTCCACGCCGGACTCCCGCTCGGCCAGTACCGGGTCATCCTGATTCTCGATGCGACGAAGGTCAAGGGTAAGCCGCAGGGAGGCCGTGAAGTGGACTCGGTGAACGGCGTCCGCGTGCCCCTCGGAGACCCCGTCGAGATCAACTTTGATCTCGCCAAGCAGGCCGCTCAGCAGGCCGCGCTCCAAAAAGCCGCGGAAACCGGACAGTTCTCCGAAGAGCAGAAGCGCGAGATGAGCGCCGAGCAGCGCGCCGCGCTCGAGAAGCAGATGAAGGAGCGCTCCGAGGCGATGAAAAAGAACAAGGAGCTCAACGACGCCTTCAACGCCGGCATGACGGCGCTCCAAGCCAAGCAATGGGACCAGGCCGTCGAGGCGTTCGCCAAAGGCTCCACCATCGACCCGAAGCAGCACGTGATCTGGGCCAACCTCGCCGAGAGCTACTTCGGACAGGCTATGACCAAGACCGGCGCTGATCAGGCCGCCATCTTCGATAAGGGCATCGAAGCGTACAACAAGGCAATTGAACTCAAGCCCGACGACGCCGCCTACCACAACAACTTCGCCCTCGGCCTGGTGAAAGCGAAGAAGATCAAGGAAGCCGAGGAAGAGTTGACCAAGGCAGCGATTCTCGAACCGGCCAAAGCGGGAACCTATTACTACAACCTCGGCGCTGTGTTGACCAATATCGGACAGCTGGAAGCCGCCGGTGCGGCGTTCAAAAAGGCGGTCGACGCCGACCCCAACCACGCCGATGCGCAGTATCAGTACGGGATGTATCTGGTCAGCAAGGCGACGACAAACGCCGACGGCAGCGTGACGCCCGCCGCGGGAACAAAGGAAGCCTTCCAGAAGTACCTCGAACTCAAGCCGACCGGCCCCAACGCCGAAAGCGTAAAGGGCATGCTGGCTATGTTCGAGACCAAGGTTCAAACGGAATTCCAGAGCGAAGAAGCGAAGAAGGCCGCCGAGGCGGCCGCCAAGAAGAAGGCGAAAAAGAAATAGCTGAGGGCATCACCCGATGATTCGCGCGGTCGCATACGCGCTGGGTGCGATCATCCTGATCGCGCTTCTGCGGGGCTCGATCGGTCTGATTGTCAAGACCGCGAAGGGCCTGCTCGATCCGCCCGCGGATAAGCCCGTCCGGAAGGCCGGACAGGTTCAATGCCCGATGTGCGGATCCTGGGTGAACCCGCCCGTTCCGCCGTCGGAATAAGCGCCTGCGCCGCCGCCCGTTCAGATCCTCCACCAGCGGTCGAGCCTCCGGCGCAGGTCCGCGGCCAGCTTCGGCTCCGTTTCAAACAGATCGCGCGTCTCCTCCGGGTCTCCGGCCACGTCGAACAATTCGGGCTTCGGCCTCGCCCAGGAGATTTCCGGCCTCCCCGGCCACAACTCGACGCGGCTGTTGACCGGATCCGGAACGATGAGCTTGTGGCGGCCACGTAGAATCCAACGGTACTTGACGTTGGCTCGCGGGTTGCGGATATCCTCCGATGTGTGGGCGAAAATGGCGCCGTAGATGGTGTCGCGCCGTTTCCTTGCCGCGCCGTCCAACAGGTCGATGCCCGGCAGGGACCGCGGAACCGGGATACCGCAGGCCCTCAGGACCGTCGGGACCAGATCTACGCTGGAGGCCGGATTGCCATCGTCGCGCTCCGGACGGACGCGCCCGCGTCCCCAGACCAGGATCGGCGTGCGGACCCCCGCGTCGTAGGGAGAGAGCTTTGACCGGGTCTGCCAGAACGGCGTCGCCGCGTCTTTCTGGATCCAGCCGTTGTCCGCCAGGTAGAAGATGAGGGTGTCGTCGAGCAGGCCCTTTTCCTCAAGATGCCCCGTCAGCTGCCCCACGGTCTCATCCAGCCATTCGATCATCGCCCAGTAGCGCGCGACCTCGATGGGAACCCCCGCCCCCCGGTAGTTCGCCAGCAGGCGTTCCGGAGGAGTATGGGGCGTATGCGGCAGAAAGGGAGCGTACCAGAGGAAGAACGGTTTCTGCCCGGCACGGGCGACAAAGTCGTAGATCGGCTGCATCGTCTGCCGCCCGATCTTTAATCCCTCGTCTCCGTGGCGTCCTCCCCGCGCCACGTCGCCGTGGGTCATGCACTCGGTGAAGCCGCCGCACTTGCACTCTCCTTCCCACCATTTGCCGGACTGGTGGCTGACATAGCCCCGCTCCGCCAGAAGGCCCGCCAGTGTTCTGGACTCCTGAAACACGCCGACCATCGCCGCGCGGCTGGCCGCGTTCTTCGCATCCCCTTTCGGATCATTGCCCGTGATGCGGTGCTGATGAGGGTACAGGCCGGTCATCATGCTCGCGAGGCTCGGACGGCACAGCGACGTCGGCACATAGCCCCGCGTGAGCGCCAGCCCCTCCCGGGCCAGTCTGTCGATGTGGGGCGTCCGGACCTTGGGATGCCCCATGAATCCGTAGTCGGGCCAGCCGTGGTCGTCGGAGATGATGAAAACGATGTTCGGCGGTTTCTCCGGGCGCTGGCTTGCGCGGGCGGCCGGGTACGCCAGTAATGCGACTTCGCGTCTGGTAAGCGGACGTGGGTTCAGTACAGGCATGGGGTGGAATGGTGCATTATGACATACATGGGATTTGCGAGGGCGGGGAGCTACAGCCCCTTCGAACCGCTGACAGAGGCGGCCTGGGTTTCCCTGGGATCGATGGAGGGGCTGGCGGTGGAAACACCGCAGGCCGTTCGTCCGAAGGCGAAGGCGGCGCCGCTCTGGGCCGGCTATGCCGGAGCCGCGGCCGTGGCGGCGATCGCCTATGCGGCGCACTATCTGCCCTTCGCGCCGTTTCTCGTCGGGGGACGGCGGCCGATCAGCGCAAGCATCCTGGCGATCCTGTTCGCGGTGTTGATCCGGAACCTGTGGAGCGTTCCGGCTTCCGCTATGCCGGGCTGCAAACACATCGTGCGAAAGATCATCCCCGTGGCGATCGTTCTCACCGGCGCCGGCCTGAACCTCGTGCAGGCCGGATCGGTGGGTCCGC
>Ga0073934_10007177_pt1 | contig 15702 bp, 15 predicted proteins | sample LarsenN4metaG_FD_76834 | JGI IMG/M metagenome (GOLD analysis project Ga0073934, IMG submission 76834) | Hot spring sediment bacterial and archeal communities from British Columbia, Canada, to study Microbial Dark Matter (Phase II) - Larsen... ...
GCGTCGGTCACCGCTCGGTTCCGGTAGGTCCTCGGCGGGGACTCCTCGAACGCGTTGGGGTCGAACCAGGGGTAGCTCGCCATCGCGAGGATGTCCCCGGATCTCGGATCCATCACGATGACGGTCCCGCCCCGTGCACGGTTGGCGGCCACCGCCTCGGCCAGCGCCTGTTCCGCCTGGTACTGGAAGTCGCGGTCGATGGTGGTGACCAGGCTCGAACCCTCGACGGGCCGTCGCTCCACGTCGACGCCGCCGAGGATCGGCTGACCGTGCGGATCCAGCTCCTGTGTGCGCTCACCCGGCTCGCCGGCGAGCAGATCCTCGTACCGGAGCTCCAGACCCGAGAGGCCTTCACCGTCGATGCCGACGAAGCCGACCACCTGCCCCGCCAGCGTGCCAGCCGGATAGTAGCGCCGGGTCGCCTCGAGGAAGCCGATCCCGGGCAGCCCGAGTCGTTCCACACGCGTGGCGATGTCCAGGTCGACCTGTCGCGCGAGGTAGACGAAGGTCGTGTCCTCGGTCAGGCGCGCCACGAGCTCGCCGATCTCCGTCCCCAGGACCCGCGACAGCTCCGTCGCCGTGACCCACGGATCGCGGACGTAGCGCGGGTCGGCGTAGATGTCCCGCGCCTCGAGCGAGATCGCGAGCGGCTCCCCGGTCCGGTCCAGGATCTGCCCCCTGGTGGCGGGGAGCTCGATGCTGCGCAACCGCTGATCGAGGGCCCGATCGCGGAAGGAGGCCGCCTGGCTGACCTGCAGCACCGTCAGCCGCACGAAGATGACGCCGAAGGCCAGGGCCATCAGGGAGAGCAGCGCGATGAGGCGGTGCAGCGGCGGGCGTCTCATGCCTCGCCCCGCGTCGCCTGAACGGCGTCCGCCTCCCCGGCCGGTGCCACGAGGGTTCCGCCGGACGCGTGGAGGGATCGGATGTCGTCGGGGAGACGCATGCCGTTCCGGCGGGCCCACGCGGCGATCCGGCCGGGGGCGGACAGTCTGGCCTGCTCGTGCACGAGCGAGAGGTGCTCCCGTGAGAGCTCCTCGATCCGGCGCTCCGCCTCATCGATGCGGAACGACGTCTGCGCGAGCAGCGCGTTGAGCGAGACGATGCCGATGAGCATGGGCGCGACCAGCACGCCGGCGAGGACCGCGAAGCCCAAGCGGTGCCGCCGCCGTCGCCGGAGGCCGCCCGTGGCGATCGGTCGTGCCGCGGTGCGCGGCGGTGGGGAGGGCGCCCGTTGGACCCGGTCGACCCCGCCGTCCAGCGGCTCCGGGACCTGAGGCAGGCGGCGGGCCGGGACGCTCATGCCGCCGCCCCGACCACGCGCTCGGCCGCGCGCAGCTTCGCGCTCCTGGCGCGAGGGTTGCGCGACGCCTCGTCCGCGGCCGGCCTGAGGGGCTTCGGGGTCAGCACGGTGAGACGCGGTTCCTGCTGGAGGACGCGCTTGACGATGCGGTCCTCCAGGGAGTGGTAGGAGATGACGACGACGCGGCCACCGGGAGCGAGGGCACCCACCGCTCGAGGCAGGGAAGCGGAGAGCTCCTCGAGCTCCCGGTTGACCGCGATGCGGAGCGCCTGGAACGTGCGCCGCGCGGGGTGGGGGCCTCCCCGTCTGGCGCCCAGCGCGCCCGCCACCACGCGGGCGAGGTCGTCCGTGGTCCGCAACGGCTCGCGGGACCGCGCACGGACGATCGCGCTCGCGACCCGACGCGAACGCCGTTCCTGCCCGTACTCGAACAGGATCCGGGCGAGCTCTTCCTCCGAGGCGGTGTTCACGAGCTCCATCGCGCTCGTCGTGCCCTCCTCGTCGGCTCCACCCATCCGCATGTCCAAGGGACCCGGCCGGCGGTAGCTGAACCCTCGCTCCGGGCGGTCCAGCTGCATCGAGGAGACCCCCAGGTCGTACAGGACGCCGTCCACCCCGCTCTCCACGGGCACCTGTGAGAACCGGGCCCTGACGGCGGTGAAGCGGGACCCGTACCGAGCCAGACGCTCGGTGGCGATGCGCAGGGCGTCGGGGTCCCGGTCGACGCCGATCAGGTGCTCGACACCTCCCTCCAGCAGGGCCTGGGCGTGGCCCCCGGCGCCGAGGGTCATATCGACGACCGTCCTGCGGCCGCCGAGGAGCTCGATCACCTCGGACACCATGACCGGCTCGTGGCCCGCCTCCACCGTCGGACCCTCATCCGAGGATCTGCACGATGAGGAGACCGAGCCCGACCGAGACGCCCATGGTCGCGGCGGTGAAGACGATCAGCGACAGGCTCTCGCGAACCTCGCGGCGAAGCGACCTGCTCATCGGGATCCTGCCTCCTCAGCGCGATCCGGGGTCCAGCGTTCCCGCCTGGTACGCGCCGCCGTGGGTCTGCTCGTAGCGCTCGTGCGCCTGCCGATCCCAGATCTCCATCCGGTCGAAGACGCCGAGCACGACCACCTCCTTGCCCACGCCGACCTCGCTCCGGAGGCGCTGCGGGATGAGCAGCCGCCCCTGTGCGTCCAGCTCCACCGCCTCGGCCTTGCCGAAGAAGATGCGCGCGTACGCGCGGCCCTCAGCGTCGGAGAGGGGGCGGGAGCGGACCTCCCGGCTGCGCTGCTCCCACTCGGCCCTGGGGAAGCAGAACAGGCACCCATCCTGCCCGAGCGTGAGCACCGCGCCATCGGTGAACGCCTCGCGGAACCTCGCCGGCAGGCTGACGCGCCCCTTCGGGTCGAGCTGGTAGCTGTGCGTGCCGAGCAGTTCGGCCACGCCTCCTCCCCTTCTCCTCCACTGCGTGCCACGTATTCTCCACTGGCCCTCCACCATGTCAAGTAGCGGGAGTACACCCGTGTGTCTCATTGACAATGAGTGTCAACAGATGTGACGCTCGTCGGAGCGATCGGGTCAGCGGATCAGCTGAGGAAGGGCTCCCACTCGGGCTCGAGCTGCCCGATCGACAGGCGGAACCCGTCGGAGGGCGCGAACGGGCGTCGGGCGAGCTGCAGGCCGGCCTCGTGCGGGGTGCGGTTCTCCTTGCGCGAGTTGCATCGCCGGCAGGCAGCGACCACGTTCTCCCACGTGTGGAGCCCGCCCTTGGACCGCGGGACCACGTGGTCGAGGTTCTCGGCCGCGGCCCCACAGTACTGGCAGGACCACTGATCGCGGGCGAACACGGCGCGACGCGTGAGGGGGGCCTGCGCCCGGTACGGGACCTTCACGAAGTACCGGAGCCGGACCACGGAGGGGGCCTCGACGGCCATGCGCTCGGCGTGGAAGACCATGCCGTTGCTCACGATCACCTCGGCCTTGTCCTTCAGGACGAGCACGACCGCCCGCCTCGCCGAGACGACGGCGAGGGGCCGGTGCGTCGCGTTCAGCACGAGCGCTCGTCCCATCGATCGTCCGCGAGTCTAGCGCACGCGTGTTTCCCGCCGAGGGTGCTTGAACCGGCCAGATGCCAGGGTTGTAATCCCGGACGAAGGCGGCGGTCGCCACTGAACCAGTCGGACGCCTGAAGGAAGCGAACAAGGGGCCGCGCGGGGCGTCCAGCAGCTGACGGTGTGAGGCCGCCGCCTTCCTATCGCGTCCCGCTGGAACCCGGCATCGTCACGGCGTCGTCGGAGGCGGATGATGTCTCTGGGGAACCCCGCTGCAGCCTCATACGTACACACGGGTAGTATGGCCAGCTTGGGTGGTATCCCGGAGGTGGGTGTGGAGGCACACGAGCCGGCGCTCGACGTACAGGGCTTCGCCGAGCGGTTCCGGACGATCGAGGAGAACGTCGAGAAGGTCGTCCAGGGAAAGCACCGCGAGATCCGGCTCGCCCTGGCCGCGCTGATCGCCGAGGGTCACATCCTGATCGAGGACGTGCCGGGCGTGGGCAAGACGATGCTCGCCAAGGCCATCGCGCGCTCGATCGACTGCTCCTTCAGGCGGATCCAGTTCACCCCGGACCTGCTGCCCACCGACGTCACGGGCGTGAACGTCTTCAACCAGGAGCGCGGGGACTTCGAGTTCAAGCCCGGGGCGATCTTCGCGAACATCGTCCTGGGCGACGAGATCAACCGTGCGAGCCCGAAGACCCAATCGGCGCTGCTCGAGTCGATGGAGGAGCGCCAGGTCACCATCGACACCGAGACGTACCAGCTCGGCATCCCCTTCATGGTGATCGCCACCCAGAACCCGATCGAGCACGAGGGCACGTACCCGCTGCCCGAGGCGCAGCTGGACCGCTTCATGATGCGGCTGGGGATCGGGTACCCCTCAGCCGACGTCGAGGCCCAGATCCTGGCGACCCACGGCGTCCGGTCGACGCTGAACGACATCACGGCCGTGACCGACGCGATGGCCGTTCGGGAGATGATCGAGCAGGCCAGGACCGTGCACGTCTCCCCCGCCGTGCGGCGCTACATCGTCGAGCTCGTGGAGGCGACCCGGAACCATCCGGACCTCTACCTGGGAGCCAGCCCTCGCGCGTCGATCATGCTGCTGCGCGCCGCGCGGGCGCTCGCCGCCGCCGAGGAGCGCGACTTCGCGATCCCCGACGACGTGAAGGATCTCGCCCTGCCGGTGCTCTCCCACCGGGTGATCGTGACCGCCGACGCGGTCATGGGGGGCAAGACCTCCCAGATGGTCCTGCAAGAGCTCTTGCACGAGGTCGCGGTCCCCGTCTCCGGGACGGCCTGACATGCCCTCGGGCCGTGGGGTCCTGGTGTTCGCCGCCGGGATCGGCCTGTGGGTCGGGGCCCGGATCACCGGCTCGACCACGATGCACATGGTCGCGGTCGGCCTGGTCGTGCTCCCGTTCGCCGCGGCCCTGTTCGCGAGGTGGAGCCGGCTGCGCCTGCGTGTCCGGCGCCGGCTCTCGGACGCCCGCGTCCGCCCCGGGCAGCGGATCACCGTCGACCTCGAGGTCGAGAACCGGTCCCCGGCGCCGACCTCGTTCCTGCTCATCGAGGACACCCTCCCCTCTCCGCTCGGTCGCTCGGCCAGGCTCGTGATCGCAGGGCTCCGGGGCAGGACGAAGCAGCACGCCAGCTACACCCTCGTTCCCGCCCGTCGCGGCCGGTACACGCTCGGGCCCCTCACGATCGACCTCTCCGACCCGTTCTTGCTCTCGAAGGTTCGTGTCGAGTTCGACGAGCGTGAGGAGCTGGTGGTCGCGCCCGAGGTGGAGGACCTGATGGGCGGCCCCAACTCGCCGTTCGGCATGACGAGCGGGCTGGCGATGGCGCGGAACCTGTTCCGCACGGGCGACGAGTTCTACACCATGCGTCCCTACGTGGTGGGCGACGACCTGCGCCGGATCCACTGGCCGAGCGTGGCCAGGACCGGGGAGCTGATGATCCGGCAGGACGAGTCCACCCGACGCTCCACCGCGGTCCTGTTCGTCGACACGCGCGAGAGCGCGGTCGGGCAGATCCACTCACCCTCGTTCGAGAAAGCCATCTCGGCGGCGGCCTCGGTGGGCATGCTCCTCGTGCGATACGGGTTCACGCTGAAGCTGGCCACGAGCCAGCTCCCGCCCCAGCGCGTCGGCGAGGAGCAGCTGCTCGACACCCTGGCGGGCATCTCGCACCAGACGGGCCGATCGCCGACCGTGGGCCTCGGGAGGCTGCGGATCGCGGCCGCCGCCGACACCACCCTCGTCGTCGTCTCCGCGCCTCCCCCGCCCACGGAGCTCGTCTCCCTGGTGCAGGTCGGCGCGGTCTTCGGTCCCAAGGTCGCCGTGCTCGTGCACCCGACCGACCCCCAGACGCTCCCCCCCGACCGGCGCGACCAGCTGGAGGGCCGGGCCACCCAGGCGCAGCTCTCGCTCTCGCGGTCCGGGTGGGAGGTCGTGGTCCTGTCCCCCACCGGAAGGCTGGCCGACGTATGGCACGCCCCCAAGACGCAGCCCCTGGCTCGCAGCGGCTGACCCCGCTCGTCACCGTCGCCGCGCTCGCGTTCGCGACGGCGCTGGCGTTCGGCCGCGTGTTCGAGGGTCGCCGGCCGACCCTCCTGCTCATCGTGGCAGGCGTCCTCGCGGTCGCCGTCGCATGGGCTTCGGGGCGTCGGGGGCTGTTCGTGGCCACGCTCGCCGGTCTGGCCGGGCTCGCCCTCGTCCTGACGTGGTTCGTGTTCCCGCAGACGGCCTGGTACGGGCTCCCGACGCTGCGGACCTTGCGGGCGGTGGGTCGGTCGCTCGAGTACGTGGGCCAGCAGACCCGCATGCAGGTGGCCCCCGCCCCGGCCCTCGCGCCCCTGATGCTGGCGGCGATGACCGCCGTGTGGGCAGCCTCCTCCTCCGCCTACACGCTCGCGGTGCGCGCGGGAAGCCCCCTGCTCGCGATCATGCCGGCGGTGGCCCTGGTCGGCTTCGCGGACATCGTCCTCGAGGACGGCGTGCGCCCCGTCTACGCGGTCAGCTTCCTGCTCGCGACGCTCGCGGTCGTGTTCTCCGACGGCCTGCGCCGCATCCGGCAGTGGGGTCCGGTCTGGCACGGGCCCTATCGGGACCCGAGCGTGCGCTCGGCGACGGGACGCGGCGTGCGGCGCATGGCCCTGGTCGCGACGGCCGCGGCGGTCCTGGTCCCCGGACTGCTCCCGGGGTTCCGCTCAGAGGCCCTCGTGGACTTCGCGAGCGCCGGGGGGTCGGGGGTCCGGATCGACCCCTTCGTGTCGATCCATGCGTCGCTCAACCGCGACGAACCCCAGGACGTGCTGCGGGTCACGGCCGACGAGGCCTCCTACTGGCGGGCCTTCGTCCTGGATCGGTTCGACGGCGCCCAGTGGAGCATGTCCGACCCCAACCTGCAGGATGCCCCCGTGTACGGGATCCCCGCGCGGTTCCCGACGTCCTTCCCCGTGGACGCCGATGTCCAGGTCCAGCGCGTGGAGGTCCTGTCGGACCTCGGCGACCGCTGGGTACCGATGGCCTACCCGGCCGAGTCACTCACCCTGAACCAGGACGGCGTCCGCTTCGAGGCCGCCCTCGGGGTCGCGCAGGCGCTGGAGCCACTGGAGGCGGGCGAGACCTACCAGGTCACCTCACGGCGCGTGCAGCCCACACCCGAGGAGCTCGACGAGGTGACGTTCCGCTCGCCCGCGAGCTGGGGAGACTGGACGTTCCTGCCCGACACCGTCCCACCCAGGGTCGCCGAGATCGCCCGGGAGTGGAGCGCCGGCGAGCCGACCCCGTACCGACAGATCCTCGCGATCCAGGAGTCGCTGCTCGACCCGTCGTTCCGGTACGACCAGACCGTCGACCCCGAGCCCGACGCGCAGGCCCTGGTGCGGTTCCTGACCGAGACCAAGGCCGGCTTCTGCCAGCAGTTCTCCACCGCGATGGCGGTGCTGGTCCGGGCGCTCGGGTACCCCGCACGGGTGGCCGTCGGGTACCGGCAGGGAGACCCGGACGGGGAGATCTTCACCGTGCGGACCGACGACGCCCACACGTGGGTCGAGGTCTACTTCCCGGGGTACGGGTGGCTCCCGTTCGAGCCCACGCCCGGCAGGCCAAACCCCCTGGAGGCCGAGGCGGGGACCTACCTCAACCCCGTGGCTCCCGGGGCCGAGGGTCCCGACGGCGGCGCCGGCGCCGCTCAGGGCGGGCTGTCCCCGGAGGCGGCGGAGGGCCTGCCCCCGAAGATCGCCGGCATCGAGGCGCTCACCAACGAGGATCGCCGCGGGGGCTTCAACCCGATCGACATCGTGGCGAGCCCCGCTCCCCTCCCTGTGGCCGACGAGCCCGGGTACGCGATCCCGTACCGGCTCCTACTCTCGATCGCCCTCGTCGCGCTGATCGCCCTGGCGATCATCGTGCCGCTCGTCAAGTGGCTGTGGCGCAGCCGCATGCTCCACCGGCGCAGACCGGCGCGTGAGGTGGTGCTCGCCGTGTACCGGGTCTTCGACGGAGAGGCCACCGACCTCGGGCTCGGCCGTCAGGCGGGGGAGACGCTCACCGAGTACCGCGCCCGAGCCGCGCGGGCGATGAGGGTGCCAGACGGACACCTGGAGACCCTGACGGGAGCGGCCATCAGGGCGGCCTACTCCGCCGAACCCCTGGATCCGGAGGAGGCGCGGCGGGCGACGAGCGCCGCGCGGGCGACGATCAGGGAGATGCGGCGGAGCGCCGGATGGGTCCGCCGCGTGACCGGGGTGTACCGGCCGGGTCTGTAGCCACCCTCGGTCGGTGACCTGCCGGAGGTCAGCTGCCCGTCTGCGCCTGCGCGGCGGCCTGTCGCAGGGCCCGGACGAACCGATCGCGGTCCTCCCGGAACTGGCCGACCTTGGCATCCACGCCGGTCGCGATCTCGTCGATCGCCACGAAGAACGCCAGCTGACCCTCGCGGAGAGCGTCCAGCACCTCACCGTCCCGACGGCAGATCTTGAAGATGCTCTTGCCGTCGGTCACGAGCTTGACCTCGGACAGGTGGCGGTCGAGCGCCGCTCGGGTGTTGAGGTAGTCCCAGGCTCGGCGGACCCGTTGCAGCGACATCCCACCGTCCAGGAGGGATCGCACCACCTTCAGCGCGACGAGGTCCCGGAACGAGTACAGGCGAGCGACCCCCGGGCGCCCCCCTGAGCTCTGGACCGAGGGCTTGACCAGCCCGATCTGGTCCCAGTACCGGAGCTGCCGTGGCGTGCAGCCCGTGAACTTCGTTGCTTGATGCGTAGTGAACCCCTCCATAGGAACGCGCGCCCTCCGACGACTCGTCACCAACCTCGAACTCTCCGCGGTCCGCCACCGGTCGAGGGAAGGCTCGACTTGCAGTTGACGGTCACGCCCCCCGGGGAAGGTGAGCCTGTTGTACTGCGCCGCCGATGGGGGTGGCAAGTCCGCAGGTCACTTCGCGCCCCCGAGCGATCGATGCGTGGTGCGATCCGCGGTGGTGTCGGACCCTACTGCTGGTCGGGCTGCTGCGGCCCCCGGAAGCGCTCCGACATCCGCGCGAGGAGGGCTGCGACCGAGAACCGTCCCGACTGCTGCAGCGCCCGCACCTGTTCCCTCGTGAGTTGCTTCAGGTACCGGTAGATCAGCAGCGCCGAGGCGAGCATCACGCAGAAGCCGAGCGCGCCCAGCCACAGCTCCACGGGGAACAGCATGAGCATCACGAACCCGACCAGGAACGCGATGACGGACCACCGGATGCGGCTGGTCAGGTGCGCCGACAGGGACGCGCGGCTGACGGTCTCGACCAGGCGCGGATCCTCCTCGGCGAGTCGCTGCTCGATCTCGTCGAGGATGCGCTGCTCATCTGGCGATAGCGGCATCTCTACCTCGCGTCCAGGGCCAAGGCCATTATAGGAACGACCGTCGCTCGAACTGAAGGGTCATTCCTGCGCATCGGCGGGCGGTGGTGCGCCGCGAGGGCCGCGTCGCTCCAGCAGCGTGGCGGGCATCGTTGCCCCGCGGCCGAAGCGGCGCTCGATCCGGTCCATCGCGCGCTCGACGTCACCCCACCGCTCGCCCCGCAGGAGCGCGAGCTGCTCCTGCCCAGCGGGCACGAGGCCCGTCGCGGCGATCCCGAGGAGGCGGACACGGCGACGCGCACCGGGCAGCCCTCGGTACAGCTCGACGGCCACCTCGTACAGATCGGCAGCCACGTCCGTGGACGCCGACAGGGTCCGCGAGCGCGTCAGGGTCGTGAAGTTGGCGAGCCGGACCTTCAGGGTGATGGTGCGGGCACGGTACCCGTCCTCCCGCAGGCGGGCGGCGACGCGGTGCGACAGCGCGAGCGCCTCCCGGAGCAGGTCTTCTTCGGCATCCAGGTCAACGCCGAACGTCTCCTCGTGGCTCACGGACTTCGGCGGCTCGTACGCGACGACGGGCCGATCGTCGCGACCGAGGGACAGCTCGTGCAGGTCGCGAGCGTGCTGCTCCCCGATCAGGCGGCCGAGGATCGCCGGGGACGTCCTCGACAGGTCGCCGACCGTCTTGGCGCCCACGCGGGCCAGGGTCTCGGCGGTCTTCTCCCCGATACCCCAGAGCGCGCGCACGGGGAGCGGCTCGAGGAAGGCGGGCACCTCGTCCCGCCGAACGACGACCAGGCCGTCGGGCTTGGCCTGCTTCGAGGCGAGCTTTGCGACCAGCTTGTTCGGTCCGACGCCGACCGAGCACCGGACGCCCACCTCGGCAAGGACCTCCCGGCGGACCTTCCGGGCGATGGCCGGAGGATCGCCGAAGAGCAGGAGCGCACCCGAGACGTCCAGGAAGGCCTCGTCGAGCGAGATCGGCTCCACCAGGGGTGTCACGGCGAGGAGCACCTCGCGGAACCGGTTGGAGTGGGCCTTGTAGGACCCGAAGTCGGGCGGGAGGAACACGGCGTCCGGACAGAGGCGTCGGGCGCGGACCGCCGGCATCGCGTTGCGGATGCCGAAGGCCCGGGCCTCGTAGGAGGCGGACATCACGACGCCGCGCGAGCCCGCGCCGCCCACGACGACCGGCCGGCCCGCGAGGGACGGGTCCTTGAGCACCTCGACCGATGCGTAGAAGGCGTCCAGGTCGACGTGCAGGATGGGCTCGCCCGTGCGCGCGGTGACCATCGAGGCTGAGCCTATCGCCGGCGCGAGATCCGGTGTCGGGCTCACCATCCCGCGGACCCGCCGCTCGCGTGCCAGAGCTTGCGGGGGACCGACGCCCCCGACGGCGTGCGCTCGGCGAGCGCCTCCGCGAGCCGGCCGTCCCGGCGCGCCCGATGGAGCGCCATGAGGTCCCACACGTCCTCGGCGATCACGCTCACGCCCCGCACGCCCGTCCGGCGGACCTGTCCGAGCACCGCGAGCACGTAGGAGTGGAAGACCGTCTTCGCGACCTTCGGCTGCACGCTCTCGAAGACCGTGACGTCCACCGGGCCCGTGGCATCGTCCAGGGTGAGGAAGATGATCCGCTGTCCGCTGCGGATCGCCGGCGTCTGCGAGGCCACCTTGACCCCCGCCACCATCACCCGCGCTCCCCCGCGCTGCCGCCACAGATCCCTGGCACGCACGACCCCGAGATCCGACAGCACCGGCTCGAAGAAGCTCACGAGGTGCCGAGACGCATCGAGCCCCACCACCTCGAGCTCGGCGCGGACGCGCTCCGCGTCCGTGTACTCCGGCAGGCTGAGCTCGAGCTGCTCGGGCGGCCCGGTGAGGTCGAGCGCCATCTGCTCCCCCTCCCGCTCGGGGTCCGCCGTCATCGCCGTGTACAGCCGATCCCGCCGCGACCCCTGCCCCAGCCCGTCGAACGCCCCCGCGTGCGCGAGCGCCTCCACGACCGGCCTGGACACCGTCGTCCTGCGCAGGAAGTCCCCCACATCCCGGAGCGGCCGTTCGGCTCGCGCTTCCAGGATCGACCGGATCTCGGCGTCCGAGATCCCGCGCACGTCCTTGAGCGCCAACCGGATCCCATACCGCGGCAGCGGAGCCGAAGCGCCGGACGTAGGGAAGGCGGCGGGACCGGGCGGAGCGGGGTCCCTGAGGGGAGCGGAGCGAGCCCCGCGGAGCCCGGCCCCGCCGCCACCCCGGCAACCACCCGGAAGCACCTCGACCACGTAGTCGGGCTCGCTGCGGTTGACGTCGAGGGGGAGGATCTCGATGCCGTGCTCGCGGGCGTCCTCCAGGATCAGGCGTCTGGGGTACATCCCGGGGTCGTGGGTGAGCACGCCGGCGAGGAAGTGCGCGGGGTGGTGCGTCTTCAGCCACGCCGACCGGTACGTGGGCACGGCGAAGGCGGCCGCGTGCGCCTTGCAGAAGCCGAAGCTCGCGAACTGGGCGATGTCGTCCCAGGTGCGCTCGGCGACATCGGCGGGAACGCCACGCTCGAGCGCGCGGGCCAGGAAGTCGGCGCGCAGGGCCGGGAGCATCCCCTCGTCGTCGAGGTGCCGGCGGACGTGGTCGGCCTCGGTGAGGTCGTAGCCGCCGATCGCGGCGAGGGTCCGCATGACCTGCTCGTGGTAGACGATCACGCCGAAGGTCTCGCGCAGGGCCGGTTTCAGCGAGGGGTGGGCGTACGTGGGACGCTCGCGGCCGTGGCGGCGGTCGAGGTAGGGGCGGATCATGTCCGACTTCACCGGGCCGGGGCGGAACAGCGAGATGTCCACGATCAGGTCCTCCCAGCGGGTGGGCTGGAGCTTCTGGAGGAGCTCGCGCTGGCCGGGCGACTCGATCTGGAAGCACCCGAGCGTGTCCGAGGCGCGGATCAGCTCGAACGTGGGTTCGTCGTCGAGCGGGATGCGGTCGAGGTCGAACTTCTCGTGCTCGGTCCGGGCGATCTCGTCGAGCGCGTGACGCATCGCCGAGAGCATCCGCACGCCGAGGACGTCGAGCTTCAGGTAGCCGAGCAGCTCGACGTCGTCCTTGTCGGCCTGGATCATCCGGTAGCCCTGGTACGAGCGCTCGAGCGGCACGCGGGTCACGAGGTCGTCGTTGGAGAGCACGATGCCGGAGGGGTGCAGCGCGAGGTGGCGGGGGAAGCCGTCCAGGCGCTCGGCGACGCGGAACAGGAGCTCGAGCTGGTCGACCTTCAGGTTCGCGCCGGCGAGCTCGGGCAGGCGCTCGATCGCCACGCGCAGGTCGTCGGCGCCGATGTGCGGGAAGGCCTTCGCGATGGTGTCGACCTCGGGCTCGGGCAGGCCCAGGGCCTTGCCGACCTCGCGCACGGCGGCGCGGGCCCGGTACGTGTCGATCATCGCCACGCACGCGGTCCGGTCGTCGCCGTGGCGCGAGAGCACCATGTCGTACACGTCCTCGCGGCGGGCGGACTCGACGTCGATGTCGATGTCGGGCAGCTCGTCGCGCATCGGGTTCAGGAACCGCTCGAACACGAGGTCGTGGCGGATCGGGTCCACGTCCGAGATGCCGGTCAGGTAGCACACGAGCGAGCCCGCGGCCGAGCCCCGGCACGCGCAGTGGATCCCCATCGCGCGGATGTCCTCCACGATCTGGGCCACCGTGAGGAAGTAGGCCGAGTACCCGAGCTTGTGGATCATCGCGAGCTCGTGGTCCAGGCGGTCGCGAACCTCGCGTGTGGGCTGCATCCCCCGGCGCTCGAGGCCGCGCCAGCACCGCTCGGCCAGGACCGAGGACGCGCTGCGGCCGGCCGGCGTGGGGAACGCGGGGAAGTGGACCCGCCCGAGGCCCAGGTCGAACGCGCACGACCCGGCGATGTCGAGCGTGGCCGTCGCGAGGTCCGGACGCTCCTCGAACAGCCACCGCATGTCGCGCGCCGGCTTCAGCCAGCCCTCGGCGTTCACCCTCGAGACGTTGTGCCGGTTGATCGGCACGATCTTGCGCATGCACTCGAGCGCGTCGGCGAGGAAGGCGTCCTCGGGCACGAGGTAGCGCACCGCGTTGGTCGCGACGGCGCGCGTCCGTGTCGAGTCCGCCAGCCGCAGGAGCGCCCGGATCTCGTCCCGAGACCCCGCCTCCAGCCGGTTCTCAACGGCGACGTACAGCCGGTCGCCGAACGCGTCGCGCCACGGCCCGAGCTGCGTCCGCGCGGCCTCGAGCCGCCCGCCGAGCGCGAGCCGCCCCGCCGGCGACGACGGCCCGAGGAGCGCCACGAGCCCCGTCGCGTGCGCGCGCACCTGCGGGGCGGTGACCGAGGGCTCCCCGCGCTCGCCGACCATGTGCGCGTCGGTGATGAGCCGGCACAGGTTCGCGTAGCCGGTCGCGTCCTGGGCGAGGAGGACGACGTGGTGGTCGGTCGGGCCCTCACCCGAGCTGCTCGGCCGGCCCTTCGGGCCGCCTCGACGACGCTCGGGTGAGACCCTCCCTCCTCCAACGTCCGCCCCGATGGTGAGCGACGCGCCGAGGATCGGCCGCACGCCGTGCTTGGCGCAGGCGCGGACGAACCGCGCAGAACCGTAGAGGCCGTCGCGGTCGGTGAGCGCCACGGCGGGCATGCCGAGCTCGGCCGCCCGGCGCACGAGGTCCTCGGGCGAGAACGCCCCCTCCTTCAGCGAGAAGAAGGAGCGGACGTCGAGGTGGACGAAGGAGGGGGAGACCATCTCGGCGATCTCAGTCTGTCGAACGTATGTTCGGTTCCGAGGCTACTCTCCCGCTCCGACACGGTCAAACCGTTCCAGCATGCTGTGATAAAGTGCTAACATGCTTGATGCCATGATCCGGACGCAGGTGCAGCTTAGCGAGCAGCAGGCCGACAAGCTCAAGCGCATCGCGGCCAAGCGCGGCGTGTCGATGGCCGAGGTGATCAGGGAGGCCGTCGACCGCCTCCCCGATCGTGACGATCCCGCCGAGCGATGGGGGCGCGCGCGGGCCGTGCTCGGGACGTTCCACGACGTCGAAGGCAGGACCGACGTGAGCGTCCGGCACGACGAGTACCTCGCCGACGCCATCGAGGCGGACCTTCGCGAGCACCGACGACCGTGACGACGACCCTCGTCGACACCTCTGCGTTCATCACCCTCCTCGACGATGCCGATCCGCGCTTCGGCCAGGCGTTCCGCTGGCTGGACGAGGTGGTCACCGATCGGAGCGAGAGCCTGGTCACGCACAACTACGTCGTGGTGGAAACGATCGCGGTGATCCAACGCCGGTTCGGTGCCGCCGCCGTGCGCGCGTTCGTCGATCATCTCCTGCCCATGTGCGCGGTCCGGTTCGTCGACGAGTTACTCCACCAGCGAGCTACCGCCGCCTACCTGGCCAGCCTCGACCGGCAGGTCTCGTTCGTCGATCGGGTGAGCTTCGAGCTCATGCGCGCCGACGGGATCGCCCGAGCGTTCGCGTTCGACCCGGACTTCTCCAAAGAGGGCTTCGAGACGGTCCCGGGCGCCTGACGACACGCGGCGGCCGACCTGTGAGCCGAGCCAAGGCGCCTAATCCCAGAGGCGCTCCATGTGCCAACGGTCGCGCTGGCGGTCGTGGTACAGGTCCCAGACGGCGCCGCCGCGGGCCTCGACGCGCCAGTACTCGCGGTCGCGGCCGTCGGCCCACCAGCGGCCCTCGATGCGCCAGCGGCCGATCACGTCGGCGACCTCGTACCGGCGGCCGCGCCACACGAACGCGCACGGCATCCCGGCATCCCGCTCGACCCGCACCTCGACCTCCTCGTCGTAGCGCTTCGCCATGATGTGCTCCGCCTCTTCCCGCTCACCTCCCCCTCGGGCCGTAATCGAACGTGTGTTCGAGGGGGAAGGCCACGATACGCCCGGGGTCCGACAGCGGTCAAGCCGAGGTGTCCGCGCTGGTCGGAGGCATGCCGACTCCTCCCCCGCGAGCCGATAGGCTCCAACCAGTGACCGCCGCCGAGCCGCTCGTCGTCTGCGTCCCGAACTTCAGCGAGGGACGGGACACCGAGGTCATGGACGCGATCTGCGCCGCCCTCGCGAGCGTGCCGGGCGCGCGCCTGGTCTACCGGCAGGCCGACGCCGAGCACCACCGCCTTGACACGACGGTCGTGGGCTCCCCCGAGGCCGTCCGCGCCGCCGTGCTCGCGGCGGCGCGCGTGGCCGTCGAGCGGATCGACATGACGCGGCATCGCGGCGGCCACCCGAGGATGGGCGCGGTCGACGTGGTCCCGTTCGTGCCGCTCCGAGGCATCTCGATGGAGGAGTGCGTCGAGCTCGCGCGCGACGTCGCCAAGGAGCTCGCCGAGACGCTCGACCTGCCCGTGTACCTCTACGACCGAGCCGCCCTCGTGCCCGAGCGCGCGAGCCTGGCCGAGGTCCGCCGAGGTGAGCTCGAGGGCCTGCGCGAGGCCGTCGCGCGGGGCGAGCGGTTGCCGGACTTCGGCCCGCACCGGA
>Ga0073934_10007178_pt1 | contig 15702 bp, 13 predicted proteins | sample LarsenN4metaG_FD_76834 | JGI IMG/M metagenome (GOLD analysis project Ga0073934, IMG submission 76834) | Hot spring sediment bacterial and archeal communities from British Columbia, Canada, to study Microbial Dark Matter (Phase II) - Larsen... ...
GTGCCTATGCCGCGCTTGGGGACCGCGCCTCCATTGTCCGACGGTATAAAACCTGTAAAGCGGCTTTACAGGAAGGCCTTGGAATATCACCATCTCCAGAAACGGAAGCGCTTTATCGCGACTTAACTGCCTGAAGCGGGGCTCACTAAGTACACTATATTATTTATGCAATCGTCAGGGGGAAACAGGTCTTCATTTCAAGATTTTTGCCATGCAAATAGCGATTTTTCTGCATCCTGTTTTGCATCCTGGGGCTGACTATGATAAGGCAAATCAATCAAGAAAGAGGTACCTATACCATGAACAAAACCTTCGCCCAACTTCTGAACAATCTCGATCCTCGCTCTCCTGTTGACGGCAGTGGTGGTGGACGTCGTTGTCCGGTCGACGGCAGTGGCGGTGGACGTCGTTGCCCAGTTGATGGCAGCGGTGGTGGACGGTAACCTCTTGAAACAAAGGAGAAATCGATGGCGATGCTTACTTTAGATGTCTATGCAGGTTCATCACGGAGCTTTGGCAAGGCTCCTGTGGCACGTTCTGCCTTACAACGTCTGTTTGCAGCGGCGATCGTGAGCAATCAGTTCCGCACAACCCTGCTGCGCGAGCCCGAACAGGCGCTGGCAAATGGATACCTCGGTCAAACCTTCGCTCTCAGTGACCAGGAAAAGAAGATTATCCAGACCATTCGTGCGGAAAACCTGACTGATTTTGCCCAGCAGGTCAATCAGGCATTGAAAACAATGTAAGGATTGCAAGAAAGCATCAGGCATATTTTATTTTTTTGCAGCACTGATGTCACACTGGGTGACGCGGCGGAATTGGGGGCGCAGTGATGAAGGGAATCACGGTGCCCCGCGTCCGCCTGCTTTAAGTGCCCGACTATGGAGAAATCATTGGTGAGTTTATCGAGTTCTGAGCAGACGCTTGAAGCGATCCTTCAAACCTTTACAGATGCGAATTTTCTGCTGACCCCAGATGGGGTCATCTTGGATTACAAGCCCGGAAATACACCTCTTTCCCATGCTTTCTCCGGTTCCTTGCAAAACAAGAAGATCAAAGATATTTTTCCGTCACCGACCGTAACGAAATTGGAAGATGCCTTGCGCACCGTGGAGCGCACAGGAAACGTTGTTCCTCTCGAATATGAGCTGCTCCTATCGAATCGCGAGTATTGGTTTGATGCTCGACTGATTCCGGTTTCTGATTCGCAGATAATGCTGATCGCCCGCGACATTACAGAGTGCCGCGAAATCGAGATCAAAATGAAGCGGCAGGTGGAACAAATGTCCATCCTGCGATCGATTGATCTTGCTATTGCTTCGGGCTTAGACTTGAATCTGCTTCTGTCTATGTTGCTTGACCGAGTCATGGCATTGATGCACGTTGACGCGGCGACCATCCTCCTGCTCAATCCCAAAACCAATGTGCTTGAATTCGCAGCCGGGAAAGGTTTTCGTTCGAATATTCTGCAATATACGCGCCTGAAGCTGGGAGCAGGCTGTGCGGGACGGGTAGCCCTCGAGCGGAAAATGATCAACATTCCAGATCTTCGCGTAAACCGAGTAGAGTTCGATCGCTCGCCCCTGTTTTTGCAGGAAAATTTTGTCACGTATTTTGGAGTTCCATTAATGGCCAAAGGGCGGGTCCTGGGCGTCCTGGAGATCTTTCACCGTGCTCCGCTGAAACCGGATACCGATTTGCGGAATTTTCTGATCATGGTAGGAGGGCAGGCTGCCATTGCGATCGATAGCGCCAAGATGTTCAGTGAGCTGCAAAAGTCAAATATCGAGCTAAGTCTGGCCTATGATGCCACTATCGAAGGCTTATCGCGTGCCTTAGATTTGCGTGACAAGGAAACTAAAGAGCATACCTTTCGAGTCACCGATATCACAGTACGGCTTGCGATCCGTCTCGGCGTGGACCAGTCTGACCTGATCCATATTCGCCGTGGCGCCATCTTGCATGATATTGGCAAAGTCGCCATCCCGGATCAAATCCTGTTCAAGCCTGGACCCCTGGCTGAGGACGAATGGGTGATCATGCGCCGCCACCCGGATATTGCGGTCGAATTGCTTTCACCGGTCAGCTACCTGGAGCCGGCGCTGGAGATCCCTCACTGGCATCATGAAAAATGGAACGGCACTGGTTACCCGGATAAGCTGGATCGCGAGGATATTCCTTTTTCCGCCAGGTTATTTGCGCTCGCAGATGTTTATGATGCTCTGACCTCCAAGCGTCCCTATCGTGGGGCCTGGCCGAAACAGGATGCTCTCCGATACATTGAAAACGAAGCGGGAGAACATTTCGATCCTAAACTCGTTCCCGAGTTTCTGGATTTAGTGCAGGGCAGCAGTTTTTAGTCTTTTCTGTGAAAATATCGGTTTCTCCTTGACCTGCCCTCGATTCTGAATTAAAATCCCTGCCTGCCAAAAGCCCTCGTAGCTCAGTGGATTAGAGCGCTTGCTTGCGGAGCAATAGGTCGCGTGTTCGAGTCGCGCCGAGGGCGCCTCTTTCTTGGGAGCGGTGATCCGCTCCTTTTTGTTTACAGTCACCTTTTGAAAAACCTATGCCAAGATCAAAGCCTCAAATTCTATTGACAAATGATGATGGGATTCTCTCTCCCGGATTGTGGGCCGCCGCCGCCTCTCTTTCGAAGCTGGGATTTGTCACCGTGACCGCGCCGCGTGAACAATCTTCCGGCGCGGGTCGTAGTCTGCCAAGCACTTCAGATGGGGTCATTGACGAGCAACGTGTCGAGGTCAACGGTCAGGAATGGACCGTTTTCTCCGTCGGTGGAACGCCTGCTCAAACCGTGCTCCACGGCGTGCTGGAAGTCATGAAGAAAAAGCCAGATCTGGTCGTTTCGGGAATCAACTATGGAGAAAATGTCGCCTCGGGTGTGACCATTTCAGGGACAGTTGGAGCTGCGATGGAGGGTGCCTCCCTGGGGATTCCCTCTATGGCGGTTTCGCTGGAAGCAGCGCCCGAGTATCATCTGACGTATTCTGAGGAAATCAGTTTTTTGGTCGCAGCGGAGTTTACGGCCCGTATTGCTCGCCTGCTCTTGAAAAAGAAATTCCCGCCGGATGTTGATCTTTTGAAGGTGGATGTGCCCTCCGACGCGACCGTTGACACGCCCTGGCAACTCACGCGTATGTCGCGCCAGAGGTATTACGAGCCGGTCGCGCCTGTCCGTCAGTCTTTAACCGAACGTGGACTCTTGGCCTATCGTGAAGCCGGTGTGCTCGACCAGGAAGCTGAAGACACCGATGTCTATGTTCTACGAAAAAAACGGATGGTTTCTGTCACCCCACTGAGCCTGGACCTGACATCCCGCGTGGATTTTTCAGAACTCAACCGCTTGATGAGATCATAACTTAAACACAAAAGACACTAAGATTTTGCTTAGTGTCCTTGGTGGTAAGACGAACTTTATCAATTGAAATGGGGTGTAAACCTTGCGATCAGTTTATCCTTGGGCAGAAACCCCGTGATCCGTTCCTTGATCTCGCCGCCTTTGAAGAATAGTAAGGTGGGGATCCCCATAATGCCAAACTGCATGACAAGATTGGGGTTCTCGTCGGCGTCGATCTTGACCACCTTGACCTTCCCATCCCACTCGCCAGCCAGCTGCTTCACGATCGGATCCAGCATCTTACATGGCTGACACCAGACCGCGCTAAAATCGACCAGCACAGGCTGGGATGAATCCAGGACTTCCGATTTGAATGTATCTTCAGTAACACTTAGCATTTCAGCCATACGAGCCTCCACCCGAATAGATGTCGCAACGTGCAAAGGTCTTACGTTGACGATGAATATTTCCCATGTTAGAATGCAGTCCGCTTTATTTGGAATGGGCGCGTAGCTCAACGGCAGAGCAGTGGCCTTTTAAGCCATTGGTTCAGAGTTCGAATCTCTGCGCGCTCACTAGCTAACACCCGTCGAGGGTGTTTTGTTTTGGTGCAACCTCTCTATAAAAAGAGTGAATGCCGACCTCGCTTCGACATTCACTCTTCATAAAGACATCCCCCTTCGGTCCCCTTCCAACAATTGAATAAGTTGTCATTATTGTATGTTTCATATTGGCTCTTTTCAACGAGACGTGTGTCTAGCCATATAGACAGTTGTACTGGTGGACATAAGGGAAACTGCCCTTGAATTGTCTCTGGTTTTTTGTTAGGCTTGAGGAGGTAGGAAGAGGCATCAAGATGAAAGATAAGATCCGGTTGCTCATTATGGATGACCATCAAAGCATTGTTGATGGTTACCTCTATCGGTTAGGGAAAGTGAACGAGGTGGAAGTGGTCGCCACGTTAGCGTATGGCGAAGAGCTTGAACCCGCGCTAAAGAAGCACCCCGTGGATGTTCTCTTGTTAGATGTACAGGTGCCCATCTCGACGAAGAATCCAAACCCTTATCCCATTCTCCATGTCATTCCCAGGCTGCTTCAGCTGTATCCTGAGCTTGCCATCCTGGTGATCAGTATGCACGACCAGCGAGGGTTGATTCGAGCGATTATCGAAGCAGGCGCCTCCGGCTACATTCTAAAAAACGATAGCCAAAAAATCCAGGAGTTGGGGAAAGCGATCCTGACTGTGGCGGACGGTGACGTCTGCTTCAGCGATAAGGCGTTAAAGGCCTTTGTCGTCAGGAATGAGGAGCCGTTCACCCCTCGTCAACTCGAAGCACTTTCGTTGTGTGCAGCCTACCCGAACAGCAAGACCGCCGAGCTTGCCCGTAAGATGAAGATCGCCAATTCGACGCTGCGCAATTTGCTCTCGGGCGCTTACCTGAAACTAGGCGTGCAAACACGCGCTGCGGCAGTTGCCAGAGCGCGTGATTTAGGGATTATCACTCCTGATTCAACGGCGCTGCAATTGTAGAGGGAACTTCAGGCGATAAGCCGAGCGTTTCAAACAGTCTCCAAACGGGTGCGATCACCTCTTTCAGCAGCGAGTCAACTCCCGCTCTGTTAAAAAGAGGGGTTTCGTTTAAGATATCTTGCGCAGCCTGATGTCTGCGCAGTAATTGATCCACGCAATAACTCAGTGCGCCGCACCGGATCAAGATTTCCTGTGCCTCGTGCAAGGCATTTCCAGCGGATATCCTGTTATATAGTTCCTCGAATTTGGCACGCTCCGAATGATTTACCGATAGTGCAAAAAGGATCGGCAAAGGCTTTCGTTTCTGCAGCCAGTCTGGGTTTGCAGGCACAGCCATTGTGTCATTCAAATCATCATAGATCTGGATCATCTCCCCATATAAGTTACCGAGTTTTTTGAGTTTATCTGCTGTGTTTATGGGTGCCTCACCAAGTAAGGCACCCAAATGGATTGCGGATCCAAAAAACGGCCCGCTTTTGTTTTCCACGACGCGCCAGTAGGATGTCTCATCACCTGGATTTTGGACATCCAACTCCTGTCCATATGCGGTGGTCAACATCATGTGGCGTAAACTGTTCAATGCTTCCCATTTCACTGAAGAGTTGGCCTTGCTTCCCATAAGAGCCTCCAATCCCGCAGCCTGGAAGGCAAGAGCGAAGTTGGCGGCCCTTCCACTGCCGATGCGGTGATATTCCCCGCGCGGATCATCATCCAGCATATCATCCACCAAAATAATACCGATTTGCGCGCAGGCCAGCGCGGCAGAAGCAGGGATCGCTTTTTCAGCGGGTGCGCCGACTGCCTGGCAGGCTACGATCGGCAACTGCCAGTCGCGCGGATGTCCCGCCGCGATCCGCAGAAGAATTGCCCTCATCTCGCGCCACGCGTCAAAAATGGGAAAGCTCAAAAGATAATCGACGGTTGATTGATAAAGATCCATACTTTTTCTCCAAATAGGCTGGTCGAGACGATCTGCCAGGCAAATCGTCTCGACCAGCGTGTGCTATACTGCGCTTACATGCCCTGAGCTGCAGTCGCTTGCTCCTGCGCACTCCAGTCCTGCCACCACAGATCCCCCATCAGAGTCTTGGCCTGCTCCCGGTTAATCCGGGTAATTTCGGACAGAGCCTCTACGTAGGAACCTCGAGGCTTTGGCGAAGAGAGTAACGCGTAAAAGTCTTTCATTGTGTTCATTCGGGTTCTCCTTTTGAATGAGAGTTCGTTTCATTAAGTATCTTCCGTGGAACAAATGGGTTATCTTGTTGACACCTCCTTTCGAAACCTTTGATTGAGAGAGAGCGCGCGGCCGCGCACGCAAAACAGCTCATGTTATGAAATAAGACTGATCTCCCAAAAACATTTACAGTCGTGGACAGAAAATGAAGATACGAAACAGTCCATTTTGGTCAATCATTGAGCAAGTGATCCCGTGGCTTATCCTGGCGATCCTGTTGGTCTATTCCTATGCCAAGTTTTTTAGACATTCCTATGGCTTTCGTCTGGAGGGCTCCACAGGTCGTGTAATGCTTGTATTTGAGCCACAGCTAGAACCGACCCTGAGGGAAGGTGATCGAATAATCCAGATGGGTTCCGTACGTTTCGTAGATTTTCGAGAAGATCTGGGTATGTCGTTTTTTGAAGGATATGAACCCGGGGATACTGTACCTCTGCTGATCGAGAGGGGGGGCCGGACCATCGAGATCCCCTGGAAATATCCCCACTTCAGCCGGGACGAATTCTTCGATCAACTCGGCAGTGAATGGTTTATGGCCTATGCCTTCTGGGTAGCCGGTGTACTGACTGTCCTCCTGGTCCGTCCGAAAGACGACAGCTGGTTGTTGATGTCGCTCTTTAATTTTCTGACTGCTGTATGGGTGATTGCTGGCAGCGGCTTATCTGCTTATCACATCTGGGACAGCGCCCTTGTGTTGCGGGTGGCCCTCTGGCTGTCTTTGCCGGTCTATTTGCATTTGCACTGGGTATTCCCGCGCCCCTTAGGGAAATTACATCCATTTGTGCTCTGGATGGGTTATGGAGTTGCTATCAGCCTGGCCATTATGCAGGGATTTCAACTTTTGCCACGCGAGCTTTACAGTCTGGCATTCCTTGTAGGAGTTGGCGGAAGCCTGATCCTGCTTCTCATCCATGTTTTGCGACAGCCTTCTGTTCGCCGCGATTTCCGGCTGCCGTTGATCGTCTTGATGTTGGCAGTGGCCCCCGGAGTGATATGGTCGATCATCGAGGCGATCATTGGTGGCTCTCCCTGGTATGGCAGCGTTGGACTATTGGGTCTTCCACTCCTTCCGCTTGCCTATCTTTACACCGCTTTCCGGCGCCGCCTTGGCATCCAGGAAATGCGTATCAATCGCTTTTTCACCATTTATCTTTTTGTGATCCTGCTTGGCGTAATTTTCCTGCCGCTTATTGCGTTCCTGGATCAGACCCTCACAGTCCCCGGCAAAACCCTGATCATTGCCGTGATGAGCGCGCTTCTTACGGCTGCTGCTTTTCTCTGGGCATACTCTCCTTTTGAGAAACTGATCGAGCACCGTATCCTGGGCATACCGTTAGCTTCGAAACGCTTACTGGAGACATACTCTGCTCACATTACGACCAGTCTTTCACTACCTGATCTGATACGCGTTCTACAGGAAGAAGTTTTTCCCAGCCTCTTGATTCGCCAGTTTGCTTTCCTGCATATCGACCAGGGTTCTGTAAATGTTCTTTCCACAATGGGACTGAGTACAGAGCAGATCCCGGCGGAGAAAGATGTGCCTGGCCTTATTGCTCGATCTGGTTTTTACCGCTTCCCGGATCTCAGCGCCGCCGATCAGCCGCATGCGTGGATACGTCTCGTTCTTTCCCTCAGGCTGGGTGACCAGTTGATCGGCTTTTGGCTGCTCGGACGCCGTGACCCGGACGATCTTTATCCCCAGCAGGAGATCCCCGTACTCAGTTCGCTCGCGAATCTGACCGCCATTGCTTTGAGCAACATTCTTCAAACGGAACGTCTCAAAGCGATGTACGAGACCAATATCAGTCGTTATGAACAGGAAAAGCTGCGCCTGGCACATGATTTACATGACAGTATCCTGAACGAGATGGCGGCGATTCTTATGAGAGCAGACGCAGCCAACCTTTCACCGAAATTCCTGGCAGCTTTTGATGAGCTAACCGAAAAGCTGAGAGAGATCGTCGATGATTTGAGACCCCCTATGCTGGCTTTCGGGTTGAAGCTGGCCTTTGAGGATTTTACCGATAACCTGATGGAAAGGAGTCAGGTCTCGGTGGAGATTCTGACCGATATTCAGGCAACGGAGGAATGTCGGTATCCCGATACAGTGGAAAGTAATTTATATCGGATCGTGCAGGAGGCATGCGAGAATTCGCTGCGCTACGCTCAGGCAAAAAAGTTGCTGATCTTTGGCAGATTCTACGAGAAGCAGATCGATATCCGGGTACAGGACGATGGGATCGGTTTTGATTCTGATGTCAGCCTTAAGCTGGATGATATGCTTGCCCACAAACACTTTGGCATGGTGGGAATGTTCGAACGAGCGAATTTGATCGGAGCCGATATCAATATCCACTCTCAGCCAAATCAGGGAACGCGGATTCAGGTAATATGGAAGGCGAAAGAGTCTATTTGATTGTTAAGGTTCAGGCAAATTTGTGAAGATCACAACTGATTAAGCGCAGTTTAAATAAATGGGACTTGGAAATCCATCGGGAATCACTTGAAATTTTTTAAGTGCTGTTTATCTGCGACAGGATAAGACATGGCAGAGTTTGGAGAACAACTTCGCAAAATTCGTCACCAGTGCAACGACCCGAAAAGCCCTCATGGAAAGCTCACACAGGAGAAGTTCGGCGAACTTGTCGGTGGTAAATTGGGGATCAGTTACAGTGGAGCCGCGATAAGCGATTGGGAAAGAGGCAAGAGCAAAATCCATGCAGATAATCGCCTTGTTTTGATGGCGGTAATTAATGTCTTGCATGGTTGTGGTGGACTAAAGACAGTTGAGGAGGCGGATCAGCTTTTGGAAGCAGGAAATTATCGTGCTCTTGATCCTGCAGAGGTTCAGAAAATATTTAAAGATGCCACAAGCAGCGCAGATTCTGAACAGTCCATCTCTGAAACGAAAAGTTCCAGGTCCTCCACTCCAGCTTTGGTAGCGAGTCTCTTCTCCGTACCGGAGGCGGAAGTTGAAAGTTTGCTGGCCAACGCGCAAGAAGGGCCACCTCCCGCGTGGCCGCGTGTTCTTGCGGGACTCATGCGGTTCATTTCTGACCGTGTGTCCCTCTCCATAACCAGTGTCCTTTGGATAGCTGTTTGGCTGATCGCCTGGTGGCTAATGGCTCCCTCGTTGCGCTGGCCGTTTCCCGGTCGAGAAGCTGCTTATTCAGCGATTGTCCTGTACGTAGGCGGAACACTGCTGATTCCCCTTTTTATTGGATTGCTCGTTAATACAAGAAACAATGAATATTGGAAGCAGCAAGGATTAGTGAGCTCATTCCTTTTGCGCCTGTACACCTATCAAGGTGCCGGGATTGGGTTTAATCTGGGTTACTTTTTTGTTTTTCCATTCGTTCTGGTTCGATATTATCTGGGACTGGGACCCTCTGCCTGGCTCGAGGCTACAGCTGTGACATTAGCGCTGGTTTTGGGGAATATGTCCGCCCGTGTGGTTCCCCACAATCTGTGGCTTGCTTACGAACGTTTGAACTTGGCCGATGGCTGGATATTTTTTATTGTCGCCTTGCTTGGGCCTCTGTGGGGAATATTTTTTCTGGAGTACTACTCAATCCTCCTGACGCCGGTTCTGGGTAGCATTGTCATCCTGCTGGCACTCGCAGGCATTGTGATTTTTGGAATGCATCAGTCCAGAAAAAAACTTAATAGCTGACAAAAGTATTTATACAAACGCTCATCTCCAAAATTTTAAGCCAAGCGCCAGCTAGATGCTTGAACATGCGTGCTATAATCGCGTTTGGTTCAGTAGTTGCATAGTTTGGTGGTTTCGTAGTTGAACTACTGAACTATCCAACTACTGAACTGCCTGACTATGAGTTTCGCACACCTTCACGTTCACACCGAATATTCCATGCTCGATGGCTTCTCGAACATTAAGAAGCTGGTCAAGCGTGTGAAGGAGTTGGAAATGTCTGCCGTGGCGATCACTGACCACGGCACGATGTTTGGGGTGATTGACTTTTATAACGCCGCCACAAAAGAGGGGATCAAGCCGATCATCGGTGTGGAAGCCTACATGGCGGCCCGCGGCATGACCGACCGCGATCCCAAGCTGGATCGCTCTTCTTATCATCTTCTCCTGCTTGCCGAAAACGAGACAGGTTATAAGAACCTGCTCAAGATTTCCTCTGCTGCCCAACTGGACGGCTTTTACTATTATCCTCGTATTGATCACGACTTCTTAGTGGCTCACTCCGAGGGAATTATTTGCACGTCCGGATGTATGTCCGCGGAAATCCCACGAGCCCTGTTGAACGACAATCCCGAGGAAGCGGTTCGGCGCATGAACTGGTATTACGATGTTTTTGGTCCGGACCGTTTCTTCGTCGAGCTGCAGCAGCACAACATCAAAGAGATTACGGATCTCAATCGCCGGCTGGTAGAGCTGGGCGCGCGTTACTCGGCCAGATATGTAGCCACCAACGACGTTCATTACATCAACCAGAACGACTCCCGTTTACAGGACATCCTGCTCGCGATCCAGACCAACACGCTGCTTAGCGATCCTGAACGCATGCGCATGACAGATGACTCCTATTATCTGCGCACACCGCAGGAAATGAGTCAGCTCTTTGCGGAAGTGCCCGAAGCGTTAAGCAATACGCTCTTGATTGCCGAACGCTGCAACGTGAGCCTGGACTTCAAAGGCTATCATCTGCCTGATTTCCCCGTCCCGGAAGGATTTACGACGGAAACGTACCTACGCCACCTGTGTGAAGATGGGGCGCGGACTCGCTATGCCAGCCGCGCGGCGAGTCAGCAGGTGCGAGAAAGAATCGATTACGAGCTGGGCGTCATCCACAAGATGGGGTTTGACGCGTACTTCCTGATCGTATGGGACCTATGCCGCCATGCGCGCGAAAACAATATCTGGTATAACGCGCGTGGTTCGGCAGCGGGGTCGATTGTCGCGTATGTGCTGGGGATTGCGCTTGTCGATCCGCTTGAGCACAATCTCCTGTTTGAGCGCTTCCTGAACCCCGGCCGTATCTCCATGCCCGATATCGATCTCGACTTCCGCGATGACCGCCGTGCCGAAATGCTTGAGTATTGCGTGCGCAAATACGGAAATGACAAGGTCGCGCAGATCATCACGTTTGGCACGATGGGAACAAAAGCGGCCTTGCGGGATGTGGCGCGCGTAAACGATATCCCTCTGCCAGAAGTGGATCGGGTTGCCAAGCTTGTGCCGTTCGTCTCCGGCCGCCAGACCACGATGCAAGATGCAATGGCTGTGCCTGAATTCAAGGAGATCTATACTTCGCAGGCGCATTTGCGCGAGCTGATTGACACCGCCGCTAAGATGGAAGGCACAGTCCGTAACGCTGGCACCCATGCCGCCGGCGTGGTCATCTCGGACAAACCGATTGTAGAATACCTGCCGCTGCACCGTCCCACCTCGAATTCAGAAGAAACGCCCATCAAAACGGTCACGCAATTCGAGATGGGCATCCTCGAAAAGCTTGGCATGTTGAAAGTGGATTTTCTCGGGCTGATCACATTGAGCGTAATGGCAAAAGCCTGTGACATGATCCAGGAGCGGCATGGCATCAAGTTTACTTTAGATAACATTCCACTCGACGATCCTGCGTCATTTGAATTGATGGGCAGCGGCCACACCGCGGGCATCTTCCAGGTGGAAGGCACGGGGATGACGCGTTACCTTGTGCAGATGAAGCCCAAGACGCTGGACAATATCATTGCTATGGTGGCGCTCTACCGTCCCGGACCGATGGCCTTCATCCCGGATTACATCGCACGCATGCACGGCGAAGCAGAAGTCGAGTATCGCCATCCCGCTCTGGCACCCATCTTTCAGGATACGTATGGCATTCCTGTTTATCAGGAACAGCTCATGCGGGCCGCGGTGGAATTGGCAGGGTACACACCCTCCGAATCAGACGAGCTGCGCAAAGCCATATCGAAGAAGAACAAAGAAGAGATCGAAAAGCACCGCAACAAGTTCGTGACCGGCGCCGTGAAGAATGGAATGGCAAAAGACATTGCCGAAGCCATTTACAGCGACTGGGAAGAATTTGCGAGGTATGGATTTAACAAGAGTCATGCGGCCGATTACGGGGTCATTGCCGTTCAAACCGCGTATCTAAAAGCGCACTACCCTGCTGAGTACATGGCAGCGTTGCTGTCGGCGAATGCCGGGAAAACCGAGCAGGTTGCCCTGTATGTGGCGGAAGCCCGCAATATGGGAGTACCTGTCCTTGCGCCAGAAATCAATGCCTCCGGCTGGGATTTCGGGATTGAAGACATGGATGAGAAACCCCGCATCCGCTTTGGTCTGGGCGCGATCAAGAATGCTGGTCAGGCTGCGGTGCAATTGATTGTCGATGAACGCGACAGGAACGGCAAGTTCAAGAACTTGAACGAATTTGCCCGCCGCGTGGACCTGCGCGCGGTAGGCAAGCGCGCGCTTGAGTGTCTGATCAAGGTCGGCGCGATGGATATGTTCGGCAACCGGGCTGCTATGCTTGCCTCATTGGATCGCATCGTATCCATTAGCAGCAATCATTTCCGCGCCGCGGAATCAGGGCAGATGTCTCTCTTTGGCGAGGTCACGGGTGTGATCGAGGATATCCACTTGCCAGATGTAAGCAACGTGGATAAGCGCGAGATGCTGAACTGGGAACGAGAACTCATCGGTTTGTACATTTCCGATCATCCGCTCACGCCGTATCAGCAGACATTCACACAGATCGTCAGTTACTTTTCCGGCCAGTTGCAACAAGCGCAGCATGAGGAAAAGGTACGGGTGGCCGGCCTGATCACGGCAGTCCGTCCATACACAACCAAGACCAATAAGCCAATGGGCTTTGTCACCCTCGAAGATGTCCAGGGCAATATCGAGCTTGTGCTTTTTCCAAAGACCTGGCAGAAATTCCACGACCAGTTCAAGGTCGGGCAGATCATCATCGTGGAAGGCAAAGTGGATACGGGGAGCACGCCGCCCAAGATTTTGGTGGATGAGATTCGCACCGAGATCCGAATTCTTGAGTCGCTAACTCCTTCTCCTTCCGTTCCATCTCAGCCGAATGCTGATATCGTTTCTCCTGCAACTCAGCAGCGAAAGCAAAATGTTCCTCCGCAAATTACACCGGTCAAACCTGGTGTTACTGCACCAGTCCGACAGGTGGCGGATAAGCCTGTGGTGTATGCTGAACAATCAATTTCTCCCTCTGGAGGGACCGCTGGCGGTTGGGACGATATACCGCCTCCCCCCGATAACTTCCCTGACGATTGGGAGATGCAGTGGCAGCCGTCGTTTGAAGAAGCGTCGATGGCCGCGCGCCCGGAATCTAAAGTTAATAGCAATCCTGTCAGCGAGCCGCGCATACAAACAGATACGGTTGGGATTGAGCCAAAGCCCGATGAGCAGGAACAGGTCAGGCCAGCGCTTGAAACGAGAGTCGTCCAACCGGTCGAGTCCATCCCACCGAAATCCGCTGATTTCCTGCCCTCCTTGTATATCCCGCTTGCCCAGGAGGAGAAGGACAAGGAACATCCGCCGCAACAGATCACGGTGATTCTGCGTTCGACAGGTGACAAGGAGCATGATCGCCGCCGTATCAAGACCATCTTCGGCACGCTGATTTCGTTCCACGGTCGCGACCGATTCAGCTTTCATATCTTTGAAGATGGCAACGGTTATCTAATCGATTTCCCCAACGATACGACGCGTGTCTGCACCGAAGTTCTCGACCGCTTGAAGAAGCTCATGGGGGAGGAGAGCTGGCGTGTGGAAGAGATTACCTTCCAGTAACTCTCACGGCATTACATCTTTCGCAATCGATCCGTTCGCACAGCAAGGCGAGCGGATCTTTTTTTATCGTATCCTGCACGACATCCAATAATCTTCGTAATGGAACTGCTTGCACAAACGCCTCACCGATCTGTACACGCCGGGTGTCGAGGCTGAGATAAGGCTCGATCGCTTGAAACCCCATCGAGTCGCCGGGAAAGTTCGGGCACTCCACCACGCGGTCATCGACCAATGCCCAGCGCACGAATTGTTTCCGCCCGGCAAGTCTCTCCGCGTAATGAATGCTTGTGTTGACTGTATGGTCAACGTTGATCAGCACCACCCAGCCATCCAGTTCCGCCAGCGCGCCGATGGGAGCAAGTGGTTCGTAGAGCGTCTGCGTGAATAAGATGAGGTCCGCGTGGATGCCTGCAAATGAGAGGATCGGGTGCGCGGTCCGGGTGGCGGAGGAATGGTTACGCAGCGTTTCCGGCAGGATGCCCATCAGCGGATCTGCACGCATATCGAGATGAAATGGCTGCGCCATCTGGTTCACGGCATGTCCGCTGCCATAAATGATCCCATTGTTCGGCGGGCCGACATCTGGAATAATTTCAGTTTTATAAGTATGAGTTGGCATGATGATACTGGCAAAAGAAGCCAGCATGGCATCGAGAACTGCCTCCGCGCCGCCTTCCACATAACCAAACGGCCTCAAGGAGGCATGCGCGATCACAGGTGCATGTAGAAGCTCCAATGCTTGAAAAGCCGATAAAATCTCATCATAAGTCGCCATCTATTTGCCCTTCCATTCGGGCTTGCGCTTTTCGAGGAAGGCCTGCATGCCTTCCTTCTGGTCTTCGGTGGCGAATAAGTTATAGAATTGCTGTTTCTCCTCCGCGAGACCCTCGGAGAGAGTCCGTTCGAAGGTTTGATTGATCATTTTCTTTGCAACGCGCACCGCGAGCGGGGCACGCGAAGCGATCTCTTCTGCTAGTTTGAGAGCCTCGTCCAGGTAGCCATCTACAGGTACAACATAATTCACCATTCCAAATTGATGAGCTTCCTGCGCGTTGAGCGTACGGTTATTGAGAATCATTTCCATGGCGATGGCTTTGCCCACCGCGCGAGTGAGGCGCTGCGTCCCGCCCGCGCCGGGGATGACTCCAATCGTAATCTCGGGCTGACCGAACTTCGCAGACTCAGAGGCAACGATCATGTCACACGATAAAGCGATCTCGCAGCCTCCCCCTAACGCCCAGCCCGATACCGCCGCGATGACCGGTTTCTGGATCGTGCGGATTCTGCCAAAGACTCCCACATGGTCGCGGTCCATCATCTGTTGAATGGATTGATCTGCCATCTCTTTGATATCTGCCCCCGCGGCGAATGCCTTTTCATTCCCTGTAATGACCATTGCACCGACCGCATCGTTTTTATCGAAGTCTGCAAGTGCATCCATTAATTCGCGCATCAGCTGGTTATTCAAGGCATTCATTGCCTGTGGACGATTTAACGTGACCAATCCCACCCGCCCGCGTACTTCTACCAGAATCAATTCGTAGGGCATAACTTCTCCTCTGTCATTGCGAGCGTAGCAATCTCCTTATTGATCGGGGATTGCTTCGTCGCCACGCTTCGACTTCGCTCGGCTTGTACTCGCTCCGCTCAGCGCGAAGGCTCCTCGCAATGACATGCACAGGTATTCTACACGAGAACAGAAATTATGCTACTATTGCCCGAACCTTCTTCAGGAGATCAGAATGGCAATGGTTGCGAATATGATTATCGGTGTTGTGGCAATCTTA
>Ga0073934_10007179_pt1 | contig 15702 bp, 18 predicted proteins | sample LarsenN4metaG_FD_76834 | JGI IMG/M metagenome (GOLD analysis project Ga0073934, IMG submission 76834) | Hot spring sediment bacterial and archeal communities from British Columbia, Canada, to study Microbial Dark Matter (Phase II) - Larsen... ...
CCTGAAAAGCCCGCGCTGCCAGGTGACGGCCATTTTTCTCCCCCCTCCCAACCAAATTGAAATCTAGCACCGAAGCCTGAACCGCAAAAGCCGCGCCGACCCGGCAAGCTCATCACGCCTCGGCAAAGGGTCGAGTGCGCCGCTTCATCATGTCCCTAGCGGAAGTGCTGGGCAGCCGTTCGGCGACAGCCGCTAAACGACAGGTGTGGGGGGTCTGAACCTTACGCCTCGACCAGGCGCAAGCCGCGGTCGAGCGCGCGCAGGACGCGGGCGAGATCGTGCCCGCGTTTCAGGATCAGCCCCGTCGCCGCGATTACGCTATAAGCGCCCTGCCGGCGCGAAAGCCTGGGCGCCTTCTCGATGCGGTAGAGCGGGGTCTCGCAAGAGCGGCGGAAGACCGAGAACACCGCCTTCTCCTTCAGCGTGTCGATGGCGTAGTCGCGCCATTCGCCGCTGGCGACTTTACGCCCGTAAACATCAAGGATTTGCGTGAGTTCCTGGCGATCGAACGAGATGCCGCCGCGCCGGGGTGCCCCCTCGGAGAAAGTTGCGTCGCCGCCGGCCTTCAGGGCCAGCGGCAAGACTATGGGTTCCGTTTCGCTCAAGTCGCGCCTCCTTTAACGGAAGCTTCATGATGTGCCCGCGCCCAAGGAAATTCAAGGACGACCGCGCCGGCCCACGAAGTGTAACATAGCGAAACATAAATCACAGTTCGGCCCAAGTTCAGCCGTTGCCGCGCCCCAAAAACCCTTATGATCTTGATCGTTGCCTCTCGGCCCGGTCCTAACAGAGAGGCTTCGGAATCTCAGCCCCCCAGCCCCCCCGGGGTCTTCTCTCGGACCGGGCCATTTCCTTTTCGGAGTTACGCTAAAGACGGGTCGGTCATCCGGCCCGTTTTGTTTTGCGGTCATGCGGCCGAAGCAAGCGTTCAGGGCCGGTCGTATTGGGCGGCGCCGAGGATAGGGCCGCAATTCTCCATTTGCAGCAGGGCAACCAGGACGTCGCCGGGCGCCGTCCTTAAATCCTTGAGCGGGAGCCGCAAAGTCATGGGTTCGCCCTTCCACATGCCGACCGGCGCGAGCTCGCGCACCGGATGCGAATAGGTGATCGTCTTGCCGCGATTCTCGCCGCGGCCGATCGCAACCGTCTCCTTGTCCTTGGCCACGGCGAGCCAGACCGTGGCGTCACGTTTGTCGGAAGTTTCCGGCGCAGCGCCGATGCCGATCACAAGCGTGCTGTCCTCGGCATGCATGTTGACCGGCACCTTCACTGCGCGCAGCCGGTCCGTCGCCGTGCGGACCGCCATCTCGATCGCCGCCTCGTTGCTGCCGTTCACATGCATCACCCCGTCGACCACGACCTGCGGCGTGTAGACCTGCCCGTCGCCGCGCATGCGCGCATAGTCGCGCTGCCGCTGACTATTGGCCGGGCTTGAGAGCGTGTCGTGCCAGCCGAGATAGTTCCAATAGTCGACGGAAAAGGAGAGCGTGATCAGGCCGGGCCGCTTGCCGAGCTCAGCGAGCAGCGCGTCAGCCGGCGGGCAGGACGAGCAGCCCTGGCTGGTGAACAGCTCGATGACCGCAAGACCGGGCGCGGGCTTGGCCGTCTCGGCCAAGCTCGATCCGGCCACGACGAGCGCAAGCGCCGCCACGGCGAAAGCTCTGAATGAACGGGACTTCATGACGCATAGCATGCCGGAATTGTGGGGAAATTTCCGGCAAAAAACGCGCCGCACCGGGTCACAACTGAGTGAGCTTCGCATCTCCTGCGCCAAATCAGAAATCGCGGAATCGGAATTCTTTTCCGCTCCCCCCTTGTGGGGGAGCACGCGCGCCTTTTAGCGCGCAAAGGGGGGGGTAAACGGCGAAGCCGCGTCGTAAGGCGGTTAGTCGACATGCACGACCGCTTCCCAAGCGCTCTTTGAGTCTCTTCTGAGAGCGGACGAGCAGTAACTCAATGTTCAGTGCCACGGCGGCGCGAACGAGCGCCGCCAACGCCTTCCTCAATCTCTCACCTCATGGTAATGGATAGCACCCTTGGTGCTACGCTCGAAGCTGGGGTTGAACACGCCTGAAGGATCCTTGAGTGAGGCCCTTGGTGCAGGTCATCCGATCAGTGTTGTAGGTGAAAGCAATGTCCCAGGCGTTTCAAGATCGAATTTTGAACGACTTTCTTCCAATCTTCTGCACCAGCCGATCTTGGAGCACTGACGGGTTCAAGGCGGATTGGAGCAAGATAAGTGAAGTGGATGCCACTGACTTTCTTCGTGGTTTCAGTGGCGGGCTCCTGAAACACGAGGGACGAGGTCTCTATAGAGCTCCGCGCAGCTATGCCAGCGAGCAATTCTTTTCGTCCGGCTCCAAGCAAAAAAACCCGAGGCACATAACGTTGTCCGTAGAACCAATAATCACCGTCGCGGTACTCGCAAGGCTTCATTTCGAGCTTGGCTGGCCGAAGGAGTCGTTAGGTACCCAGACAAAAGGGGGCTGGGCGTTTGATGTGGCTACATATCTATCCAGCGATTCAGAAGTCGAATATATCGCCTGTGAGGTAAAGAAAAGCAGCGCTGAGGTCGGGGAGCTTCTCGAACTTATGGATCGATTTGGAAAAAATCCACATGCCGCTGTGGCGTTCAAGGAGCAAAATGCTTTCCGCAAGGTCAAAGCCCTTCGGTCTCGTCGGCCCCCATTGTTTTGGGCGGTTGGACCGGCGCGGTCAGGTCATGCGTTTAGGGTGGAGTATTCGGAAGAAGATGTAGTTTTCTTCCACGAGATTCAGGACCTCGACTATCTCTCTTGGCGCCACGTTGACCGACTTGCGCACCCAGGGGACTTGTAAACGGCTCACCCGGCCGGCCGCGCGAGTGCGCGCAGCACGTAATGCAGGATGCCGCCATTGCGGAAATAATCGAGCTCGTCGAACGTATCGATCGCCGCGCGTAGCGGCACCGCGCGGGTTGAACCATCCGCGTAGCTGATATCCGCCTCTAGCCATTGCATGGGTTTGAGGTCGGCGAGGCCCTTGAGGCCGACCGTCTCGTCCCCCTTCAGCTCAAGCGCCTGCCAGCTCATGCCCTCGGCGAAGAGGAGCGGCAGGACTCCCATGCCGATCAGGTTGGAGCGGTGAATGCGCTCGAAGCTCTCGGCGATCACCGCGCGCACTCCGAGCAGCCGCGTGCCTTTCGCCGCCCAGTCGCGCGAGGAGCCGGTGCCGTATTCCTTGCCGGCAAAGACGACGAGCGGCACGCCCTCGGCGTGATAGCGCATGGCGGCGTCGTAGATCGGAAGCCGCTCGCCTGATGGATAATGCACAGTCACTCCGCCTTCGACCCCCGGCACCATCTGGTTCCTGATGCGCGTATTGGCGAAAGTGCCGCGCATCATCACCTCGTGATTGCCGCGCCGCGAGCCATAGGAGTTGAAGTCATGCACCGCTACGCCGTGCTCGATGAGATAGCGCCCGGCCGGGCTGTCCTTCCGGATGCCGCCCGCCGGCGAGATGTGGTCGGTGGTGATCGAGTCGAGGAACAGGCCGAGGATGCGCGCGCCCTCGATGTCGCTCACCGGTGCGGGCGTCAGCGACATGCCCTCGAAATAAGGCGGGTTCTGCACATAAGTCGAATGCGGGTCCCAAGCGTAGGTAAGGCCGCCTTTGACCGGAATCGCGCGCCATTCCGGATCGCCGCGGAACACGTCGCCATAGCGCTGTTTGAACATCGACTTCTTGACCGCCTTGCGCACCACCTTGGCGATGTCCTTGGCCGAGGGCCAGAGGTCCTTGAGATAGACCGGGTTGCCGTCTTGATCGGTCCCGAGCGGCTCGGTGGCAAGATCGACGGTGACCGAGCCCGCCAGCGCATAAGCCACCACCAGCGGCGGCGAGGCGAGATAATTGGCGCGCACGTCGTGATTGACCCTGCCCTCGAAATTGCGGTTGCCGGACAAGACCGAAGCGACGGCAAGGTGATGCGTGTGGATGGTGTGCGAGATCTCCTCCGGCAGCGGCCCTGAATTGCCGATGCAGGTGGTGCAGCCATAGCCGACCAGATTGAAACCGAGATTGTCGAGATCGTCTTGCAGTCCGGCCTTCTCCAGATAATCGGTGACCACTTGCGAGCCGGGCGCGAGAGAGGTCTTGACCCAAGGCTTCACGCTCAAGCCGCGTTCGACCGCGTTCCGCGCGAGCAGCCCCGCCGCGACCATCACCGAGGGATTCGACGTGTTGGTGCAGGAGGTGATGGCGGCGATCACCACATCGCCGTGGCCGAGATCGAAATTCTTCCCCTGCACCGGCACGCGCAGGCCAGCTTCAGCGCCCTTGCCGTACTCCTTGTCGAGCGTCTCGGCGAACGCCCTCGCCGCCCGGCTCAGCGGCACGCGGTCCTGCGGCCGTTTCGGTCCCGCGATCGACGGCTCGACGTCGCCGAGATCGAGATTGAGTGTCTTGCTGAACACGGGGTCCGGCGTCTTCGCATTGCGAAACAACCCTTGCGCCTTGGCATATTTCTCGACCAGCGCGATGCGCCGTTTCTTGCGCGCGGTCGCGCCGAGATAAGCGAGCGTCTCCTTGTCGATCGGAAAGAAACCGCAAGTCGCGCCATATTCCGGCGCCATATTGGCGATGGTAGCGCGATCCTCAAGCGGCAAGTTCCCCAAGCCCTCGCCGTAAAATTCCACGAACTTGCCCACCACCCCGGCGCGCCGCAGCATCTCGGTGACGGTCAGCACGAGATCCGTCGCCGTGACCCCGTCCCGCAATTCGCCGGTCAGCCGGAAGCCGACGACCTCCGGAATGAGCATGGAGATCGGCTGACCGAGCATGGCGGCCTCCGCCTCGATGCCGCCGACGCCCCAGCCGAGCACGGAGAGCCCGTTGACCATGGTGGTGTGGCTGTCGGTGCCGACCAGCGTGTCCGGAAACGCGACCGGGTTGCCGCCATTGGCCCTGGTCCACACCGTTTGCGCCAGATATTCGAGATTGACCTGGTGACAGATGCCGGTGCCTGGCGGCACCACGCGGAAATTGTCGAAGGCGCCAGCCCCCCAGCGCAGAAAAGCATAGCGCTCGCCGTTGCGCTCATACTCCTTCTCGACATTGATCTGGAAGGCTTGGGCCGAGCCGAAAGCGTCGACCATCACCGAATGGTCGATGACAAGGTCGACCGGCGCGAGCGGATTGATCTTGCACGGGTCGCCGCCGAGCTTGGCCATGGCGTCGCGCATGGCGGCGAGATCGACCACCGCAGGCACGCCGGTGAAATCCTGCATGAGCACGCGCGCCGGCCGGAAAGCAATCTCGCGGTCGCTCTTGCGCTCCTTGAGCCAGCCGGCCATGGCGCGGATATCGTCGGCGGTAACGCTCCTGCCGTCCTCGTGGCGGAGCAGATTTTCCAGGAGCACCTTGAGCGAGAAGGGCAGGCTGGAGATGCCTTCAAGGCCGTTGGCCTCGGCCTCCCTCAGGCTGAAATAGTCGTATTTCGCACCGTCGACTTTGAGCGTGCGCCGGCATTTGAAACTGTCGAGGGAGGGTTCAAGTGCCGCGGTCAACAGGGACTCCTCGTGAGGGCTCGGGTTTCAGGTGGCAACTCGTTATAAAAGCCCTTGCGGCGACGATACAATGACGCGAAGAGAACTTGGGACGATTTCTCTCATCCCTTACCTCTTGCAGCATCACCTTGCGCAGATTCCAAGCCAATGACGCAGATGATCGGTCTCGCCGCACGGAATATTAGCTGTCAGCGCGGCGGCAGGCTGATCTTTCGCGACCTGAGTTTCAGGCTCGCGCCCGGCGAAGCGCTGCTTGTCAGCGGCCCGAACGGCGCGGGCAAGACGAGCCTGCTCAGGCAGATCGCCGGGCTCCTGCCCCTCGAAGCTGGCGAGCTTCGCCTGGAAGGCGGAAGCCCCGGCGACGCGCTGCCCGAGCTCTGCCACTATGTCGGGCACTTGAATGCGGTGAAGGCGAGTTTGAGCCTGCGCGAGAACCTCGCCTTCTGGTCTGGCTTTCTCGATGGCGGCAAGCCTCGCGTCGAAGAGGCGCTCGTGGCGTTTGGACTCGCCCCGCTCGCCGATCTCCCAGCAGGGCTTCTCTCCGCCGGACAGAAGCGGAGGCTCGCGCTGTCGCGCCTCTTCGCGGCACCCCGCCCGATCTGGCTGCTCGACGAGCCGCAAGCCTCGCTCGACGCCGCTTCGCTTAAGCGGCTCGACATGGCGATTGAAGGCCACCTCGCGCGAGGCGGCATCGCCATCGTGGCGAGCCATGTGCCGTCCAAAACCAAATTCGCGCATTCCCTCGCGCTCGGCAAGGAGCGCGCGACATGAGCGAAGCCTTCGCCCTCCTCAGACGCGATGTGACGCTCTCCTGGCGCGAAGGCGGCGCCATTGGTGTCGCGCTCGGCTTCTATCTCGTCGTCGTCGCCATGACGCCGCTCGGGCTTGGACCCAATCTCACGCTGCTCGCGCGCATCGCGCCGGGCATTTTGTGGATCGCCCTTTTGCTTGCCGCGCTGCTTTCCGCTGGCCGCATTTTCGAGAACGATTACGAGGATGGATCGCTCGACGTGCTCGCCACCGGCAAGCTGCCCCTTCCCTTGGTCGCCGCCGTGAAATGTTTCGCGCATTGGCTCACGACCGGCGTGCCGCTGACTTTGCTCTCCCCCTTTCTCGGGCTGCTGCTCAATCTTCCCCTGACCTCGATGCCCTCGCTCCTGCTTGCCATGCTCGCCGGCACTCCTGCCGTGAGCTTCATCGCCGGCATCGGCGCGAGCCTGACCTTGGGCTTGCGCCGGAGCGGCCTCCTGCTCGCGCTGCTCGTGCTGCCGCTCTATGTGCCGGTGCTGATTTTCGGCGTGTCCGCCGTTACGCCATTCCTGGCCGGACCGAACGGGGTGTGGCCCCCCTTCCTCATGCTTTGCGCGCTGAGTCTTGCCGCCATCGTTCTCGCCCCTCTCGCCGCCGCCGCCGCACTGCGCACGGCATTGCGCTGAGGGAAGCGCCAGTGAGCTGCGCTCGACCAACCGGCGAGTCACAATTTCGTGTAGTGCCTTGCCCCCGCCTATTTGCCGAGTCGATACTCGGCTTCTTGGTTGCCCGCGAAGCAAATCCATCATCTTCAAATAAGGAATGCGTCATGAAGGCTTCGATTCGATCAGGTGTGCCAATTGCTGCCGCTGCAGCCGCCCTCATCCTCGCCGGCACCGTGTCGGCGCCAGCCTTTGCCGCCGAGGAGGGCCAAGGCCATTGTATGGGCGCCAATGCCTGCAAGGGCAAAAGCGACTGCAAGACGGCGAAGAACGACTGCAAGGGCATGAATGCGTGCAAGGGCCAGGGCTATCTTACGATGACGAAGGAAGAGTGCGACAAGATCGAGGGCGCCACATTCGAGGAAGCCGGCTAGCCAGCACCAAGCCGCCAATCCTCAAGATTGAGACCGCTGCGCGCCTATTCCTGCCAGCGGGTGGCTCATACGACTCAAGGTCGGGCGTTGGCGCTCAGCGCATCGAGGATGGGGCAAGAGCGCTGCCGCCCCGGCCGGCAAGCATCCGTCATTTCTTTAAGAGCACGCTCCAGCTTCTTCAAGCTTGCAATCTTGCCGCGCACATCGGCGAGATGGCGCAAGGTCATCTCTTTCGTCTCCGGGCAAGCCTCTTCGCCGCGATCGGCCAAAACAAGCAGCGTGCGCATGTCGTCGAGCGCAAAGCCGAGTTCGCGGCCGCGCCGGATGAAGGTCAATCGCCGTATGTGGCTCCCGTCATAGATGCGCTGGCGGCCGTTCTTGCGCGGCGGCGCTGGCATCACCCCGATGCGCTCGTAGTAACGGATGGTCTCGATATTGACGCCGGTTCGCGCGGAAAGCTCGCCAATGAATATCGGCTCCGCTCGCGTCTTTGTGACTGCCATGCCGAACCTCCAGCCTTGCATCTGTAGCGACTACAGATGGTAGAGGAAGATCGGGCCGGATTCCACCGGCCCTCGGTGCATGAGAGGAGAAGCAGAAATGATGGTTCGTTTGTTGATCGGAGCCGCGATTCTGCTGGCGTTTGGCGCAACGGCCTACGCCTTCTGCCCCTTCTGCTCCTGAGTCGAAGCGCGCCCCCGGCGGTCCCCCGCCCGCCGGGCCTTTTCTTTAATCGACGCGGCAGAAGGATCAGAAGCGTATGCGCGAGCGCACGCCAGCACAGATCGCTGGGGAAGTCTTCGATGGCAAGAGCCTGAACCGCGAGCAAGCACGAGCGCGCTTGGTCGTAGCCGGAGGCATCGTCGGTGCGCTTGCCGCGTCTTCGTGCTGCGTCTTGCCTCTAGTCCTGTTCACTCTTGGGGTGTCAGGCGCCTGGATTGGCAACCTGACTGCGCTTGCACCCTACAAGCCTTACTTCGCTGCCGCCACTATCGGCCTGCTCGGCTACGGCTATTACCTGGTCTATGTGAGACCGCGTCAAATCTGCGCTGACGCGTCTTGCGCCCGTCCTCTTTCCAACCGGCTGGTGAAACTCAGCCTCTGGCTCGCCACTGTGTTGGTCGTTGCAGCAATTGCCTTCGACTATGTCGCGCCGCTGCTGCTCACATAACAATGGAAGGAGAATCGCACGATGAAGCGGCTCATGAGCGCTGCCGTCCTGGTTGCAGCCCTATTGGCAAGCGATGCGGTTCATGCCGGCCAGCAGACGGTGACCCTCAGCGTCGAGAACATGACCTGCGCGGCCTGCCCCTTGATCGTCAGAAAAGCGATGGCTTCGGTGCCCGGCGTGACGAAAGTCGACGTGTCCTATGCGCAAAAGATGGCGGTTGTCACCTACGATGACGCGAAGACCTCGCTCGACGCCATCACTCAAGCCAGTGCCGGCGCCGGTTACCCCGCAAAAGCGCTTGAGCAGAGTCGATAGGGAAGGGTGGCATTGCGATACCGGAGAGCACGCCGAGGATCAAGGAGATGATGATCGAGCTGCAATCGACCATCACTTGCCCGCAATGCGGCTACGCGGCGGAGGAAACCATGCCGACTGCCGCCTGCCAAATCCTCTACACCTGCCGGCGTTGTGGCTTCGAGATGCGCCCCAAGGAAGGCGAATGCTGCGTCTTCTGTTCCTATGGCTCGGTACCGTGCCCGCCGAAACAGAAACTGGGCCGGGAGGAGCCGACTCGATAGGCGGGTCGGCCCCATCGGCCAACTCGCTTATCCCCGCGGCATCGCCCTGGAGGCAGTGCAAATCCAGGTGACAGAAGTTTTTTCAGCGGAACTTATCCCCGCGCTTCGGCGCGCCATTAGGCTCCCGTCACCTCGTCCACTGAAGGGCGTCATCGCGAGGCGTTCGTGAGGCGGGACGGGGTGCGGCGCCCGCGGGCTCGTGCACGCAGCACGGGCACCCGGGCGGCGCCGGGGCTCCCCCCGGGACCACTAAGAGTCCCCGCCAGGAGCTGGCTGACGACTTGGCCTCGCGTTCGCCTGCCTCGAGCCGGTTGAGCACGGTAAGACCAATCGAAAGCGGGGCCCGGCGTTCGGCAAAACGCCGCCATTGGCGCGCCGGAAGGCGCCCGCCGCGGTCTTGAAAGGATCGCGGAACCATACTGGACTGCGTCTTTCGGCGCGCCATCCCCTCATGTCCTGAGGGGGAGAAAGGAGAAAGCCCGGATGCTGAAACGCATCGCGGTAAGGAGTCTGCCTGTCTTGTCGAGCGGCGCAACGAACTCCATGCCTCCCCCAAAAAGGGAGGTCGGCCTACGAAGTGCGCCGGTTGGGGGCAGCGATTAGCTCCCGGACCCTCCTCCTTCTAGGGGCGGGAGAAGACCGCGTTGCCACTCTAGCGCAAACCCACTAGATGAAGCGCAATGATCAGCCTCGCCAATCCGACGCGTTTTCTCGACCTTGCCGGCCGCGCCATTCCTTGGCTGACGGCCGCGTCGCTCGCGCTGCTCGCCGTCGGGCTTTATCTCGCCTTCTTCGTCGCGCCCCCCGACTACCAGCAGGGCGAGACGGTGCGCATCATGTTCGTGCATGTGCCTGCGGCCTGGCTTGCCATGTTCGGCTATGTGTCGATCGCCATTGCCGCGCTCGGCACGCTCATCTGGCGCCATCCGCTGGCGGATGTCGCCGCCAAGGCCGCGGCGCCGATCGGCGCCACCTTCACCTTCATCGCGCTCGTCACCGGCTCGCTCTGGGGCAAGCCGATGTGGGGCACTTACTGGGTGTGGGACGCGCGGCTCACCTCGATGCTGGTGCTGTTCCTGCTTTATCTCGGACTGATTGCACTCTGGCAGGCGATCGAGGAGCCTGGCCGGGCCGGACGCGCCGCCGCCATTCTTGCGCTGGTCGGCGTGGTCAACATCCCCATCATCAAATTCTCGGTCGATTGGTGGAACACCTTGCACCAGCCGGCGAGCATTATTCGCCCCGGAGGTCCCTCCATCGATCCCACCATGCTGGCCCCGCTCTTCGTCATGGCAGCTGCGTTCGCGCTACTCTTTGTGGTGTTGCATCTCATCGCCATGCGCGCCGAGATTCTGCGCCGCCGCGTGCGTGCCATGCAGCAAATGCAGATCGAGCATGCTGCTCTGGCCGAGGCTTGATCCATGCCTGATCTCGGCCCGCATGCAGTCTTCATCGTCGCAGCTTATGCCGTGACCTTTATCGCTATCGCTGCGCTTGCCTTCTTCATCGTCGAGGACGACCGCCGCCAGCGCGGTCTTCTTGCCGGTCTCGAGAAGCGCGGCATCAAGCGGCGCTCGCCGCAAGCGGATAACAAGCCTGCGTCGAAGCCGAAGCGGAAGCGCTCATGACCGACATGACGCAACCGCCGATGCGGCGCTTCGGTCTCGCGCTGCCGCTTCTCCTCTTCGCCGTGCTGGCCGGTCTCTTCTGGTATGCGCTTTATGGCGGCGATCCTTCGCGGCTTCCTTCGGCGCTGATCGGCAAGCCGGTGCCGGCGTTCGACTTGCCGCCGATCGAAGATCTCCTCGCCGATGGCGCGACGGTCCCCGGCTTCTCCTCGTCCGATCTCGCCCAAGGCGAGCCGACCGTCGTCAATGTGTTCGCCTCTTGGTGCGCTGAGTGCCAGGTCGAGCATCCGCTTCTGATGGCGCTCGGCAAGGAGCCGGGCGTGCGGCTGTTCGGCATCGACTATAAGGACGATCCCGCCTCCGCGCGGCGCTTCCTTGGCCGCTACGGCAACCCTTACGCGCGCGTCGGCGCGGATCGGTCCGGGCGCGTCGCGATCGATTTCGGAGTCTACGGCGTGCCCGAGACCTATGTTGTGACCGGCGACGGCAAGATCGCCTACCGCCATGTCGGCCCGCTCACCGAGGCCGCGATCAGGGACAAGATCCTGCCGCTGCTGCAGGCACAAAGAGAGAGGCCTGCCGGCTGAAATGTGATGCTATTTGCGGGCCGCGCTCACGATCAAATTGAGCGTTTCGAGAAATTCCTGCCGCTTGCCGGGAGGCAGGGTGGCGAGCAGCTTCTGGTCGGCCGCCGCAGCGCCTGGCTGCGCCTCGCGCAGGGCTCTCGCGCCTTGCGGGCTGAGTTTGATGGCGTAGGCTCGCGCGTCGTCCTTGGACCTGCGGCGCTGAATCAGACCGCGGCCGAGCAGCCGCGCCACGATGTCGGCAAGGGTCGACCGGTCGATCCCGGTCCGCTCGACGAGATCGGTCTGGGTCAATCCCTCCTCTTCGGCGACGACTGTGAGCACGGCGAATTGTCGTGGGGTCAGCCCGCTTGTGCGCGCTTCCGATGCGAAGATATCGGCCGCGCATTGGCCCGCGCGATGAAGCAGATGCATCGCCGAGCGTTCCAGGTGGTCCTTCCCTCCTTTAACCATGACTGCACACGCTTTACTTCGCGTAAAACGTGTATCTCCCTAGGATAAACCGTTGTCTGAGGTGTTCACGCCCCAGGAGCCACTTTGGCTAATTCTCATACAACTCGAAAGCGCGAATAGCAAACGAGAGGTTGCAGCAAATCTCGCCGACTCCGGCCAAAAAGCTTCGCCTCTGTTCCTATACGGAACATATCGGAACACCGCGATTTCGCCGCAAGAGATCGGAGCCGCTCGTGCGAAATAACGTTGCAGGTAGGGTTAAGTTCGCTTTTCCGTCTGCGGATCGCCTTCGGCCCGCTGCTGCGTTTCGCCGTAGCGTTGCACCAAGGGTACCTGCGCCAGCGCGAACAAGACGGTAAGCGGCAGGAAGCCGAACGCCTTGAAGCTCACCCAGGCGTCGGTCGAGAAATTGCGCCAGACCATTTCGTTGACGATCGCCATGGCGATGAAGAATCCCGTCCAGCGAACGGTGAGCTTGCGCCAGCCCTCCTCGGTGAGCGAGAAGGCCGAACCGAACAGAAGTTCAAGCAGCGGCTTCCGCAAGAGAAGGCCCGCAGCAAGCAGGATCGCGAACATCGAATAGACGATCGTCGGCTTCAGCTTGATGAAAGTTTCGTCGCGCAGATAGAGCGTGAGCGCGCCGAACACGAGGACGATCACGCCAGAGACGAGCGGCATTACCGGAACTTTGTGATAGCGGAAATGCGCGACCGCAAGCGAGAGCAAGGTCGCAGCCATGAACGCCGCCGTGCCCGCAAAAACTCCGGCGATCGCATTCGTGCCGAAAAACACGAGCAGCGGTCCAAGCTCGATGACGAGCTTGGACCACATGGCGGGCTCGGCGGACATAGCCGCGCCGGAGGGCATGGTTTTCGTTTCAGGCTGCCGCTTCATTCTCGCGTCTCACTCCCGCGACCGCGCGGGCGAAGTCCCGTGCATCGAACCGCTTCAGATCGTCAAGCCCCTCGCCGATGCCGATGGCATGGATGGGAAGCTTATAGCGTTCGGCGATCGCCACCAGAATCCCGCCCCGCGCGGTGCCGTCGAGCTTGGTCACCACGATGCCGGTGACGCCGGCGATTTCCTTGAAGATCTCCACCTGTTTGAGTGCGTTCTGTCCGGTGGTGGCGTCCAGCACGAGGATCACGCCGTGCGGTGCGCTTTGATCGAGCTTCTTCAACACGCGCACGATCTTGGCGAGTTCCGCCATGAGATCGGACTTGTTCTGCAGACGTCCGGCCGTATCGATCAGAAGCACATCGACCCCTTCGGCTTGCGCGCGCTCCAGTGCTTCGAAGGCGACGCCAGCGGGGTCGGCGCCAACCTGCTTGGCGACGACCTCCGCGCCAACACGTGCGCCCCAGACCTTGAGCTGATCGATGGCCGCGGCGCGGAACGTGTCGGCCGCGGCGAGCATGACGCGCAGACCGTTCCGCCGAAACAGATGCGCCATCTTGGCGGCGGTCGTGGTTTTGCCGGTGCCGTTCACGCCCACCATCAGGAACACATGCGGCCGCGCGTCCGGAGCGAGAGGAAAATCCTGCGCTACCGGTTCGGTCACACCGGCGATTTCCTCGGCGAGAATGTCGCGCACCTCTTCTGGATCGAGACCTCTGTCGAAGCGCCCCTTCGCCAAGGCCGAACGCATGCGGGCCGCCATGGCAACGCCGAGATCGGCCTTGATCAGAACCTCCTCAAGCTCATCGAGCGTACGCTCATCGAGCTTCCGTTTGGTCAGCACCCCGGCGATATTGTCGGACAGCGCCGTCGAGGTCCGCGCAAGCCCCTGACGCAGCCGTGCGAGCCAGCCCTTCTTGTCTTCGCTCATGACCTCACCGCAATGAGCGCCGCGCCATCGTCGCCGGCCACCACGGCGTCGAGCAGAGCCCCGGCGCCCTCGGGAGCCTCAAGCTTCACCGGCGTGAAGTCGGCCGAGCGGCCTTGCCGCGCGTTCTCCATCAGCACGTTGATGCGCCGCCCCTTGGCGTTTGCCAGATGCCGCTGCAAGGCAACGACCCCCTTCTCGCGCAGCTCGCCTGCGCGCCGCGCGATCACCGCGCCATCGACTTGCGGCATGCGCGCGGCCGGCGTGCCTTCGCGCGCGGAATAGGGAAACACATGCAGGAAGGTAAGCCCGCAATCGTTGATTAGGGTAACCGAATTCCGGAACATGGCTTCCGTCTCGGTGGGGAAGCCGGCGATCAGGTCGGCCCCGAACACGATGTCGGGGCGCACGCGCCGCATCGCCTCGCAAAACTGCACGGAATCGGCGCGGGAATGGCGCCGCTTCATGCGCTTCAGAATGAGGTCATCGCCGGATTGCAGCGAGAGATGCAGATGCGGCATCAGTCGCTCCTCTTCGGCGATCGCCCGAATGAGCGCTGGATCGGCCTCGACGGAATCGATCGAAGAGAGTCTGAGCCGCGGAAGCTCCGGCACGAGCTTCAGCACTGAGCGCACCAGCTTGCCGAGCGTCATCTCGCCGGGAAGGTCCTTGCCGTAGGCGGTAATGTCGACGCCGGTCAGCACAATCTCGGCATAGCCGCTTTCCGCGAGCCGCCGCACCTGCGCCACCACCTCGCCAGCCGGCACCGAGCGCGACGGCCCACGGCCGAAGGGAATGATGCAGAAAGTGCAGCGATGGTCGCAGCCGTTCTGGATCTGCACATAGGCGCGCGCGCGCGTGCCGAAGCCCTCGATCATATGGGAAGCGGTCTCGCGCACCGACATGATGTCATTGACAAGCACGCGCTCGCAGCCCCCGGTGCTGAGCCCGGCAAAAGTCTGGGCCCTTAGCTTCTCCTGATTGCCGACGACGTGATCGACTTCCTGCATGGCGGCGAACCGGGCCGGATCGATCTGCGCCGCGCAGCCGGTGACGATGATCTTGGCATCGGGCCGCTCGCGCCGTGCCTTGCGGATTGCCTGCCGCGCCTGGCGCACGGCCTCGCCCGTCACTGCGCAGGTGTTGACGATCACCGCGTCGGTGAGCCCGGCGGCGGCCGCCTGCTTGCGCATGACTTCGGATTCATAGGCATTGAGCCTGCAGCCGAAGGTGATGATTTCAACATCGGACATTGGCGGCTTCTAACATGAAATCTTGACTATGTAAGACCTCGATACTGGGGACTTATGCCTCCCCCTCGCGGGGAGGCCGACCGATGCAGTCGGTCGGGTGGGGGGCAAGCCTCCACCAACCGAGAAGCATTCGACGTCACTCACCCCACCCGGCTCGGCCTTCGGCCTCGCCGACCTCCCCATCAAGGAGAGGTATGGGTTGAAGCAGCGGCTGCTGGTTGCAACAGCTCCGCGGGCAGAGTGCCTTCATAATCGAGCGCATAGGGGCCGGTCATCAGGATATGGCCGTCCGACTCACGCCATTCAATCTGAAGATCTCCGCCGGGCAGGCTCACCGTGACCTTGCGGCCGGTCAGTTTGCGGCGCGCGGCGGCGACCGCGGCGGCGCAAGCTGCCGTGCCGCAGGCGCGCGTCAGCCCTGCCCCTCGCTCCCAAGTGCGCACCCTGATCGCCTCGGGCCCAAGCACCTGCACGAGCGAGATATTGGCGCGCTCGGGGAAGAGAGGATGGTGCTCAAGCATGGGTCCGAAGCGGGCAAGGTCGTGCGCTTCGACATCCTCGACAAAGAACAGGCAATGCGGGTTGCCGACATTTACGACAGACGGCGAATGCAGCACCGGATCGTCGATGGGGCCGATCTGCAACTCGATCCGCCGCGTGTCATGGAACGGCTCGGATAGCGGAATCTCGTTCCAGGCAAAACGCGGCGCGTTCATGTCGATGGTGACGGTGCCATCGTCGTTGACCACGGCGCCGAGCACGCCGCTTTCCGTCTCGATGCTGACTTGAGGCTGCCCGCGCTCGGCGGCCACCAGCGC
>Ga0073934_10007180_pt1 | contig 15701 bp, 15 predicted proteins | sample LarsenN4metaG_FD_76834 | JGI IMG/M metagenome (GOLD analysis project Ga0073934, IMG submission 76834) | Hot spring sediment bacterial and archeal communities from British Columbia, Canada, to study Microbial Dark Matter (Phase II) - Larsen... ...
GGACGTATAGACACCGATCAGCCGCAGGAGGATCGCGCGCTGCGGCCCGGTCATCTTCGCCACCGGCAGTCCCGGGGGCGCCAGCGGCGCGATGTCGTGCTTGTTGGCCGAGACGATGTCGGACGGCGCGACGTGCCCGAGCAGGGCCACGCGCTTCTGCGCGTCGTCGAGCGACTCGACCATGGCGCGCCCGGCGTCCTCGAGGGCCGAGAGCACCCGGGCGCCCTGGCGCGGCCCGTGGGGCACCGTGGCCGGCGCCGCCCCGGTGAATGCCGGCGACGACGCCGTGACGCGGCCGTTCTCGACAAAGAAATGGAGCGACAGGTGGTGCCCCTCCAGGCGCCAGCCCCACTGCCCGCGCAGGGAGGGGGTGCCGAAGATCGACAGGTGGTAGTCGAGGGGCGACCGCGCGAACCGTGGACTGCGCTCGATGTCGCGCAGCACGTCCTCGAGCTGGATGATCGTGGTGGCCGTCAGGTACCCCTGCGCGCTCAGGCCGGAACGCAGCAGCGCATGGGCCAGTTCGCGCTGGGCCGGCGTCATGGCGCGGAAGGCCAGGCCCTTCCGCGCGAACATCTCGTTGGGGATGAAGTGCCAGCGCAGGCGCTCGGGCGACTGGGCGTCGAAGAGCGCCAGCGGGCGCTGATCGGCCGAGAGCGCGCTGGTGAAGGCCTGGGCCGCCTCGACCATACGCGACGCGGACGACTCGGTGGCGCGGGCTGCCGCGAACCATCCGCAGGACACGATCGCGAGCATCACGCCCGCGCGCACCGCCAGGGTGCGCCGACTCACCACCGCCCCCGCCCGATCCGCCGTGCTCCGCGGGTCAGCCAAGGGCGATCGACACGTATTTGAGGTCGAGGTACTCCTCGATGCCCCACTTGCCGCCTTCGCGGCCGAGCCCCGACGCCTTCACGCCGCCAAACGGCGCCTGGGGCGTGGAGGGCACGCCGTCGTTCACGCCCACGATGCCGAAATCGAGCGCCTCCGAGACGCGGAACGCCCGCGACAGGTCGCGGGTCCACAGGTAGGCCGCCAGGCCGAACGGCGTGCCGTTGGCCGCCGCCACCGCCTCGGCATCGCGCTCGAACTTCACGACCGGCGCAACCGGCCCGAAGGTCTCTTCTTCCAGGATGCGCATGCCGGGCCGGACGTCGGCCAGCACGGTGGGGTCGAAGTACAAACCGTCGCGCGGGGCCCCGCCAACGAGCGCCGTGGCGCCCTTGCTCACGGCGTCGGCCACGTGGGCCGAGACCTTGTCGTGTCCCTGGCGGTCGACGAGCGGGCCGACGTTGGTGGCCGGGTCCATCGGGTCGCCCACCTTCAGCGTCCGGACGGCCGCCGCCAGCCGCTCGGCGAACGCATCGTGGATACCCGCCTGCACGTAGATGCGGTTGGCGCACACGCACGTCTGGCCGGTGTTGCGGAACTTCGACAGCACGACCTCGCGCACGGCGAGGTCGAGGTCCGCGTCGTCGAACACGAGGAACGGCGCGTGTCCGCCGAGCTCGAGCGACACGCGCTTCACGGTCTTCGCAGCCTGCGCCGAGAGCAGCACGCCCACCTCGGTGCTGCCGGTGAAGGTGAGCTTCCGGATGGCCGGATCGTCGAAGAACACGGCCGACACGCCGGCCGGATCCACCGTGGGAAGCACCTGGAACACCTCTGGCGGGCCGCCGGCGTCACGCCACAGCTCCTCGAGCCGGATCGCGGTGAGCGGCGACTGCTCGGCCGGCTTCAGCACCACCGTGCAGCCGGCGGCCAGCGCCGGCGCGGCCTTCCTCGTGACCATCGCCGCCGGGAAGTTCCACGGCGTGACGGCGTACACCGGACCCACCGCCTGCGGGCGCACCAGCAGCCGCTTGTGGGCGAACTGACTCGGCACCGTCTCGCCGTAGACGCGCTTGGCCTCCTCGGCATACCACTCGACGAACGCCGCCGCGTACTTCACCTCGCCGCGCGACTCGGTGATGGGCTTGCCCATCTCCTCGGTCATGAGGCGGGCCAGGCGATCCTCGTCCTGCATCATCAGCGTGAACCACTTCCGCAGGATCGCGGAGCGGTCGTAGGCGGTGCGATCGCGCCACGCGGGGAACGCGTCGACGGCGCGGCGCGCCGCAGCCCGGGCCTCGGCCACGCCGGCATTCGGCACCTGGCGCACCGGCTGGCCGGTGGCCGGGTTCAGCACCTCGAAGGTGGGGCTCATGCGAACACCTCGCGGCACGCGCCGGCCAGGATGTCGAGGCCGCGCTGCAGCTGGTCGGCCGGCGTCGTCAGCGGCGGCAGCAGCCGGATCACGTTCTTTCCGGTGCCAGACTTGAGCAGGAGCAGGCCGCGCGAGCGGGCCAGGTCGACGATCTTCTGCGCGCTGGCGGCATCGGGCGCCTTGGTGGCGGGCACGACGATTTCGATGGCCTTCATCGCGCCGAGCCCGCGCACGTCGCCGATCTGGGGATGCGCGGCCTGCATGGCGCCGAGCGCGGCTGCCATGACGTCGGCCTGCCGGGCCGCCTGGGCCAGCACACCCTCTTCCTCGAACACGTCGAGCACGGCCAGCGCCGCGGCGCAGGCCACGGGATTGCCGGCGTAGGTGCCGCCCAGGCCGCCCACCGCCGGGCCGTCCATGATGGCGGCCTTGCCGACCACCGCCGAGAGCGGCAGTCCGCCCGCGAGGCTCTTGGCCATGGTGACGAGATCGGGCTCGATGCCGGCGTGCTCGAACGACCACATCTTGCCGGTGCGGCCGAAACCGGTCTGGATCTCGTCGGCGATGAAGACGATGCCGTGCGTGGTGCAGATCGCGCGCAGCGCCTGCAGGAACGCCGCGGGCGCCGGCACGAAGCCGCCCTCGCCGAGCTGCGGCTCGATGATGATGGCCGCCACCTGCGACGGCGTCACGCGCGAGTCGAACAGGTACTGCAGCGCGGCGAGCGCGTCGTCCGAGGTGATGCCGCGGTACTCGTAGGGGAACGGCGTGTGGTAGACCTCGGAGGCGAACGGTCCGAAGTTCTGCTTGTAGCCGGTGCTCGACGCCGTCATCGAGAGGCCCAGCAGCGTGCGTCCGTGGAAGGCGCCGTTGAAGGCGATGACCGCGGGACGGTTCGTCGCGCCGCGGGCGATCTTCACCGCGTTCTCGGTGGCCTCGACGCCCGTCGTGAGCAGGAGCGTCTTGTTCGGGCCGCCGGGCACGAGCGCGTTGAGGCGCGCCGAGAGCTCCACGTACGGGTCGTAGCTGGCCACCTGGAAGCACGTGTGCATCAGGCGGTCCATCTGCGCCTTGGCGGCCGCCACGACCTTCGGGTGGCGATGGCCGGTGTTGAGCACACCGATGCCGCCGATGAAGTCCAGGTACTCACGGCCCTCGGTGTCCCACACGCGGGCGCCTTCGGCGCGCGCCACGAAGAACGGGTGCGTTTCGGCCACGCCCCGGGCGACGTGCTGGGCGCGTGCCGCGGCCGTGGCGTAGGTGGAGGCGGAGGTGCTCGTGCTCATCGTGTGACCTCGTGCTGCATCGCGGCCCAGAGCCGCTCGACATGGGGGCGCTCGGTCTGTTCGGCACCCACGGAAACCCGCACCATCCAGCGCCCGTCGAGCGTGGCGGGCGTCAGGTAGATCTGGCCGGATCGGTTCAGGCGATCACACCACGCCTGCGTGTGCCTGTCCAATGCTTCCGCCGGGAGCCCGGGCGGCTCGTGCCGCACGCAGAGGGTCTGCAGGGGCACCGGCGCGAGCAGCCGCCAGCCCGGGGCCGCGGCCACCTGATCCGCCAGCCAGCGGGCGTTCTCGAGGTCGCGACGGAGGCGCGCCTGGAGGCCCGACACGCCCTGCTCGCGGATGAGGAACCAGAGCTTCAGGGCGCGGAATCGGCGGCCGAGCGGAATGCCCCAGTCGCGGTAGTTCTTCACCCGGCCATCGGCCGCCGACTGGAGGTAGCTCGGGTTGGTCGACATCACGCGCACGAGGTGCTCGGCGTCCTTCACGTAGTACACGCTGCAGTCGAACGCCGCGCCGAGCCACTTGTGGGGGTTCAGCACCACCGAGTCGGCCGCCTCCACGCCGTCCCACATCCAGCGGCACTCGGGCAGCACCATGGCCGAGCCGGCCATGGCGGCATCCACATGCAGCCAGGCGGGGGCTGGGGTCAGGCCCCTTACATTTTCGTCAGGGGCCTGGCCCCGCAGGACCTCGGCGATGGCCCGCACGGGATCGAGGGCCGTGGTGGTGGTGGTGCCGGTCGTGGCCACCACGGCGCAGGGCACGCGCCCGGCCGCCCGGTCATCGGCGATGGCCGCCGCCAGCGCGTCGGCTCGCATCGCGTAGCTCGCGTCGCACGCGATGTGGCGGATGTTCTCGCGGCCGAAGCCGGCGAGCAGCGCCGCCTTGTCGACCGAGCTGTGGCTGTATTCCGAGGTGTAGACGACGAGCGCGTGCGGCTCGGCCTGCAGTCCGCCGCGGGCGAGCCCATAGCCGGTCGCGCGTTCGCGGGCCGAGATGAGGGCCAGCAGCGTGGAGGTGGACGCCGTGTCCTGGATGACGCCCTGCCAGTCATCCCCGAGCCCCACCATCTGCCGCAGCCAGTCGGTGGCGACCTCCTCCACCTCGGTGAGCGCCGGGCTCGACTGCCACGCCAGCCCCAGCACGCCGAGCCCCGTCGACACGTAGTCGCCGAGCACGCTCGCCAGCGTGCCGTTGCACGGGAAGTAGCCGAAGAACTGCGGGTGCTGCCAGTGCGAGAGCCCCGGCGCGACGACGGTGTCGAGGTCCTCGAGCAGCCGCTCGAACGGCTCGGGCTGGTCGGGCGGCGACTGCGGCAGGCGCGCCTTGATCTCGCCGGGAGCGGTCTGGGCCATCACCGGGCGTTCGGCCACGCGGGCGCGGTAATCGGCAATCCAGTCGACGATGGCGTGACCGTGTCTGCGGAACTCTTCGGGCGTCATGCGGGACTCACGAGGGCCGGCCCCCACGGGGGCAGGCGGCAACGAACACGGCGGGACGGGTCGCTCAGCGATCCCAGACGCCCGTGATCCAGGGAATGGCGTCGTGCAGCACGTCGCCGTAGGCCGACACCAGGTGGTGGGGCACGTCGTCGATGAGCGTCAGCGTGACGTCGCCGCCGCGCCCCTTGAGCGCCTTCACGGCCTCCTCGAGCGGCTCCACCGGGAAGGTCTCGTCGGCGCGGCTGTGGATGACGTAGAGCGGCGTCTTCAGGAGCGGCGTCGCCCAGTCGGTGCCGGCGTCGAGCGACTTGCGCATGGCGGTGGCGTCGTCGCGCGTCCTGATCCGCGTCGTGACGGGCAACGCGGCCATGGGGATGGCGCAGCGGAAGAGATCCGCGTGGGTCGCACCGAAGAACCACGCGCCCTGCCCGCCCATGCTGAAACCGGTGACGAGCGTGCGGCGCCCGTTGATCGGGTGTTCCTTCCGCACGGTCTCGACCACGGCGAGGACGGCCGCCTCGCTGTCGGGATGCGCCCAGGAGAACTCGGGCGCGTCGGGGGCGACGATGACGGCGCCCAGGTCCTGCAGCGCCGGATAGACGAGCTGTCCGACGTAACCCAGGCCGAAGTACGGCGAGAGCCCGGGCTCCTGCATGGTGCCGTAGTGCAGGGCGACGACGAGCGGATAGCCACCCTCGGGCGGCGGGGTCTTCGGGACGAGCGTGCCGTAGGTGACCGAATGCTCGCCCACCTTCAGCTCGCGCTGGTCCATGCGCACGGGCATCTGGTCCAGACGCTGGCGGAGGGTCAGGCGACGCATGGGCGGAATCGTAATGGATCGCCGCGCCGCAGGGCTACGTGGCGCCCTACGCGTGGCGGCGGCGATACCAGGCGCCGGCGAGCCCGCCCAGCAGGTACACGAGGCTCATGGCCGCGGTGAGCGCCCCGGAGGCCGCCAGGGGCCAGGTGCGTCCGTCGTAGAGCCCCACGGCCGCCCAGGCCGTGAACCATAGCCAGGGCCGCGCAAACTGCGCCGCGCCGCGAAGCGGGGTCGCCAGGCCACGCCCGATGCTGAAGAAGCCGATGAGGGCGGCCCCGACGAGTCCGCCGCCCACCCCCGTCCAGGCGGTGGTCCGGGCGCCCACGAAGACGGCGGTGACGATGACGAAGAGCACCACCGACGCATAGGCCGCGTAGAGACCGGGAACGATGTCTTTGGGCGGCCGGGCGGTCACGAGCGTCCGGTCGAGTATAGGACACCGCCGGGCGTGGCGACGCGGCGGCCGTGTAGCCCGAACGACGCCCGGCTGTCGCCGGGCCGGCCGGAGCCGTCAGTACTCCGCGAACATCCGGCGGATCTCTGCGAGGTCCGTGGTCTTCGTGAGCGCCAGCATCAGCAGCACGCGCGCCTTCTGCGGCGAGAGCGTGTCGGCCGGAATCATGCCGAGCGCATCGTACTCGGGCAGGGCCACGACCCGCCCGTTGCCCGTGCGGTTCGACCGCACGACGACGGGCCGCGAGGCGGCAGGCAGGGTCAGCAGCGGCTTCAGGGCGGCCCGCTCGGCCGTGGAGACGAGGCCGGCGCCGGTGCCGGCCATGACGATCCCCCGCGTGCCCGCCTGCACGAGCGCCTGCGCCAGCACCGTGCTGGGCTGCACGTACGAGTACAGGATCTCCACCGGCGGCAGGCTGGCGAGACCGCGGACGTCGAACTCGGAACGCGCCGTGTGGCGCTTCGTGGACGCGCGGTAGAACGCCACGCGGTCCGCATCGACGTAGCCGAGCAGACCGAGTTCCGGCGACTTGAAGGTCTCGACGCGGTAGGTGTTGGTCTTGGTGACGTCGCGCGCGCCGTTGATCTCGTCGTTCAGCACGACCAGCACGCCCTTCCCCACCGCGTCCTTCGACACGGCGGTGCGGATGGCGTTCAGGAGGTTCAGCGGGCCGTCGGCACTGATGGCCGACGCGGGGCGCATGGCGCCCACGAGCACGACCGGCTTGTCGTAGGCCACGGTGAGGTTCAGGAAGTAGGCCGTCTCTTCGAGGGTGTTCGTGCCGTGCGTGATGACGACGCCGGAGGCGGCCGGGTCGGACGCGAAGATGGCATTGATGCGGTTCGCCAGCGTGAGCCAGTTGGCGAGCGTGATGTCGGTGCTGCTGACGTTGGCGACCTGCTCCACGCGCACGTCGGCCACGCCCTTGATCTCGGGCACGGCGGCCACGAGATCCTCGCCTCGGAGCGCGCCGGACTGGTACTCGGCCAGGCTGGTCGAGCTCGCGCCCTTGCCGGAAATGGTGCCCCCGGTGGAGAGCACGTAAACCAGGGGTCGCGGCGCCGGCTGTGCGGATGCCTCGCCGAAGGGCCCGCCGAGAGCGGCGACCGACGCCAGCGCGAGGGCGAGTGGGGACCAGCGGTTCATGGCGCCGCAGTATACCGGCCCGGTTGGCCCATGCCCTGCCACACGGTGTGACGGCGCGCCATGCCTCGGTGGATCAGTCCCGAGGGTCCGTCCGCGCCAGCCCGCGCGCGAAGAGCACCGCCAGCACCAGGTCTGGCGCCGCCGACAGGGCCGTCAGCCACGGCAGCTCGCCGCGCGTGGCCGCCGTTGCCGCGAGCAGGGCGAACACGCCCTTCCCCACCGCGCCCAGCGCGAGCAGACTGCGGTCGGCGCGCCCCACCCTGGCGGCGTGACCGTAGGCCACCCCGAAGGCCAGCACCCAGATGGCGAGCGTCCACAGATAGAAGGCGGGCGCCTCGGGGAAGCCGGCCATCGCCCGCAGCGGGGCTCCCGGAGGCGAAAACAGCAGGGCGCCGGCGGCGTTGAGCGGCGCCGAGAGCGCGAGTGCCGCCCGGAGCGCGCCGCGCACCTGCACGGGGCCGGCCCCACCGGCGTGACCGCCGCCGCGCCTCATCGGCGCAGTATAGCCGCCGTGTCGTGAGCCGCGTCAGCGCTTCAGGACGTCGGCGAAGAACGCGAGCGCCCGCGGATCGCTCGACTGCCCCAGCCAGAAGAACGCCTGCTTGCGCACGGCCGGGTTCGAATGCGCCCGTGCCACTTCGATGAGACGCGGCACGCCCTGGTCGGCCGGGAGCTGGCTCAGGGCGAAGACGGCCTTGCGCTTCACGTCGGTGTCGGGATCGCGATCGATGGCGTCGGCGATCGCCCCGACGGCCCGCTCGCCCGCGCGCTGCGACAGCCAGAACAAGGCCTGGCCGCGCAGGCGCGCCGTGTCTCCACTGCGCGCGTAGTCGAGCAGCCGATCGAGGGCGCGCGGGGCGGCATGCGCCGAGAGCGTCATCAGCACGTCGTCGGCGACCCGCCGGGCCGCCGAGGACACCTGCGCGTCGAGCCACGCGACGCTGGCCTCCGGTGTGACGCCGGAGAGCCAGACCACCGTGCGGCCGCCCGCATCGAGCGCGCACGTCGGCGCGTAGGTGCGCACGCGCTCCACCCGGCCTCCAGCGATGCGGGCCAGCACGACGACGCGGCCGGCGCCCGGCTCGATGGGCATGGGCGCGGCGGCAACCGGCGCGGGCGCCGCCGGCGCGGCGGTGGCGGCGGCACCCGGGGACGGCGCCGCGGGCGTGGCCGCCGCGCCCTCCCGCTCGAGCCGGCACGCACCGCAGCATCCGCCGCTGCCCTGCCAGTCGTTCCAGCAGCATCGGTCCGCCGTGCCGTCCGCGGGCACGCTCCAACCGACCCAGCTGACGGCATCGGCGCCCGATGGCACGCTGCGGACGACCGCGGCGATGTCGCCGCCGGCGCGCGTCTCGACGCGGCCGTTCACGAGGCGTGGCGCACCGGCTGGCTGCCCGGCGGCAGGCCACGCTCCGGTGCCGACGGCCGCCGCGGCCGCCAGGAGGACGACGAGCGCTCGCAGGTGCATGGCGGCCTACTTTCCGAGAAGTTCGATCAGGTAGTCGGTGGCGGCCTTGGCCTTCATCACCGACAGCCGCGACACGATCACGCGCTTCATCGCCGGATCGCTCTCCTTGCGGGCCAGCCCCACCAGCGCCTCGGCGTTGTTCTGCACGAAGAGGCCTTCGACGGCCGCCTGCCGCACCGGCGCGTCTTTCGCCGTGGCGTAGATCTCCACGAGCGCCGGCCCGGTCGCCGAGGTCCGCATCAGGCCGAGGTTCTTCACGGCCACGCGCCGCAAGTCGGGGTTCGCCTCGCTGCGCGCGAGCTCGATGAGCCGCGTGGCGTTGCCGCCCACGAACATCGCCTGCAGCACCTCGCGCTTCACCTCGGCCGACGCCTCGCGCTGATAGAGCTGGTAGAGCTCTTCGTGGGCGCCCATCACGCCCAGCAGGCGCACCGCCTCCGTGCGCAGGTCGGGCGACGACTCGCCGGTGGCGGCCGAAAGCACGCGGGCGCGGTCTCCCGACACCATGTAGGCGCGCAGCACGCGCCGCTTCACGTCGACATCGCCCGACGACTGGTACAACTCGGCGAGCAGGGCCCGGTTTTCGCTCGATCCGCTGACGCCGAGGTAGTCGATGGCCTTCCTGGCGAGATCCGGGTTCCCCTTGCGGGCGACATCGGCCAGCACGGCCCGCGCCTCGGGCGTGCCGCTCTGTGCCAGGACGAAGAGCGCGCGCTCGCGCAGCCTCACTGACGGCGCGCTCTCGAGCAGCTGGCGCAGCATGGGCAGCGCCTGCGCGGGCGCCTGGAACTGCAGGGCGTTCAGCGCGAGCAGCTTCAGCTCCTCGTCGCCGGCCGCGTCGAGCGTCACCGGCTGGCCGACACGCTGTCGCACCTGGACCTCGAGCGCGTGTGCGTCACCGAGCCAGCGGCTCTTCGGGTACGCCTTGCCCAGTTCCGCGATGGCGGTGAGCGCGTCGGCGCGCTGGCCGAGCTTGTCGAACGCGTAGGCGCGCCAGTACAGGGCGGCGTCGGCGCGCGCCCCGGCCGCGGCGATGACCGGCTGCAGGCGCTCGAGCGCCTGCGCCCACTGCCCCTCGTCGATGGCGCGGCGGGCGCGGTCGTAGTCGCGCTCGTCGCGCGCCCGCTGCCGGGCGGCGTCCCGTGCGCCGTCGCGGGCGCGCTCGGCGGTCTCGCGGGCGCGGCGCGCGTCCTCGCGCGCCTGGTCTTCGGCGGCGCGGGCCCGCCGGGCTTCCTCTCGGGCTCGCGCGTCGTCCTGGCCCTCACGGCCGGCCCTCGATTCGCCGGCCAGCGGCACCGGCGCCCAGACCGGACCGGGCATCTCACGAGGCACGACGGCCGAGGCGACGGCCACACACAACAGTCCCCACACGGTCATGACGTCTTTCCCTTCTTCAACGGTGATGTGGTGTCGGGCCGGCCGGCGCGGAGGTCGTCGGCGAGGACACGCACGCGGAACAACAGGCCCTGGGTGTCGAGGCGGGCGCGCAAGGCGCGCCACTCGTCGGGCGTGAGCTCGTCGGGGGCGTTCGCGATGTCGACGAGCGTGCGTTCGAGTTCGTCGAGCAGGCGGCCGAGCGGCTCGTCGCCCGTGTAGGCCGCCGTCTGCCGGACGAGCCGGTTCGTGGCCACGAGGTCCGAGGCCCGAAGGCGCTCGGCCGTGAACGCGGTGCCGCCGCCGGCCTCGCCGTTGGCCACCTCCGAGAGCACGGTCTCGGCGCGCGTGAGGTGGTCGCGCAGCGCCGCCTCGAGCACGCGGGCACGTGACGCGCCGGCAGCAGACGCCGAGCCCGGCGGGGCGTCCCCGGGGGCGGCCCCCTGGGACGCGTCGGTTGACGTGGCGGCTGGCACGGGCGCCGCGATCTCGCGCGCCTGCCAGCCGGCCGAGAAGGCCACACCGGCAATGGCCGCCGTGCCGGCCGCCAGGGCCCACCGGCCGCCATCGAGGCGCACCACCTGCCGCCACCAGGGCCGCGGCGGATCGAGTCGATCCTGGATCCGCGCCCAGAGCGTGGCCTCGTATCCGGCAGCGGGTTCGCCCTCGCCGTTGGCGTCGACCAGCGCCAGGGTGCGCTGCAGCCGCCCCATCGCGTCGCGGCAGGCGGCGCACGAGGCCAGGTGGGCGTCGAGCCGCCGGGCGGCGGGTCCGGACTCGCCGTAGTAGTGCAGGACGAGATCGTCGTGGGTCAGGTGCATGATGGCGCTACTCTCCGGCGGCGGCGTCGACCAGCGGGCCGAGCGCCACGCGCATCTTCTTCACCGCGCGGAACACGCTGTGCTTGGCGGCTTCCGTCCTGAGCCCGAGCGACGCCCCGATCTCGTCGATCGACCGGCCCTCGGGATGGCGCAGCATGAAGGCGGCGCGTTCGAGCGGCGTGAGACGCTCGAGCCCGGCCGTCACGCGCTCGCCGATCTCGCTGCTGAGCAGTTGCCGGTCGGGCGCCGGCGGCTGCGCCACCGGCGTGTCGCGGCCGTCGATCGTGTCGAGGTCGTCCACGGCCGACGGCGTGGATCGGACGCGCCGGGCGCGGATGAGGTCGATCGCGCAGTTCACGGCGATCTTGTGGAGCCAGGTCCGGATGTCGGCGCGCGCCTCGAAGCGGCCGAGCTGCCGGTACGCCTTCAGGAACGCGTCCTGCACGACGTCCTCGGCGTCCGAGTGGTTGCCCGTGAGCCGGTACGCCACCCGGTGCAGATACCGGCCGTGCCGGTCCACGAGCACGCGAAACGCCTGCGCGTCGCCGGCGCGGGCGGCCGCCACGGCGGCCTGGTCGGTATCGTGCACGCCAGATTGGACGGGCGGGCGCGGATTTCGTTGGCGGCAGTCGGGAGAGCTTTGCCGGCCCGGGACGGCCAACTCAGCCGTGCGGGCGGCCGGACGCTACCGTCGGCCCGGCGGCGCGGGGGCCGGGGCGGGGGCGAGTACGGTCGACACGCCGGACGCCACGGGAGCCGCCGGAGCGGCCCCGGCGTCACGCCGGTTCATCGGGAGGGTCCGTACGTCGTCTTCAGGTGCGCGACCGAGGCCTTCACGAGGCGCCTGAGCGCCTTCTGGTCGAGATCGGCGAGGCGTTTCACGTAGATACACGAGACGCCGCACGACACGGGCCCCAGCGCCGCGACCATCTCGTCGTAGCCGTCACACCCGGGCATCACGTACAGCACGAGCTGCTTCGACCGCGGCGCAAAGCCGGTGAGCGGCCAGTCGCCCTCCCGTCCCGTGGCGTACTTGTAGCGGTACTGCCCGAAGCCGACGATGCTCGTCCCCCACATCACGGGCGGCGCCTTGGTGACGCCCTGCATCAGCGCCGACACGGCGTCGCAGTCGGCACGCATCGCCGGGTCTTTCACCTTCGCGTCGAGGAAGGCCTTCACCGACGCGGTCGTGGGCTTCGTCTTGGCTTCGGCCATGGGACCCCCGCCTATTGCGCCAGCGCCTTCGGGTCGATGCCCTTCCCGAGCGTGAACGACGCGCCGACGGCGCCCACCACGGCGGAACGCCGCGGCAGCGCCAGCGCCTGGCGGATGCGGAACACCGATTCGATGCCGGTGCAGTGCGCGCCCAGGAAGTACTGCACGCGCGCGTCCTTGAGCTTCGACGCCGTCCACGCCAGCGTCTCGTCCGAGGCCGCAAACAGGTGGAAGCCGCCGATGGCGGCGTGGACCGGCGCCTGCTGGATGCTCTTCTGGGCGTACTCGAGCGTGTTCACGATGCCTGCATGGCCGCAGCCGCTCACCACCACGAGCCCCTGCGCCGTCTGCACGACGATCGACGAGTCTTCGGGCACGGTGTCTTCCACCGGGCCGGCCGGCGACTGCAGCTGCGTGCTGACGCTCCAGTTGCGTTCCGGATGCACGCGCGGCACCGGGCCGGTCATCCACACGCCGGGCGCGAGGCGCGTGGGCTTGTCGTACTCGACGAAGGTGCCGCCGAGCTTCTCGTACTCGGCCTTGATCGGCAGCAACCCGCCGCCCTCACGGCCGCTGCGATCGAGCCGGCTCGTGAAGATGCCCTTGGCGACCCAGGCGCGCGACAGCGCCTTCGGGTTCTTCTTCGCCATCTCGCGCCTCAGCGTGAGCAGGCCGCCGGTGTGGTCGTCGTGGTTGTGGGTGATGACCAGGTCGGTGATGTCCGAGAGGTCCACCTTCAGCTCGGCGGCGTTCCGGAGCACGGTCTCGGCGCGGGCGCCCGTGTCGATGAGCCATCGCCGGCCGTCCACGTCGAGCACCGCGGCAAAGCCCCACTCGCCCACGCCCTCGCGGGCGTTGCCGACGAGCATGGTCGAGAGCACGGTGACCTTCATGGCCTGCACGGGCGGGTCGGACGACTGCGCCAGGAGGAGGGACGGCGACAGGGCGACGAGGACGAACGGAATCAGGCGGCGCACGCGCACGAGGGCACCTCGCAACAGTAGGGACGTCGCGGGGATTGTGGCACAACGCGCTCGTGGCTGGCAGGGCGGCGCCGCGGTCTAGAATGCCCCGATGCTGCCCTGCCTGCGGTCCCGCTTCTCGCTGCCCGACGACGAGCACTACCTGAACTGCGCCTACATGTCGCCGATCTCGGTGGCCGTGGAGGCGGCCGGGATCACGGGCGTCGCCAGGAAGCGCGTGCCGTCACGCCTGTCGACCTCGGACTTCTTCACCGAGTCGGACCGCGCCCGGGCGCTCTTCGCCCGGCTGGTGAACGCGCCGGATCCGTCGCGGGTGGCAATCATCCCGGCGGCCTCCTACGGGCTGGCGATCGCCGCCAGGAACCTGCCGGCAGCGTCCGGTCAGAACATCGTGGTCACCCACGAGCAGTTTCCGGCCAACGTCCACGCCTGGCGGCGGCTGGCCGAGACGCGACGAGTCGACGTCCGCACCGTGCGGCCGCCCGACGCCCCGGAGGGCCGGGGACGCGAGTGGAACGCCCGCCTGCTCGAGGCCATCGACCGGCACACCGCGATCGTGGCCCTCGGGCACGTGCACTGGACCGACGGCACCAGGTTCGACCTCGAGGCCATCGGCCGTCGCGCCCGCGAGGTCGGCGCGGCGCTCGTCGTCGACGGCACCCAGTCGGTGGGCGCGATGCCGTTCGACGTGCAGGCCATCCAGCCCGACGCCCTCGTCTGCGCCACCTACAAGTGGTTGATGGGGCCGTACTCGATGGGGTTCGCCTATCTCGGCCCGCGGTTCGACGCCGGCGAGCCGCTCGAAGAGACGTGGATCGGCCGCGCCGGCAGCGAGAACTTCAAGGAGCTCGTGAACTACCGCGACGACTACCAGCCGGGCGCCGTCCGCTACGACGTCGGGGAACGCACGAACTTCGCGCTCATGCCGATGGCCATTGCCGGGCTGGAACAGGTGCTCGAGTGGCAGCCCGCGCGCGTGCAGGAGTACGACGCCGCCCTCACGGCCCCGCTCCTCGAGCGCGTCGGGGCGCTCGGCTACACGGTGGAAGACGCCGCGTACCGCGGCGCGCATCTCTTCGGCCTGCGCGCACCGGCCGGCGTCGACATCACGGCCGTGAACGACCGCCTGCGCGCGAGGAAGGTCCATGTGTCGCTGCGCGGCTCGGCCATCCGCGTCTCGCCGCACGTCTACAACGACGCCCGCGACATCGACGCCCTGATCGACGCGCTGGGCTGACGCGGCCGCTCCCGCCCGTGGCGCCCGGTTCAGGCCGTCGGGCCGGGGGTGCCCGCCGCCGCGGCGGCCCGCAGGGCATCCTGGGCGGCGCGCCGCACGGCGGGATCGTCAGACGCGGCGTAGCGCTCGAGCTCGGCGGCGAACGCCTTCGGCGCCGCGTCGCCGATGACGCGCAGGAGGTGCGGCAGGTGCCGCGGATGCTCGAGGGCGCCGCGCAGGAGCGGCACCGCCCGCTCGCCGGCGCGCACGAGCAGCATGCCGGCAATCAGGCGCTCCTGCTCGTCGTCCGACCCCAGGCCGGCGACGAGCCTGCGACCGGCGCCCGGGAGGCCGAGCTTCCACGCCGCCGCCGCGGCGAAGAGCGCCGCGCTGCCTCCGACGCTCACAGCGGGATCTTGGCGGCGACGTTGTGCTGCTGCCACACGGCCGGCTCGTGCGTCGCGCCATGGTCGAACCAGATCGGCAGGACGATTTCCTTGATGTCGGGGTGCTTGAACTTCTGCCCGCCGAAGTCGGCGAGGATCACGAGGTCGAGCTTCACGCGCACCGACACCACCGGCTTCTTCACGCGCGCGAAGTCGGGCATGTACTTGTTCACGTGCACGGGGCAGCTCAGCAGGATGAGCTTTCCGGCCGTGAGCCCGAACTTCGTGGCCTGCATGATGACGTTGGCGCCGTGGCTGTGGCCCATGAGATCCAGCCCGCTCTCCCCGCGCGCCTCGACCCACGCCTTCAGGTCGGCCGCGCCCTGGTTGCGCGCGCCGTCACTGTAGCCGCCGCTCCAGCGGAAGAAGTCGGCCGCGCCGTAGGTGTCGGCACGCAGGCCCTTCACGAACGTCTGGAACGAGCCGCCGGGCTGGTACCACTCGGCGTCGCTCGCCCACGTCCCGTGCACGAGGAGCAGCGTTTCGGGTGTGCGGCGCACACGGCGGCGCGCCGGCGGCCGGCGCGCCAGGCGCTTGAGGGCCGGGTGTTCCGGCTGCACGCGGGCCAGGGCCGTGGCCGCCAGTTCCGCCTCGAGCCGGTCGGGACTCCTGAGACCGGCCACGAGGATCTTCACGCACCGCGCCGTGTCGTCGGTGATCGGCAGATAGGCATGGGCCGCCGCGATCCGCACGAGGTCGCGCGGATGGGTGAGACACATCTCCATGAGTTCGGCGGCGTGGTCGATCGTGGGCGCCTTGTAGAGGCGGTCGGCCGACGACCGGAAGGCCCGCTGCAGCGCCGCGCCCTCGAGCCGGCGCGA
>Ga0073934_10007181_pt1 | contig 15700 bp, 11 predicted proteins | sample LarsenN4metaG_FD_76834 | JGI IMG/M metagenome (GOLD analysis project Ga0073934, IMG submission 76834) | Hot spring sediment bacterial and archeal communities from British Columbia, Canada, to study Microbial Dark Matter (Phase II) - Larsen... ...
ACCGTACTTCTTCGCCATCACCGTCGTGATCGCCGCCGTCAGCGTCGTCTTGCCGTGATCCACGTGTCCAATCGTGCCTACGTTCACGTGCGGCTTCGTGCGTTCGAATTTGCCCTTGGACATAAATGCCTACCTCACTCGTCGGTTCTGGGTATTAACTGGCGGACTTCTTAATTACGGCCTCGGCGACGCTCGCCGGCGCCTCAGAATACTTCTCGAATTCCATCGTGTACGTGGCGCGGCCCTGCGTCGCAGAGCGCAGGTCGGTGGCATAGCCGAACATCTCCGACAGCGGCACTTCCGCGCGCACGATCTTGCCGGCTGGCGAATCCTCGGTGCCCAGCAGGATGCCGCGGCGACGGTTGAGATCGCCGTTCACAGTTCCCATGTACTCTTCGGGCGTGACCACCTCGACCTTCATGATCGGCTCCAGCAGCACGGGCTTGCCGAGCTTGGCTCCCTCTTTGAAACCCATCGAGCCGGCGATCTTGAACGCCATTTCGTTGGAGTCGACGTCATGGTAGGACCCGTCGTAGATCGACACCCGAACGTCGACCACCGGGTATCCGGCGATGACGCCGTTCTGCATCTGCTCCTCGACGCCCTTCTGCACGGCGGGGATGTACTCCTTGGGCACCACCCCGCCCACGATCTCGTTGACGAACTCGAATCCGCTGCCCGGGGGAAGCGGCTCAAGCCTGAGCACGACGTGTCCGTACTGGCCGCGGCCACCGGACTGGCGCACGAACTTGCCTTCGGCCTTCTCGACCGCCTTGCGGATGGTCTCGCGATAGGCCACCTGCGGCTTGCCGACGTTGGACTCGACCTTGAACTCGCGCTTCATGCGGTCGACGATGATCTCCAGGTGCAGCTCACCCATGCCGGAGATGATGGTCTGGCCGGACTCCTGGTCGGTATGCACGCGGAACGAGGGGTCCTCCTGCGCGAGCTTCTGCAGCGCGATCCCCATCTTCTCCTGGTCGGCCTTGGTCTTCGGCTCCACGGCCACGGAGATCACCGGCTCGGGGAACTCCATGCGCTCCAGCGTTATGACCTTCTCGAGATCGCACAGCGTATCGCCGGTGGTGACATCCTTCAGGCCCAGGGCGGCGGCGATGTCGCCTGCGCGCACTTCCTTTATCTCGTCCCGGTGATTGGCGTGCATCTGCAGCAGGCGGCCGATGCGTTCTTTCCGGCCCTTGACCGGGTTGTACACCGTGTCGCCGGAGGCGCAGACGCCCGAGTACACGCGGAAAAACGTCAGCGTGCCGACGAACGGATCGGTGGCGATCTTGAACGCCAGCGCCGCGAACGGCTCGTCGTCGGAGGCGGTGCGCGTCGCCTCGGTGTTCGCCGCGTCATCCAGCGTGCCCTTGATGGCCTTGCGGTCGACCGGCGAAGGCAGGTATTCGATCACCCCGTCCAGCACCGCCTGCACGCCCTTGTTCTTGAACGCCGAACCGCAGAACACCGGCACTATCTCGTTGTTGAGCGTGCGCAGACGTATGCCCTTCTTGATCTCCTCCTCGGTCAACGGCTCCCCGCCGAGGTACTTCTCGGTCATCTCCTCGGAGGCCTCGGCGGCCGCCTCGACCAGCGCCTCGCGGGCCTTCTCGCAGGCATCCTTCATCTCGGCCGGTATGTCCCCGTACTCGAATTTGGTCCCCTGGCTGGCCTCGTCCCAGACGATCGCCTTCATCTTGATGAGGTCGACCACACCTTCGAACTTGTCCTCGGCCCCGATGGGCAACTGCATCGGGACCGGCTTCGCACCAAGACGAGTGCGAATCTGATCGACGACGCGCGCGAAATTGGCGCCGGCGCGATCCATCTTGTTCACGAACGCGACGCGGGGGACACCGTACTTGTTGGCCTGCCGCCAGACGGTCTCCGACTGCGGCTCCACGCCGCCGACGGCGCAGAACAGTACGACCGCGCCGTCCAGGACGCGCAGCGAACGCTCCACCTCGATGGTGAAATCGACGTGCCCCGGGGTGTCGATGATGTTGATGCGGTGTTCGGGGAACTGCTTGCCCATCCCGCTCCAAAAGCAGGTCGTGGCCGCGGAAGTGATCGTGATGCCGCGCTCCTGCTCCTGTTCCATCCAGTCCATGGTGGCGGCGCCGTCGTGCACCTCGCCGATCTTGTGCGAGCGGCCGGTGTAAAACAGCACGCGCTCCGTCGTCGTCGTCTTGCCGGCGTCGATGTGGGCGCTGATGCCGATGTTGCGGTAGCGCTCGATGGGTGTTGTGCGTGGCACGACGTTCGTTCCCTAATTGAGAATGGTTACCAGCGGTAGTGGGCGAAGGCGCGGTTGGCCTCGGCCATCTTGTGGGTGTCTTCCCGCTTGCGCACGGCGTTACCGCGGTTCTCGGCGGCATCCAGCATCTCGCCGGCCAGGCGCAAGCCCATGCTCTTCTCGCCGCGCGAACGGGCTGCATCCACCAGCCAACGCATCGCGAGCGCCTGGCGACGGCTGGCGCGAACCTCGACCGGCACCTGATAGGTGGCGCCGCCGACGCGCCGGGACTTGACCTCGACGCGCGGCTGGACGTTGTCGAGCGCCTTGTCGAACAACTCCAGCGGGTCGCCCTTGCCCTTCGCCCCGAGCTGTTCGAGGGCTCCGTAGACGATGCGTTCTGCCACCGACTTCTTTCCGATTTGCATTACCACGTTCACGAACTTCGCCATCTTCTCGCTGCCGAACTTCGGATCCGGGAGGATGACGCGTTTTGCGCTGACTCTTCTTCGGGACATGAGGCGAACTCAGGATTGGATCGATGTGGTTCAGGACTTGGGACGCTTGGCGCCGTACTTCGAACGCCCCTGGCGACGGTCGTTTACGCCGGAGGTGTCCAAGGTGCCTCGCACGGTGTGGTAGCGCACGCCCGGCAGGTCCTTGACGCGCCCGCCTCGGATGAGGATGACCGAGTGTTCCTGCAGGTTATGACCCTCGCCGCCTATATAAGTAATGACTTCCTGCCCGTTGGTCAGGCGCACCTTGGCGACCTTGCGCAGGGCGGAGTTCGGCTTCTTCGGGGTGGTCGTATAGACGCGCGTGCACACGCCGCGCTTCTGCGGACAACCTTCCAGCGCCGGCATCTTGCTCTTCACGCGCTGACGCCGTCGCGGCTTTCGCACCAATTGATTGATAGTCGCCATGAACACATCCCCGCCGCGCTGGATTCGCGCAGCGAATCATTAGGTTAGTGGAACGAGGGTTACTCCAGCCCCGACAACGGCAACCGGCGAGCCCCACCAAATCGGTGAAACCCGTCCGAAAAAGAGGCGGAATTCTAGTGACCTGTGTCGCTGTCTGTCAACAGCGACACAGGTCTTTTTCTGCCGGCGTCAGGCGCTCTTCTGGCGCTCCGCGACCTCCAGTTCCTCGACCATCGCGCTCAAGGCCGCGGCCGCGGTCGCCTTGATGTCTTCCTTGGGCAGATTACGCTTGCGGCGCCGCTCGGAGTGGTAGGCGTAGCCTGTCCCAGCCGGGATGAGGCGGCCGACGATGACGTTCTCCTTCAAGCCCCGCAGTTCGTCCCGCTTGCCCATGACCGAGGCCTCGGTGAGCACCCGGGTCGTCTCCTGGAAGGAGGCCGCCGAGATGAACGATTCCGTGGCCAGGGAGGCCTTGGTGATGCCGAGCAGAAGCTGCTCGTAGCGTGCCGGCTCCTTGTTTTCAGCCACCGCAGCCGCATTGGCCTCCACGATGCGCTCCTTCTCGACCTGCTCGCCGCGGAGGAAAATTGTACCGCCTGGTTCAATAATCTCCACCTTGCGCAGCATCTGCCGGACGATGATCTCGATGTGCTTGTCGTTGATCTTCACGCCCTGCAGGCGGTAGACGTCCTGCACCTCGTTGACGATGTAGTTCGAAAGGGCGTGGATGCCCTTCAGCCGCAGGATGTCGTGCGGGTCCGGGGCACCGTCGACGATGACCTCGCCCTTCTCCACGTGCTCGCCCTCGAAGACAGTGACGTTACGCCACTTTGGAATGAGCACCTCCGTCTGGGCGCCGTCCTTGTCGGTGATGATCAGCCGCTGCTTGCCCTTGGTGTCCTTGCCGAAGCTGACCACGCCGGAGGTCTCGGCCAGGACGGCCGGTTCCTTGGGTTTGCGGGCCTCGAACAGGTCGGCCACCCGGGGCAGACCGCCGGTGATGTCGCGGGTCTTCAGCGCCTCCTGCATGATGCGGGCGAGGATGTCGCCCACCCGGACCTTGCCGCCGTCCTCGACCTTGATGACCGTGTTCGGCAGGAGGTAGTAGTGCGCCGGCTGCTCGGTGCCCGGGATCTTCAGCGAATTGCCCTTCTCGTCGACCAGCTTGATCATCGGCCGCATGTCCTTGGCGCCGGGGCCGCGCTTGGCCGCCTCGGTGACAATGAGGTCGGTCAGACCGGTGATGTCGTCAACAACGCGCGTGACCGTCACATTCTCGACGATATCGGACCACACGGCGGTGCCGGCCACCTCCGAGATGACCGGGTGGCTGTGCGGATCCCAGCTCGCGACCGTCTGGCCCGAGTCGACCTTCTCCTTGTCGGCGACGCTGAGCACCGAGCCGTACGGCAGCTTGTAGCGCTCGCGCTCGCGACCGGCGTCGTCCATGACCGCCAGTTCGCCGGAACGGGAGACGACCACGAACTTCCCGGTCTCCTGCGTGAGGGTCTTTACGTTCTGCAGCCGTATGGTGCCCTTGGACTTGACCTCGATGCTGGACACCGCCGCCGCGCGGGAGGCCGCGCCACCGATGTGGAACGTACGCATCGTCAGCTGCGTGCCAGGCTCCCCGATGGACTGCGCGGCGATGACGCCAACCGCCTCGCCGACGTTGACCAGGTGTCCGCGCGCGAGATCGCGGCCGTAGCACTTGGCGCAGACGCCATAGCGCGTCTCGCAGGTGATCGGGGAGCGCACCTTGACCTGATCGATACCGACCTCGTCGAGCTTCGCCACCAGACGCTCATCCAGCAGGGTGCCGGCCTCGACGACCAGCTTGTCGTGCTTGTAGAGGTCTTCAGCGGTGACGCGTCCGAGAACTCGATCGCGCAGCGCCTCGACCACGTTGCCGCCCTCGATGACCGGGTTCATGGTCAGGCCCTCGGCGGTGCCGCAATCCTCTTCGGTAACCACCAGGTCCTGCGCCACGTCCACCAGTCGGCGGGTGAGATAACCGGAATTCGCGGTCTTCAGGGCGGTATCCGCCAGACCCTTGCGGGCGCCGTGGGTCGAGATGAAGTACTGCAGCACGTCGAGACCCTCGCGGAAGTTCGCGGTGATCGGCGTCTCGATGATGGAGCCGTCCGGCTTGGCCATCAGGCCGCGCATACCGGCGAGCTGACGGATCTGCGCAGCGCTGCCGCGCGCGCCGGAGTCGGCCATCATGAAGATGGAGTTGAAGGAGGCCTGCTTGACCTCCTTGCCATCGCGCGTCCTCACCATGTCGGAGCCCAGCTTCTCCATCATCGCCTTGGCGACCTGGTCGTTCGCGTGCGACCACAGGTCGACCACCTTGTTGTAGCGTTCGCCGTAGGTGACCAGACCAGAGGCATACTGCTGCTCGATCTCCTTCACGCCCTTCTCGGCCTCGGCAAGGATGGTCGATTTTTCCTCCGGAACGACCATGTCGTCGACGCCGATGGAAACACCCGCGCGCGTGGCGTGGTGGAACCCCGTGTACATGATCTGGTCGGCAAAGATGACGGTGTCCTTCAGGCCCTTGCGCCGATAACAGGAGTTGATGAGGTTGGAGATGGCCTTCTTGTTCAGGTCGCGGTTGACCAGCTCGAACGGCATGCCCTCGGGGAGCAGTCCCGCCAGCAGGGCCCGGCCCACCGTGGTATCCACGAGTCTGGTCTCGTACCGCACGTTGCCATCGCCGTCGTCGATGCCGATGCGCATGCGCACCTTGACCTTGGCCTGGAGCTCGGCATCGCGCCCCTCGTAGGCGCGATGCACCTCCTCCACGTCGGCAAAGACCATGCCTTCACCCTTCGCGCCGACGCGCTCGCGCGTCATGTAATAGAGTCCGAGCACGACGTCCTGCGTGGGAACGATGATCGGATCGCCATTGGCCGGCGACAGGATGTTGTTGGTCGACATCATCAGCGTGCGCGCCTCGAGCTGCGCCTCGATCGACAGCGGTACATGCACGGCCATCTGGTCGCCGTCGAAGTCGGCGTTGAACGCCGAGCATACGAGCGGGTGCAGCTGTATGGCCTTGCCCTCCACCAGAACCGGTTCGAAGGCCTGGATGCCGAGGCGGTGCAGCGTGGGCGCCCGATTGAGCATCACGGGGTGCTCGCGGATGACATCCTCGAGGATGTCCCATACCTCCGGTCCCTCGCGCTCGACCATCTTCTTGGCGGCCTTGATGGTGGTGGCCATGCCGAGCCGCTCGAGCTTGGCGAAGATGAAGGGCTTGAACAGCTCCAGCGCCATCTTCTTCGGCAGCCCGCACTGGTGCAGCTTGAGCGTCGGGCCTACCACGATCACCGAGCGGCCGGAATAATCCACGCGCTTGCCGAGCAGGTTCTGGCGGAAGCGGCCCTGCTTGCCCTTGATCATGTCGGCCAGAGACTTCAGCGGCAGCTTGTTCGTTCCGGTGATGGCGCGGCCGCGGCGGCCGTTGTCGAGCAGCGCGTCGACGGCCTCCTGCAGCATGCGCTTCTCGTTGCGGACGATGATGTCCGGCGCGTTGAGATCGAGCAGCCGCTTCAGGCGGTTGTTGCGGTTGATCACTCGGCGGTAGAGATCGTTGAGATCGGAGGTGGCGAAGCGGCCGCCGTCCAGCGGCACCAGCGGGCGCAGCTCCGGCGGCAGCACCGGCAGCACCTTCATCACCATCCACTCTGGCTTGTTGCCCGAGGCGATGAACGCCTCGATGAGCTTCAGGCGCTTGGTGAGCTTCTTGATCTTGGTGTCGGAGTTGGTCTTCGGCAGTTCGTCGCGGATCTTGGCGATCTCGACGTTGAGGTCCATCGTGTGCAGGAGCTCCTGGATGGCCTCCGCGCCCATGCGCGCGTCGAAATCGTCTCCGTACTGCGTCAGCGCCTCATGGTACTGGTCCTCGGTCAGCATCTGCCCGCGTTCCAGCTGGGTCATGCCGGGCTCGATCACCACGTAGCATTCGAAGTAGAGCACGCGCTCGAGTTCGCGCAGCGTCAGATCGAGCAGCAGCCCCATGCGGGAAGGAAGTGATTTCAGGAACCAGATGTGAGCGACCGGACTCGCCAGTTCGATGTGGCCCATGCGCTCGCGCCGCACCTTCGCCAGCGTCACCTCGACGCCGCACTTCTCGCAGACCACGCCGCGGTGCTTCAGTCGCTTGTACTTGCCGCAGAGACACTCGTAGTCCTTCACCGGTCCGAAGATCTTGGCGCAGAACAAGCCGTCGCGCTCGGGTTTGAACGTGCGGTAGTTGATCGTCTCCGGCTTCTTGACCTCACCGAAGGACCATGACCGGATCTTCTCCGGGGAGGCCAGGCCGATGCTGATGGCGTCGAAATCTTCGACGTGCCCATGCTGCTTCAGAAGGTCGAGTAGGTCTTTCACTGCGTTCTCCTTCAGGTAATTACGTTGACCAGAGCGAAGTGCCGAGGCTTGGACTCAGCGCTGCTCCAGATCGATGTCGATGGCCAGGGAGCGCATTTCCTTCAACAGCACGTTGAAGGATTCGGGCATCCCCGCCTCCATGCGGTGATCGCCATCGACAATGTTCTTGTACATCTTGGTTCGGCCGCTGACGTCGTCGGACTTCACCGTGAGCATTTCCTGCAGGGTATACGCCGCGCCGTAAGCCTCGAGCGCCCACACCTCCATTTCGCCGAAACGCTGGCCGCCGAACTGCGCCTTGCCGCCCAGCGGCTGCTGCGTGACCAGCGAGTACGGTCCAGTCGAACGCGCATGCATCTTGTCATCGACCAGGTGGTTGAGCTTCAGCATGTACATGTAGCCGACGGTCACTGGGCGATCGAACGCCTCACCGGTGCGCCCGTCGTAAAGCGTCGTCTGCCCCGAACGCGGCAGCCCGGCAAGCTCCAGCATCCCCTTGATCTCCGCCTCGCTGGCGCCGTCGAAAACCGGGGAAGCGATGGGCACGCCGTGAGACAGGTTCCGGGCGAGCTCGAGGATCTCGCCGTCGCTCAGCGTATCGAGTTGCTCCTTCTTGCCGCTGCGGTTGTAGATCTTCTCCAGATAGCCCCGGATCTCTCCGGCACTGTTCTGCGCCTCCAGCATCCGTTCGATCTGCTGACCGAGCCCTCGTGCCGCCCAGCCCAGATGAGTCTCCAGGATCTGTCCGATGTTCATACGCGACGGCACGCCCAGAGGATTGAGCACGATGTCGATGGGCGTGCCATCGGCCATATGCGGCATGTCCTCGACCGGGACGATCATCGAAACCACGCCCTTGTTGCCGTGGCGGCCGGCCATCTTGTCGCCCGGCTGCACCCGGCGCTTCACGGCCAGATAGACCTTGACCATCTTCAGGACTCCCGGCGCAAGGTCGTCGCCGCTCGTGAGCTTCTCGCGCTTCTCCTCGTAACGCTGGTCGAAGTCGTGCTTCATCTGCTCGAACTGCTGAGCCGCCTTCTCGAGCTGTTCGTTGATCTCCTCTTCCTTGAAGCGGATCTCGAACCACTTGTCGCGCTTGACCTCCGAGAGGTACTGGCTCGTGATTTTCGTGCCGGCCTTCAGGCCGCCCGGTCCGCCCTGCGCTGTCTTGTTCACGAGCATCCGCTCGACGCGCTCGAACAGGTCGTTTTCGAGAATCCGGCGCTGGTCGGCCAGGTCCTGCTTGATCTTTGCGAGCTCGGCATTCTCGATCTCCAGCGCGCGGGCGTCCTTTTCCACGCCGTCGCGGGTGAACACGCGCACGTCGATGACGGTGCCGTTCATGCCCGAGGGCACGCGCAGAGAGGTATCCTTCACGTCGGAGGCCTTCTCGCCGAAGATCGCACGCAGCAGCTTCTCCTCCGGGGTGAGCTGGGTCTCGCCCTTGGGCGTCACCTTGCCGACCAGGATGTCGCCGGGGTTGACCTCCGCGCCTATGTAGACCACGCCCGATTCGTCGAGCTTCGCCAGCGCGCCCTCGCCGACGTTCGGTATGTCCGCGGTGATCTCCTCGGGCCCGAGCTTGGTGTCGCGGGCCACGCAGGTGAGCTCCTCGATGTGGATGCTGGTGTACTTGTCCTCCTCGACCACCCGTTCCGAGATGAGAATCGAGTCCTCGAAGTTGTAGCCGTTCCACGGCATGAAGGCGACGAGCATGTTCTGGCCGAGAGCCAGGTCGCCCAGGTCGCTGGATGAGCCGTCGGCCATGATATCGCCGCGGCGTATGCTGTCGCCCGGCTTCACCAGCGGTTTCTGGTTGATGCAGGTGTTCTGGTTCGAGCGCGTGTACTTGGTCAGGTTGTAGATGTCCACGCCCGCCTCGCCGGCCTCCGTCTCCTCGTCGTGAACACGCACGACGATGCGACTGGCGTCCACGGAGTCAACGATGCCGCCGCGACGCGCCACCACGCAGGTGCCCGAATCCCTGGCGACCACCATTTCCATGCCGGTGCCGACCAGCGGCTTGTCGGCGCGCAGGCAGGGGACTGCCTGGCGCTGCATGTTGGAGCCCATGAGCGCGCGGTTGGCGTCATCGTGCTCGAGGAACGGGATCAGCGCCGCGGCCACCGACACGGCCTGCATGTGCGAGACGTCCATGTACTGGATGCGATCCGGCGTCGACAGCGTGAACTCGTTCTGGTAACGCGAGGACACCAGGTCCTCGGTGAACCGGCCGTTGCCGTCCAGCTTGGCGCTCGCCTGCGCGACCACGTACTGGCCTTCGTCGATGGCCGAGAGGAACTCCACCTGGTCGGTGACGCGGCCGTCGACCACCTTGCGGTAAGGCGTCTCGAGGAAGCCGTACTTGTTGGTCCGCGCGAACACCGACAGCGAATTGATGAGACCAATGTTCGGGCCTTCCGGCGTTTCGATCGGGCAGACACGCCCGTAGTGAGTCGGGTGCACATCGCGAACTTCGAAGCCGGCGCGCTCGCGCGTGAGGCCGCCGGGCCCCAGCGCGGAGACGCGGCGCTTGTGCGTGACCTCCGACAGCGGATTGTTCTGGTCCATGAACTGCGAGAGCTGCGAGGAGCCGAAGAACTCCTTGATCGCGGCCGACACCGGCTTGGCATTGACGAGCTCCTGAGGCATGAGTCCCTCGGACTCCGCCAGGCTCAGGCGCTCCTTCACGGCGCGCTCGACGCGCACGAGGCCGACGCGGAACTGGTTCTCGGCCATTTCTCCGACGCAGCGCACGCGGCGATTGCCGAGGTGATCGATGTCGTCCACGGTCCCGCGACCATTGCGGATCTCGGTGAGCACCTTCAGCACGTCGATGATGTCGGACATCTCTCCGTACTGGGCCACGAGGCGCTTGGCCTCCTCGTCGGTGCGGCTGCGGAAGTACACCCCGTCGTAGAGGATGCCCGGGCCCACCACCTCCTGGCGTCCGACGCGCCGGTTGAATTTCATGCGGCCAACAGCGGAGATGTCGTAGCGATCCAGGGAGAAGAACAGGTTGTTGAAAAGATTCTCGGCCGCCTCCTTGGTGGGTGGCTCGCCAGGGCGCATCATGCGATAGATCTCCACCTGCGCCTCAAGCGCCGTGCGCGTGGAGTCGATGCGCAGCGTCTCGGAGATGTACGGGCCGTGATCGAGGTCGTTGGTATAAAGAACCTTGACCTCGTCGATCCCCTTGGCGATGAGCTTGTCCAGCACGTCCTTGGTGATTTCGGTGTTGGCGTCGAACAGGATCTCGCCGGTGGCCTTCGCCACCACATCGCGCGCCAGCACCTTGCCGAGCACGTACTCGCGTGGCACTTCGATCCTCTTCAGGCCGGCCTTTTCCAGTTCCTTGATGTGGCGCATCGTGATGCGCCGGCCTTTTTCGACGATGACGTTGCCCTTGTTGTCGGTGACGTCGAAATTGAGCGTCTCGCCACGAAGGCGGTCGGCCATCAGCTCGAGCTCCAGCCTCTCCTTGGAGAGACGGAAAGTGTTGGTGTCGAAGAACAGCGTCAAGATCTGCTCGGCGGTGTAGCCGAGCGCGCGCAACAGGACCGTCGCGGGTATCTTGCGCCGGCGATCGATGCGAACGTAGACGTAGTCCTTGGGATCGAACTCGAAATCGAGCCAGGATCCGCGGTAGGGAATGACCCGCGCCGAGAACAGCAGCTTGCCCGAGGAGTGGGTCTTGCCCTTGTCGTGGTCGAAGAAGACGCCCGGGGAACGGTGCAGCTGGGAGACGATGACGCGTTCGGTGCCGTTGATCACGAACGTGCCGTTCTCCGTCATCAGCGGGATCTCGCCCATGTAGACTTCCTGCTCCTTGATGTCCTTGACGGTCTTCGCCGAGCCGGACTCCTTGTCGTAGATGACCAGGCGAACCTTCACGCGCAGCGGCGCGCAGTAGGTCACTCCGCGGATCTGGCATTCCTTGACGTCGAACACGGGGGTGCCGAGCCGGTAGCTGACGTACTCAAGCCGGGCATTGCCCGAGTAGGATTCGATCGGGAACACCGATTTGAAGGCCGCGTGCAGACCCACGTCCCCGCGCTGCTCCGGCGGCATGTCGCTTTGCAGGAACTCGCGGTAGGAATCGATCTGCGTTGCCAGCAGGTACGGCACATCGATGATGGCCGGCCGCTTGCTGAAGTCCTTGCGGATGCGCTTCTTTTCGGTGAAGGAGTAGGTCATTCGTCTACCTCAGTCGCCCAAATAGCAGAACTGGTATGGCCCCCTTGACCGCGGGGCCGGAAAAGAACAAAGCACGACGGGCGGCTCGCCACGAGCCGCCCATCGCCGTCGTACCTCCAGGGCGGTGCGCGTGCGCCGCCCCCTGCGACCTCACTACTTGATCTCGACCTTTGCGCCGGCTTCCTCGAGCTGCTTCTTCATTTCGGCAGCCTGCTCCTTGGTCACGCCTTCCTTGACGGTGGAGGGCACGCCCTCGACCAGGTCCTTGGCCTCTTTCAGGCCCAGCCCGGTGATGGCGCGAACCACCTTGATCACGTTGACCTTGTTGTCGCCAAAGGCGGTCATGACGACGTTGAACTCAGTCTGGGCCTCAGCGGCAGGCGCAGCGCCGCCGACGGCGGCGCCGGCAACGGCGACCGGGGCCGCCATCATCGCGGCGGACACGCCGAACTTCTCCTCCATCGCCTTGACCAGCTCGACGACGTCCATCACGGTCATGTTGGAAATGGTTTCCAGAATCTCTTCTTTGCTAACGGCCATGGGAATTACTCCGTAAGTAATGATTGGTTCGTGAGTTTCGGTCTAGGCGGCCTGCTTCTGATCGCGCACGGCAGCAAAAGCCCGCACCAGCTTGGCGTGCGGCTCGTTGAGCGTGCGCACGAACTTGCTGATCGGGGCCTTCATAACGCCGCACAGCATCGCCAGGGCCTCCTGCTTCGTCGGCAGCTTGGCCACCTGCTCGATGGCCGAGGCCGGCAGCAGCTGACCGCCGATTGCGACGCCGCGAACAACGAGCTTCTCGTTGCTCTTGGCGAACGCGCTGACGACGCGCGCGGCGGAACCCGGGTCCTCCAGCGAGAGGGCCAGGATGAGCGGGCCGGTCAGGCTGTCGCCCATGCACGCCAGATCGGTGCCCTCGAATGCGCGCCGGGCAAGGGTATTCTTGACCACACGCATGTAGACACCGGCCTCGCGAGCGTTCCTGCGCAGTTCGGTCATCTGCGCGACCGTCAGCCCGGCGTACTCTGCCGCGACTGCCGAATGCGCGCGTCTGGCGACCTCTGCGACTTCCGCCACGACCGCTTGCTTCTCTTCAAGCGTCAACACTTGCATATCTCCTGGTTGAGGCGACGAGCCGGCTTTCGAAATCCAAACCACGCCCGTGCCTGTTACACCACCAGTGCCTTCACGATTCGAAGGCGCCTTACGGTACCCTGGCCAGGACAATTACGACTCCGCACCGGGTGATACCGTCTGCGCAGGCGACTCTTCGCTTGCCCTCCGCCGCGCTCCCACCGCGCGAATTTCCGGACGGCAATCCAGAACGCATTAAGCCCTCCCGTTGACGGCGGGCACCTGCGGTCTTTGACGTCTGCAGGCCGGCGCACGCGCAAGCCCGCAGCCCAAAGTTCTTTCACCATCCGTCGGCCCCTGACGCGACCGACGGCAAACGACTCGTCTCCTTCAGGACGGCAATTCCGTCCGATCGATTACGATGCCCGGACCCATGGTGGTCGACAGCGTGACCTTCTTGAAATAGATACCCTTCGAAGTGCTCGGCTTGGCCTTGCGCAGGTCGGACATCAGCGCATCGAAATTCTCGCGCAGGGCCGTCACGTCGAAGGAGACCTTGCCGATGGCGCAGTGAATGATGCCCGCCTTGTCTGCGCGGTATTGAACCTGGCCGCCCTTGACCGCCTTGACCGCGCCGGCCACGTCGGTCGTCACCGTGCCGGTCTTGGGGTTCGGCATCAGGCCGCGCGGACCGAGAATCTGGCCGAGCTGGCCCACCACCTTCATGGCGTCCGGCGTGGCGATCACGCGATCGAAGTCGATCTCGCCACCCTTGACCTTGGCGGCGAGGTCATCGAAGCCCACGATGTCCGCGCCGGCTTCCTTCGCGGCTTCCGCGTTCTTGCCCTGCGCGAATACAGCAACGCGCACGGTCTTGCCGGTGCCGCGCGGCAGCACGGTGGACCCACGCACCACTTGATCGGACTTCTTGGCGTCGATGCCGAGGTTCACCGCCACTTCCACGCTTTCGTCGAACTTCACCGACGAGCACTTCTTCAGCAGGTCCAGCGCGTCGTTGACCGGGCGCGGACCGTTCGTCCCTGCCAGCTTCTCGCGTATGGCCTTGTCGCGTTTGGTGATCTTCGCCATGACTACATGCCCTCCACTTCGATGCCCATGCTGCGCGCGGTGCCGGCGATGGTCCGCATTGCGGCCTCCAGCCCGCCGGCGGTCAGGTCAGGCTGCTTGGTCTTGGCGATCTCCTCGACCTGCTTGCGTGTGACCTTGCCGACCTTGTCCTTGTTGGGCACCGAGCTCCCCTTGGCGGCACCGGCGGCCTTGCGAAGCAGCACGGAGGCCGGCGGCGTCTTGGTGATGAAGGTGAAGCTGCGATCCGAGAAAACCGTGATGACCACCGGTATCGGCAGGCCGGGTTCTATGCCCTGGGTCTTGGCATTGAACTGCTTGCAGAATTCCATGATGTTCACGCCATGCTGGCCAAGGGCCGGACCGACAGGCGGACTGGGGTTGGCCTGTCCAGCCGCTACCTGCAGCTTGACGTAGGCCTGTATCTTCTTTGCCATGTTTCGTACTCCGCGGGTGCAAGCGCCGTCAGGCTCCCCGTTTCAATGTGTCCACACATTACGGTCGCGACTCGGGTCAATCCTTGTCGACCTGACCGAACTCCAGCTCCACCGGCGTGGCGCGGCCGAAGATCGACACCGCGACGCGCAGACGGTTCTTCTCGTAGTTGACCTCCTCAACCACCCCGTTGAAGTCGGTGAAGGGCCCCTCCTTGACGCGGACCACCTCGCCCACTTCGAACAACACCTTCGGACGGGGTCGATCGACGCCTTCCTGCATGCGCTGCAGGATGGCCTCGGCCTCCTTGTCCGTGATCGGCGTCGGCTTGTCGCTCGTGCCGCCGATGAATCCCATGACCTTCGGCACGTCCTTCACGAGGTGCCAGGTCTCGTCGTCCATTTCCATCTGCACGAGGACGTAGCCCGGAAAGAACTTCCTGTCCACCTTGCGCTTCTGCCCGTCCCGCATCTCCACAACGCCCTCGGTGGGCACCAGGATGTCACCGAACTTCTCCTGCAACCCCGCGCGCTTGATGTGCTCCTCCAGAGAACGCTTGACGTGATTCTCGAAGCCGGAATAGGCGTGAACGACGTACCATCTCTTGGACATCGTCCTCAGCCTCCCATCGTCGTCAGCAGACGCACCACCCATGCGATGAGCATGTCCAGCAACCAGAGCAGCACGCCCATCACCACGACCACCGCCACGACCACCCACGTGGTCTTGATCGTCTCGCTGCGCGTCGGCCATACGACCTTGCGCACCTCGATCTGCGACTCGCGCAGGAAGCCCGCGAACTGGCGCCCGGCCTCGGTCTGGTAACCGATGAACCCGGCCGCGATGATCGAGGCCAGGATCCCGAGCACGCGCACGAGCACCGAGGCGTCGGCAAAGTAGTAGAACGCGCCCATCGCCGCAGCGACGAGCAGTGCGGCCACCCACAGCTTCAGAGTGTCGAAGCCCGACGCTTGCGATTCAACCTTGGAGTTCATAGTCGCTGCTTTACTCATGTCCCATGCTTACCCTGGGCCGGCGCGGCCGCGCAAAGGCCGCGCCGGCGTAAGCACATATATACGAATGGCAGGCCAGGAGGGAATCGAACCCCCAACCTGCGGTTTTGGAGACCGCCGCTCTGCCAATTGAGCTACTGGCCTAAATCTGATTGTCCGTCCCTGCGGCGCCGCATGCGGCGCCACGGGCACGATGCTTCACCCTGTCCAATATCTACTCGATGATCTTGGAGACGACGCCGGCGCCCACCGTGCGCCCGCCCTCGCGGATGGCAAAGCGCAGCCCCTCCTCCATCGCTATCGGGTTGATGAGCTTCACCGTCAGCTTCACATTGTCA
>Ga0073934_10007182_pt1 | contig 15697 bp, 10 predicted proteins | sample LarsenN4metaG_FD_76834 | JGI IMG/M metagenome (GOLD analysis project Ga0073934, IMG submission 76834) | Hot spring sediment bacterial and archeal communities from British Columbia, Canada, to study Microbial Dark Matter (Phase II) - Larsen... ...
CACGCGCGCGGGCGACACGCAGGCGGCCGTGCAGGCCAGCCTCGACGAGCGCATCCGCAGCCTGCGCGACAGCACCGGGCAGCAGCAGCGCCTCGTGCAGTCGCAGCGCGCCGAGCTCGACCGCCGCATCGCCGACATGCAGCGCGAGCTCGACCAGATGGGTGCGGAGATCGCGCTCAACCGCGATCGCCTGGCGCTCGCCCGCGAGGCGCTGGCGCGCCTCGAGTCGCTGAAGGCCGAGCGCTTCGTCTCGCCCGCGCAAGTGCAGACCAAGGCCGAGGAGGTGCTCGCGCTGCAGGCGCAGCTGTCGTCGCTCGAGCGCCAGCGCAGCGCCCACCGGCGCGAGATCGGCACGCTCGAGTCCGAGCGCGCGCAGCTGCCGCTGCGCGAGACCACGCAGCGGGCGCAGCTGGAGCGCGACCTGCAGGAACTGGTGCAGCAGCAAGCCGAGGCCGAGTCGCGCCGGCGCATCGTCGTGCGCGCGCCGCACGACGCGCAGGTGACGGCGCTCACCGCCGAGCCGGGTCAGACCGCGCTGCCCGGCGTGGCGCTGGCCAGCCTGGTGCCGGCCGACTCGAAGCTGCAGGCGCACCTGTTCGCGCCGTCGAGCGCGGTCGGTTTCCTCGCGCCCGAGCAGAGCGTGCTCGTGCGCTATCGCGCATACCCGTACCAGAAGTTCGGCCACCACACCGGGCGCGTCGTCGCGGTGTCGCGCACGCCGCTGCAAGGCGCCGAGCTCGCGTCGCTGCCCGTCGCGCGCGCGGGCAGTGCCGACGAACCGCTATACCGCATCACGGTCGAGCTCGACCGGCAGTCGATCCTCACCTACGGCGAGGAACGCCCGCTCGCCGCCGGCATGCAGCTCGACGCCGACGTGCTGCTCGACCGCCGCCGCCTCATCGAGTGGGTCTTCGAGCCGGTGATCAGCGTCACCGGCCGCGTCTGACGCGGGCGCCGCCGTGCTGGACGCCCTGCACCTCGGATTCGGCGCGCGGCGCGTGCCGCTCGTGCTGCAGACCGAGGCCGCCGAGTGCGGCCTCGCGTGTCTTGCGATGGTGGCTTCGTACCACGGCCACCGCACCGACCTCGCGACCTTGCGCCAGCGCTTCTCGATCTCGATGAAGGGCCTGACCCTGGCCGACATGGTGGACCTCGCCGACGCGATGCAGCTCGCGTCGCGCGCGGTGCGCGTCGAGCTGGACGACCTCGTGCGGCTGCCGGTGCCGTGCATCCTGCACTGGGACCTGAACCACTTCGTGGTGCTCGTGCGCGTGCGCCGCGGCGTGGCGCACCTGCACGACCCGGCGCGCGGCGCGCGGCGGCTGCCGCTGGCCGAGGTGTCGCGTCACTTCACCGGCGTGGTGCTCGAGCTGCAGCCGGGCGCGGGGTTCGAGCTGCGCCGGCGGCCCGCGCCCGTGAAGCTGTCGCAGCTCATGGGGCGCGTCACGGGCGTGAGGCGCGCGCTGGCGCAGGTAGCGTTGCTCGCGCTCGCGCTCGAGGCCTTCACCTTGCTCGCGCCGTTCTACCTGCAGTGGGTGGTCGACGACGTGCTGGTCAGCGCCGATCGCGACCTGCTGGCCACGCTCGGCGCGGGCTTCGGCCTGCTGGTGCTGATCACGTCGGCTACCGCGGCCATCCGCTCGTGGGCGGTGCTGCACCTGTCGACCACGCTCAACCTGCAGTGGCTCGGCAACGTGTTCGCGCACCTGATGCGGCTGCCGCTCGGCTGGTTCGAGAAGCGCCACACGGGCGACGTGTGGTCGCGCTTCTCGGCGGTGTCGACCATCCAGCAGACCTTGACCACCAGCTTCGTCGAGGCGCTCATCGACGGCGTGCTGGTCGTCACGACCCTGGCGATGATGTTCTTCTACAGCGGCACGCTCACCCTCGTGGCGCTGGGCGCGGTGCTCGTGTACCTCGGACTGCGCGCGGCGTTCTTCCGCCCGCTGCGCGACGCCACCGAGGAGGCCATCGTGCACGAGGCGCGCCGCTCGACGCACTTCCTCGAGTCGCTGCGCGGCGTGCAGGCGATCAAGCTGCACAACCGCGAACTCGACCGGCAGGCGCGCTTCCTCAACGTCGCGGTCGACGCGGCCAACGCCGACGTGCAGACCCGCAAGCTCGCGCTGTCGTTCACCACCTTGCACCGGCTCGTGTTCGGCCTGGAGCGCGTGGCCGTGGTCTGGATCGGCGCGCTGCTCGTGCTCGACTCGAAGTTCTCGGTGGGCATGCTGTTCGCGTTCCTCGCCTACAAGGAGCAGTTCTCGACGCGCGTGTCGAGCCTCATCGACAAGGTCGTCGAGCTGAAGATGCTGCGCCTGCAAGGCGAGCGGCTGGCCGACATCGTGCTCACGCCGCCCGAGGAAGTGGCTCGAACGGCGCTGCGCGGCGCGGACCGGCAGGTCGAGCCGAGCCTCGAGCTGCGGGACGTCGGCTTCCGCTACTCCGACACCGAGCCTCGCGTGCTCGAGCGCTGCAGCCTGAAGGTCGAACCGGGCGAGTCGGTGGCCATCGTCGGGCCGTCGGGCTGCGGCAAGACGACCTTGCTGAAGCTCATGCTCGGCATCCACACGCCGCAGTCCGGCGAGATCCGCGTCGGCGGCGTGCCGCTGCAGGAACTCGGCCTCGCGCGCTTTCGCGACATGGTCGGCACGGTGATGCAGGACGACCAGCTGTTCGCCGGTTCGATCGCCGAGAACATCACCTTCTTCGACGCGCAGCCCGACTTCGACTGGATGGAGGAGTGCGCGCGCATCGCGTCCGTGCACGACGAGATCGAGTCCATGCCGATGGGCTACCACACGCTCATCGGCGACATGGGCGCCAGCATCTCCGGCGGGCAGAAGCAGCGCATCCTGCTGGCCCGCGCGCTGTACAAGCGGCCGAAGCTGCTGTTCCTCGACGAGGCCACGAGCGCGCTCGACATCGACCGCGAACGCAGCGTCAACCACGCGATCCGCCAGCTCGACCTCACGCGCGTGATCGTCGCGCACCGGCCCGAGACCATCGCGGCGGCGGGCCGCGTGATCGTGCTGGCCGACGGACGCGTGGCGCAGGACCTGCGCAGCGTCGGCGCGCGCGGGTCCGAGGGCGGCAGCAAGGGAGCGGGCTGACATGGTCGACGCACCCGTCGTCGTGGAACCCGGCGCCGACGCGACGCCGGCCGCCGGCGCCGCCCGGCTGCGCCGCGCCTCGACGGCCCGCGCGCGTTGGCCGCGCGGCGCGGTCGAGGCGATCCATCGCCTGAACGAACTGATCGTCGAGCAGCTCGGCGTCTCGCGCAGCGGCGTCTGGGCGGTCGCCGGCGACGGCCGCAGCGCCACCTGCATCGACCTGTACGAACGCGATGGCGCGCGTCACCGCCGCGCCGGCGTGCGGCATGCGGCCGACGACCCGGTGTTCCATCGATGCCTCGACGAGCGCGGCGTGGTGGCCGCGCCCAGCAGCGACGCCGACATCGAGCCCGCGCCCGACGGCGTGACGGCGGTGATGGCCGTCGGGCTGCGTCGCGAGGGTCGGCTCGCCGCCTATGTGTGCGCCGAACAGACCGGCGCCTCTCGCACCTGGACCATGGAAGAGCAACGATTCATGAAATCCATGATCGACGTGGTGCGCGAGGTGCTCGCGACCGCCGGCCCGGAGGCCGCGGCGGCGCATGCGCCGGCGTTGCTGCAGCGCCTGCCGGCCGTGGCGTATCGCGGCTCGCGCATCGGCGAGCGCTGGACGCTCACCTTCGTGAGCGAAGGTGCGCTGCAGGTGCTCGGCCGCGCGGCGGCCGATCTGGTGGGTCGACCGATCAAAGCCTTGCGCGAACTGCTGTCGACCGCGCCGCCCGCGCTGCCCGAGGAGGGCGAGTTCGAGAACGGCTACGGACGGCACGAGCCCGCCGCCCAGCCGCGCCGGCTGACCGAGAAAGGCCGTGTCGGCGTCGACGCGGCGAGCGGCGAACCGGTGGTGGAGGCGATCGTCGCCGACATCACCGCCAGCACCGCAGACGCGAGCGGCGGCGTGGCGGCCCCGGCCGCGGTGCCGCCGGTGGCGAGCGAGCTGCTGTCGCAGGTGAGCCACGAGTTGCGCACGCCGCTCAACGCCATCCTCGGCTTTGCCCAGCTGCTCGAGCGCGATCCGGCCGTGATGGCCACGCCGTCGGGCGAATACCTCGCGCAGATCCAGCGCGCGGGCCGGCATCTCATGGAGGTCATCAACGAGACGCTGGACCTGTCGCGTCTCGAAGCAGGCGCGGTCGAACTCGAGATCCAGCCGGTGGCGCTGGACACGATGATCACGCAGTGCCTGCCGATGATCGAGAACCAGGCCGCGCAGGCGCAGGTGAGCGTCGTGGCCGCGATGCCGCCCGCCGCCTTGCGCGTGCGGGCCGATCCGCGCCGGCTCAGTCAGGCGCTGGTGAACCTGCTGTCCAACGCGGTCAAGTACAACCGTCGCGGTGGGCGCGTCACGATCGACTGCGTGGCCGATGCCGCCAGCGTGCGCCTGCGGGTCGCCGACACCGGCATCGGCGTGGCCGAGTCGCAGATCGGTGCGCTGTTCCAGCCGTTCAACCGGCTCGGCATGGAGCAAAGCGCGATCGAAGGCGTGGGCCTCGGACTCGTCATCACGCGTCGGCTCCTCGAGGCGATGGGCGGCCGCATCGAGGTCGCCAGCCAGCACGGCGTCGGTTCGACCTTCTCGATCGTGCTGCCGTGCGCGACGCCTTGAAGCCCGCCCGGCCGGGCGAGGCGCACATCCGCTGTGCTACAGTTGCAGCTTCGTTTCTGGCCGCGGAGTGGTAGTTCAGTCGGTTAGAATACCGGCCTGTCACGCCGGGGGTCGCGGGTTCGAGTCCCGTCCACTCCGCCACAACATCCTCCTGAACGCCCGCCCCGTGCGGGCGTTCTCCATTCCGCCCGCCTCGTGCGGGCGTTCGTCATTCCGCCCGCCTCGCCGGCATCGGCAGGCGCACGAGGCCGGTCACGAGCGAGGTGCCGACGAGGATCACCGCGCAGCCGAGCACCATCGCGGGCGTGAGCGTCTCGCCGAGGAACGCGAAGCCCCACAGGACCGCGAAGGCGGGGATCAGGAACGTCACCGACACCGCGTTGGTCGCGCCCACGTGCGCGATCAGCCGGAAGTACAGGACGTAGGCGACGGCCGTGCACAGCACCGCCAGCGTGAGTGCCACGAGCCACGGGACGGGGCCGGGTGTCACGGCCGGCCACGACCACCACGCCGGCAACGCCAGGACGACCGCGGCCGAGACCTGGCTGCCGGTGGCCAGTGCGAACGGGCTCACGCCTGCCAGCCGCTTCTTCGCGAAGCTGGCCGAGAAGCCGTACAGGAGCGTGGCCGCGAGACACGCGGCGATGGCGATGGCGCTGCTCACCCCGTGCGCCTCGGGTCGCAGACTCGCCTTGTCCCACGCGAGGCCGACCACGCCCGCGAAGCCGATCGCCAGGCCGAGCAGACGCGACGCGCCGAGCCGGTCGCGCAGCCACAGCGCCGCGAACAGCGCGCCGAACAGCGGAGTCGTGGCGTTGAAGATCGACGACAGGCCGGCAGTGATCGCGAGCGCCGCATAGCTGAACAGCAGGAACGGCAGCGCCGAGTTGGTCAGGCCGACCAGCGCGATGGCTTTCCAGTGCTGGCGCAACGCGGGCAGCTCGCCGCGCATCGCCAGCAACGGCAGCAGCACCACGCTCGCGCCCGCGACGCGCAGCCACGACAGCGGTGCCGGCCCGAAGTCGGCCGCCCCCATGCGCATGAACAGGAACGATGCGCCCCAGATCGCGGCCAGCGCCACGAGTTCGAGCACGTCGCGCGGCTTCATGCGATCGAAGGTCCGAAGCGGGTCGGCGGCACACCCGCACGCGAGTCCGCACGCGCGCCTGCACTCGAGCCGGCGCCGCCCGAGCCCGCGGGCGGGGCCGTCGTGGCATCGGCCTCCAGCGCGAGCAGCGCGCGCTTGCGTTCGAGTCCGCCGGCATAGCCGGTGAGGCTGCCGTCGGCGCCGCGCACGCGGTGGCACGGCACGACGATGCTCGCCGGGTTGCGCCCGACCGCGGCACCGACCGCGCGCACCGCGCCGGCCAGCCCGGCCCGCCGCGCGAGCTCGCCGTAGCTGCACGTGTGCCCGGGCGGCAGGTCGAGCAGCGCCGACCACACCTGGCGCTGGAACGGCGTGCCGTGCAGGTCGAGCGCGACGGCGAAGCGCGCCGGCACGCGGCCGCGCCAATACGCGTCGAGCTCTTCGGCCACCAGCGCGATCCAGCGCTGGCCCGGATCGACCGGCGCATCGAGCCGACCGGGATGATGCTTCTGGCCATCGAACCACAGACCGGCCAGGCCGTGCGCCGTGGCGGCAGCGGTCAGGCTGCCGAGCGGCGAGGCCAGCCGGGCCTGCGCGACCAGCGCCTGCAGGCGGATCATGCCGAGGCCTTCGCGGCGCGGCGTGGCTGCTCCGTGCGGGCCTTCGGCGGCGCGGCCTCGTCGAGCCACTGCCACAGTCGGATCACCGCATAGGCGCGCCACGGTCGCCACGCCTCGGCGGCGGCCTCGGCCGCGCGCGCCGAGCGCGTGCCCAGCGCGTTGAGCACCGCGATGTCGGTGGACGGGAAGGCGTCGGGCCACGCCAGCGTGCGCATCGCGATGGTCTGCGCCGTCCACTCGCCGATGCCGGGCAGCGCGCGCAGCGCCTCGAGCGTGGACGCGAGCGGCGCACCCCGGTGCAGCTCGATCCGGCCGGCGGTCACTTCGCGCGCCAGTGCCTTCAGGGCGCCGATGCGCTGCCGCACGATGCCGAGACTGCCGATCGCATCGTCCGGCGCCTCGGCGATCGAGCGCGCCGACGGGAACAGGCGATGCAGGTCGGGCCAAGGCGTCTCGATCGGCGTGCCGAAGCGCTCGACCAGCCGCCGCGTGAGCGTGCGCGCGGCCGCCACCGTCACCTGCTGGCCGAGGATGACCCGCGCAGCCGTCTCGAAGCCGTCGATGCCGTTGGGCACGCGCACCCCCGGCCGCGGCGGCACGGGCAGGCTGCGCAGCGCGCCGTCGACCGCGTCCGGGTCGGCGTCGAGGTCCAGTCCCTGTCGCACGCGCTGCAGCACCGCGCCGAGCACCGGCAGCAAGGACGGCGCCACCTGTAGCTCGAGCTCGTGCCGCTCCGGCACGAAGCGGCCCGCCAGCCAGCCGGCCACCTGCCGGCCGCCGGGCAGGGTCCAGGCCAGGGTGCGTCGCAGCGAGAGTCCGTCGATGGTCTCGATGCCGTCGAGCCGGCGCGCGGCGAAGAAGCGCAGCAGGCCCTCGACGTCGTAGGGCGGCCGGTAGCCCAGCCTCACGACGAGCGTGCCGGCCTGCGCCACGTGGCGCGCGTCGCGATCGCGGCGCAGCGCCGTCGGGTTGAGGCGGTAGCGTTCGGCGAAGGCCGCGTTGAAGCGGCGCACGCTCGCGAACCCGCTCGCGTGCGCGACCTGCGTCACCGGCAGCGGCGTGTCGGTCAGCAGCTGCTTGGCGTGAAGCAGCCGCTGCGTGGTCAGGTAGTCCACCGGCGAGACGCCGTGCACCTCGTGGAAGATGCGCCGCAGATGCCGGTCGGTCACGCCCAGGCGCGCGGCCACCGCCGGCACGTACACGTCGTGGCCGGCCCGGGTGGCCTGCTCGATCATGCGCGCCGCCTGAAGTGCCAGCGTGTGCGGCGAGTCGACGAGCGACAGCCCCGGCGCCAGCTCGGGCCGGCAGCGCAGGCACGGCCGGAAGCCCTGCGCCTCGGCGCTCGCCGCGTTGCCGAAGAAGCGGCAGTTCTCCGCGCGCGGCGTGCGCACGCGGCACACCGGCCGGCAGTACACGCCGGTGGTGGTGACACCCACGAACAAGCGGCCGTCGAAACGCGCGTCGCGCGTCTTCAGCGCGAGGTAGGCGGTGGCGTCGTCCAGGGGCATGGCGGGCATCTTAGGCCGGCACGGCGAGTCGGCTGGCCGTTTCCGGACACGTGGTCCGGCCGTCCGGCCGACCCGTCGGGCTGCGATCGACGGCTCGCGCGGTGGCCGACGGGCAGGCGAAGGCGCCGTCCCTACAATCGGCCGCTCTGGAGGAAGCGCATGCAGGTCAACCCGGGAGTGTTCAAGGCCTACGACATCCGTGGCGTCGTCGGCAAGACCATCGACGAGGCCTTCGCCGAGGCCCTGGGCCGCGCCTTCGGCACCGAGGCGCTGGCCGCCGGCGACAAGGCGGTGGCGGTGGGCCGCGACGGGCGCCTGTCGGGGCCGGCGCTGGCCGGCGCGCTGATGCGCGGGCTCGCGTCGACCGGGCTCGACGTGGTGGACCTCGGCGCGGTGACCACGCCGATGCTGTACTACGTGGCCGCCACTCGCGCGCAGCACGGCTGCCGCAGCGGCATCCAGGTCACGGGCAGCCACAACCCGAAGGACTACAACGGCTTCAAGATGGTGCTGGCCGGCCGCGCCATCTACGGCGACGACATTCAGAAGCTGCGCCGCCGCATCGAGGCCGACGACTACGCCGCCGGCAAGGGCCGCATCGGCCGCATGGACGTGCTGGCCGAGTACACGCACCGCATCGTCGGCGACTGCAGGCTCGCGCGGCCGATGAAGATCGTGGTCGACTCCGGCAACGGCATCCCCGGGGCGTCGGCGCCCGGCGTGCTGCGCGCGCTGGGCTGCGACGTGACCGAGCTGTACTCCGAGGTCGACGGCGACTTCCCCCACCACCACCCCGACCCGAGCAAGCTCGAGAACCTGGCCGACCTGATCGCCACAGTGAAGAAGACCGGCGCCGAGCTCGGCCTCGCGTTCGACGGCGACGGCGACCGGCTCGGCGTGGTGACGCGCGACGGCCACGTCATCTACCCCGACCGCCAGCTGATGCTGTTCGCCACCGACATCCTGTCGCGGCAGCGCGGCGCGAAGATCATCTTCGACGTGAAGTGCACGCAGCGCCTCGCGCCGGCCATCCGCGCGGCCGGTGGCGAGCCGCTGATGTGGAAGACCGGCCACTCGCTCATCAAGGCCAAGATGAAGGAGACCGGCGCGCCCATCGCCGGCGAGATGAGCGGGCACATCTTCTTCGGCGAGCGCTGGTACGGCTTCGACGACGCGACCTACACCGCCGCGCGGCTGCTCGAGATCCTGTCGCGCTCGAAGAACCCGAGCGCCGTGCTCGACGCGCTGCCCACGAGCCACAGCACGCCCGAGCTCAACGTGCCCTGCGCCGAAGGCGAACCGCATGCCGTGATCGAGAAGCTGCGCGCCACGGCGAGCTTTCCCGGCGCGCGCGAACTGATCACCATCGACGGCCTGCGCGCCGAGTACGACGACGGCTTCGGCCTCGTGCGCGCGTCCAACACGACACCGGTGCTCGTGCTGCGCTTCGAGGGCCACACGCCCGAGGCGCTGCACCGCATCGAGCGCGACTTCATGGCCGCGCTGCGCGCCGTCAAGCCCGACGCGAACGTCGCCGCGGCGGCCCATTGAACCTCGTCGGGTCGGCGGGCCAGGTGCGCATCCTGATCGTCAAGCTGTCCTCGCTCGGCGACGTGGTGCACGCGATGCCGGTGGTGGCCGACATCCGCGCCGCGCATCCGCAGGCGCAGGTCGACTGGGTGGTCGAGCCGGCGTTCGCGCCGCTCGTGCGCCGCGTGGTCGGCATCGGCGACGTGCTCGAGTGCCCGCTGCGACGCTGGCGCGAGCGCTGGTGGACGGCGCGCACGCGCGAGGAGTTCCGCGCGTTCCGCCAGCGGCTGCAGCGCGACACCTACGACGCGGTGATCGACCTGCAGGGCCTCACCAAGTCGGCGCTCGTCGCGCGGCTCGCCAGGGGCCGCCGCTTCGGCCTGGCCAACAAGACCGAAGGCTCCAGCTTCGAGGCGCCCGCGAAGTGGCTCGTCGACCTCGCGATCCCGATGCCCTCGCGGATCCACGCGCTCGACCGCTCGCGCGAGCTGGTGGCGCGCGTGCTCGGCACGCAGGTGATGGGGCCGCCCGACTTCGGCCTGCGCGCCATCGTCGACAAGCTGCGCCAGCGCACCATCGTGTTCGCGCACGGCACGTCGCGCGAAGACAAGCGCTGGCCCGAGGCGCGCTGGGCCGCGCTCGGCCGGCGCTTCGTCGAGGCCGGCTGGCAGATCGCGTTGCCGCACGGCGACGACGTCGAGCTCGCGCGCGCCGAGCGCCTGGGCGCGGCGATCGACTCCGCGGTCACGGCGTTCGTGAGCGGCGTTCACGGACGCGGCCCGGTGGTCGAGGTGTGGCCGCGGCTGCGGCTCGACGCCATGCTCGACCGGCTCGGCGCGGCGCACGGCGTGATCGGCGTCGACAGCGGCTTGTCGCACATGGCGGTGGCGCTCGGCTTGCCGCACGTGCAGCTGTACCTGCACCCGACGGCGTGGCGCACGGGTCCGCTCACCACGCACGGCCACCGCCATCAGGTGTCGGTCGGCGGCGCCGAGGTGCCGACCGCCGACGAGGTGTGGGACGCCTGGCGGCGCGTGTGGGCCGCGTCGATCGCGGCGCGCGACGGCGCCCCGGCGGGGTCGTGAGCCGCGCGCGACCATGAACGCCGCGTCGGCGCGCGCGCTGTGGTCGGCGCTGCTGCGCGCCGCGCTGCCGCTGTATCGCCTGCGCCTCGCATGGCGCGCGCGCCGCGAGTCGTTGTACGGCCACGCGGTCGGCGAACGCTTCGGTCGGTACGACGCCGCGGTGCCGCCCGCGCGCGGCGCCGTGTGGGTGCACGCCGTGTCGCTGGGCGAGACCCGCGCCGCGGCCACGTTGATCGACGCGCTGCGCGAACGTCTGCCGGGCATGCGCCTGCTGCTCACGCACGGCACCGCCACCGGCCGCGAAGCGGGTCAGGCGCTGCTGCGCGAAGGCGACGTGCAGGCGTGGCTGCCGTTCGACACGCCCGGCGCGGTGCGCCGCTTCCTCGACCACTTCGCGCCGTGCGTGGGCGTGCTGATGGAGACCGAGGTCTGGCCCAGCCTGCTGCACGCGGCGCGCGAGCGCGCAGTGCCGATGGTGCTGGCCAACGCGCGGCTGTCGGACAAGAGCCTGCGCCAGGCCAAGCGCTTCGCGCCGCTGCTGCGGCCGGCGGTCGAGGGCTTCTCGCTCGTGCTGGCCCAGACGGCGGCCGACGCCGAACGGCTGCGCGAGGCCGGCGCGCGCGAGCCGCAGGTGTGCGGCAACCTCAAGTTCGACATGGCGCCGGAGCCGGCGCAGCTCGAGCGCGGTCGCGCGTGGCGCGCCTCGCTCGGCCGCTCGGTGGTGCTGGCCGCGAGCACGCGCGAAGGCGAGGAGCAGGCGCTGCTCGACGCGTGGCTCGCGCAGGCCGCACGCGCCGCGGCGCCGCGCCCGCTGCTGGTCATCGTGCCGCGGCACCCGCAGCGCTTCGACGAGGTCGCCGCGCTCGTCGCGCAGCGCGGCCTCGCGCTGCAGCGCCGCTCGGCCTTCGGCGATGCGCCGCCGGCCGACGCGGCACGCGCCGACGTGTGGCTCGGCGACTCGATGCGCGAGATGGCGCTGTACTACGCGCTGGCCGACGTGGCCTTGCTCGGCGGCAGCTTCGCGCCGCTGGGCGGCCAGAACCTCATCGAGGCCGCCGCCTGCGGCTGTCCGGTCGTGATGGGCCCGCACACCTTCAACTTCGCCGAAGCTGCCGAGCTGTCGCTGGCCGCCGGCGCGGCGCGCCGCGCGTCGTCGATCGACGACGGCGTGAGGCAGGCGCTCGCGCTCGCCGCCGACCCGGCGCGCGACGCGATGGGCCGCGCCGCGACCGCCTTCGCCGCGACGCATCGCGGCGCGGCGGCGCGCATGGCCGAACGCATCGCGGCCCTGCTGCCGTCGCGCTGAGCCCGTCCGACCGTTTCGTGCCGAGGCGCGCGGCGATCAGCCGCGCAGCAGCGCGAGCGGCCTGAGCCCGTCGGCGCCGGGGAACACGTCGCGGTTGAGCGCCGCGCGCGGCACGCGCAGATGGTCGGCCAGCACGCCCTTGAACACGGCGCGCAGGTCGGTGGTGATGCGCAGGTCGCGGCCCTCGAAGCGATCGCGCGGTGCGAGCCCGGGCCAGTCGGCCAGCACGCGACCGCCCGCCACCGCGCCGCCGAGCACGAAGGCCGCGCCGCCGCTGCCGTGGTCGGTGCCCAGCGTGCCGTTGACCGCGACCTCGCGGCCGAACTCGGTGGCGACGACCACCGCCGTGCGCGGCCACGCGCCGCCGGCCACGAGCGCGTCGCGCAGCGCGGCGAGGCCGCCGTCGAGCGCGCGCAACGGGTTCGACAACCCGCCCGCCGGTGCGGCCTGGTTCGCGTGGCTGTCCCAGCCGCCGATCTCGAGCACCGCGGCCATCGGGCCGTCGGGCAGGGCCAGGAACTCGCCGGCCTTGCGCGCGAGCGCGCTCACCTGCTGCGCGGCGCCGCGCGCGCCGGCCGTGCCGCCGTCCATCGCCGTGGCCATCGCGCCGTCGCTGCGCAGGCCGCGCGCCCGCGCGAGCGCCGCCGCGAGGCCCGGGTCGCGCCGGGCGTACATCGCCTCGAGGCGCGCCACGAGGTCGGGCGACGGATCGGGCAGCACCGACGGCGCCCACGTGTCCACCGCCGTGCCGCCGCGCAGCAGCAGCGGCACCGCGGTGTTGATCGCGATGCCGCGGGCGCCGGCGGCGGTGAGCGCGCGACCCAGCCAGCCGGTGTCGAGCTCGTACGGTCGCGTGCCGCCGGACTCGAGCACCTGCTGCGCGTCGAAGTGCGAGCGTTCGCGATAGGGCAGCCCGGTCGCGTGCACCACGAGCATCTCGCCGCGTCCGTACATCGCGTGTAGCTGCGCGAGGTGCGGATGCAGCGCGAAGGGCGCGGCCAGCGGCAGCGGGTCGGCGCCGAACTGCGCGAGCGGACCGCGCGCCGGCGCGAACGACGGGTCGCCGACGGCGGGCACCGCGGCCAGCCCGTCGAGACCGCCGCGCAGGATCACGACCACCAGGCGCGGGCCGCCCGGTGCCCCGGCGGCCGCGAAGCCGAGCGACGCCCACGGCGCCAGCGCGACGGCGGCCCCCACGCTGCGGATGAAGAAGCGGCGCTCGTGCCGGTGAACGTGGCGCGGGTCGCCCGGCGACGTGTCGCGTGAGACGTCACGCGAGATGTCGCGCAGGTCGTCGTGCGGGTCGTCGCGCGGGTCGTCGTGCGAGGTGTCGCACGGGTCGCGGCGCGCGTCGTGTGTGGTCTGGTGGTTCATGCTCGGCTCCTGGTTCGCGTGCGGCGAAGCGCTCAGCGGCGCTGGAACTCGGGTGACATCAGCAGCAGCGCGAGCGCCTGCGCGCCGTCGGCCGCACGCTCGATCTGCACGGCCGTGCCGGGTTCGAGCCGCGCGCCGAGGCTCGTGCGCGCCAGGGTGCGCGCGTCGACGTCGCGGCCCAGCCGCTCGCCCACGCGCGTCGACCACTCCACGCGCTTCCACACCGCCTCGGGGCCGAGCCACTCCTCGGCGCGGTCGGGCCAGCCGGCGGGCGAGGGCGCCGCCTGCAGCCGCTGCCCCATGCCGGCGATGCCGAGCGCGGCGGGCTTCAGCCACGCGGCGTTGTCGCCGAGCCCCAGCACGCGGCCGGTCGAGACGACGAACTCCTCCGGCGTCTTGAGCTTGGCGGGCGCGGCGCTCCAGGCCTCCGGGGCCCGCACCAGCTCGCGGTAGACGTCGGGCAGGTGGCCGTCGGAGCGGCGGAACGTCGCCGCGAGCCGCTCCACGAGCGACGCGGGCGGCACGTCGGCGACGAAGTGGCGCGCCAGCTTGGTCGCGATGAAGCGCGCGGTCGACGGATGGCGCGCCAGGTCGCGCAGCAACTCCGCGAGCGACTCGGGGCCTTCGCGGTAGGTCTTGCCGAGCACGGTCTTGGGGCCCGGCTGGTGCCACGCCGGATCGAAGATCGCGGCCTCGTCGCCGCGCGGCAGCGCGGGCACGCGCCAGCCGGTGAGCACGCGCGCGAACGAGGTCACGTCGGCCTGCGTGTAGCCGCCGTCGACGCCGAGCGTGTGCAGCTCCAGCACCTCGCGCGCGAGGTTCTCGTTCAGGCCGCTGATGCGCGGGGCGCGCGGCGCGCCGTCGCGCTCGTCGTCGTCGTCGCGCTGCGCGCGGCGTGCGAGGCGCGCGACGAAGCGCGAGTCCGGCCCGGCGGACAGGTGGTTGTCGAGGTAGCGCAGCATCGCCGCGTGCGTGACGGCCGCCTGCAGCAGCTGCTCGAACGAGCCCGCGACGTGCGGGCGGATCGCCTCGCGCTCGAACGCGCCCACCAGCCCGCGCGCGCCGGCCTTGGCCATCGACACGGTGAAGTGGTTGGCCCAGAACAGCACCAGCCGCTCGGCGAAGGGCCTCGACGTGGCCGACGCGGTGGCGATGCGCGAGTGCAGGTCGGCCTCGACGATGTGGCGGAAGTGCTCGACGAAGCGCAGCTCGACGGGCTTCATGTCGGCCGCGGCCTCGCGCGCGTCGCGTCGCGCGCGCAGGAACTCGGCGTGCCGGCGCAGTGCCTCGGCCGCGCCGGCGAGCGGGCCGCCACGCGGAGGGTCGGCCGGGCCGATCTGCGCGAGCAGCCAGCCCTGCGGGTCGGCGCCGATCGCATCGAGCCGCGGCTCGCCGAGCCCGAAGCGATGGGCCGCGACGGCGGCCGCCGTGCCGGCCGTGGGGGACGAGGGGTTCGCCATGCCGTTCTCCCGCGTTGTGCGATCGAGCTTTCCATCGTGCGCGACACCAACACCGCCCGTTCGGCAGGATCGGCCCGAACGGTGATCGAGCCGTCGTCACGTCTGGAACGCTCGACGAGTGTGCGCCGCGCGCGGTGTCGCTGTCGCGTCGCGTGCGTGAAGAAACGTTGAGCGCGCCGTCGAGGACGACCGCGCCCGACGTCGAGGCGCGTCGCCGGGTGCGGCGCGCGGGCGATCCCGTCAGCGGGGGATCAGCGCGCGACCAGCGCGTTGACGGCGCCCACGTCCTCGGGTTGCAGCACGCCCGCGGCCTGGCGCAGGCGCAGGCCGCCGACGATGACGTCGTAGCGCGCCTTGGCGAGGTCGCGCCGGGTCTGGAACAGCTGCGTCTGCGCGTTCAGCACGTCGAGGTTGACGCGCACGCCGACGCGGTAGCCGAGCTGCGTGGCCTCGAGCGCGAGCTGGCTGGACGACTCCGCCGCCTCGAGCGCCTTGACCTGCGCCTGCCCCGACTGCACGCCGAAGAAGGCCTGGCGCGTGCCCTGCGACACGCCGCGGCGCGCGGCCTCGAGGTCGTGGCGCGACTTCTCTTCCAGCGACAGCGTCTCCTTCACGCGGTTCTGGATCGCGTAGCCGGCGAACAGCGGCATCGACAGTTGCACGCCGATGCTGGTGCTGTGGGTGGTGCCGGGGATGATCTGCGTGCTGCTGCCGCTGGACTTGGTGCTGGCCAGCGAGCCGACGAGGTCGACGGTCGGCAGGTGCCCGGCGCGGGCCTTGGCGGTCTCGAGCTGCGCGATGTCGTAGCCGAGCTGCGCCTTGCGGATGCTCGGGTGCTGCGACTCGGCGTTGCGCACCCAGGCCTCGGCATCGGCCGGCGCGAGCGGCGGCAGCTGCACCGGCGCGGCCAGCGGCTTCGGCTCGACGCCCGTGCGGCCCACGAGCTGGTCGAGCGCGATGCGCCGGGTGCGCAGGTCGTTCTCGGCCGCGATCTCCTGCGCGGTGGCGAGG
>Ga0073934_10007183_pt1 | contig 15696 bp, 13 predicted proteins | sample LarsenN4metaG_FD_76834 | JGI IMG/M metagenome (GOLD analysis project Ga0073934, IMG submission 76834) | Hot spring sediment bacterial and archeal communities from British Columbia, Canada, to study Microbial Dark Matter (Phase II) - Larsen... ...
AAGAATTGCTCAATGGTACAATCCCCTAGATTGGTATGTAAAAATAATCCAAAATCTAATATCTAATATCTATGACATTGCTCAATTAAATTTAATCCCAAAAACAGAGCCGCAACACTACCAGCCACACAAATTTCTCCTTGGATTATTTTTGTTAAAACTGATTCTACAGGAATTAAAATTACTTCTATTTCTTCTGTGATATCCAGTTGTTGTTCACTCGTTTTGCTGACATTTTCTGCTAAAAATAAATGTAATCGATTGGTATCTTTGCTGGGTCGATCATATAAAGTAGCTATTTTTTTTATTTCTTTAGCTGTATAGCCAGTTTCTTCCTCTAGCTCTCTTTTCGCTGCTATTTCGGCGCTTTCTTGATTGGGGTCAAAACTGCCAGCTGGTAGTTCTAGAAAAAATTCTTCGATTGCGTGTCTGTATTGGCGGACAAAGACAATTTCTTTATTGGTAGTGATGGGTAAAATTAATGCTACTTCTGGTTTAATATGGACAAAAAAATCATCTATAATTTTGCCATTTGGTAGAAGAATTTCATCTTGCCTAACTTGACACCAGGGATGGTTTAATACCATTTTTGAATGTAATAATTGCCATTTTTTTAATTTTTCCATAGAGTTTATTCAGTCTGGGTAAATGAATATTTAGATTTTCTGTTATGATAGATGGCCACAGGGTGGAATACTTACATTAACGAACCACAAAGAACACAAAAAACACAAAGGTTTTTATAAAATAATACTAGTGAAAAAGTAGAAAAGACACAAAGTGTTGACCGATAATTATTCCCAGGGTAGAATTCCCAAAAATTATCTTTGGAGTCAATCCAAAATCTAAGAATTAAACTGAAATTTGAATTATGCAAATTGAGGTGGAAATCTTTACGGTTAATAAACGATTTCCCTTGACTATTAGTCGTGGGACAACAACACAGACAACTAATGTTTGGGTGAAGATTTCCGATGATGGTATTGAAGGTTGGGGAGAGGCGTCGCCGTTTAGTATAGGCAATTATCCACAATCAACGGAAATTATTAAAGATGCTTTGCAGAAAGTCGCCTCTGCTTTGCAAGCACATAGCCCATTGCAAAGGCAGCAAGTAGAACAAATTTTAACAACAGCCAAAATTCCTTCGGCAGCGAAAGCAGCGTTAGATGTAGCAATGCATGACTGGTTGGGAAAACGCATCGGCTTACCATTGTGGCAACTATGGGGACTTGATAGAAATGCGATCGCACCAACTTCTGTAACTATTGGGATTAATTCAACCGCAGGGGCAAAAGCTAGGGTAAGGGATTGGTTAGAATTTCTGGATGTCCGTGTTTTCAAGATCAAGTTGGGTAGCCCAGAGGGTATTGACGCCGATCAAAAAATGTTGATGGCGGTACGAGAAGAAGCACCAACACAGGAATTATATGTTGATGCCAACGGTGGATGGAATTTAGCAGATGCGATCTACATGTGTAATTGGTTGGCAGATTTGGGTGTAAAGTATGTAGAACAGCCCCTCGCACAAGGTCAAGAGCAAAGTTTAGCCGAACTTAAGATGCGATCGCCTCTACCTATCTTTGTGGATGAAAGTTGTTTCACCAGTGCTGATATCCCTCAATTAGCGAATATTGTCGATGGAATTAATATCAAGCTGATGAAATCGGGGGGATTAAGCGAGGCGATGCGGATGGTAAATACAGCCCGCGCCAATGGGTTGCAAGTCATGTTTGGCTGCTATTCTGATAGTGCGCTTCTCAACACAGCAGCCGCACAACTAGCGCCACTTGCTGACTATTTAGATTTAGATAGTCACCTGAATTTAATTGATGACCCTTTTACAGGGGCATTTGTACAAGCAGGAAAAATTATACCAAACGACTTACCAGGCTTGGGGGTACAACGCAGTGCGTCTGCCACTTAATCAACGAGTAGCTATCTTATTACATGAGGGAATCAAGGGAACTCGCGGTAAAACAGGGTTATCACTTTTACGTTACAGTGAAGCCCCGATTGTAGTAGCGATCGACCGCGAATGTCCAGGGCAATCCTTGCCAGAGTTAACAGGTATTCGCCGCCATGTACCCATAGTTGCATCAGTCTCAGCAGCACTAGAGTACAAACCGCAAGTCTTAGTAATTGGCATTGCACCTCTAGGCGGCGTTTTACCAGATGATTACTGGCATGACATCAAAGATGCCTTAGCTGCGGGAATGTCGCTGGTAAATGGTTTGCACGCACCACTATCAACCATACCCGACTTAAAAGCACTCCTGAAGCCAGGACAAATGATTTGGGATGTGCGGAAAGAACCGCCGAACTTGGGTGTAGCTACGGCGATGGCGCGTACCCTTCCCTGTCGACGGGTACTGACAGTGGGAACTGATATGGCAGTTGGCAAAATGTCAACTAGCTTAGAATTACACTGGGCATCAAAATTGCGGGGCTGGCGTTCTAAGTTTCTGCCTACAGGGCAAACTGGTTTGATGTTAGAAGGGGATGGTATACCCCTAGATGCTGTACGCGTGGACTTTGCTGCTGGGGCAGTAGAACAAATGGTCATGCGCTATGGTAAAAACTACGATATTTTGCACATCGAAGGGCAAGGTTCTCTACTGCACCCTAGTTCCACAGCAACATTGCCCCTAATACGTGGTTCCCAACCAACACAAATGATTTTAGTCCATCGGGCAGGACAAACAGAAGTTGCTGATGGTATACCAATTCCACCTTTAATAGATGTAGTCAAACTTTATGAAACAGTTGCCAGTGCAGGTGGTGCTTACCCAAAAGTACCAGTAGCAGCAATTGCCCTCAACACTCGTCACTTCAGCGAAGCAGAAGCAAAAGCAGCGATCGCCCAAACAGAAACAGAAACCGGACTACCTTGTACAGATCCAATTCGTTTTGGTGCTGACAAGCTGTTGGATGCCGTCATGCAGAATTAAAATAAAAGCGCCAGTGAATACGGTGCAAAACCTGGCGCTGGTGCTATCGGTTATTTGGAAGCATTATTGTAAGCAAAGAGTTAATGATACGCTAGGGGGTCAGACCCCTCATTTGGGATTGGGGAGGTGTGAGGAGTGGGGGACAAGGAGGACGACTAACCACTAACTCTTGCTCCTTGAGTTATATCAAGTTCGGCTAATTGCTTACAATACTATGCTTCGCTGTTGATCATTGGTTTTTCCCATTTCGCTACTTTGCCATCTCGGCATAAGCCAAGACGGCAAGTAGTCTCACCGATTACCCATTACCTATTACCAGCCCATGGGACAGTATAAGTATTTAAGCGAACATGATATTACTTGAAATTTCTAGGATTGAGACGAGTACCAGACTGAGTCTGAGTCTGAGTTTGGGTTTGAGTTTGGGTTTTAATTGCTACACCTTTTTTAAGTTGGCTACCAGTACCACCATCGTTCTTATCCAAGAAAGGTTTGAGATTAACTGGCCCTTTAGATGTATGGGTATTGTTATTGCCGCCACCAAAAATAGTTCTAGCCTGGTTATATATTTGTTCGACTTGGCTACCACCCTGATTCCGACTGTTAAAAGTATTGACGGCTATGGTTTGCTGACCGTTGTCGGCTGAGATCAGGTTTTGGAAGACGCTGTTGCGTACGTTATAGGGGTCGTATCCAGGGGGTACTGTCAGTACAATTCGGCAAGCTGGGTTAGCTTCACTAGTTACACAGAGAACATTGTATCCATTCTGTGTGGCATTACGGAGTTCTGTTAAGCCATCTGGGCGGTAACTTTCCAAGCGTTGGGCTATGGTCACGCAGCGTTTATATTCATCCCAGCCACCGCCCAATCTTTGGGGAGTCGCCCAAGGAAAGAATTGCCCTGGTTGGCTTTCTGGTTGGTACATTACTGTATACTGTCCGTTGTAGTTTTGACAGCTAAATCGGGCATTGGTACTGTATGTAGTAGAAGTGCTGGTTGTTGTACTTGAAGAACTAGTTGTAGTTGAAGTACCGTTAACTGGTTGTGTTGGCACTACCACATCGCCAACTTGTGCGGAGGCGATCGCATTACCTACAAATACAGTTAAACCCAGACCATTAGCTGCAAGTAATTTCAAGATTCGTGATGACATAGACATAGAATTTACACTGATATCAATTAAATTAGGGAGTTGTTATATTCAATAGACGAAAATTTTTTGGTTTTGATTCAGGTATGGAATGTATTTTTTCTTCCCTTTTTTGAATACGCCTGCAGGTAAGTTTTAGTTCCCGATCTCTTCTTAGGTCAAAATCGCTCCACCCATTAACCGTTCATAGCGATACTTTAATTCTTCTTTCATCAAATACCAACGCTCTAAGGTTGCATCTATTTCTATGACTTTTTCCGCAGCTTGCCGTGCTAGCGTTAATACTTCTTCGTCTTCCACCAAACTCGCTAAGGTAAAATCTGGTACACCTGATTGGCGAGTTCCCAGTACTTCACCTGGACCACGAAACCGCATATCCATTTCGGAAATAAAAAAGCCATCTTGAGACTGTTCCAATACTTTGAGTCGTTGTTGAGCGTCAGGACTTCTGGAACTACTCATCAGTAAACAGTAGGATTGTGCTGCACCTCGACCAACACGTCCCCGTAGCTGGTGCAATTGCGACAAGCCAAAGCGTTCCGCATTTTCTATGAGCATAACTGTAGCATTAGGTACGTCTACACCGACTTCCACAACGGTAGTAGAAACCAAGATTTGAGTTTCATTGTCGCGAAATTTATTAATTGCCTCGTCTTTCTCAGCAGAACTCATGCGACCATGCAACAAGCCGACCTGAAAATCAGGAAACACACTTTCTTTTAACTTTTGATACTCCTCTGTTGCCGATCGCAAATCCAATTTTTCTGATTCTTCCACTAAGGGTAAAACTACGTAAACCTGCCGTCCTTGGGCGATTTCCCGTCGCATCAAATCGTAAGCTTGAGGACGCTGCTGACTTGTTAATACTGTGGTTTGAATTTTTTGCCGCCCTGGGGGCAATTCATCAATTTGGCTCACATCCAAATCCCCATGAATTGTGAGCGCCAGTGTCCGAGGAATTGGTGTAGCTGTCATAGTTAATACATGGGGTCGCTCACCTTTTTGCTGTAATTTTGCTCGTTGTTCCACCCCAAAACGGTGCTGTTCGTCAATGACTACTAAACCCAAGCGATGAAATTTGACAGGATTCTGAATTAAGGCATGAGTTCCCACCAACAGAGGCAATTCTCCTGTTTCTAACTGGGCGTGAATTTGTCGCCGTTTTGCAGTTTTTGTGGAACCTGTCAGTAATTCTACTGGTAAATATAGTAAATTAAACCAGCTAACTAGCTTGCGATAATGTTGTTCTGCTAGTACTTCTGTGGGAGCCATGAGTGCTGCTTGATATCCAGATTGAATCGCAGCTAGGATAGCGACTACTCCGACAATTGTTTTCCCCGAACCAACATCACCTTGTACCAGACGATTCATCGGCACTGGTTTTTGCAAGTCGTTGAGAATATCGTTGATCACACGTTGCTGGGCGTTAGTCAACTTAAAAGGCAGTATTTCGTAAAATTTATCTAATAATTGACCTCTGGGTGCAAGCACAGCGCTAGTTTGAATTTGCTTGGCTTGGTGCTGACGTTGCAGTAAACCCAGTTGGAGGTAGAAAAATTCATCGAAGACGAGGCGGCGACGGGCATGTTGTAAAGTGTCGTTATCTGAAGGGTAATGGATATTTGCGATCGCGTCTTTCAATTCCATTAACTCATATTTTCTTCTTAAACCACTAGGTAGAGGATCTTTTAAGTGCGCCGCAGTTGGCAAAGCAGCAATCATCGCCTGTCGCACTAAATCCGCACCCACACCCTCAGTTAGGGCATAAACAGGTACTACTCGCCCAATAGTCAAAGATTCAATAGTATCACCAGGGTTCGCCAAAACTTCTAGTTCTGGATCTTCTAGTGTGAGACCATATTTATTTCCTTTTACCAACCCACACGCCGCCACAATACTACCAACTGGATAACGACGTTTTAAACTTTCTTGCCAAGCACGACTTGTAAAGCGCGTACCTGCAAAAAAGCGATTAATTTTGATTTTCCCAGTATTATCCCGCAGTAAAAGTTCTAAAATTGTCAACTTTTGATTCTTTTGGCTGGTACGACAATTGCAACTTTTCACCGTCGCCACTATTGTTACCGTCTCACCCGCCTCTAATTCACTGATGCTCACCTGACGGGCATAATCAATATGATCACGGGGATAGTAAAAAAGCAAATCGCGCACAGTGTATAAACCGAGGCGCGCTAATTTTTCAGCCTTGCGTAAGCCAATTTCCGGTAAATCCTTTAATTTTTGATCTAGCTTTGGGGCAAGAGTACGACTTACCTCTGCAACAATTTGAGATTTAGGATTGGGTTTTTTAGATTTGGTAGCAGAAGACAAAGAAGTAATATTTCTTCCCTGTCCCCCGTGTCCCCCTTGTTCCCGCGTCCCCGCCTCTCCTTCCTGCTGTTCCAGTTGATAAAGATATTGACTAGTCTCCAATACTAAATTTTTTCTATCTTCAAGTCCCAGATTTGGATAATTGGAAAATTGAGCCGCCAGTTGTTGCCAGCGGCGGCGCTCATAACTTGGTAAGTCATTGGGAAATTTACCGAAAGTTAAGGTAAAGAACTCACTGAAGCGGTATTGTCTACCCACCAAGTCAGTAAAACCCTGTTCTTCTTCTATTGCCAGGGCTTTTTGCAATCGTATCCAGTCTGGTTTTTCGATAGTCATTGGTAATTGGAGAAGAGGTGAAGAGTTATTGGTCAAAGGACAAATGACAAAAAACTAATCTTCATACCAACTAGCACGCCATGCTGCTTCAGCTTGGGCAACTGACCGTTCCCGCAGTTTTTTTTGATACTCTAACCCTAGTTTATTAAGCTGGACTAGAATATTGCGAATCTGCTTGCGCTCAGATGAAAGTTTGGTGTCAGCAAACTCAATTTCTACAAGACGCAGGTTAATAGCCATAAGCTGTGTCAAACCAGACTCTTCTGATTTTTGCCCATTTTCAATTTCAATCACCAAGCTCATTAGGTTAGGTGGACTTGGTACTATATCCGCAGATGCTTCTGAACCAACCGCTTCTAAAATCGGTTCTGGCAATTTTTCAGGCAAGATTTTGGCTTTTTGTAGGAGGAGATTAGCCTCATGAGAAATTCTTCTGAGGGTATGTTGTGTGGCTCTCTCTAAGAATTGTTGCCATTTTGCCAGTTCTATCGGGTTTGCAGAGGAGGGGAAAGTGGTATCGGGAGGTAAAGAGGAGAAAATTGTGTCTTCTGGTTTTTCTGGCTGCTCTTGTTCTTCCTGTGCTTCACTTTCCATTTCAGTTGTTTCTTGTGCAAAGACAATCTCAGGATCATCTTGATTGCATTCTGGGAGTTTTTCACTTTCCACGTCCTGCGGCTGTAACTTTTCTTCTTCTCCATTAATTAGAGCTAGCAACTGCTCAGCTGACTTTTTACCTAGCTTACGGAGTGACTGCTGCAAATTTTGCCGCTGACTCAAGCTTAATTTGAGAAAGTTTTCGGAATACCTTTGAGTACACAAGTGATAAGCCGCCAGAATCAACTGTTGTTGTACGGCTTGCCCTAAGGTGTTGAGATAACTAGTATAAGCGGTTTGCAGTTCTTTCGCGATCGCGGCGATCGCTTCTTCTAAAGCTGCAAGATCCCGCTCAATTCGCTCGATTGGTCTCACCATATTCTCTACTGATTGCCCATTGCAAACCAAACATAATAGTACAAATATACGCTTACATTCTAGTAGTCCACCCGATTGATTTTGACAGGTTACAGTTATTCAGATCCCCGACTTATTCAAAAAGTCGGGGATCTATGACCTCTCATTATTTGTTTGGCGTACTACTAGGATAATTGTGCAAAGATTCTAAATTTTAGCTTGATTTTGTTGGTTGTTGGTTAATAGTCGTTGATGGAAGTAGCGATTGTTCCAATAGAATTAACGACTAAAATAAGCGGCAGCAGATGACTTTTGCAACCCCACCCAGTCTGTGCTGTTGTCTAATTTTTATAAATTGTGCATATTAACTTTACTTTCCGGCTTAATTGTTTCAATTTATACCAAGTTTTTGATTTATTTAGGGCTTTCTCTGTGTGCTAGTTTTGGGTGCGGAATGTGGCGGAATGTGGGATGGAAGTAACGACTGGGTTCAGCGACAGCAAACATTTTTAAGTTTCCACGTTAGTAAATTACAAAAAAACAGGTCAAATATAGTAAATTGACCTGTCCTAAAATATAGTTAATCGTTGGTAGTTAGCTGTTATGGTCACTAGTCTATCAAACTATTAACAAACAACAACCAACCAACAACTAACAACTAAAATTACTTATTACCCATCTGAGCAGCTACTTCATCTGCAAAGTTGCTTTCTTGCTTCTCAATTCCTTCACCCAGAACAAAGCGAACGAAACGGCGTACTTGGATATTTTCACCAAGTTGGGCGATCGCTTGTTTAACTAGTTCTTCTACTGTGATGCTTTGATCACGGATGTAAGGCTGATCAAGCAAAGTCATTTCTTTCAGGCGCTTATCAATACGTCCCTGAACGATTTTTTCTTTAACGTTATCAGGCTTGTTAGCAATGTCATCGCGTCCCATCTCAATATTTTTTTCCTTTTGGACGATATCAGGTGGGATGTCTGACACTTTCACATACTCTACGTTTGGACAAGCCGCAATTTGCATGGCGATGTTCCGCACCAGGGTTTGAAATTCTTCGCGGCGAGCAACAAAGTCAGTCTCACAGTTAACTTCAACAAGTACACCGACTCTACCACCAGTGTGGATGTAGCTGCCTACGAGTCCTTCTGCTGCTACCCGATCAGCTTTGGCTCCGGCTTTGGCAATACCCTTCTTACGCAGCCATTCTTCGGCTTTTGTTAGATCACCATCATTTTCTTTTAGCGCTTTTTTGCAGTCCATCATGCCTGCGCCAGTTTTTTGGCGTAGCTCCTGGACGAGTTTTGCAGATATTTCCGCCATTTTGCCTCAATTCCTACCTAGACTGACAATTTTAATTGCTCTTGGGTTTTGAGTGTTTACTATCTTAACTAGGGCTTGGTAATAGCTAATTGATAATTGCTAATCGGTATTTTTCTTTCCAATTACCCATTACCCATTACCCATTACCTATTACCTAATTTATTCTTCCTCTTCATCGTCGGGAATGAACGAGTCAGCAAAATCGCTTTCTTCGTAATCGTATTCTTCCTCAGCGCCCTCGTAGTCTTCGTATTCTTCTTCTACATCCAGCTGACCATGACGACCTTCATAAATTGCGTCCGCCAATTTACCGACAATTAGTTTAATTGAGCGGATAGCGTCATCATTGGCTGGGATGGGAATATCCACTACATCAGGGTCGCAGTTTGTGTCCAACATAGACACAATGGGAATTCCGAGTTTAATGCATTCTTGCACTGCGTTGTATTCCCGACGTTGGTCTACAATTACCACGACATCGGGGACTTTCCGCATTGTTTTAATGCCACCCAAATATTTTTGAAGCTTCGCCAACTCGCGGCGTAGCATTGAGGCTTCTTTCTTTGGCAATAAATCAAGAGCGCCGCTTTCTTCCCGACGTTCCAAATCTTTGAGACGGTCTACCCGCGTTTTGATTGTCGCCCAGTTAGTGAGCATTCCGCCCAACCAGCGCTGGTTAATGTAGTGAGCACCACAACGGGAAGCTTCTTGAGCAATAATACCTGCTGCTTGTCGCTTAGTGCCAACAAAGAGGAACTTTTTGCCCTGCTCTGCTTGCGATCGCATATAAGTATATGCTTCTTCCATTAACTGGGCTGTTTGCACCAAGTCAATGATATGTACTCCGTTACGGGCAGTATAAATGTATGGAGACATTTTTGGGTTCCATCTGCGGGTCTGATGACCGAAATGAACTCCTGACTCCATCATTTGAGCCAAAGAAACTACTGGCATATTTTTACTCCAATTCGGGTTAAACCTCCACCCAGGTGTATTTCCTCATGGGAAACACCCGAACGCCTGGATGTGCGGAATTTAAAGAACCATACTAGGGTAGCATATTTTGTAATGGGTAATGGGTAATGGGTAATGGGTAATGGGTAATTGGTAATGGGTAATGGGTAATTGGTAATGGGTAATGGGTAATTGGTAATGGGTAATGGGTAATGGGTAATGGGTAATGGGTAATGGGTAATGGGTAATTGGTAAGAGACTTGTTAACAATTCTTCCTTGTCCCCCTTGTCTCCCTTCGCCCCCTAATCTCCTCCAGGGGACTCCGAGTTCCCCCGTGTCCCTCCGGAATCCCGATCCCTAATCCCCGATTCTTGATCACCTCACTTCCGCATACGCTTCATATACGCCCTTGACGTTATACCAATTGAGAAAAATTCGGGCAATTTCTAAAGCCAATTGGGGTTTACCTCTATTAATCAGCCATTGCAAAAAAGGAGCCATTGTACGCTCATTCAAAGTACCATTTAAGGAAAGCATCCCCCACAATAAGCGATGTAACCAAGTCATCTGAATCATCATTCGCACTTCCCATGTTGGGTGTTTTTGATAAAATAAAACCCCCATCCTGCCACGCTGAATTTCTTTATCAATCAAGCTCTTAATTTGATCCAAGCTAAAGGGTGGATGCCAATGGTAGCCTACTGCTTGTGGACATTTAATTAGTGTTAAACCTAGTTTTTTCAGCCTCACGCCTAGTTCTAAATCTTCCCAACCATAAAGTTGAAAACTAGTATCAAACAATCCCGCTTTCTCTAACCAATGCTTAGGAATCGCCACATTACCTGTAGCAAAAAAAGCGGCAGAAAAATCTGTGAGTTTGTATGGTTCAGAGGTGGGATGATCAAAATTGCAAGTGTTAATGACTGCGCCATAGGTAAAAAAGCGATCGCTTCCCAATTTTTCCCGTCCCTGCACTAGTGCATCCCCATGAGCTTGCAGAAAATTCTCTGTCACCACTAAATCACTATCTATAAAGATAATAGTGTCTCCCTGCGCTTTCTCTACACCTAAATTCCGCGCTACAGCAGGACCTTGATGGTCTTGCTGAAAGGTTCGCACATGGGGGAATTCGGTTTTGTATGTCTCCAACCATTCCAATGTCCCATCAGTGGAACCATCATCTACTAAGATAATTTCATAACCCGTGATTGAACTGGATACATTCAATTGCTGTGTCTCTAATGCCCTAAGACACTTTTCCAAAATCGCCTTGCGATTGTATGTCGGAATAACAATGCTCAAAAACACAGTATCACTCACCACACTACTACCCATCTTTATAAGATAGGACAACTCAGGCGCAAAGACTGTTCCAATTTCGGATTTTGCGAGAATTTTGCAGACGCTTTGCATCTAAGGGTAGCATCCCGGAGAGAACCTCAAAGCTTTTATCGATGGATTACAGGAGTGCAAAGTCTTTACTCAACAGATGCTGTTATTAGCAATACTTTGCAAAAATAGGCGTTGCTGAATCAAAATATGAATTTACAATTTACGGGTGTGACCAGACGTAGCATTGCTACGTCTACAAAATGTAGACAAACAAAATTCATGATCAAATTCAGCAACGCCCACAAATATATATGCTTTGCGGAATTTTTATTTGTTTAAACCTCAAAATTGGTATTGCTGGACAAACTACTGATGGTGCATTTAATTGCGATCGCACTAACTAATCAGCAGCATTACCTAATTATCAGGGTAATCCTACAGGGATGCCAATTCCATCTGTAATTGCTATCTACCACCTACCGCAAAGAAGGTAAAGGCAGATTTATCTCAAAACCTGCGCGATCGCTGTTAATAGATTTACCAAATTTTCATTTTGCTAACAAGCGATCACTACTGTAGAGATGTTACATCAAATCTCTCTAGGGTATTTTCGTTATTTGCGTTATTTGTTAGTGCTTAGAAATCAGTGAAGAGTGAGCAACAAAATGTGAGCTGACAATAAATCCTATCTATTGTCAGCTCACATCAAATTTAAAGTGAGTTCGACGAAACCTAAATCTAACCCCTTTCCTAGTAGAGAAGGGTCAAAAAATCTTTATGTCGAAATCACGCCAGATTATTCAGCATCAATTGCTGCTGCTCCCTCATCTTCTTCACTCTTTGGTGGTCTTTGTTGGAACCTTCTCTGCATCCGTCCTGTAGTAGTCCGTTTACGAAACTTTCGGGCATACGCCTGGTTCCGTAGCGCCTTTTCTTTTTTCGGATTGCGGCGCTTAGCCATGTTCACCTCATGAATAAACAACAAAAAGCCTTACTTAGGCAATATCTAGGCAATTTTAGCTAGGATTATCTTTAATTTTAGTTTGAGCCTAGTTTAGCTTTGATATTCCTGCGGCAAAAAGCAGCAGAATTATTTAAAAGACAGGCTAAACCTGTGAAATCGCTATATAAAACCCACTCAAATCTATAATTATCAGACTCGAGGAGGTTTTATTTCCTGCTTCTACCAAGAGCGCTGACATAACAGTTCCTACAACAGGTAAACCCACAAGGGTGACTGCTTTATCCTCTTGTCCACAGGCGTAAATTTGGGAGCCACTGCATTCGGAGGTTGCCCTCTTCATCGCGTGTGGTGTGATTCATTCTCCCTATTTGCTCTTAATAAGGTTTGAGCTTACCTTAAGTTAGACTTATTCTGAATCAGCCTTGCGCTTTATCTAGACGCTTTTATTGCCTAGCTTTACCAGGTTTTAATGCGCCAGATTGTTAAACAGCAACCTATACTAACGTATCTAGTGTGATTGTGTCAACTTAAATTCAGATTTTTATTTGATAACTCTGTCTTTAGTTAGAGGTATTGATGAGGGTAAATGATACAATGAAACGCAAATTAACATGAGTTTAAAATTAAATACAAGCAAAAATAACTAACTCAACAACATGATTGGCTTTGTTTTGTGAACATCTGTTATTTGCATTAATAACATCTAAATAGCTATTGCTTCTACTGAAAAATATTATTTCTATAAATTAAAATACAAAGTCATATTGGAATATATAAGTCAAAAAAATAAATGTAATCGGAAAATTATTTAAAAAATTTCAGTGAATAAAGATTGGAATTTTATATAAGATTTTGAGATACTTTCTCTAAACTAAATAAATATTTAACTTAGTTTTCAACCAGTATATATCTTGCTCCAGAAATTTTAATTATGTATACTGACATTCACAATAATTATTCCAAGTAGATGTTAGAATTTACTATGTTCTAAGCTAATCATTAGCATTAACCCAAAGTTACAAGTTTTCTTGTATAAGAACATACTCAACAATTCCGTTGAGTGAATGTGATTATTGGGTAATTTCAAAATACAACACACAATTTACCGAAATTAGCAGATTGAACGTTTTGGCTTTTTTTACTGTGGCAATCCAGTCCACACGTAGCTTATGGCGGTTTGGACAAACTGTACTGGGGATTATTTTCCGTCATCCGATCCCTGGTACAAGTATTATTCCAATTTTACCCGATGGTCAAATAGTCCTTATTCGGAGGCGAGATAATGGTCGCTGGGCATTACCAGGGGGTATGGTTGACTGGGGAGAAGATATACCGAATGCAGTTCGCCGAGAACTGATGGAAGAAACAGGATTGGAGTTAGTCAGGATTCGGCGTTTAGTAGGAGTTTATTCTGCGCCAGACCGTGATCCAAGAATCCATTCAATATGTATTGTAGTCGAAGCAGATGTGCAAGGAAAAATGGAGATTCAAGACACATTAGAAGTAATGGAAATCCAGGCTTTTCCTCTCAACTCTTTACCCCAAGAGTGTATGTCTCATGATCATAATCGCCAACTAGAAGATTATTTCAACGGTCTGACAACACTGGCATAATTTATAGTGGTTGATTGTTCGTAGTTGATTGTTGGTAGTTTCTGCAAACAACAAACAACAAACAACATTCACCAAAATAACTTAGTTACTAAATTAAAAATGAATAACTTATTTCGTAACTCTCGGAGAAAGCTTTCTCAAGGGTTATTATTCTGGCGTGAAATTGGGAATGGAATACCTGTAGTTTTCTTGCATGGGGCTTGGAATGATAGCAGTGAATGGGTAGCTATAATGGAGTCGCTTTCAGCAGATTTTCATTGCTTTGCACCAGATTTATTTGGTTTTGGTGAATCTGATTATCCAAATATTCACTACTCAATAGATTTGCAAGTTGAATCTCTGGCTGAGTTCTTACAAGCTTTGAAATTAGAAAGGATGTATTTAGTGGGGCATTCCCTTGGCGGTTGGATTGCTGCAAGTTATGCTTTAAAGTATCCAGAACAAGTATATGGATTAGTACTAGTAGCACCAGAGGGTCTAGAGACTGAGGAATTAGACAAAAATTGGAAAAAAATACAGGGTTTGATGAAACGTCCCCTGTGGATATTTAAAATATTAAAGATACTTAGTCCATTGACTAAAATTTTAGGTTTAGATACACAAATTGAACAGGATTGGCAACAAAGAAAAATTATGTTGCAATATCCTACAGCGAGTAATTTATTGTTCCTACGTCAATTACCAGAACTTCGTGCCGAATTACTACAAGAAAGATTAGATTTTTTAACAACTCCTGTTTTGATTTTACAGGGCGGCAAAGATACACCTGATGCATTAGCTAAGAGTAATAAATACGCGATTTTGCTTCCACAAGCCAACTTAAAAATTATTGCCCACGTAGGAAATAATTTACCGGAGATGTGTGCAGCAATTGTGGCTGGAGAGATTCGGAATTTTATTAAGACTAATGAATTATGAATTATGAAAAAATTGAGCGTTCTGAGTTTTTTCCATTCCCCAAAATATTAAATTCGGTTCCACAATCAAACGCTTTGCAATCTCAGGAAATAGGGATTGAAGATATTTAGCTAATAAAGTGCGATCGCCACCAGTAATGGCAATCTTACCTTGGGGAAATGACTGCCACCATGCTTCCACAAAGTCTTTGATTCCTGCCAACAAAGTATATATCACCCCACTTTGGATTGCTTGTTGAGTATTCACAGCAAAGCGTTGCGGTAAATCGTGGGGTAATTCTACATTTGGTAATTGCCCTGTATTTTCGGCAAGAGTCGCCATTTGTAAACCCAATCCTGGCAGAATTGCGCCGCCAAAAAGATTTTGGTTAGCATCAGCACCAGTAAAGGTGAGTGCTGTACCCGCATCTATTACTAACATGGGAAAACCCCAAGTTTTCCCCGCGCCCCACAAAGCTAAAGCCCGGTCAATTCCTAAAGTAGGATACATACCTTGGAGAGGTATGTCTTCTAAGGTAACAACACGTACATTGGGGTAAGTTAACCATAAGGCTGTTTGGCTAGGAACCACTGAAGCAAGGAGGAGGGGAAAAGATGGGGTAGTGGGGGAGTCAGCGCGGTCTTGTTGGTTTCCAACAAAGAGCGACTGGCGTGGAGTGTGAGGACTAGAGGAAAGGATTTCCTGTACCTCGGATAGTCTTTGACACTTAGATAAATAATATACGAATGACTTAGACAGGCGTTCTGTATCGTAGGTATGGCAAAGGGTTTTGCCATCAAACAAGCCCCAGTGCAAGCGGGAATTACCAATTATAAGAGCTAACCACATTTTTATACTTTTAGTTTTTCTTAAGCAATCTATAAATAAATTAA
>Ga0073934_10007184_pt1 | contig 15696 bp, 12 predicted proteins | sample LarsenN4metaG_FD_76834 | JGI IMG/M metagenome (GOLD analysis project Ga0073934, IMG submission 76834) | Hot spring sediment bacterial and archeal communities from British Columbia, Canada, to study Microbial Dark Matter (Phase II) - Larsen... ...
CTTCCTCGGCGAGCGCGAGAAGCCGCGGCGAGCGCGGATCGTCGGGCTTGTGGTGAGGATGACCAAAACCCGGCACCGGGCGCTTCGCCTCGCGGTAGCGCCGCGCGATCGCCCGTGCGCGCTCGACTTCGCCCTCGGGCGCGGCGAGGATCTCGTCGAGGAGCGCCGCGCAGCCTTCCATGGTGCCGACGAAGGTGCTGCCCACCGCAAGAAGCCCCGCCGCCATAGCCGCCTGCACCGCCTCGGGGCAGGAGTCGTACACCATTCGCGCGGCGATCACCGAGGGCGTGATGCCGTGCTCCATCAGCGTCACCAGCACCGCATCGAGAATGCGCGTCTGCGCCGGCGTCGGCCGCTCGCCGGTCCAATGAAAGTACATCATCTCGGTGAACGTGAGCCGGCCGATCAGCTCGTCGGCGAGGCTCGCGCCGCGCACGTAGATCGCGTCGGCGGTGTAGCGGGAAATTCGCGTGACAGGTTCGCTCATCGGCGCCTCCTCGCGGATGCGCCGATTCTAGCGGGAAGGGATTTCGCAGTCAGGCACCCGCGGAGCCGGTTTCAGAAACGACGAATGGCAGGCGACTTGGATTTAGTGACTCGCGATAGCACGACTCCACACCTCGGAGGCTCCGTCTTCCCAAAACCCAGGCGGAAAACTCACTCGAACATGTAGTCGCGCAATTTTTTCTTCGCGATGGGGTTTCGCTTAAGTACGAGTGCCAGTATGAGAGGCCAATCCGCCGTAATGTCGGTCTTTCCCTGAAACTGCTTCCGCACCACAGGAAGTTCTCGGGTTGTAGCGTCTTTTAAAAGATCCTCAAAAGTTATGGGCCGACGAAGCCGGATGAGACATTTGATGGTAGCCTGAAGTCCCCATTTTTTGTCCTCGTAAAATGGACCCCTTACAACCCATACGTCGCGAATTTCGGACGCAGGCTTGTTGCGGTACATGACGATAAGATCGCCGACTTGCGCATTCTTCGGCACAGACCAGTCGACAGAGGCCCATTTATCGATTACGTGACCTCTTACACGTTCATCGCAACCGACAGCGAAAACACGCGGTGACGCTCCGACGTATTTCTTGAGTTCGAGAATCTCGAGATGCCGAAACGTCCGCGGTCGATGAGCCCAATCGTTATCCCAGCAAACAATGAGGTCAGCACCGCGCGGCGGATGATTCTTGTAGCTCGATGCACGATACTCAAATTCGATTCGGCAGGTCTTTCCATTGCGCCGCGCGATGCAATCTGGGAAGCCCGTTTGTATGACCTCAACGTCGAAGCCGAGCCTTGGGGCAAGCCGACCAAACAGGAAAACCACACCTTGTTCATTGGTCGGTGCGTACGACATCCCTTCAATTCTTATATGACGACCTACAAGGCTCTCTCTTTTGCTCATGGCCCCGCTTCCTGCGGCTCATCCTAGAGGTCTATCTCCATTGCTACAAAACGCTTCTCGGGCGCAGCGCGCCCTCGCGGACCGCCTCGGCGGCGTATCTCAGCGCCTCGCGGATGTCGACCGTCGTGAGATCAGGGTATGCCTTGAGAATCTCCTCCTCGGTCATTTCGTCCGCGACCATTCCCACGACCGTGGCGACCGGAAACCGCAGCCCGCGAATGCAGGGCCCTCCATCTAGCCATCTAACTGCGCCGGATTGACCGTGATGCGGGTGAACCTCATCGACAAGATTCTACGCCCGGAACCTGCGTGAGGCTGTTGCTGACCGAAGGATTCGGCTCGAACGCGAACCTTAGCCGCGCAAGTAGATCGCATCAGAGGTGTAACGGGAAATTCGCGTGACAGGTTCGCTCATCGGCGCCTCCTCGGGGAAGCGGCGATTCTAACGGCGCAGCGATGACAGCCCGACCGCTGCTCGCCGCGATCTATTTCCGCTACATGCGCGCCAGAGCCCCGCGGACGCAACCGTCCGGGACGACTTTCGGCGAAGCCTGGAGGGTTTGTGCCGCCCCTTGCAAACAATCGGAATCGGTATCCACGCAGTGCGCGTTCCTCGCCTTCGTAGTGCGCCCTGTGAACCGGTGCTTCGTCACCGCCGGCGGGCCAACGGCCGATCGTGTCACGGAGCTGCGCGGTTGCGTTTGATCCGCGCGTTCACCCACCGGCATCCTGCCGTTCGTAGGTCAGCTCGAACACGGTGTCCGTCAACCAGCGCCGGAACGAGTCGTTGTCCATGAACTGCTTGAAAAGCTCCGTGTCGTCCTTCATCAGGGCGGTCATCACCCGACGCAGCGCCTTGTCGTGCTCGACGCGCGCGTTCTGCCGGTCGGAGTTTTTTCTGGCGTTGCGGTAGGCGGTGTCAGCCGCGACGCGGTTCGGAATGTCCTCCGTGATCAGCTTGTGCACGCGGTCAGCGTCGGACCATTCGATGTTCCCGAACCGTTCGTTGAAGGCCCGGATGATGTTGGACAGCCGGTCAAGTTCGGGCTCCGGCTTGCGGCCGCCGCCGGAGGTCGGCACCGGCTCGATTTCGGCGTCCGCGTCCGGCAACTGGATCCTCATCGCCGCCTGCTTCTCGACCCGGTAGCTGTCCATGTCGATCGCCTCCAGGATGCCTCCGGAGAGGTCCTCCTCCACCGGTGCCGGCAACTTCGGAACCAGAAAGGTGAGGAAGATTGACAGTTTTTCCCACTCGGCGTTCGTGTAGGGCAGGATCGAGCCGAGGAACCCGTAGGTGCGCAGGAAGGCTTTGGCCTTGCCCTTGAAGTCCACCTGCCCATCCTCGTTCAGCCGCTCGCGGTACTCGGCGACGCAAGCATCGAGAATCGGATCGAGCCTGTCCCGTTCCGCGCCGCCCAGGTAAAGGGCAACGAACTCTTCTACCCGCTTCGCGGCGTAGATCTGGTAGCCGTCGAGCGCGGTCTTCAGGTCGTGCAGCTTGTTCGGGTCCGTCTCATCGGCGAGGATAGTCGTGCGGTAGTAGTCGGCGAACGCCTGCCGGATCGTCTCGGCGTCGTTCATGAAGTCGAGCACGAACACGTCGTGCTTTTTCGGATGCGCCCGATTGAGACGCGAGAGCGTCTGCACCGCCTTGATGTCCGAAAGTGGCTTGTCCACGTACATCGTGTGCAGCAGCGGCTCGTCGTAACCGGTCTGGAACTTGTCGGCGCAAATCAGGAATCGGTACGGGTGCTCGCGTATCTTGTCGGCGATTTGGCTGGACGGAAAACCATTGAGCGACGCTTCGGTCACCTTCGTGCCGCCGTACTCGTGCTCGCCCGAGAAGGCCACGATCGCCCGGTACGGGCTCTTACGCTCGGCAAGATAGGCCTGAAACGCGTGGAAGTACTGGATCGCGCGCTCGATGCCGCTCGTGACCACCATCGCGCGCGCCTCGCCTCCGATCTTGTTCAGCGCCAGCACCTGCTCGTGGAAGTGGTCCACCATGATCTCGGCCTTAAGCCGGATCGCGTGGTCGTGGCTTTCGACGTAGCGGCGCAGCTTCTTCTTCGCCCGCTTGGTGTCGAACTCCGGGTCGCCCTCGACCTTCTTGACGAGCTTGTAGTAGCTGTTGACCGGCGTGTAGTACTTCAGCACGTCCAGGATGAAGCCTTCCTGGATGGCCTGCTTCATCGTGTAGCTGTGGAACGGCCGCTGCTTAACCGTGCCGTCGGGCTGCGGGCAAGGCTCCCCGAAGATCTCCAACGTCTTGTTCTTCGGCGTGGCAGTGAAGGCGAAGTAGCTCGCGTTGGGCAGCAGCTTCTTGGCCTCCATCAGCCGGTTGATCTTGTCCTCCAGCGTCTCGTCTTCGTCGGTGACCCCACCCGGAGAGAGCGCCATCGACACTGCCGCCGACGTGCGCCCGCCCTGGCTCGAATGCGCCTCGTCGATCACGATGGCGAACCTGCGGCCCCGGTGCTCGGCGCCGATCTCGTCCAGGATGAACGGGAACTTCTGCACCGTGGAGATGATGATCTTCTTGCCCTCGGCGATGAACTTCCTCAGATCGCCCGAGTGCTCGGCATGCCCGACCGTGGCGCCCACCTGCGCGAACTGCTTGATCGTGTCGCGGATCTGCTGGTCGAGGATGCGCCGGTCGGTGACGACGATGATCGAGTCGAACACCGGCGTCCCGTCCTTCGCGAGGCCGATGAGCTGGTGCGCGAGCCAGGCAATCGAGTTCGACTTGCCGCTGCCCGCTGAGTGCTGGATCAGATACCGCCGGCCCGCGCCGTTCGCCTGCGCGTCGGCGAGTAGCCGGCGCACCACGTCGAGCTGGTGATAGCGCGGCCAGATCTGCAGCGCCTTCTTCTTGCCGGTCTTCTCGTCCTTGGTCTCGACGATCTGCGCGTAGTTCTCGAGGATGTCCGTCAGGCCCGCGCGGGTGAGAACGCGCTTCCACAGGTAGTCGGTCTTCAACCCGTTTGGGTTGGGCGGATTGCCCGCACCGTCGTTCCAGCCCAAGTTGAAGGGCAGGAACCACGAGCCCTTCCCCTTGAGGTGTGTACAGAAGCGCACCTCGTGGTCATCCACCGCGAAGTGCACCACGCAGCGCCCGAACTCGAACAGCCTCTCGCGCGGGTCGCGGTCGCGCTTGTATTGCTCGACGGCATCCTCCACCGTCTGCTTGGTCAGGCTGTTCTTGAGTTCAAAGGTCGCGATCGGCAGACCGTTGATGAACAGCGCCAGGTCGAGTGCGCGCTGTGTCTCGTCGCGGCTGTAGCGCAATTGCCGCGTCACGCTGAAGCGGTTGGCGTCATAGCGCTCCGCGGCCTTGGCATTGCCCGGCGACGGCGTACCGTAGAACACGTCGATGTGGTGCGGCCCGTGCTTGAGGCCGTGGCGCAGCACGTCGATGGTGCCCCGCTTGCTGACCTCGCCTTGCAGCCGCGCGAGAAACTTGCGCCGTGTCGGCCCGTCCTGGCCGAGGTCGAGCGCCTCGCATACTTCGGGCTGCGTCTCGCGCAGGAAGGCCGAGAGCTGCGCGAGGTCCACGCAGTATTCGCGGTCGTAATCCTCCGGCGCACTGCAGATCCAGCCCGCGGCGTAGGTCGCCGGGCGTTGCTGCGCCACGTTGGCCGGGACGCCTGGGTCGCAGGGCGCGCCGGCCAGCGCGGTGCAGATCAGCCGTTCCAGCCCGCGCTCGGAGGTGTCGCTGAACGGCCGCTCGCTCATCGTGCTCGCGGTCACCCTGAAACGCCCGATTCCGGCAGGGCCTCGATGGCTGCCAGCACGCGACGCGCCGCCACCAGCATGTCTGCCAGCAGACGCTCGTCGTGCTCCAGATGACCCTCGTATTCCGCGAGGTTGCGCCGCTCGTGTGCCTTGGCCAGCACCCGCCACACCTCCACCGGCATGCCGAGCGTGTGCGGCAGCGTCTGGAATACCAGGTACCGTGCGTCGCAGCGGTAGCCGGTGCGGCGCAGCGCAAAGAGGGCGAGCGCGTGGCTGGCGTTGTAAGCCAGGTCGAAGCGGCTGGCGAAGGCGAGCGCCGAGTTGTCGGCGTCGGCGAGCCGCTCACGCGCGGAAGCGAGCAGGCCCCGCAACTCCCGCGCGGACGGCGGCTCGCGCTTGAGCTTGCCGATGCGCACCAGGTTGTCGAACTCAGCCGAGGTCATCTTCGGCGCCGATCACGAAGATCTTGGGCTGTGCCGCGATGCGCGCCGCGAAGCTCCCGGCCTCGGCCCGCTTGCGCCGCCACTCGGCGCGCGTCATCAGGTTCGGGCTCACCGGCCGCGCGAGACTTTCCTCCGCCGCCGCCAGCGCGGCGGTGAGGGCGGCGTAATCCAGATCGTCGGCAATCACCATCAGGTCGATATCGCTCGCCGCGCGGTCGGCGCCCTTGGCCACCGAACCGTACACGAAGGCCGCCGCGATGCGGTCGGCGAGCGGCGCCAGGGCCGCCTGCAGCGGCCCCGCGAGCCCCACCGTCTTGCGCACCAGCCCGACGAGCTCCGCGTACACCGGAGCGCGCTCGTTCGCCCGGTAGAACTTCTGATTGCCCACCGTCTCCACCTGCAGCAGCCCGGTGGCCGCGAGCCGCGTCAGCAGGCGGTGCACGGCGCCGGTGCCGGCGCCCGCCAGACGGATCAGCTCCGCACTCTGGAAGCGCCGCTCGGGCTGACCGAACAGCAAGCCCAGCACGCGCTGCTGCACCGGCGTGAACAGCACGTCCGCCAGCGCGGTCGGCGTGGGTGGGGGTGATTTGGTTCTGGACGTTCCCATATCGGGAATGATCGTACCCAATTTGGGAATGATTGACCAGTCCACCGACGGGGCTCAAGCCAGGATCAGGGATTCGACGCCCTACTGGCGCCTGTCCGTGGTCATCGTCACCCTGGCACGTGTTCGGCGAGCGCGGGCACCCAGCGCTGCTGCGTCAAGACCTCGACCGCAATCGCGATCTGCCGCGGCGTGAACTGGCGCTTGCGGTCGTTCCAGGCGTACGTTCGTGCGACCACGTCGGACAGCGTCTGCACCGCTTCGTGTCGCATGACCCAATGCACCGTGGAGAGCAGCTCCAGCCCGAACGGCGACTCGAAGCCTTCCACAAGGGCGGCCACCCGGTCGAAGCGCTCGCGCGTCTCCGGGTGCTCGGCAATGAACGCCGCCGCCTCCTCCACCGCGCCCGGCACCAGCGTCAACGGCTTGTCCGGAGCATCGCCGCCGTCGTCGTAGCCTGCGATCAGATGCCCTTCGATCGCGTGCAGCACGTGGCGAAGGTTGTCGGCGTAGGGACCGTACGGCGCGGCCTTGTAGCGCAGCCTGAGCGGCTCACCCGCCTCCTGCAGGAAGTACATCAGCTTGTGCACTTCCAGCAGCGTGACGAAGGGATCGAGCATGCCGCCGAGATAGCGGTGCATCAGCTCGACCAGCGCGGCCCGCCCCGCGGTCATCTTCGGCACCTCGCGTCGATGCTTCATGGTGTCCGAGGCTGGTGCGCCATGGGGTTCGTACACGATGACGTGCACATCGTCGAGTGCTCGCAGCGCCGCTTCGATGCGCGGACGCACCTCGGCCGACCAATCGAGCCCGCCCAGCCCGGCGCCGAGCGGTGGCAGCGCGATCGAGCGAATGCGCCGGGCGCGAATCTCAGCGACCAGCGCCGTGAGCCCCGCCTCGATGTCCTCGATGCGGCTCTTGCCGCGCCAGTGGCGCTTGGTGGGGAAGTTGATGATGTAGCGCGGCGGCGTGAGCCGACCGGTCTCGAAGACGAACATGCGGCCCGGCTGCACTTCCTCGCGCTTGCAGGCGGCCGCATAGGCCTTGAAGTTCTCAGGGAAGGCGTTCTTGAACTGCAGCGCGATGCCGCGCCCCATCACGCCCACGCAGTTGACCGTGTTGACGAGCGCTTCCGCCTCGCTCTTCAGGATGTCGCCGCTGCGGTACTCGATCATGGCGGGCTCCTCGTTTGTCGTCAGTAATACCACTCCGGCCGAATCTCGACCGGTGGCCTGTGTCCGTGCGCCGGCAGAGCATTGACTGCCGCGGTGTAGGTTGCGCGCGACTGCACGCCGATGCGCTCCACCAGATGCCAGGGGAAACTCTGTTCCAGCAGGAACTCGGCCTGCTTGCCGTCCTTGCACTGGCGCCAGTCCGTGGCATGTACGGCGCCCCAGTCAATCTCGCCGAGCTGGCCGAGATCGCTGCGGTCCTCGAAGTACCGCGCGCCCGCGTTCGACAGCGTGAACGCCCAGCGGCGTGGCTGCGCGTCGGCCCAGGCGACGACCCGATGCAAGTCGGCTTCGAAGTGGACGATCGGCCCCTGTCCGCCCCGGTAGCTCAGCTCCGGGTGATTGCCCTGATAGATCAGGTACAGCATGACCGAGCGCGGGCAGAAGTAGAAGGGCACGCAATCGCCCACGAACAGATCCGGATGACTGGCCAGGCGAAGCTCGTTGAGCCGCCGCTGCTTGATGCTGTTCATGCCGATTGTGGTGCCGGGTGGCGCCCGCCGCACGACCTCTCGATCGCACCAGAGACACTGATCAGCCACGATCGACGGCAGCCGGTCAACGTGCGCGATGTGATAGAGCTTCGGCTGCGCCGGCACGGTCACGCCTCGGCCTCCTCGGGCATTGCGTCGCCGTCGCCGGCGTCGCTCTCCTCCGCGTCGCGCTCGACCTCGGCTTCGTCGAGCGGCTCGAGGTCTTCGGCTTCCTGCGGCAACCGCGCCGCCGCCTCGCGCACGTCGAGCTTGCCGGTGACCACGTCGGCAATCAGGCGGGTGCGGTATTCGCAAAGTAGATCGATCTCGCGGCGTGCTTTCTCAGCCGCGTCGTTCAGACCGCGGGTACGCTCTTCGAGTGCCCTGAGAAGCTCTTCCTGCTCGGAGAGCCCAGGGAGGGCGAGCACAATCCCCTTCATTCGGCCAAGGCCGAGATCTTGGTTGGTCGCCCCACGGGTGAATAGTTGAGCTTGCTCGTAGCAAGGAGGAGAGTTCAGGACGAGCGCAAGGTATTCGGGCAGGACTTTGTACCTCTTCACCTTCAAGACCGCCACGTGAACCCAGACTTGGAATCGAAAGCGTAGGTCGACTGCGCGTGCGACCCCTGTCGTACCCCCTTTCGTGTATAGAACGTCGCCAACCTCGGGTACAACGCGCTTGCTGAACTCCGCGTAATCCGCCTCGGAGATGTACTTAGCATCGCCGAGACTCCAACGATCAGCCTTAATGTTTCGCGCTGACAGAAACGGGATCCCGCTGTCCAGATACCGCGGCGAGTGGTGCGGCCCATCAACTGCACGCGTAATGACGCGTCGGAGCGTCAGGACCTCCCAATGCTCCGGCACATCCCCCAGCCACTCCCCGCCGGAGGGCTTGAGGCGGACGTTGGGGTGAAGGCCGCGGGTGACGGCGCGATGGATGATGGCCTGCTTGTATTCCTCCAGCAGCTTGATCAGCTTCTGCTTGGCGCGGATGTACCGCCGAATCCGCCGGTCCGCGTGGTCGAGGAAGCGGACGATGGCGGCTTGTTCGTCTCTTGGCGGCACCAGCACAGGCATGCGCTTGATGTCGCTGAAGTCAAGGTTCTGCCTTAGCCCGGAGCCGAACCCATAGATGATCTTCAGCAGGTCATAGGCGTTCAGGTATTGATAGCCGAACTCATTCAGCACGATCGGCTTCGTCTCCAGGCACATGTACGCGGCGGTGATGATGCCGCGATGGCGCGCATGCCCAACCCGGAGGCTCGTTTGGTCGTTCTGCAGATCCGTGGTGCGAACGATTATGTTGCCCGGTTCGACGATCTGGTAGGTCTCGAATGACTCGGGCACCAAACCACGCAACTTCTCGGGCGCTTTGACGATGATTCGGCCGTAGCTCAACGACAGCACGGTCGATTCGCCCAAGCCGGTATTCTTGACCTGCCTCGGTCTGTACACGGCGAACGCAGGCGAGACCTGCCAATGTTCCGGTACCTGCCCAAGCCACGGCACCCCGGAGTCCTTCATCGCGGGATACGGCTTGAGGTCACCCAACGGCGCGCCTCCGGGCGCCTTCGGCGTCACGTATGCGGGCGGCGGCGCTTCCCTTGCCGATGGGGCATCGAACAGCGACGGTTGATCGATGCCATCCTGCACAGGCCGACGGGAACTGGAAACAGGGGCAGGCGTCGCTTTGGAATCCCCTGTTGTCAGCTCACTCTCGCCGATCGCCGTAATCGGCCGACCAAGAAACAGGAACTCAGGTATGTCCGGTGGCTCCACGGTCAAGAACGCGTCGCGCCCTTGCGACTTGACAGCTTCCCGCAGTTCCATCAACAGGCGCCCGAGGACGTTCATGCCCACCAGGGTCTGGTCGTCCACAGGCTTCGCGCCCCAGAAGTCATCCCTGCGTGACTCCTCGACGATCGGTCGATCGCCTGTCCGCAGCAAGAGCTCGCTGAACTTCGCCCAGTTCTGCACCAGCTTGACACGCAGGCACCAGCGCATCACCTTGACGCGCACCCGATCCCAATCGGGGCGCGAGTCCTTGCGATGCGGCTTGCTCTTCATCTTGGCCGTCATCGGGCTCGCCTGCCCGATGATCAGCCGTTGGACCTCCGGCAGGTGCGGGAAGCGGCAGGCCTGATACAGCGCTTCGGATGTGTAGATGCGGGTGCCATGCACATGCAGCGGGAAACCGCCCGCCATGTTGGACAGGCCGCCGAACGGTGCATCCGTCTTCAGGAAGACGACGCTGCTCGCGCGGTCGTAGGTCCGCGTCTGGTCGTTCGTTTGGCGCTCAGAGGTCGAAGACATCGGAATCGATATCCTGTGCGTAGGTCTTTCGCGGCAAGAGCGGATACCACTTGGAGAACGGGTGACCCGCTCCAGCCTCGGGGTCGCCCCACCAGAGAGCCAGCGGTACGTTGTTCGGACAATTGCGATACGTGACGATCATCGACCCAAACCCCAGACCGAAGGGGCTGAAGCCGAGCGGGCGCAGGGCCCTGCTTGGGTTCTGGCTGAAGGAGCGAATGCGCATGCCTGCCAACAGGAGTTCGCGTTCGAGAAGCTGGCGACCGTCCTCCGACGAGAAGATCTGGTGCTCAAGCTTTCCACCAGGCGCTCGCGGCTCGAACGGGAACTTCCGTTCCTCGGCCATATATGCCTTCAACGTCGCGTCATCCGGGATCACGGCGGGCCACAGCACTTCAGAGGTCGCGCGGTACCTGTTGCGGTTCTCGATGCGCAACGCAGCCCAAAACTCGAACTTCAGATTCTTGCCTGCTTGCCCTGCGACATCCTTCAGGCGCTCTTTGCATTTCCACTCGCCGAACCGGTGAGCAGCGATAACCAGCACGTGAACCGTACCTTGAGGTGGTGCAGCCTTGTCAATCCAGGACGACAAGTCAGAACCGATGCGCCCGCCTGTGAACAGTACGTCATCGAGGTAGATGAAGTCGCCTCCGTCGACGCCACACTGCTCGATGTCGAGGCCACACTGTGTCTTCAGGGCTTCGCCGAAAAGCTGCCGGATCTCCGCCTGGCTGTGACCGTTCTGCTGGATGTCCAGGAAATGTGCCTTGCGCCAGAAATCGCACGGTTGGCCCCCAGCGAGAGTCTTGTGCGCGATCTGCCTTCCGAAGAACTGACTGACCGTCGCGCGCGCAAAGTACGTCTGCTTGAGCACGTGGTCGAGTTCCCGAAGCAGAGGAACCTGAACCTCCGCGCCGAACTGGCAGACCCAACGGTCGACATGCTCGGCGGTCGGCGCCGGAAGATCACCCGCTCGGTAGTCAGCGGTGGTCTGGGCGATCGACTCGAGCAGCGTCTGCCGTTCCGTCACGGCTTGCCTCCGGGCTTCTTCTGAAGCGGCGCGCGGCTGGCCGCTCGATAGTGCTCCGGTTGATCCTTGACGAGTTCGACTTCGTAGCGCCGACGATCAAGCACCTCCAAGAAGCCCATGACGTGACCCTCATCGACAACAAGCTTCCCGTTGATCTCGCTGAAATCCACGCCGGTCGCTTTGCAAAGTTTCTTGAGATTGCGCTTGTCGATGTTCTTCGACTCCTTCTGCCCACGAATGGACGCGAGGTACCTCGCCGCCCGCGGATGCGTGGCCGCATAGGCCGCGATGCCGCCGAAATCGACGAAGGCGATGTCGTGCTGAAGCGCCTTTGCGTTTTTGGGTACCGCCGCCAAGATCGCCGATTGAAGCTGCCCGGCAAACTCGAACCCGCTCGGCCTAAGGATGTGGATCGCGGCATCATCGATGAGAACGTCGAAGTCCGTGTCGAGCTTGAAGACCCGGTCTTCGATGATCCTGAGGGTGTCATCGGCGAACCTGATCAGCCGATTCTTCAGGACGCCCTTGAACTGAGTGGCACGCCGCAGCGCGGTGAGCTTTCGCCCTTTGGCGTCGGTCAGACGGGCGAAGTAGCAGAACACCTTTCCGGGGTCCTGAAGCGCGTTCGCTGCTGGGTCGAGGTTGACGGCCTCATGGAGCGATTTCAGAGGCGCGCTCAACTCGTCGTCAAGCGGAAGGTGCAGATACTCCTCGCTAGCGTGCTTCTCCGAAGGTTCGTATAGCGGCGGATCAGCGGTTAGCTGCCGCATTGCCGCCCAGGTTGCATCAACCATTTCGCGCAACGCTTGCTGCACGCCAGCGTCAACTGGAACGTAGGCATAGGTGCGAGCGTCGTCGATGTCTCGCCCGACACCGAACTCGACGTGCTTGATGCTCTGCAGATCGAATTGCAGCTTCATCTCCGCGCCTCGAAATAGACGGTATCGCTCAGCCGATAGGCTCGGATACGCTCTCCGGATGCAACGCTCACACGCGGCGTGATCAGGACGTAGTTGCTTCGTCCACTCAGAGGATTACCGTCTGCCGCTGGGTACAGGCTGAAGACTCGGTAGCCGAACAGCGCAAAGAGAATGTTCATGTAATGCAAGTTCAAGTGCCAGAACATGAACACCACGAACCCCAGCCCCGCCAACGCTGCGGCCAGCGTGCGCCAGGTAGCCAGCGTGTCGGCGTAGAACGGCAGAAGCATCGCGAACAGATATACGAGCAAGTGCTCCCGGTTGTCCTCGACGGCCGCAATGGCTAGCTCTCTCGTGTCACCTCGCTGGCGGGCGATCCGGATGCGATACCAGAGGAAGGCATTTGGTCCCACGACCATCGCTGCGCAGAACGTAAGGAAGTAGACATCGGGAATCAGAGCCGTGCCACGGATCGCCCATAGGATGAAGAGCGGCGAAACGCTGCTCAGCACCATGAGAAGACGAGCCAGCTTGAGGCCCTCGTCATGCCCTGTTTGAATCATGGCCCGAGCACCTGCTTGAACCACAAGATGGCCGCCTCGCCTTCCTTGCGCGTCACCTCATCGACGGTGCGGCTGTGGCGGATGCCGTTGCGCAGCTCCGCGAGCTGATCGAAGCGCTTGGACAGCGTCTCCTTGTTCGGGAAGCGCGCCTGAAACAGCGGGCCAAGCGCTTTGCTCGCCACGGTGTCCTGCAGTTCTCGAAGGTCCGCGTACTCGAGCTTGCCGGCCAGTGTCGCGTAGTGATTTGCGTCGAGCGCGGCGTTCTTCTTGGCCATGGACTGGAGCCGCTCGTTGATCTTCTGCTGGACGTGCGGCGGCAGCTTCGACTCGTCGCCCGCAAGGGCTTCGCAGATCGCTTGCCGCAGGGCCAGCTCGATCTTCTCGATCTGCGCGTCGAGCTCGCGCAGTTGCGGCGGCAGATCCAGCCGCTCTTTAATTAGCAGGTCCTCGATCGCTTCCTGGATGGTGCGCTGCCGTTCGGCCAGGAAGTCCTCGAAGTCGCCGGCGGCGAAGGGCTTTCGCAGCAGGATGTCGAAGGCCGCCGGCGAGATGAAGTGCGACTCGAGCGTCGCGCGGACCGTGGCCTCGCCGTTGGCTGCGATGAGTTCCGGCAGATACTCGTTCGGCAGCCGGTCGTTGATCACGTTACGATTGGTGTCGGCGGTCAGGGGCGTGCGGTTCAGGATCGTATCGACCGAAGTCTCGAGCTTCAGCTCCTTGGCTTTGCTTTTCGGGACGATGTGGTGGTCGTCGAGATCACCGAATTGCGGCACGGTACCCGCCATCCAGTCCCGCGCACCGCGCAGGACCAGCAGATTGAAGACACCGTTGTAGACGGAGGTTCCGCGTTTCGTCTCGCGGCGAAGGTCCAGCGTCCGGAAGCGGGCCTTGAACTCTGCGATCAGCGCAGGCTCGGCGTCGTCGTTGTCGAACCAGGCCTTCAGATCCAAATAGTCACGCGCGGTCGTCGACTCCACGGACCCGGAATAGCGGTTCGTGAATACGCTGGCCCAGTACCAGTGGCGCAGCTTGCGCTGGCCGTCGAGCTGCCGGTTGGCAGGCAGCGATCGCGCCGCGGCCAGCGCCGCGGCAAACGCCGGGAGGATCGATACGTACGGCAGGTATTGCGACGAGATTGCGCCGAACTCCTGCGGGTGGCGCAGCAGGTTGATCGCCCGTTCGAGAGCATCCACCGCATCGCGCCAGCGCCTTTCGAAGTCCTGCACAGTGGGCACGAGCACTTCCTTGCGCAGCGAGCCACCGGCTTCGCGCACCTTCTTCTCCTGCCCGGGTAGCAGGAAGTACAGGTACTTCGGTGAGCAGTAAGCCTGCCGCAAGATCGACATCACCTGCAGGATGTAGACGTTGAGCCGCTCGCTTTCGACGAACTCCAGGCGCGGCGCAGCTTCCCGCCAGAGGTGCCTGAGCTGCAACCCCTTGGGCTTGAGCAGTGCGTTGACGAGGTCGAACACGTCGAGTCGGATGCCGCGGCTGTTGATCTGCGTGAAGATGTCGCAGACCTTGTCCAGCTCGAGGTCGCGATCGAGCTCGATGTACGCGATCTGGTACTGCTCCGTGATGCCCTTCAGGTGTTCGCCGAACGCCCGGGCATTCGCTGCGTGTCGTGCCGCAATCTCGGCCGCAGGGCCGTCGCCGGCCTGCGCTGCCTCCTTCTCTTTTGCCTGCCAGTGCTTCTCGTAGTCCTGCACCCAGTTGGGCAGCGCCCATCCGCCTTGGCCCACCACGGCGAGCGGAAACATGTGGCTGTCGAACTGCGCGGCGCGATCTTCAAGCAGCTTTTCGCCGCGCTGCGTCCAGTCGTACTCGAAGGCCTGGTCGTACGCTTCCTCCATGAACCGATCGACGCGGATAAAGTAAAGAAAGCGGTTCTGGCGACTGGGTGCCGGGACATCCGGCGCCAGGAAGGCGTAGTACATCGCGGTCAGCCGCTGCTGGCCGTCCAGCACGATGTGCGAGGGGTCCGCCTTGCCCTGGAACCCATAAAGCGGCTCGCAAGCCAATGCGGCGAAGTTCTCAGGCTTGCCCTTCCACAGCAGCAGGCTTCCGATGTAGTAGTCGAGGAAGATCGAGCGCAGAAGCTCCCGGATGTCCCATGGCTTCCACTCGAATTCGCGCTGGAAGTCGGGGATCACGTAGCGGCCTTCGCGCAGACGGCCGATCAGCGTGGTCAGGCTGACATGGTCTGGCTTCTGCGCGTCCTTCATGACTTGCCCCCAATGATCTCGCCGAGCAATCCCTCGGTCTCTTTCTCCAGCGCGAGGATGTCCGCCCGAATCTCTTCCAGAGTTCGCAGCGGCTGCGGCTTATAGAAATAGCGGGTGAAGCTGATCTCGTAGCCGGTCTTGACGCTCTCGGGCACGTACCAAGCGTCGGGCGCGTGAGGCAGCACCTCGCGCCGGATGAAGGCCTCGATACCGCCGTCTTCCAGCAGCGGCACCTGCTCGGTGTCGCGAAGATCCGGGTCGGGCTCGTATTCGACCACGGCAGGCTTGCCCTCGATCGTCACCTCGAACAAGCCGCGCAGCGGGTCGGCGGCCGTCCCCTTCTTGTGGATCTTTTTGATGACGCACGGCGCGTCGTCGGCGCGCTCGGCGGTCTCCTTCAGCGTCTTGATCTCCTTCGGCGTATACGCCTGCTCGGGGTCTATGCCCATCAGGCGTAGCGGGCGCTCGACCGTCACTTTCCAGTAGCCGAAGGCGGCGTTCGGGAAGATCTTCGACTGCCCGGTCTCCTCGAACTTCAGGAACACGTCGCAGATGCGCGCGATGTCCTCTTCCGACAGTTCGCAGTTTTTCTTGCCCAGGTTCTTGCGCAGCGGCTTGAACCACTGCGTGGCGTCGATCAGCTGCACCTTGCCCTGGCGGTGCGCCGGCTTGCGGTTGGTCAGCACCCAGATGTAGGTGGCGATGCCGGTGTTGTAGAACATGTTGAGCGGCAGCGCGACGATGGCTTCCAGCCA